>Ga0308169_10000589_pt1 | contig 50487 bp, 45 predicted proteins | sample PhyBR1_2_FD_202139 | JGI IMG/M metagenome (GOLD analysis project Ga0308169, IMG submission 202139) | Phyllosphere microbial communities from UC Gill Tract Community Farm, Albany, California, United States - DLSLSB.R1 | ecosystem: Host-associated > Plants > Phyllosphere > Unclassified | place... | reverse complement strand
GCCACCCGCCCGCGCCGACCATCTGGGTCGGCAACATCCCCTGGTCGGCCGACGAGCTCTCTGTCGAGAACACGTTCGGCCGGTACGGCCCGATCAGCCGCGTCAAGATCCCCAAGGACCTCGAGACCGGCCGCAGCCGCGGCGTCGCGTTCGTCGAGTTCGAGACGGTCGACGCGGCGACCCGCGCCCTGAGGGCGTCGCAGGAGCGCGGTATCTCGATCGACAAGCGGCCCGTCCGCGTCGACTTTGCCGCGGCGGCGAGGGGCTCGAAGCCCGGGCGCCGCGAGCGGGGCACGAGCGCTGCCGGCGGGCGCTACTAGGGTCGAGCTGCGGGACCGGCTCGATCAAGCTGTACCTCTCTCCGTCTCACGACCTCCTCTGTCTGTACCATCCGCACCTTGAAACTCGCATCTCGCTCTCACTTTCTGTGTCTCGCTCGCTCTCGAAAGGCGCAAGAAGAAGTCCCAGGAAAGCAGTCGTCGCTCGTTCCAGAAAGGCGCGCCGCGCTCGAGGTTCTATCCAAGTTGAGGTCGAGGGGTAGAACGAGCACAGCTCGTCTGCACAAGAAAGGGAGAGATCCACCAGGGAGAGAGAGAACCAGACCGCGCCCCAGGCAGCGAGTCTCTTCGCGACTAGCGCGGGAGGAGGAGAAGGCGAGGAGGACGAGGGCGGAGAAGTCGTGACAGGGCGAAGGTCGTCGTGAGGGAGGCGTGTCGTAAAGTGTCGCAGGTCGTAATGGGCGAGAGGGCGAGGGCGAGAAAGGCGAAGGAGGAAGGGCGAGGAGGAGGGCCGCTCAGGCCTCGACGACGACCGTCGAGCGCTTGCTCGCGTGGCTGCTGCCGCGGCGCCTCTGCACGAAGCCCGTCGCCGGCGCGGCGCCCGAGCCGGCAGGGTAGTCGCGCTCGCGCATGCGCGCGGCCCACTCGTCGTAGGCCGCGCGAGCGCGCGCCGAGAGGTGCGCCATCGTCGGGGTCGGTGCGTCGACGGCGTCCGAGGCGGGCGAGGCGGGATCCGCGGCGGCGGCGGCGGGCTCGTCCTTGGGCGAGATGACGGTGAGGTTGATTGTCGAGTTCTTGACGCCCGTCGAGCTCGAGGCGTCGGTCGAGGAGGAGGACGAGGAGGACGTGTCGACGACGGCCGAGTGCGAGCCGGTCGTGGTCGAGGACTCGTCGGTCGAGCTCAGCGACGACGAGTCGACGACGATCGAGTGGTGGCCGGTCGCCTTGTTGAGGGCGCGGGCGGGGAGGATGTTGACATGCACGGTCGAGTCCTCGATCCCGCCCGCCGTGCTGTTCTCGCCCGAGGTCGAGACGTCGACGATGACCGAGTGGTCGCCGAGGTCGACCTTGCGGCGAGCCGAGCGCGAGCGCTTCTTGGCGCCGCCGGACTGGTTCAGGTTGATGTTGACGGTCGAGTTGTGGATGCCGCCGACGCCGCCGGTGCCGGACGACGAGGCGTCGATGTGGATGTTGTGGTGCTGCGCTGCCGCCTGCGCCCGCTTGATGACGGCGCGTTTCCGAGAGTCGATGACCTGCAGGAAGCGGAAAAGGGTCAGGTCGAGCGCCAAGAGGGAGAGAGAGAGAGAGCTGGACGAGGACGGACCGTCAGGTTGATGGTCGAGTTGCTGACGCCCGACGACGGCGAGCGCTTCTTGCGGTCGGTCGTGCTGCGAGACCAGAGGAGTATGTCAGCTGCTGTCGCTGCAAAGGCGAGCGAGACGGAGGGCGGGACGCACAGGTTGATGTTGATGTCGCTGCCCTCGATGGCCTTGGCGAGCTCCTCGGGGAGGACAGAGCTCGAGATGTGGTGCGACGTGACGGTGCCGTTGCTGAGCGACTTGTGCGAGATGTTGATGTCGCGCGCCGAGTGCGAGTGTGCGCCGGCGGCCGGTCGTGCGCTCGCGAGGTGGGCGACCGAGAGGAGGGAGAGGAGGGCGACGAGGGTCGAGTGGAGCTGCATGGCTAAGGTGGGTGTGGGTGGGCGCAGTCGTAGGTGATGGTGCTGGCGAGTCGAGGCTGCTGGTAGACGAGGGTGCAGGCGAGTCGAGAGAGCTGGAAGGAAGAGTTGGAAGAAGGGAAAGAGAGAGGCGAGGAGCGGTCGAGCGGGCTTAAGAGGGCATGCGCCCTGCTGCTCAGCCATCTGGAAGCGTGTGCGCAGCTGTTCCACACGAGAGAGAGAAGGCGAGCGTCGTCGTGGGCGAGAAGGGAGAGGGCGAGTCGGCGGAGGAGATGGCGGGTCGGCACCGCCTCGTCACCGCCGCTCGACCCACCTCAGCGCTCACACAGTGGGTGGACCGCTTCAGGGTCAGCTGCAGCAGTAGAGCAGCACAGACAGCTCGCCCAAGCGCCGTACAGTGAGCCAGAGAGGCGACAGGCGGCGGTGAAAGGGTCGGAAGCGGCTGAGCCGAGTTGCGGGGAGGCACGCCATTTCGCTCGACTTGCCGCGCGATCATTCAACGCCATCCCCCGACTCGGCCAGAGGGCGAGCGCTCTCGCAGCTTGGCTTCGTCTCGCCGTCCCCCCCTCGCCATCTCTCTCACTTTCGACATCCCGCTTGGCTGTGCCAGCACTCCCGCCTTCTCTCACCCTCTTCCCCCCATCCCCGAGGCCGGTTCCTCTCTCCCTCCCTCCCTTCACTTCCACCTCGCCTTCTCCCACCTCGCTCGACTCCCACCTCGCACCGGTTGCGACGCCCCCTCGTCCTAGTCGACTAGCACACAGCGTCTAGCGCTCAGCTCGACCTCGACTACTCGACCCTCCTCGCCAGCGCCAGCCGCCGCCGAACCGTCCCCCACACCTCGTCCTCCTCGACCACCTCGCCTCAGTGCAGCTATCCTGCCAGCATCCCATCGCCTATCCTCCTCGACCACACCACGAGCACGCCGACATGCTCTTCGCCACTCCTTCCACCACCACCAGCCGGTCCTCGACCCTCCTCCCCCTCGCCCTCCTCGTCGTCCTCCTCGCCCTCGTCAACTCGACTGCCGCCCTCCCGACTATCCGCTCGGCACCAGCAGCCGCGCCGTTCGAGGCGCTCTTCCGCCGAGCGTCCCCCCAGGTCGGGCCGACTCGTCCCCTCGAGCGCCTCCGCCTCCGCCGGTCGCTCAACGACGTCTTCCACGGCCGCCGCAACGCCGAGGTCGCCGGCATGAAGCGCGCTCTCCCGGGCCCCATCGGCGAGGTCGTCGTCGTCGCACCGGTCGCCAACCCGAAGAGTAAGCGCTCGTCGCCCCAGGTCCTCGACCGCCGCGCTCTCGGCCTCGCACCCGTCGTCGCCAACCCCAAGGTCAAGCGCTCGACCGTCGTCAACAAGCGCAGCAACGTCGTCGTCTCGAACCCCAAGGCCCGCCGCTCCGACATCCCCTCGTCGTCGCCGATGAACCTCCGCCGCCGCAGCGCCGGCCTCCCCGAGGTCGTCCTCAACCCCAAGAAGCGCTCCCTCGCCGCCGTCTCGAACCCCAAGAAGCGCTCGCTCGACGCCCTCAAGAAGCGCGCCGTCGTCGACGCGACCATCTCGATCTCGCCGTCCAAGGCGGCCAAGCGCTCGCTCTTCGAGGTCGTCAAGCGGTTCCTCGCCGGCTCGCCTCGCGAGCTCTCGCCCGACCTCGAGCGCCGCGCGAGCAGCGACGGCACGTTCGGCAACTCGACGACGCGCATCGGCACCGTCAAGATCGTCCCGAACCCCAAGTCGCCCTCGTTCTCAGCGGGCAACTCGTCCTCGTCCTCCTCGACCGTCGCCTCGGCCACCTCGTCGGTCGCCCCTACCTCGACGACCTCGCCAGCCTCATCCTCGACGTCGGCGGCGCCGACTGCGACTGCAACCTCGACGGGTTGGCCGACGAGCGGCGGCCAGATCGCCGGCGGGTACTACCCTGACTGGGTCGAGGACGTCATGCCGCCCGAGGCGCTCAACTACAAGATGTTTGACCTGATCAACTATGGTGCGTCCTTGTCTCTCTCTGTGCCCTCCCTGCCGACCTCGCTCGAGCGCTCGACTGACCCGCTCTCCTCCCTCCCTCCCTCCCTCCCTCCTCGTCCTTCCCTCTCGCGCGCGCAGCCTTCGCCCTCCCGGGCTCGAACTACCTCGTCACCCTCCCCGACTACTCGGGCAACATCCTCAAGCGCGTCGTCAAGATGGCGCACGGCAACAACACCCGGGTCAACATTGCCGTCGGCGGCTGGACCGACTCGGTCTACTTCTCGGGCGCCGTTTCGACCTCGTCGCGCCGCACCAAGTTCGTCCAGTCCATCGTCGACATCGTCAACCAGTACAATCTCGACGGCGTCGACATCGACTGGTGCGTCCCGCTCTCGCTCCTCTCGCGCTCGCCGCAAGCGGACCCTCGCTGACCTCGCACGGACCCTCCCTCTCCTCCCCCTCTCGCGCTCGCAGGGAGTACCCGGGTACCAATGGCGCCGACGGAAACCAGGTCTCGAGCGCCGACACGGCCAACATGCTCAAGTTCCTGCAGGCGCTGCGCACGGCGTTGCCACAGAAGCTCCTGTCGACCTGCACGACCCAGTCGGCCTACGTCGGCGCCGACGGCAGCCCGCTCACCGACGTGAGCGCCTTCGCCAAGGTCCTCGACCACATCCTTGTCATGAACTACGACGTCTGGGGCGGTGCGTCCCACTTTCTCTTGCGCTTCCTCTTCCACCTCGAGCTGCGAGCTGACTCGTCCTCCTTCCTCGCGCGCAGCCTCCTCGACGCCCGGCCCGAACGCTCCTCTTCGCGACGACTGCCCGGGCAGCCTACAGCCGGGCGCCAACATGCAGTCGGCGATCGACACGTGGACCAAGGCGGGCATGCCGGCGAGCAAGATCCTCATGGGCATCCCCGCCTACGGCTACGTCTCGTCGTCCTCGGCCACCGCGCTCATCCACAAGCGCGACGAGGTCCCGATGACCGGCCTCTCGAACCGCCACCTCGCCAACATGCGCCGCGACGAGCGCTACATGTCCGAGGGCCACCGGTGGTACCTCGACGGCCAGGCCAAGGCCGACGCTCGTCGCCGCGCTCGCCGCGCCCTCAAGCGCTCGGAGCGCAAGGCGGCGACCGAGGCCCTCGCCAAGCGCGGCAGCGTCATCGTGTGCCCGAACGACCACTCGGGCAAGCCGTGCGCCGGCATCACCGGGCAGGACATCTCGGGCATCGACTGGAACCCGCTGTCGAGCAACTCGAGCTCGGGCGGCTCGACCGGCGGCAGCGGCGACGGCGTCTTCCAGCCCGGGCACGGCCCGGGCAAGGTCGGCACGGGCAGCCTCACCGGCCTCGAGGGCAACCAGATCCAGTTCGTCGACCTCATCAACTACGGCGTCATCGTCAAGGACCCGACGACGCTCGAGTTTGTCGGCACGAACGGCTACACGCGCAAGTGGGACACGTGCTCGTCGACGGTGCGTCTCTCTCTCCCTCTCCCTCTCGCCTAGCTCGACGACCTTCTCAAACCGAGATCCGGCGGCTGACGTCTCGCTCTCTCCCTCGCGCAGCCCTTCCTCTACAACAAGTCGCGCAAGGTCGTCATCACCTACGACGACCCGCACTCGCTCGGCCTCAAGGGTGCGCTCGCCGCGGACCAAGGGATCGGCGGCATGCTCATGGTGCGTCTCTCCTCCTCGACCTCGCTCCCCTCCTTCCTCCTCGAGCTCGACGCTGACTCTCGCTCTCGCAGTGGGACCTTTCGGGCGACACGCTCGACTTCCAGCTCACCCAGTCGTACCGGTCTGCGATGGGGCTCAACCCGCTCGGCGTCTGAGACGCTCGGGTCCCTCCCTCTCCTCCCTCCCGTCCGCTGCCCGGTGCAGCGGCACGACGCGCTCGCTAGTCGAGCTCGTCGTGACGGACCCTTCTCGTTCGAGGTGCAGACGCTGGTGTGGCCTCCCCTCTTTGTCTATAGCGCTGTGCGCCCCCTCGTTGCCTTCCCTCTCTCCCTCATCCTCATCTTGATCCTCTCGCATTCGCATCCTGTCTCGTTCCCCTCTTGGCGTAGATCTATCCCTTCACGACGCGGCGCAGTGCGCCGCAGCTCGACTCGCGCGGCGCTGCTCCTTGACGGACGGCGCCGGCTGCAACTTTACGCGCGAGGAGGTCCCGAGCCTGAGCTTGCTCGCCGGGATGCTCCTCTGTTTCTACTGCATGTTCTGTCCTGCCCATTGCGAGCCGAGCAAGTCTGCGAGAGCGAGTCGTCGTCGAGCGGCCCGAGCGAGCGAGAAAGGTGCGACCGGCCGCCTGCGCCCTTGCGCCCGAGATAGGCAGCTACGAGCGATCCTGCGCAAAGTCCGCGGAGGCGGTCGACAGGAGCTCGGTCCCTTCTCCGCAACTGGCTCGAAGTCGAGCTCGCCCGCCAGCCGGCGCATCCGCCGACTGAGCTCGCTCAAGCTGGACCTCCCCTCTCCTCCCTCTCCCCCATCCACCCACCCCACCTTCTCGTGAGTCGAGCACTGCTCTGGCATCGCACGGAACCACTCGCTGACCCTGTCCCCTCCCTCGCGCTCCCCCCCTCCCTCCTCCCCACCGCCGTCTCCTCCCACCTTTCCCTCCCCCGCTTCGCTCCTCTCTCCCGCCTTTGCCCACTCCCGCCACCGCCGGTCCTACCTCTCCTGCCCGTCCTACGCCCGCCTCGCCCTCGCCGCGCCGCAGCCCCACTACACAACATGGGCAAGTCGACCTCCACCAAGCCGACCAAGGACTCGAAGAAGGTCAAGTCGTCGGCCACCGCCGCCGCGACTAGCACTCCGGTCAAGGTCGACAAGAAGGCCGAGAAGAAGGCCGCCAAGGAGGCCGCCAAGAAGGAGGAGGAGCGCAAGAAGCGCGAGGAGGAGGAGGCGGCCAAGGCCGCCGCCGCCGCCGCCGCCGACTCGTCGTCCGACTCTTCGGACGACTCGAGCGACTCGGACGACTCGTCGGACGAGGCCAAGCCCGCCGCGACCAACGGCGCCGCCGCCGCCAAGAAGGACGACTCGTCGGACTCGGACTCGAGCGACTCGGACAGCGACGAGGAGGTGCGTCTCGCTCTCTCTCTCGCTCGCTCTTTGGTATCCTGTCCGTGCCCGAGCAGCCTGCTGACTCGCTGTCGAACGCCCCTGCAGCCCGCCAAGACCGTCAAGGCCGCCGCCACCAAGGCGACCGAGGTTGTCGGCAAGGCCGTCGCCAACGGCAAGCAGGCCGTCGGCAAGGCCGCCGCCGCCGTCGCCGAGGCCGCCGAGTCGGACTCGTCGGACTCGGACCCGTCGGACGATGAGGAGGAGGTGCGTCGGCTGTCCTCGTGCTCTCCTGCAGCCAGCTCACCTCGAGCAGTCGCTGACTCCTTCCTCTCTCGTTCCTCTCGCACGCAGAAGCCCGCCGCGGCCGCCGCCAAGGCCGACTCGTCGGACTCGGACGTGCGTCCCTCCCACTCTCGTTCTCGAGGAGCGCCCGAGCTGGAACTACGAGCTGACGTTCTCTTCCTGCCTTCCTCGCTCGCAGTCCTCGGACGACTCGTCGGACGACGAGGACGACAAGATGGAGACCGACGCTCCTGCGCCCAAGGAGTCGAAGAAGCGCGCCGCCGAGACCGACGAGGCGCCGGCCAAGAAGGCCAAGGTCGAGCAGGAGGGCGAGCCCGAGTCGACGACCGTCTTTGTCGGCCAGCTCTCGTGGAACGTCGACAACGACTGGCTCCAGAGCGAGTTCGCCGAGTGCGGCGAGGTCGTCTCGGCGCGCGTCGTCACCGACCGCGACTCGGGTCGCTCGCGCGGGTTCGGCTACGTCGAGTTCACCACCGCCGAGGCGGCGCAGAAGGCGCTCGAGCTCGCCGGCAAGGAGGTCGACGGCCGCGCCATCAAGGTCGACGTCACGACCCCTCGCGCTCCTCGCGAGGCCGCCCCGAAGAAGACGTTCAACGACCAGCTCTCGGGCCCGCCCACCACGACCCTCTTCGTCGGCAACCTCCCCTTCTCGGCGTCCGAGGACTCGGTCTGGTCCGCCTTCGCCGACTTCGGCGACGTGTCGTCGGTCCGCCTCCCGACCGACCCCGAGTCGGGTCGCCCCAAGGGCTTCGGCTACGTCGAGTTCTCGACCGTCGAGGGCTCGACCGCCGCAGTCACGGCCGGCGGCCCCGAGTCGTCGGGCGAGGGCGTCCAGATCGACGGCCGCAAGCTCCGCCTCGACTACTCGCAGCCGCGCGGTGAGCGCCAGGGCGGCGGCGGCGGCCGTGGTGGCTTCGGCGGCGACCGCGGCGGTCGCGGCGGTGGACGTGGCGGCCGCGGCGGCTTCAACGACCGTGGTGGTCGCGGCGGCGGGCGCGGCGGCTTCAACGACCGCGGCGGCCGTGGTGGTGGACGCGGCGGCCGCGGCCGCGGCGGTGCCGACGGTGGGTGGTCGTCGCGCGGCAACGCTCGCACCGGCGGCGCTGCTCCGTTCGCCGGCAAGCGCCAGACCTTCCAGGACTAGATCCCCCTCTCGTCACTGTCCCTACTCTTCTATCTCTGCGTCCTAGACGGCGCGAGCCCTGGTTGTACTTTCGTTCGCCTTCCTCTCCCTCGCCCGCTCGGACCTCTCGAGGCGCCGAGCTGTAACATCACGCTTGCCTCATGCCTTCCTCTTCGCCCGCCGTCAGGTCCTTGCTCTCCTCGCATCGAGAGAGCTGTGCGTCGTGCGGTCAGGCGTCGAGCATGAGAAAGAGAGGGGCGAGCAGGTCGGCGACGGCGACGACCGCCTTCGACTCGGCGCTTGTCATGCCGGGGCTGTTCCCCTCGAGCGTGCTCTCTGGACCTCTTCGAATGCGCTGGGAGCGAGGCGAAGCGCGCGGAGGTCTGTGAGCGGCGCCATCGTTGTCGGCGGGCCGGTCGAGCAAAGCTAATGCGGAATAGTAACGCGCGCCTCAGCTTTGATTAGGCGGGCGACGAAAGCTAATGCCGATTACGGCGAGTCAAGCCCGTCCGGCTTATGCTCCTCCTCGCTCCGCTCCCGCTCGCCCTCCCGACTGGGCGCTCGACTTGGGCCTCGGTTAGCGACCTGCACCACTCGCCAGCATCTCTGAGCATCGCCTGCACCACCAGCCGCCCTCGCCCCGCGCGCAGAACCACCTCGGCGCGTCCTCATCAGCGCACCTCGTCGACCGACCTCTCTCGACACCGACGGCGACTCGTAGACTGGCGGACGCCTTTCGACGAGGACCGAGAAGGTACAAGACGCGCTTGAAGCAGGGCGGGCGGACTCTGCTGCAGCGGGAGAGCAGGTGCGTCCTCGTCCTCCCCGCTCCTCCTCTTGGCCCCCCTCGTCGGCCCTCCCTCACACGCTCCAGCTCCTCGAGACGCTTCGACGACGCGACGATGAGCTGACTCGAGCCCCTTGCGCGCAGGGCGGTCGCGCAGGACGGATGGACGGGCCTGTCGAGCGGCGCCGTTGGTGGCGGTCGACCTCGAGCGGTTCATCTCGGTCCTTGTACGTCCCTATCGCTCTCTCTGGTCATGCCACAGGCTCGAGCGAGCACTCTTGCGCCTCTGTGAGCTGCGTGCTGACCGCCTTTGCCTTGCGCGCAGGTCAGTCGAGCCCTCGATGGCACCCTCTTCCGTTCTCGTCTCGAAAGCTCGTCTCTTTGCTGGCCGGCCGCCTCCCGACGGCGCCGGTCGATGCTCATCGTGTCTCTTCAGAAAGCAGTCGGACCCAGGCTGCCCAGAAAGCTCGTCTCGTCGTCCCCACTCGTCCCGGCGGCCGAGCACCTCGCGCCGTCAGGGACGGGTCCTACCGAGGCCGTACCCGCCCTCACGTGCCCCTGAGGGCCGCGGGTGCACTCTGGTGTGTCGCTCGCACGGACACCGCCCCTGTGGCGCGACCGTGCGCCCGGCCACCTCTTAAAAACAGGGGGAGACTGCGCACCCTCTCTTAACTGCTATCTCTTGATCTAGCGTGGTTATGGCCTTCTGCTTGCGCACGATCGAACGAGGACGTCTCTGCGGTGCAATCGAGCGCTCCTCCCGACCCTGTTAGTCCTGTAGAGCGCGAGCTGGACCGGTTCCTTGGCCTTCTCAAGTTGGGTCGAGAGGCCCACGAGCGCGAGCTCTTCCTGCTGTCGCTCTTCCTCTCGCGCGTGCTCTCTGGACCTCACTGAGTGCGCCCTGAACGAGGCAAGGCGCGCGAAGGGCTGCGGGCGGCGCAATCGTCGTCTGAAGCGGGCCGAGGAAAGCTAATGCGGAATAGGAAATTGCGCCTAATCGGATCCGCTTTCAATCGTTTCGCGCCCTGCCCGCGACCCGAGTCGGGTTCGAACCGACCCGGCATTACAAATTCGAGCTAATGAAACTTTGTATTGCTCGCTCTCACGCCCGCACCGGCTTGCGAGCACGGGCCCGCTACCGTTCTAGTTCACATTCCTGCTCACTCCTGGTCTATAGCGCCCTTGAGCAACGCTGCGAGCGGCCTGCTTGTCGTGCGGGGCCGAGGAGCGCCAAGTCGAGCGACCGTGCGCAGACCTCGTCATGAGCGCGAACCGTAGCAACGAGCTCGTGTCGTCGAGCGATTAGCCTCGACGAAAGCTTTGCGGTTCAGACACAACGGTTTTGGCGAGGCTGGACCGGGACCGACGAGGCGGGTCAACTTGAGAAGGTTGCGCTCACTCTCGACAGGCTCGACGACGGGCGCGCACAGCTCTCCTCTGCATGTCTGCCAGAAGATAATGGCTCGAAAGCAACAGTTGCAGCGAGCGAGAAGCTACCGGTGAAGGCCGTGCGCCCTGCGCTCCCACTCGTCCTTGTCGAGCCCGTACCGAGCCGCGGCGCGCAGTCCGAGGAGCGGTCGAGACGTCGTCGCTAGCGAGAGCTCCTTGCGCGCGACGTCCTTCTTGGTGGGGTCGAACGGCAGCTCCACCGGGACCGAGCGCAGTTGCCGCTGCTCGGGCGTGGCACTGTCGGAGGCCGGGCGGAGAGGGACCGCCAGGTGAGCGAGCGCGAGGCCAGATGGGTGGTGAGGAGTGGGCGACCAAGCCAGGAAGATGCGCATGGTCTCAAACGAGGGCTGTGGGAGGGAGAGGAGTCAGCATGAGGACGGTCATCGAGGTAGGGAACATGCAGACGTACCAGAACGGCGGGGTCCGCCCCTGTGCCGGCTTGAAGGACAGCGTCGAAGGCCTCGAGGCTGCGCTTGAATGCCGAGCGCCTCTCCTCGGACGCAATTTGCCACGCCCGGAGGAGAAACTTGCTCCCCTCGGTGCGCCATACGTCGAGGGCGCCGGGGTGGCTTTTGAAGATGCGGTAGCCTCCCCGGCGCAAGCCCTTGACGACAGTCATGACGCTGACGAGCTGCTTGCTCGAAGGTTCGAGGTCCTCGACGGGACCAGCGCCTGCCGCAGGAAGAACGCCTTGCTGCGCACGGACGACGAGGACGGGGTCAGGGACGCCGCAGCCAGAGACGGAGGAAGGCACAGACACGCACAAAGAGGTCGTGAGGATAGTTGGCTCGCGGCATGAGGTAGCGACGCACAGGAAGTCGGCGACGAGGGGCAAGACGCGCGAGCAACAAGAACGAAGCGACGGTCAAGCCGTCGCGGCGGAAACACCGCGGACGTTCGGCTGCAGGATTCGGCTGCAGGATCGCCGAGGCCGACTTCGGCGTGCTATAAGCTGTTCGGACGCCTAGAGACGGACGATCCGGAAAGTGCGCCCGAGGGGTCCGAGCGGGCTCACAACTCGAGAAGGCTGCGTCGGTATCGCTTGCTCGACGGCGACGACGCTACGCTCGCAGGACGTGCAGTTTTCTCCATACCAAGATGAGCGCAGGATCGAGGCGCAGAGAGCAAGGACGAGGCAAGCTTCGTCTTGCAGCTCGGCACCTTCAGAGGCAAGCGGGCGCGGGAGAGCAAGGCGAACAAAACTACAGCCAGGGCTCGCGCCGTCTAGGACGAGCATTATATACAGCGTCCCGAGAGACTCTATCGAGGAGAAGGAGGGAGCTTTGTCGTGGCGCGGACGAGGCGATCCGACTTGAGAAGGCCGGTGCTCGCTCTTTCTGCTCTCGTGCGGGGGCGACTCGTCCGAGCACCACTCGAAGGTCGATCCATCCTTATCTCGCTACCATCCGACGCTGAGCCGCCACTTGGCCGAAACCTCCTCAACCCGCAGCAGCACGCCCGCAGCCGCCCTTCCCGCTCGACCGACGCCGTCCCGCCCGCCTCGGCGCTCCTCGCGCTCGAACACCTCCTCGGCCCACTCCTTGACATCGACGACGAGCGCCCCGCCGCCGCCGTTGGCCGTCGACGACGACATGAGCGTGCGCCCGCCGTCGAGCTGGACCGTCGCGTCGAGCGCGACGAGGACGAGCTCGAGCGCAGCGCTCGTGACGAGGTCCTCGTCGAGGCCCGACTCGTCGTCGATGTCGTCGCCGGCGCGAGGATGAGGGCGAGCGGCGCGCACGGCCGACGGCCCGCTCGGCTTGATGGCGAGGACGAAGGTGATCACCTCGGGGACGACGACGGCGAGGAAGGCGAGCGAGTGCCGTGCGGCGTGCACGAGGACGGCGAGCGTCGCGAGGAACCGGCCGAGGAGTATGGGCTCGAGGAGGACGGGCGCGGCGGCACCGCCGCCGTACGACCCGGAGCGGGACGACGAGAGGGACGAGGTCGCCGTGTCGCGGAGGTAGAGCCAGAATCGGTTGACGAGAGGCAGGATGAACGTCTTGGCGGCGAGCGAGGTGAACGTCGGCGTAGAGGAAGACGGCTGCGACCTCGAGAGGGTGGCCGAGCGAGTCGAGGTCCGTGCACGGACGCTAAGGAGCTTCTCCCTCGCCGCGCCGGGCAAGGTCCCCTCGGCGTCCTCACGTGCGCCCGAGAGCGCCATGCGCGTCAGGTCGGACGACAGCGCCTCGAGCGGGCCGGCCTGTCGAGAGGTCGGTTGGAGGCGGCGGTGGAGGGCGGGCGGGAGCTGCTTCGAGGGGAAGAGGTCGGTGGGCGGCAGCTGCTTTGGCGGCGTCGAGCTGGACGAGGGGATGGGTAGACCGGCCAGCTCGCGAGCGGCAAAGGCGAGCGAGGCGAGGAGGATGTGACGCTGGGCGATCGAGTACGACGTCGTAAAGTACTGCTCGATGACGGCGCTGCGGACGAGGACAGACCGTCAGCGCGCACGCACAGGGTGAGATGATCAGCAAGAGTGAGGGACGCACGGAGCAACCTCGGTAGGGCAGGCGACGATGAGCGCGACGAGGATGTCCTGCTTGAGCTCCTCGAACCGCTCGAGCTCGAACTGGTTCTGGAGCGCCATGAGCGCAAAGGCGAGGTCGACGGCGTTCTCCCCTGCGTGCAAGTATCAGGTAGCGTCAGCGACAGGCCGGACGAGCGAGTCGAGGGAGAGAGAGAGAGGACGCACGGAGCTCGCCTCCCCAGCCAGCCTTGCGCCGCACGAGCGCCTCTCCCTCGCGCAGGCCGACCTCGACCCTCTCGGCCTCGCCATCGGCCTCCTCCTTGGCGCCCTGCGGGTCCTGCCCTTTGAGGTACGCGACGAGCTCGGCGACGTAGACGGGCGGGCGAAGCTTGCCGCGGCGGCGCGTCTGGCTCGCGCTGCCCGCCGGTCCCGCCGTCGCCGACGCCTGCGACGGCAGCGCCGAGTGGTACAGGGCCGGGTCGGTCGACGAGAGCGCCTCGAGCGTCGCCTCGGACGGGCCGGGCGGGAGCGCGAACGGCTTGAGGTCGTCGTCGTCGCTGTCCGAGTCGTCCGAGCCGATGATCGAGATGAGCGGGCGCTTGGTCGGCGCGGCGACGACGGGCTCCTCGACCGACGACGCCTTGAGCGGGACCGTGTTGACCCTAGGCGGCGGGCGACGAGCCGACGCTCGGGCCTGCTCGTCCTCGTCGGCGGCGACGAACGCCTCGCGCAGCGTCTTCTGCCAGCCGTCGACCTTGCCCGTCATCGTCGCCTGCGACAGCTCATCGAGAGAGGCGCGCAGCTGGCGCACGGTGCGCTGCTCGGGCTTGTCGCCGGCCCACATGTCGTCGCCGAACGAGAGCGGCTTGGGCGCACCCTCGAGCTCGACCGTCCGGCTCGAGACGACCTCGGCGACGAGCATGCCGAGGAGGCGAGGTAGAGGGGCGACGAGGGAGAAGTGCGTCGAGACGGCGTTGAGGAAGGCTGGCGAGCGGGAGAGGGTGACGAGGAAGGGATCGAGGGACGGAAGCGCGACGACGCTCGAGAGGAAGAGGGCGGTCGTGACTGCGTGCACGTACGAGAGTCAGCAACTCTTGTACAGCTTGTTCGTGCCTTAGGAGAGAGAGAGAGGACGCACAGCGACGCCGACTGTCGCTGCCGCTCCGCACCTCCTCCTTCGAGCCCCACACCTCGAGCGCCGCCTCGACGAGCCCCTTCTTGCCGTTCTCGCTCCCGCTCGCCCACCAGCTCACCGCCTGCGGCAACAGCGTCGAGCTCCACCGCGCCGACGTCTCGAACAGGACGACCCACGCCGCCCGCCAAGTCGTCGAGTTGCCCGGCTCGAGCGCGCCGAACAGCGTCTCGAGGACGAAAGCGGCGCTTCGTGCGGCAGCGACGACGCTCGACGAGTCGCCGAGGCGCTGGTCGAGCGCCTGGAGAACCTGGCGCAGTAAGCGGACGACGTCGCGCTCCGAGAGCTCGGCGACCGTACGCTGCCAGAGGTCGCGGCGGCGCCGACGCTGGAGGAGCTCGTCGGCGGGCGTGGGGAAGGATGTCGGAGGAAGGATGAGCGGGATGAGGTGGGCGAGGGCGTGCGGGGTGAAGTGCGGCGTGGAGAGGAGGACGAGGAGCGGCTGAGCGAGGGACGAGTGGTGGACGACGAGGTCGGCATCGGCCGAGAGACGTCCGAGGAGGGCGAGGTAGGACGAGCCGAGGATGATCGAGAACGACCTGTTGCGTAGGGATGTCAGCCAAGCTCGAGGACATGGAGCGAGAGGGAGAGGAAGGAGGAGCTCACTCAGTCTCGAGGTCGGCCGGGAAATCTGGGCGGGCCCGCCCCTTCTGCTTGTCCCGCATGACGCCCCAGGCGTTCGCCGCCCGTGTCGGAACGCCCGACAGGTGCCGCAGCGACGAGTCGAAGCGCGCGACGGCCGCAGGATCGGCGCGCTCGTCGTCCTCGTCCTCGCTCACGCTGCCGCTCGGCCCGACGGCGAACCGGCCGCTCGCCGCGATCGTCGACAGGTACATGTCCTCGACGTTGAAGACGTGGACGAGCTTGGTGAGGAGGTCGGTCGCGAGCTCGATCGACCTGGGCGGGATCGTCGACGCCGACTTGGCCGAGAGGACCGAGGTGAGGACGGCGTACGAGGACAGGGCAATCTCGGCGCCTGGACTGGTAGGCGACGAGGACGTGGACGCAAAGGCGGGTGCGGGCGGGATGAAGAAGCGCTCGAGGACGAGCTGGCCCGGCTGCCCGTCGTCGGCGACGAGCGCCGCCTCCCACTCGGGCCACACGCGCTCGATGACGACCTTTTGGACGAGACCGAGCTGACGCCTGACGAAGCGTCGAGCATCGACCGGTGCGTTGCTGTGCCCGTGCGCCGCGACGAGGTCGGCGAAGTCGTCGAGAGCATGACAGGCGGCGAGAGGTGGGACGACGAGGTCGAGGAGGTGCGAGGTGGAAGCGAGGGGCTCGGCTATCCGGGTCGCCAGAGAGGTCATTGATGATGTCGGGTCGTCCTGGAAGGGTGGAAGGGCATCAGATCGCAGTACGTGCGAGGGAGAGGGAGGCAGAGAAGGGGACGCACCAGGATGCTCGGCATGACGGCTCTATCCTTGCCCGTTGGCGCACGCTTGTCGCTCTATTGCTGACTGTGGGAGGAGGATGGGCTCAGTCAGCTACTCGCTGCACCTGTGCCGCGAGTTGCTGCCGAGCTGCGCCCGCTCTCCCCGGCGCGAGGAGGAGATCGAGCCACGAGCACTGCTGCGAGGCCTCATACGCGGCGGGTCCAGCTTCCAGCCCATCCCGTGAGCCGCCACACGGGCCTCGCTAGCCCGCAGGGAGCGTCGTCGCCGCGCCCTGTCCGAGTCTTCCCTCGAGGCGATGAAGACGAGGGAGAGCGAGCACGCACCCGGTCTTGCTCGCGCTTGCACGGCAGCCTTGAGGAGAGTCTTGGAGAAGGTCAAGCTAGTCGGCTGGTCGGTTGAGCCGCTGAGAGGTGAGAGCAAGACGAGGTGGAGCCGGTCGCCGCGGCGTCGCTCGCGGCTCTCTCGCTCTCGTCCGCTCGAGCAGACATGCCCAGCGAGCGCACCCTCGGGCTTTACGAGCGCTTCTCTCTCTCAAGGAGCCTTGCAGGCGTCGCCCCAGTCGTCGCCTTCACCGCCCTCCTCCCGGCCGACACTCCATCTCGAGTCGACCCGGCCCACTTCGCCAGCGCCATCGACTCGCTCCTCGCCGAGTACCCGCTCCTGGGCTGCGCCGTCGCCGCAGTCACGACGGCCGAGCCCCGCTTCGAGCGCCAGGCCGTCACCGCGCAAGACGTCCTCGTCGACCTCGCCGGCTCGCCCGCCGAGCCCGCGCAGGCGCTCCTCGCCGCACTCGAGGCCGTCAAGGACAACGGCGTCGAGCGAGCTCCGCTCTGGAGGGTTTGGCTCTCGACGGCGGACGCGCAGGGCCGCTGCAGGGCGACACTCGCCGTCCACCACGTCCTCTCGGACGGCTCGTCGACGCGCAACATCTTTGCCGAGCTCCTCTCGCGCGCACGGGCGCCTCGGCCGGTCGAGACCGTCGAGCCGACGACGACGCTCGCACCGACGCTCGAGGACTCGGTCGACGTGCGCCCCTCGTCGCTCGCCCTCGTCAAGGTCCTCTTCGACGAGTTCGTCGCCCCGCGCATCCCCTCATTCCTTCGCCCTGCGCCGCCGCCTCCCACCTTCCCCAGCCCTCCTCTCGTCCGGCCCTACAAGCAGAACACCTCACTCAAGCACCTCTCCCTCCCCTCGACCGCCGTCGCACGCCTCAAGGCCGCCGCGAAAGCGCACGGCGTCCCGACGCTCCACCCCGTCCTCTACATCGCCTTCCTCGCCGCCCTCTCGACCGTCGCCCCGCCGCACACGGCCCTCATCGGCCAGTCGCCCATCTCGCTGCGCAACGCCGACGGCGCGCCGCACCCGCCCATCTCGGGCAACTACGTCTGCTCGCTCGAGACGGCGCACGGCGCGCCGGCGCCGGCGACGCCGTTCTGGAGCGCGTGCGCGGCGTACGGCGCGCGCATGAGCGACCCGGCCGAGCGTGTGCGCGCCAAAGGCGGCATGGGCATGCTCGCCTACGTCCCGGACGGGCCCGAGCGAGGTCCGAGCGGGTCGGCGGCGGCGAAGCGCACGAGGTTCGACAGCTGGATGGACGGCGTGCTCAAGGGCGACGAGCCGTGGAAGGCGACGTTCGAGGTCAGCAACCTCGGTGTGCTGCCGGCGACCGGGTGGGAGGGCGAGGAAGGGCTCGACGAGGTGCTCTGGGCGCAGGCGGGCATGGCGCTCGGGCCGGCTTTCGCAGTCAACGTGCGTCTCTCTCTCTCTCTCTCTCTCCCCGGCAGAGCTTCTCGAGCGCTTTCTCGCTGGAAGAGCTCGGCCGCTGACGCTCGGACCCCCTCGCCCTGCTCGCAGCCCATCGGCGTCCGAGGCGGCGCGCTCGCCATGACGATGACCTGGCGCTCGGGCACGGTCGACGAGGCGAGCGTGACGGCCATCTGGGAGGCGTACGAGCGAGCGCTGCGCAAGCTCGCCGAAGAGGAGGTCGCGCAGGACGCGACTTTCGAGGACGTCGCGAAAGGGGCTCTCTGAGCGGACGAGCGGGACGAGCGAGGGCGGTAATGTGCGTTTAGATTACATAGTGACGGTAATACTGCAGTTACGGATCATCAGTACGCGCTCGAGGAGAGCGAGGAGAGGAGGGAAGAGAGAAGCGGACGCACCAACAGCAGGAACAGCGCCGGCGGCTCAGAGCGTCTTCATCACGCAGTACCTGCTCGACCCAGCTCGTCAGTACGACTCCTCAAGAGCGAGAACGAGAGCGAGAGAGGGACGAGACGCACACGTCGGTCCCCCACCCGTACATCGAGACGAGGTCGAGCGAGCCGCCAAAGTAGCCGGCGTAGATCCTCGACAGCGGCAACCTGCGAGCGTGCGGCCTCATCAGCACGTGCACGACCTCGCCTGGCTCCAGAGAGTGGTAGAAGAGAGACGCACCCGAAGCCCAAGCCGGCGAGCGTCCCGACGTTGGTCGTGAGCGCGCTCTCGCCTCCCTGCGGCCCGCCGCCGACGCCGCCGTAGTAGCCCGCATTGGCCGTGCCGCCGTACGCCGCAGCGGGCGAGTCCGGGTCGAAGTCGGGGTCGGGCAGGGCCGGGACCGACGTGAAGGCGTACGAGAAGACGCTGTGGACGTTCTCGGGAGCTGCGAGCGGGCGGGCGAGCGAGGTCAGCTCTGATCCTGCAGCTCACTCTCGCTCACCTCGAAGAAAGGAGGACGCACGGATTCCGCCGCCGCGGTCGCGTATCCGGATCGTCATCGCGCCGGGCACGGTCGACACGGTGACGAGGACCTCGGGAAAGTCGGAGCTGAGCATGTGGGCGTGCGGCAGGTCCTCGAACCGGAACTCGTCCGGGTCGTCCTTCTCCTCGGGCTTGGGCACGTTGTGCTCGATCGTCGCGCGGAAGCTGTTCTTCAGGAGCTCGGTGAGGATATACTCGAGGTGCGACCCGATCGAGCCGACCGTCATGCCGGGCGAGCCGCCCTCGATGCGGTACTTGGGCGCGACGCCGTACGTCGACTCGCACAGGAGCGAGACGTACTCGGCGCAGTTGGTGATGAGGTCGTACGGCTTGAGCGCGAGGTCGAGGATGCCGACGCGGCTGGCGCTCAAGGACGACGACGGCGGGCGCGCCGACGGCTCGACGCGCAGGTCCTTGGGCTCGGACGACGGCGGAGAGGGGAGAGCCTCGGCGGGGCGAAGGAAGGGGAGAGAGGCGGCCGAGAGGGACAGGTGCTGCTCGGCCATGAGCCGGAGCGAGATGCGGTTGCGGATGGCGCGGTCGAGGAAGTCGGTGATGGTCGCGTCGGGCAGGTACTTGCGCGACTCCTTGAAGCCTGTGGGGACGCTCGAGTCAGCTCGTGCCGGCTCGAGGGACCGTGCGAGAGAAGCGAGCGCACCTTTGGCGAGAAGAGGGATGTTGTCGCGGTGCTCCTCGACCATCTGGGCCATGACCTTGCACAGGCGCTCGTTGTCGGCGAGTGTCTTGATCTCGGGGATGCTGCTCAGGTTGAAGAAGGCGCTCGAGTAGAGCTGGTGCACCTTGGCGAGCGACGGGTTGGTCGCCGGGAGGTACGGCAGCGAGAGGTGTTGCGAGACCTGCAGGGCCGGGCGCGGGTCAGCACAGCACCTCTCCTCAGTACTACAGGGGCAGGAAGAGAGGACGCACCCGGCGAGCGAGTCCTGCGAGGAGCTCCTTCCTCGTGCGCTCTGCGCTGTGGAGCAAGGTCGGCTCGTCGAGCGGAGGCGGGCCGTACATGGTGAGCTCGGGGTAGGTGAGGGTGCGGGTCGGCGACTGGGCATAGTAGCTCAGCAAGGCTTGCGGCGAGACGTCGGTCGGCGGCGGCGGTGCAGGCTGAGGCGCTGAGGCGAGCGAGGTGACCAGGCGGCGATGAGGAGGAGCGGCGAGGGCGGGTGCAGCGGTGACGGCTCGGCGGGGAGCCTGCGCTCTTGCTAGCGCTACAGCTCGGCGCAGCATGGCGAACGCGCAGAGGTGGAGAGGCGAGGAGGAGACGCCAGTCGACCCCGATCGGATGAGCGCACGACCAAGGTCGACCTCCTCGCCGCTGTCCAGAGCGAGCGAGCGAGCTTTCCTTCTCTCGTATGATGACCTGACTGCGACAGTGAAGCTCGTCGGCGAGCACCAAGGAGAGGCTGCAACTGCGGCCGGCGAGAGCGAGTGCGAGGAAGGTGCGAATGCAGACGAGGCGAGGGAATGGCTACGAGGGGGTATCTGGCTCCTCCGGGGGGGTATCGTGACGAGCTCGTGCTCAGGAAGAATTCGGCGCAGCGGCGACGGCGGCGGGCTGGACCTGGTTCTGCGAGCCGTAGTAGACCCTCGAGCCGACCTCGCCGACGACCCAGTCCAGCCCGAGCATGATGCGCGGGTCCACCGCCTTGCTCGGCCTTGGCGAATGATGTGCGACGGCGGGAGAGCTGGAGGAAGGTGCTGATCGGGGCGAGGAGGAAGAGGTCGGGCTTGTGGAAAAGGAGGACGAGTCGGCGACCAAGGCGAAGCGCGCCGAGCATGGCCGTATGGACCAGTGGTGGGACGACGAGAGGGCGTCGAGGTCGAGAGCCTGTAGCGAGAGGCCTGTCAGCGGTTCGTCGAGCATCTCGGACGCTGCTTTGTCGAGCGAGAAGAAGAGGAGGACGCACCGTCGAGATCTCGTCGGTCGTCATGGCGCTCGCGATGTCCTGCTTGTTGGCGAAGACGAGGAGGCTCGCACCCATGAGACGCTGCGTGCACGTCGCAGAGTCAGCGAAGCACGAGTGGGCGCGAGAGAGAAGGAGGAGGAGAGGGACGCACCTCTTCGAGGAGCAGCTCGTGCAGCTCGCGCTTGCAGTCGTCCATGCGGGCCCGGTCGGACGAGTCGACGACCCAGATGATGGCGTCCGTCTGCTCGAAGTAGTTGCGCCAGTACGGCCGCAGCGAGGTCTGCCCGCCGATGTCCCCTGTGGGGAGGAGGAGGAGGAGGAGGAGGGTCAGCGGGGGTCGCTCTGGTGGGCCAGCCGCCTGCGCAGGCCGCAGCGAAGAGAGTGCAGCGAGCATGCACGCACAAACGTTGAGGCTGAAGCCCTGGTGGAAGATGGTGCGGATGTTGAAGCCCAGGGTCGGGCTCACCTCGTCGACGTCCTCGCCCAGGATCGCCTTGCAGATGGTCGTCTTGCCCGCGTTGTCCAAGCCGCTGTGGGAGGGCGCGAGTCAGCTCTGGTGGCACTGCGCGAGGGCGGGGGAGAGGGGACGCACAGCATGAGCAGCCGCACCTGCCGCTCCTTGAGTCGGGCCTTGCGGATGATGGTGAGCAAGCCCATGCGGTCGGGGAGTGCTGCTTTGTCGCCTGCGCGAGCTGCTGTGGTGCTCGGACGAGACTGAGGGCGGAAGGCGGGCGAGCCTCCTCGTCGTCCTCATCAGGCTTCGAGACGACGAGCTCGCGTAGCTCTGCCTCTCCGCTTCCTGGTGCTCACTGCGAGGGCTGTGACAGTATCAGACGGAAGACGAGAGGAGCCTCGCGCTCGACCAAGCGCACAACGCGAGCTGCTCTCGGACCTCGCTCTCGCTCTCTCAGGCTGTGAGGGCGCGTCCTCATCGACTCGGTCACCGAGAACACGAACTGGGCTGTACTGCACGCCTCCAATCAAGACCAGCCTATGGCGAGGTTGTTGGTCAGACCGAGGATGGGCGCGCTGTTCTCCTCCTTCTCCTCCTCGCTCGCCTTCGTCGTCAACGACTCGAGGCGCTTCTCGAGCGCGACGACCTTCTCACTCTGCAGGCGGCTGACCTGGAGCCGGTAGGGCATGACGACGTCCTGGAACGCCTTGCGCCAAGAGAACTCCTCGACCGTGTCGGGTCGCATCAGGTCGAAGGCGGCGTACGTGGTGGCCAGGAAACACTCCCTGGACCCGACGTCGGCGAAGTAGGTGAGGAGCTCCTCGGCGACGTCGACGCTGCCCGAGGAGGCGGCGGTGGCGATGGCGTCCTTGTAGAGCTTGTCCTCCTTCGAGAGCTGGATCGACCGGTCCCACTTCGAGTTCTTGGCGTACAGGTGCGCGGCGACTGCGAGCGACAGGGGGAGCAGCAGCGTCAGCACCGGCTTCAGAAAGAGGCGAACGAGACGAAGGAGAGGAAGAGGGACGCACGGCGGCGGAATTCGAGGAGCTCGTGACGCTCGAGGCGGGAAGCGAGGGCGGCCGAGTCGAACGCGTCGTTGGCGTCGACGCTGTCGCGCAGGCTCTGGTGGTCCTCCTCCTCGATCAGGAGCTCGTTGTACGCCTCGTTGACGGCGGGCAGGTTGCGGTCCTGGACGGCGAGCAGGTAGTTCTTGATCTCTGCGGGCGGCGATGATGGACAGGGTCAGCTCGGGCTCAACTCGACGACGGCGACGGCGACGACGACGACAATGACGGCGAGGATGAGGACGTACGAGGGAGCTCGTCGGCCTTCTGGAAGAGGCGCACGACGCGCGTGTGGTCGATGCGCGGTGCGAGGGCGGTGAGGAGGTCGTTGAGGAGGAGCGGCTGCTGCTCGAGGTAGAAGTTGAGGGCCTGCGCGCGGGGGAGATCATCAGCGGCAGCACTCATTACGGTCGAGCAGGCGAGAGAGGGGGCGCACCTTGTAGTAGATCTCGATGTTGGCGACCTTGACGATGACCTCCTTGAACTGGTTGTGCTCCCACGCCGCCGCCGAGCGCTCCATCATGGCGAGCGCCGCGTTGTCGGCCTCGTCGTACTTGACGTACAGGAAGACCAGCTCGGACCAGAGGTGGGCCTGCTCGGCGGCGCGCAGGACCTTGGGGATGTCTGCGAGCGAGAGGGGAGTGCTGTGTCAGCAAGGGCGCGCACGGACCTGCCTGCAGGGTCGGCTCGACTCACTGATGCGCGACCAGAAGAGCTTGAGGTGCTCCATGAGGCGCTCGGGCTTGTACTGCGAGGCGAGGAAGGAGAAGAGAGAGGGGGGAGTCAGCTCCGAGTCTCCTCGAGGGGGTCTGAGCGGGGATGAGGAGGACGACGACGCACCTTGGCGTACAGGACCGAGAGCTCAGTGAACATGCCCATGTGGGCGCGCTCGAGGCCGAGGCCGGCCTCGAGGAGCGCCATGAGCTCGTCCGTGTAGCCCTGGTACTCGTACAGGCGGACGAGGGCCGACAGCTCCTCGGCGTGGACGACGAGGTTGAGGCCGCAGATCTGGGCGAGGCGGAACTCCTTTTTGTCGATGCACGCCGCGTTGACCTGGCGCCACACCTGCGTGTTGCCCGCCTTGCGCGCCGCGTCGACCGCCGCCTGGTTCTCGCCGAGGTAGATGAGGGTCGTCGCGAGGCGGGCCCAGTTCGAGATGCTCGAGAAGAGGAGCTTGGCGGCGTCGTACAGCTCGGCGTCGAACGCCTTCTCGCCGGCCGAGAGGAGGTCGGCGACGTTGGTCATCGAGAGGAAGTCCTCCATGTCGCGCAGGCGGTCCGTCTTGGCGTAGGCGACGGCGAGCTCGGTGTCGATGGCGGGCTCGCGCAGCGTCTTGCGCGCCATCTGCAAGTAGCGCACGAGGTCGTCGTGCTTGCCCGCGCGCGACGCCGTCTCGATCACCTCGAGGTAGTTGCTCGGGTCCTCGGCGCGCACGTACGAGTCGATCGCGTCCTTGACCCGGAGGCCGTCGAGCTGGGCCTTGCCGAGGCGCGACCACACGGCGGGCTGGTCGACCTTGTCGGCGTACTGCTGCGCGCGGTCGATCGAGACGACGTACTCGACGAGCGTGTTCATCGCCTCGAGGTGGAGGCTGTTCTTGCGGTACAGCGTGAACGCCTCCTCGTGCAGGCCGTGCTCGATCATGATGCCGGCGATCTCGTGCACGTCGAAGCCCTCGACCCGGTCGATGTAGCCCATGACGCGGCCCTTGTCGGCGCGGATGGCCGTGAGCATGAGGAGCTTCTTGAGGTTGGCGTTGTCCGAGAACGCCGACTGCTCGAGGACGATCTTCTCGAGGAGCTCGATCAGCTCCGAGGGGAGGTCGGCCGACAGGAACGCCTTGACCGTGACCGAGACGTCCTCCGGGTCGGTCGACTCGGGGACGGCCGTCGCGACGACCTGGTCGACGAGCGGCCGCTTGTGCACGTTGTCGGCGCCGAGCACCTGCTGCCACAGCTCGAGACGGCGACGCTTGACGAGGTAGCGCGCGAGGTGCTTGTACATGGCGTTCTCGGTCGTGATGGCGATGAGCTCGTCGTCGCACAGGCCCTTGGCGTACGCGATGTAGGCGAGGTACGGGTCCCGCTTCTCGCAGTACTTGCCGACGACGAGCGGGTCGTAGGCGTTGTTGTCCTTGAGGAAGCCCTCGGGGTCGACGTTCGAGTCGATCTTGATCTTGGCGAGCGCGTTGTACAGGGCCGGGTCCTGCTGCCCGGCCTGCACCTTGGCCTCGATCCAGGGCAGGATGAGCTTGAGCCGGTTGCGCTTCTCGACCTCGTCGACGAGCTCGTCGACGGGCACCGGGCCCGTCACGCTCGCGAGGAGCGCCTTGATCGTCTGCTCGTCGCAGTCGACGTCGAGGAGGCCGCCGACGACCTGCGGCGTGCGCGCCGAGTTGACCCGCTGGACGTAGACCTCGATAAAGTTGGTGAGGCCGTTCTGGTACAGGTAGAGGACCAGGTCGTGGACGAAGTCGAAGCGGTCGCAGACGATGATGAGGGGGAGCTGGTCCTGGAGCTTGGCCTCCTTGAGGAAGTTCTTGACCTTCTCCGGGTTGTAGAAGTTGCTCTCGCGCACGATGCGCTCGACCTCGCGGATCTGGCCCGTGCGCGTCGCCGCCTGGATGTACTTGAAGTGGACCTCGGAGTCCTCGCTCAGGTGGACGATCGAGCCGAGGTAGTAGTACAGGCCTGCGTCGAGAGGGAGCGAGGAGTACGTCAGCTCAGCTCTGCATGAAAGGAGGAGCAGAAGAGAGAGGAAGAGAGAGGACGCACCCTCGGCCGTCTTGAACTTCTCGAACATCTCGATGAGGCGGACCGGGCCGACCAAGTCCGAGTACTTCGTCGCCGCCTGGACGACGACCTGCAGGTTCTGCCGAATGTTGACCTTGAGCATCTCGTTGAAGCACTCGAGCGTCTGCTCGACCGTGAGCTTGCCGAAGAAGTCGACGAGGAACTGCGAGGGGGGGAGGACAAGGCGACGGCCTCGAGAGTCAGCACGACGAGCTCGTGACGGCGACTGCGACGACGAGTGAGAGAGGAGTGAGAGCGAGACGCACCTCGGGCTGGAGCTGGTTCGAGTGAACGACGACGCGCTTGATGTCGGCGATGTCGTCGTAGTGCTCGAGCGCACGCTGCGCGAGGCCGGCCTTCTCGCACAGGCTCGCGATGCGCGGCCGGTCGTAGTGCGAGAACATGTTGTTGCCGAGGATGGCGTCGGCGACCTGGGGCGCGTTCATGAGGTTCATCTCGAGGAGGCGCGTCTGAAGGTGCGCCTGCTCGGGGCGGTTCTCCTTGAGCGCGTCGAGGAGGAAGCTCGTTGCCTGCTGGATCATGTTCTGGCTCATGAAGACGTCGACGACGCGCTCGACGTCGACGAGCGGGCCCATCTCGTCGTTGACGAGCTGCGAGGCGAACTCGGCGCCGTGCTCCGGGTTGAGGCGCGTGACGTGCTGCAGGAGGGCGGCGTAGTCGGGCGTGTAGCCGACGCGCTTGGCGTAGACGACGATCTTGGCGAACTGGCCGGTCTCGGCGAAGCAGGCGACGACCTTGTTGGGGACGTTGGCGCGCAGGTAGACCGACAGCGCGAGCGTCATGTCGTGCGCCCGGACGATGTCGCCGAGCTCCTCGCTGCACTCGATCTGCGAGAGGGAGCAGCAGAGTCAGCGAGAGAGTCCGAGAGAGGAGGAAGAAGGGCGAGAGGGAAGGAGAGAGAGACACACCTTGTCCTCCTTGAGCCACTTCTCGAGCAGGTTCTTGCGGCCCTGGACGAGGACGGGGCGGGCGAGCTCGAGCGACTCGAACTTGTTGAGCTTGCCGCGCTCGAGGAGGATGCCGAAGTACTGGAGGATCGGGCTGAGCTGGCCGGGCTGGGCGGCGACGTTCTTGAAGAGGTCGATCGTCTGGCTCGTGCGCAGGATGCCGCGCGGCGACGAGGCGGCGACCTTGGCGGCGGCGCCGTAGTCGCCCGCCTGGAACAGCTGCTGGAACTGGTTCGAGTACAGGTCGTCGGCGCCGGGGAGGTTGCCGCGCGACGCGAGGCGGATCGCGAGCTCGACGTTGTTGAGCGTCGAGAGGACGTAGGGGATCATGACGTCCTCGTCGACCGTGACCGACAGGACCTGGCCCTTGCGGTTGATGCCGATCACGCCCGACGTCGACCGGTGCTCGCACGTCGTGAACATCGTCTCGCCCGAGATGCGGTTCATGTAGATGCACGCGCCCGACTCGAGGTCGTACAGGTGGATGAAGCCGTACTTGGTGACGAGGTAGGCGATGCCGAAGCGCTTCGACACCTGCATCGCGACGGGGAAGTCGTTCGTCGCCTCGGGCGGGAAGAAGACGTCGACGGCCTTCTTGGCGTAGACGGGGAGGTTGGCCTGGTGGTCGATCTCGACGACGTGGAGCTTGGCGCCCGTCGCCGTGCGCACGGCGAACGCAAACAGCTTGGTGTCGTCGCTCGCGCCCTCGAGGCGCAGCTCGGCGAAGCTCGCGGCGTGCCCCTCGATCGGCTGCGACACGCCGCGCTCCTTCGAGTAGAGCTGCATCGCACCCTTGACCTTGAACCCGGCCGGGTTCGTCGTGTTGGACGAGATGCCGACGAGGACGAGCCACTTCTCGTCGGGCGTGACGCGGTAGTTGATGATCTGGTTGCCGGCGAGCGAGGCGTGGCGGTCGAACACCTTGACGGGCGCGTCCTGCGTCGGCGAGTCGGGGGCGGACGACGGCGCGTAGCACGTCCAGTGGTAGACGGCCGTCTCGGTGACGATGCCGATCGTGGTGGGCGAGATCCACTTCCAGAACGTCACGTCCTCGTGCATGAGGTGCGCCGACACCTTCTGCTTGAGCTCGATGTTGAAGATCTGGAGCTGGCGCTGAGCTGCAAGCGGGCAAAAGAGGAGAGAGGCGAGCGTCAGCGGGTCGTCCAGGGTCGTGCGAGGAGAGGTGGGAGGGAGCGTGACGGACCTCGCAGGGCGATGACCTTGTCGTCGACGTGCATGATGGCGCTCTCGGCGCTGATGGGACGGCGCACGACGTTGTTCGGGTCGGCCATGTCGATGATGACGACCTGCTTGGCGCCGTTGACCTCCTCACGCACGCAGACGAACCGGTCCGACTCGAGGGTGAGGGTCGCGAAGCCGATCGAGCCAGGCTGGATGCCGAGCGCCGTGAGCTGTACAGGAGACAGGCATGAGCATCAGTACGACCGCCCGTGAGCGAGAGGGACAGGGGAGCGGATGGTGGAGCGGCGCGTGGTCGCGGGGGGGAGTGGGAGGAGCTGAGGGAGGGCGGGCGCACCTGGAGGAGCTCCTGGAAAGCGATAGGGCGGTCGACCATGGTTGCTGAACGGGCTTGAGGCGGTCCAGAGGACTAGGCGGAGCTTGTGAGGAGAGCGAGGGCGGGCCTCGGGAGGGGCGATGAGGGGGGAGGTGACGAGACGACGGGCGGACGACGATGGGACGGGCTCAACCGGGAGCGCGCTGTCGTGAGGTCGAGGTGGCTGTTCCCAGGCAGCAAAGGTCGCAGGAGCGAAGGGATGGGAGGGAGGGAGGCGGACACGCTCCTCCCCCTCCTCCTCCTCGTCTCGGCGCCGCGGACGAGAACTGGCGCTCGACAAACACTCTCAGAGCGCGCAGCTCGCTGGTGCAGACTCAATTCTCACACTGTCATTAGAACAAAGGCGCACAAGACAAAGCTCTTGAGCAAGGCTGAAGAAGGTCGACTTCGGCTCGCGCTCGTGCCTCGTCGAGCCGTCTCACGAGCGCTCGCACGTCCTCGTTGCAGACACTGCGCCCAGTACAAGAGCGGAGCCTCGCTCCTGCTAGTCGCCCCTCACGGAAAGCGCGCCGAGAGCACGCTCGCGCTGCGGCAGCTCGTCGTACCGGCGCCGTCTCGTCGAGTCGGGGTGGAAGACGGCCATGCCGGGCGGGTGAGCTTTGCCGAGCGAGTGAGCTGCCGGAGGGGAGCCCCAGGCTGAAGACGAGGCTGAGCGAGACGAGGCGACGACAGGCTCGAGTGCAAGAGGAACAGGTGCTTTTGCGACTCTACGAATGATCTGCAGCACGAAGGAGACTGAGTCAGCCTCGAGGAACTCCGGACTCGAGATAGAGAGGGAGCGAAAGAGGAGGACGCACCCATACGCTCGTCATCCAAGACGCCGCCCGCCGCCCCTCCCTCGCCCATCCCCTCGAGCAGCCTCGCCGCGTACCGCAGCGCGAGCGCGTCCCAGAAGCTCTTGTCGCAGATGACCTCGCGCTCGTCGGCGCCCATGTCGCGCACGGCCGCGCCCGACTCGGCGCCGTCGCCGTCGCCGCCGAGCCACAGGTCGACCTGGCGGTCGAGGACGAACGTCGTCAGGCACGCGCTGATGAACGTGCCGCGGAGCGCGACGCCGACCGTGCGCGCGAGGGGAAAGAGCGCCTCGGCGTCCGAGGGCGTAAAGTCGGCCGACCAGAGCGGGAGGCGCCAGCCGGCGAGCGGGAAGGGCGGGCTCGGGCCCGGCGCGGCGCCGGCGTCGTCGCTCGCGTCGTCGTGAGATGCATCGCGCATGGCGTTGAGCCACGAGGCGACGGCGGGGAGCGACTCGGGCGAGAGCGGCTCGCCGACCATGCCCGTGACGTGCGAGAGGACGACCTCGCGCAGGGGCGGCAGGCGGTTGGCGACGAGGTACTGCACGAGGGCTGCCGACGGGTCCGAGCTCGCCCCGAAGACTACGCGCGAGAGGTTGCTGAACGAGGGGAGGGCGGCGGCGAGCGCGTCGGGCGAGCCGATGGGCATGTCGAGCGCGAGCTCGTTGAGGTGGGCGAAGCGCGCCCAGTCGGTCTCCTGCGCCGGGAGGTCGACGGGCGGCGGTACAACGAGGTACCGCCGCAGGACGAGCGCTCGCAGCGCCGAGGGATCGAGCGCGGCGAGCGCCGGCGCGAGGTGGCGCGACGCGAACGAGTCGACGAGGTCGAGCTCGCGCACGCCTCGGAAGGCGCGCAGGATGTTGACGACGCGCTGATCGCAAAGCGCGCCGACGAGTGCGAGCTTTTCGACCTGGGCGATCGGTGCCATGTCGAGCGCGGCTGGCGCGAGGTCGCTCGCCGGGAACAGGTCGAAGGCGACGGCCGAGGTCGAGCCCGGGTCGAAGGGGAGAACGGTGATCTCGACGTTGCGCAACCGCGGGTAGCGGGCGAGGAGGGCGAGGCGGTACGTGATGAAGTCCAGCGAGTTGAGTTGGGTGAGGAGGATGCTGAGGCGGAGGGTGTGGAGCGGGTGGGCGGCGACGGCGGCGACGGCGTTGTCCGACAGGAGGAACGAGGTTGTCATCCAGTTGACGGCGTCGACCTCCTTGACGGCGGGGAGGAGGGCGAGGGCCTCGACGAGCGTGTCGTTGAAGGCCGTCTCGAGGGCGAGGATCGTCTCGGTCGGCTCGCGCAGGTCGAGGGCCAAGCTGCGCACGTAGCCGCCGAGTTGAGGCGAGGCCTTGACCGTGTCGACAAAGCTGTTGAGCTGCTTGACCGAGGTGATCTGGACGCGGGCGAGCTTGGCGGTGCGCGAGTAGGGGAGGAGGCGGCGAGAGAGGGGCGCGGGAGGGTCGGGGACGAGGTGGCTGAAGATGTCGGCGAGTACCTCGGCGGGCAAGTAGCTGAGTCGATCCCTGCATGGCGGTACCACAGGCGGGCGAGATTCAGCTTGGCTGGATGAGGTACGAGGGAGGGCAAGGAGGAGGACGAGGAGGAGAGAGCGAGGCGCACCTGGACGAGGCCGCGGGGGTGTCGGGCGTGGCTTGCGGGTCCATGGCAGTGCTGGGCAGGCGTGTACGGCTGCTCTAGGCGGAGTAGAGCGAGAGGATGATCGTCAACGGCGGCCAGCTCTCCCCGCGCCTCCCTCGCTCTTCTCCCAGCAACTCGTCACGCCTCGAGAGCGCACAAGCTGCTGTGCAGCTTGTTCTGGGTCGACTTCGCGCCTCGACCATCCCCCCGCCAGCCGCCAGCCTCCCCTGTGGACCCCTCGCCCTTCCCCCCGACCTTCATCAGCTCCTCTCGGCGTGACCTCGCTCTCTCTCCATCGACGGCCTGCGCCCACTGGTTATACTTGTAGGCGAGCGTGCAATGCAGCCTCTCCATCCTGCGCCACTCTCATCCGCCAGCGCGAGGCCAGCTTTCCTCGAGACGGTGACGTCCCGCTCGCCCGAAATACCTCGCCCGCTCTTCGCCTCCTCCTCCAACCTGTCCCTCCTTTCGCCGACCCGCACACCATGCCCGACCCGCCCTCATCCAGTGCCGATCCCTCCTCGTCGACCGAGGACTCGTGGCTCGACCGCGGCTGGCCCCTCACCCGCTTCCTCGGCTACCGCCCACCGCCTCCGCCGCGGCACCAGCAGCCGACGACCGCAGCGCACCGCACGGCCGAGAAGGTCCTCCCCGCGCCGTTACGCGAGCGGCACCGCGAGAAGCGCGCGGGGGGCGACAGCCAGGACGGGCTGCGCGACGACGGTGAGGAAGGAGGCGGCGGCGCCAAGGGGGACAAGGAGGGCCCCAGCCTGCGCAGGAAGGCGGGAGAGAAGCTGTGGGACATGTTCTTGACGATGCTGGGCTGCTTTGGCGGCGTCGCCTTTGTCTCGCTCAGTGCGTCCTCCCTCCGCCTCGTCCCTCCTCCCTCGCTCTCCCGCCTGCGGCACAGGCTGACAGTGATTCTCCAACGCCTACAGCCTCTCGTTCTCCAGCCTTTTCAGGCCGTAACGCACCGCTCATCGTCGGCTCGTTCGGCGCCGAGGCCGTCCTCCTCTACGCCGCGCACACGTCGCCCCTCACGCAGCCTGTGCGCTCCCTCTCGCTCGTTCACGCCGCCGAGCCAGCCTTGACGACCTTCTTCGACTGCCTGCAGCGCTGCGTCATCGCCGGCAACACGATCTCGGCCATCCTCGGCGTGTGCGTCGCCAAGCTGTTCCTCTACAAGCCCGGTTTCGCGGTCGGCGACATCTTTGGCGTCAACTGGGCGTGCGCCCTCTCTCTCTCTCTCCTGCGCTCAGTCTCATCGACAAGATGCTGAGGCTGACCTCGTCCGCCCTCTTCGCCCGCAGCGCCGCCGCATGCTCGCTCGCCCTCTCGCTCTCGGTCATGCAGCTCCTCGAGATCACGTGCGTCCTCTCTTCGCTCTCCCCTCCTCTCGCCCCAAGCTCGCACTGACTCTCCCTCTCCCCTGCGCGTGCAGGCACCCTCCAGGCGGCGCCACCGCCCTCCTCGCCGTCACGCTCCCGCAGGTCGCCAAGCTCGGCTGGTGGTACGTCCCGCTCGTGCTCGAGTCCAGCCTCGTCATGCTCGCGTGGGCGCTCGTCATCAACAACCTCGGCGGGAGGCGGTACCCGACCGAGTGGTGGTGGAAGTCGAGGTGGATCGTGCTGTGAGGGCTCGAGCGCGCTCGAGGCGAGGGAGGGTCCAGAGGGCGAGCTGCAACTAGAGCCTCTTTATCGCACACGAGCTCTTTCGAGACGCAGCGAGAGCAGGCTTTCGAGACGAGCGCTGGATCTGTGAGAACTGCTGGACTGCGGGAACTCTGGCTACAACCTCGCGCTTCTCCTCCTCGCCGCGAGTCACTGCTGCGCCTTGCTGCTCTCGATGCGCGCCTTCATCTTCTCGACAATGTACTCGTCGTCGAACGTGTCCTGCGGGCGCGAGATGGGCGTCAGCTCGGCCGTGACGAGAGCGAGAGCGAGAGGACGAAGGAGAGGAGGAGGGGCGAGCGCACCTTCCACGACGGGCGCGAGGTCAGCGCCTCGTGGTACTTGCGGAACCGCTCGTACTTGCTGTCCGACGCGAGCTTGGAGAACGTCTCGTCGGGGATGAGGCCTGCGCGCGAACGAGGAGAGCGCGAGCGGAAAGGGATCAGCGAGGGCGTCTCGTCGAGTACGAGACGCTCCGAGGGAAGGAGCGACGCACCAGCCTTGCCGAGGGTGTAGATGCGACCGATGAAGGGCGCGACGGCGAGGTCGCCGATGCTGAGCTTGTCGCCGAGGAGGAACGTGCCCTTGTGACGGTTGAGCAGCGACTGGATCTCGGTGACGCCCTCGAGGAGGGCCGCGCCCGCCTCGGGCTTGCCCTGCATCGTGACCTGGTACCACGCCGAGGTGACGACGTCGGTGAAGCTGCGAGGCGAGGCGTGCACGAGGTCAGCGAGCAGCTCGAATGTGCTGAGCGAGGGGCGGTACGAGCGCGCGAGAGAGATGGGGACGCACCGCTGAGCGAAGTAGCGCGCCTCGGCACGCTGCACCGGGTCGGCAGGGTTCAGGCCCGCCTCGGGGAAGAGGTCGGCGACGAGCTCGAGGAGGACGCCGCTCTCGGGGATGTTGACCCGGTTCTCGTCGCCCTCTTTGCCGACCGCGATGACGGGCACCTTCGACGCCGGGTTGACCTTGGACGCGTACCACTCGGGCTTGTTCTGTGGGCGAGCGTGCGAGTCTGGGTCAGCTCTCGCTCGTCGGGTCGGGTGGGAGAGGTCGGACGGGCGCACCTGGAGGTCGATCTCGACGTGCTCGACCTGCTTGTTGTCGTACGCACCGACCTCGCGGAGCGCGAGCGTGGCGCGCTGCGCCCAAGGGCTGCGCGAGGGAGGCCTCAGGTCAGCGGATGGTGTGGGGCCGGTGGGCGAGGAGGAGGGAGGAGAGGAGGACGTACCAGATGCGCGCGCTGTAGATGGTGAGAGCGGGGAGGACCATGGCTGTGCTGACCTGCGAGAAGAGCTGTGTGGATGGAGGGCAACAGGAGCCGGCGCCGTTCGCCGACCTCGATTCGCTCATCATCGCACGACTTGCTGAGGTGAGCCCGCGCCGCAAGCTCAGGGCGACCGGTCGAGCGCCTCGAGACTGTAGCTACTCATTCTCTGAGAGCCTGCATGGCGCAATAGCCTCCATCGGAGCTGGTGTCGCGAGGTGAGCGGTTTCTCAATCTGAAATGCTGCGCGCGAATTCGCCAGGAGCGGTTACTGCCATTAGGAATGCCCGAGCGGGCGGGCTAATCGCATTTGTATTCGCTTGAGAAGGTCAGTCCGAGCTACCGAGCTTTTGTAGTGTCGATTAGCAGCTTTGTATTGGCGACTCGCCGGCCGACGCTCACGACGCTCACGACGCTCTCGACTCGCAAAACCGCCGAGTACAGAAGCGACGAGAGATGCAATCTATGAGAGAGGAGGCTGTACGCTCAGGCCCACCGCGCAGCCACGTCCGCCGGCGCGACGCCGTACATCCTCGCCCGATGGTCCGAAATGAGCTGCGGCGGCGGCATCTGCGCGCTGCTCTGCGTCGTCTGCGCGCACGAGTCGACGAGGTCGTCAGCTCGAGAGCGAAGTGAAGGGAAGAGCGAGACGCACAGGCGGAGGACCGTCTCTGAGCGCGACAAAGTGCCGCCGACCGTCGTTCTGCAGGCTCGACGAGTCAGTCGCGAGTCAGTTCGTCGTCGAGAGCTCGTTCTCACGATCTTGTCGACGATGTCGTTGAACTGCCCCTCCTGCGACGAGAGGAAGAGGGTCAGCGAGAGGGTCCAAGCGGCCGACTCGAGGAGGGCGGACGCACGAGCGCTTTGAGAGACATCGGACTGTGAAGCGAGTGCGACAGTGCCTCGAGCAGTCGCAGTACGACGCCTTGGTAGGTCGCAGGCGGCGCGCTCGACGGCTCGACGACGGCGAGCTCGTCCCACTGCGGGAAAGGGAGGGACCGTGCGAGGTGCGCGACGCCGACCTGGACGCCGGTGTGGATCGCCTCGTCGTGCGCCGGGTTCAAGCTCGCAGCCTTGACGTCCTCGAGCGCCGAGTGCAAGTAGGCGAAGGCGAGGGAGCGCGGCGGGGGAGCTGCGAGCGGTGCGGCCCGCAGCACCTTCGGCTGCTGCCAGCCGCGGACCTGCGCGACGGTGGCACGTCAAGTCTTGAGCCACAAGGAGATGCGAGAAGCTCGAGGGACGCACGATGATGTTCGAGATGGCCTGCGACGCTTGCACCTGCGAGATCATCGTCAAGACGAAGTCGTCGAGCGGATTCAAGGAGGAGGAGGAGACGCACCACTTGCGCCGACGAGGCGACCTTGCCAGAGCGAAGGTCGCCATACAGCTGATAGATCGCGAAGTAGACGGCGCGCTGGAACGTCCTCGCCGAGTCGCTTGAAGGGTCGAGAGCGGCTAACTTGCTCCAGACGCCGTCCGCCTCGAGGTTGCGCTGCACTCGCAAGACGAGCGCGTCGATCGCCGTCACGAGGTGCCACCGCAGGCGTCGGTCGTCCATGCCCGAGACGGCTGCGCGCAGGTTGTGCAGCTCGTGCAGGACGACGCTGAGGTCGAGCCAGCCGAGGCGGTCGGCGTGCGAGTTGCTGAGCGGGGGTACGAGCTGCGCGCTCATGCCGTCGAATCGAGCAGAGAAGGTGCGGACGGAGAGCAAAGAGAAGAGCCACAGAGCCGCGAAGTCGGCGTCGCAGTCGTGACGGATCTCGTCCGAGCAAAGTGCACGGACCTTTGCCCTCGTCCGGACGAGCGTCGGCTGTTGCCGAGGCGTCGACGTAGGTGGACCGGCCAGCAGGCTCAGGAGAGGTCAATGAACGGACAGTGCTCGGCGAAGGAGCGTAAAGACCGGGCAGCAAGCAGCCGTGGACCGTCCGACACCGTCGTCGAAGCGGAGGACGAGCCGAGCCAGCGCGCCGCGAGCCGCCGGCGCACCAGCGCAAGGAGGACGCGTAGCGAGGGGCCGAGCGAGAGCAGCAGCAAGGTGCACACAGGCGGTAGCTCGGCGCAAGAGCTGAGAGCGACGTCGAGCCGGCGAGGCGAGCCGTAGCGAGAGAACGAGAGCAGCTGCCCTCGCGGAGGGGTCTGTCTGAGCTCTACAGCTACACGAGCGCTCCTGGGCAATCGTGCCGGGCCACGCTGAGCCGTGTGACTAGCCAGCACAGCCAGGGAGAGAGGGAGCGGGAGGTGGGGCGAGTGAGGCCGTCGTCGCCTCGAGGGGAGCGGTCCGGACGCTGCATGACGGTGAGCAGAGCGACCGCAGCGTGAGTGCCCGACTGCACGCTGGACGAGCGGCGGTCGAGAGAAGCGAGGGCGAGTCGGGCGAGCGGCGTCGTCCTGGTCGCTTGTCCTCCACCTCGCCCGCTCGCACCTTGCTGCTTGAGCGCACGCTCTCTCTTTCACTAGACAGAGCGCACACGACACCCGACGCGCGGAATGGCGAGCCGCACCGCGACCCCGCAGCCCTGGCCTCAAGCAGGCGCCAACCCGCAAGGGCTGCAGCTCCCGCAAGCCAACCAGGCCAAGGGTGCGTCCGCTCGTTCTCCTATGCCGCGGTGCAGACCGCCTCGAGGTGGCTAGGGCCGGTCCTGGCAGCCCCCGAGGCGAGCCGGTCGAGCGAGCTTCCAGCTCCTCCACACCGGGTCACTCGATCCTGTCGAGGGCGAGGGGAGCAACAGGGCCCAGGCGGCGGCGCACGAGCACCAGCTGATGAGCTTCTCTATCCCGTCTTGCTCCATCGCAGGCAAAGGACCCGCTCGCGGCACCTCGGCCGGGTGCGTCCCTCTCCTCCCTCGTCATCTCGACTCGCTCGACCTGTTGCACAAGCTGACTCCCTTGCCTCGCCCGCTCGCAGCCCCGACGGCGGTGCAAACGGCGCGCCCGAGCCGCCATCTCGAGCCACCGACGTCGACTCGCTCATGGACGCCGTCGGCGCAAGCGGTGTCGACCTCGGCGTGCGTCGCTCCTCCTCCTCCTCCTCCTCCCCGCGCCCATCCAGACCTCCTCGCTCACTTCGAGCTCTCGCTCGCAGGCCGAGGAAGAGTCGCTGCGCGCGACCAACGACCGCCTCCAGGCGCAAGCCATGAGCGCGGCCGGGTCGAGCGGCGGTCCGCCCAACCCGCACGCCTACGCCGGCATCGACCGCTCGCGCAAGCAGGACTTCATCGACCCGGGTCTCCTCGCCGAGTGCGTCAAGAAAGTCGGTGCGTCCCTCCCTCCTCATCTCGCTCGGTCGGACCCTCCTCCTGTAGAAGGGCTTCGTGCTGACCTGCCTCGCCGTCGCGCCGCTACAGCCGCCGCCTTCCAGCTCAAAACTCTCGAGCCCGACACGATCCCCCTCATCGCGCTCGCGACTCGCGCCCGCCTCATGTCCCTCGTCAACTCGTCCATCGCCGCTCGCGACCACCGTCAGCAGGCGTCCCACTTCCGCGTCCCGCCCTTCGTCGCGCCCAATCCGCGCAAGCGGCGACGACGGAACCCGATGGACGGCGAGGTGGACGAGGACATGGACCCCGAGGACGACGAGGACGTCGAGATGGACAACGGCACGGCCGAGTCGAGCGTCAAGGTCCCGGCGTGGGACACGCTCGTGTACGACGAGCCCGAGCGGCTCCTCGCCGTGCTCAAGCGCGTCGAGACGGCCGAGGAGATCAAGACCAAGCGCGAGCGCCGAGAACGGGATCAGCGCGAGCTCGAGGAGCAGCAGCTCGCCGATGCGCTCGCGGCGAGCGAGGCGGCGCGCCTCGAGCTCGAGGAGCAGGAGAAGGCTGAGGCGCGCAAGGACGCGCTCGAGGACGAGGGCGGCGGCGGCGGCGCGTCCAAGAAGAAGAAGCCGGCCGGCGCCGACGCCAAGGCCAAGGGCAAGGGCAAGGAGCTCGTCGGCGCCGCGCCGGCGACGCCCGGCGGCAAGGGCTCGGGTGCGGGCGGCGCCGACACGCCGTCGCTCGGCAAGGACGGCAAGCCCAAGAAGAAGAAGAAGGCCAAGGGCGGCGACGACGGCCCGAGCGGCACGAGCACGCCCGCACCCGGCGGCGCAGGCGGCGCAGGCGCTTCGGCGCTCAAGAGCAGCCTCGGCCCGGGCAAGTTCGGCACCGAGGACATCAAGAAGCGGCTCGCCGACCAGACGGCCATGCGCTCGCTCGGCGGGCGCACCTTTTCGTGGCTCAACAACGGGCCCGTCGGCTCGCCGACGCCCGGCGGCGCAGGGCCGAGCACGCCCGGCGGGCTTTTGCCCAAGGCCAAGTTCGGCGGCGCGCAGGGCTCGCCGATGCCGCAGCCCAACTTTGCGCCTAACGGCGCGGGCGTCGGCGGCGCAGGCGCAGCGTCGACCTCGAAGCTCAACCCGGCCAACTCGACCGAGGCGGGCGCCGCTCGGGGCGGGCAGCAGCAGGACGCCGCCGCGACCGACCTCATGGTGTCGAAGCTCAACGTGCCGCAGATGACGGACGCGCAGCGCACCCGGACGGCGCGCGACGAGTGGGCGGCCGGGCAGCGTGTCGTCGAGGCGCAGGACCTGCTGTTCGCGCTCGACCGCGAGCGGGGCATGGGCACGGGCCGAGGGAGCGGGCGGGGAGCGGCGGTGCGAGGGCGGGCGGGCATCATGAGGGGAGCGTACCGTGGAGGAGCAGGAGGAGGAGGAGGACCGCTCGGGAGGTGAGCGAGGGCGACGAGCTGTGGTTGGAGCGCGCAATGCCTAGTGCTTGCGAGCATGCATGTTCTCTGTGTCCCTTCCGCAGCGAGAATGCTCTGCCTCGTCGAGAGAAACGCTGTCGGGGCTGTGTCGCCCCTTCGCGAGCGAGCGCCTTGGGCCTTCGCACGAGCGGTGCTTGGTCTCGGCTCGACAACTCGCTCCGCTCGACGGGCGACGCTCAGCTACCTCGCCAAGTCAAACAGCAGCTCAATCTCGACCTCGCCATGGTGCGTCCTCGTCCCCACCCCTCCTGCTCGAGCCAAGTGCTGATCAGCTCTCCTCCCCTCCTCCTCCTCCCCGCTCCTCCTCCCGATGCAGTCCAACTATGGCGGCTACCACGGCGGCGGCGGCGGTGGATACGGCGGTGGCTACAACGGCGGGTACGGCGGCGGCGGAGGGGGCGGCGGCTACGGCAACCGTGGCTACCCTGGAGGAGGAGGAGGAGGAGGCGGCGGGGGAGGGTACGGCAGGAAGCGCGGTCGCGGTGCGTTCGCCTTTCCTTCCAGTCCCTCTCGTATCTGGCAGCCTACCCGAGCTGACTTGCACCTGTGCGCTCGCAGATGAGGACGAGGGCTCGCCCAACTACCGCCGCCGCCAAGACGAGCGCGGCAGCTACCAGTCGTCGCCGGGCGGGCGGCGCGCCGAGTACCCGGGTGGACCAGGCGGCGGCGGGTACAACGGCGGCGGGCGCGGCTACTACGAGCGGCAGCAGGCGCCGCCGAGCCTCGAGGCGCAGAAGACCCGCTTCAAGGAGACGCTCTGGAAGCTCGGCACCAGCCCGGTGCGTCGTTCTCTTCGTCGAGCTCTTCCAACGAGTCTCTCGCTGACCCCGAGCTGCTGCGCGCAGAGCTACGACCCGACCGTCGACCTGCCCTCGCTGGCCGAGGACATCCAGAGCTGGTACTTCCGCGACGAGCAGCTCGTCTTCCTCGCCTTCCGTGCAGCGTGCGTCCCTCTTTCCCCTCACACTCACTCTTGAAGAGCGCTCGACTGACTTCGTCGACCCCCTGCAGCATCTCGGAGCTCCCGCACAAGCTGCCGCACTACGCCGCCCTCATCGCCCAACTTTCGCTCAAATCGGTCGCGCCCGCCGTCCCGCTCCCGCCTCGCTCCGCACCCGACGCCGCAAGGTCGGCACCACCCTCGTCCAACATACCCGCCGCGCCGGGCCTGCCTGCTCGTCCCGTCGGCGTCGACGATGACGCCTCCGCCGCTTCGAGCGATGCTGCGGCGGTCCGTGTCGTCGCAGACGGCGAGTCGCAGCAGGACGATGCGCAGGACAAGGTCAACGTCGGCAAGGAGGTCGTCCAGGATCTCATCAAGGCGTTCCAGCAGTTCCTCGACGAGCGCAAGTGGAAGAGCGTCCGGTACTGCGTGCGTCCCATTTCTCGCTCTCCCTCCTTCCCTCCCGTCCGAGCGCTCGTCGGCCTCGTACTGATGACTGGCGTTCTGCAGGTCATCCTCTTCGCCCACCTCACCCGCCTCCCGGCATCGAGCCCGGTCGTCTCGACCTCGTCCCTCATCAACCTCCTCACCTCGTTCGTCGCCGTCCTCGACGAGCCCGGCCTGCGCGCCAGCCGCGGCGACGAGTGCGCGCGCATCATCGTCGAGGCCCTCCTCCGCCTCGACGCGACGACGCTCGCCGACCCGTCAATCGACACGCTGCGCGACGGCGTCCAGGCGTACCTTTCGTCGAGGCGGATCGAGCGCGAGCTGTTCGCCGAGCGCGAGCACCAGGCCCAGTGGAACGACTCGCTCGAGCAGCTCGTCACGGCGCTCTCGTCGGCGTCGTCGTCGTCCGACTCGGAGGGCATCTTCCCCGTCTCGTCCGTTCTCCCCAACCCGTTCTCGACTCTCGAGCTCGCCCCGGCCGACACCGACGAGACGGCACCTGCAGCAGTCGACGGCGCCGACGCGCTCACGCTGCCCCTCGTGCTCGTCCCGCCCGAGAGCGACGAGGGCGACCTGACGCTCAACGCCGGGTCGGGCACGCATGCCATCCCGCCGCCGCCCATCAGCGCGGGCCTGCGCGGCAACGAGGGCGTCGGGTACGACGGCACGAGGCTGACGCTGCGCCTGTTCGACGACGAGGTGCGTCTCTCGCTCCCTCATCTCGCGCTTCCCTTCTGCGTCCTCGTCCTCGTGCTGACCCTTGACCTCTCGCTGCCCTTCTGCAGACGGTCCCCTCGCTGTACGACCCGGCCGGCATCGTCGTTCGGTCGCTCATCGCCGACCTCATCTCGCTCTACGAGACGAACCGCAAGGACGCTGCGACGCTCCTCCTCGAGCTCCCGCACTGGTTCGTCAAGGGCACGTTCAAGCCCGTCGGGTCGGCCAAGCAGCCGCAGCGCGGCGAGCAGGACGACGAGGAGATGCCGCAGGAGGACAAGGTCGAGCAAGGCCCGCAGTGGTCGCTCGAGAACCTTTTCGTCGAGGTGCGTCCCTCTCCTTCTCGCTCACACCTCCTCCTTCGCCTCTCTCGCCTCCTGCCCATCCTCTTTTGCACACGTACGAGGTTCTGACTCGGTGCTTCGCCCTGCAGTCGATCGTCTCGTCCATCCTCGCCCTCCCCTCGGCGCCGCACACGAGCATGTACTACTACTCGCTCCTGTGCGAGCTGTGCCGCGTCTCGCCGACGACGGTCGCCCCCTCGCTCGGCAAGTCGGTGCGCAAGCTGTACGCCGGCCTCAACGCGTCGACCGCCTCGGCCGACACGCCGTCGCTCGACGCCGAGGGCGTGCGCCGCTTCGCCGACTGGTTCGCCGTCCACTTGTCCAACTACGGCTTCATGTGGGGCTGGGCCGACTGGGCGAGCGACATGGTCGACGTGTCGGACAAGCACCCGCAGCGCGTCTTCGTCAAGCGCACGATGGATCTCGAGATCCGCCTCAGCTACTTCGACCGCATCAAGAACACGGTCCCCGGCTCGATGCTCGACGCCGGCGTCTTCCCCGACGAGGCCCCGGGACCCGAGTATGCGTACGAGGACGAGCGTGAGCTTCTCCCTCCGCTCTTCTCGGTTCCCGCAGCTCGAGCCGTTGACTGACTCGAGTTCTCCCTCCTCCTCTTCTCTCGCCCTCGCAGAGCACACGCACTACGCCGCCGCTTCGGCCTTCCTGCGCCTCATCCGCGCCAAGGCGCCCATCTCGGAGGCCGAGGACGAGCTCGCGTCGTTCCAGAAGGCGCTCGAGTCGGAGCGCGGCCTGTCGGCCGCCGAGGCCGACAAGGTCAAGCGCGACCTCGCCGTCCAGACGGTCCTCAACGTCGGCTCGCGCTCGTTCTCGCACTTCCTCAACGCCCTCGAGCGGTACCTCACGCTCCTGCGCGCCTTGACGTCGTCGGCGCCGGCGCGCCAGGACCTCCTCACGACCGTCGCCGCCTTTTGGCGCCGCCACCCGCAGTTCCACCTCATCGTCCTCGACAAGCTCCTCCAGTACCGCCTCGTCGACACGCGCGACGTCACGGCGTGGGTGTTCGCGCCCGGCGACGAGCAGCCCGGCGCGAGGACCAAGACGTGGAGCGACATCGACCTGTGGCAGATGCTCCAGGTCACGCTGCGCACGGTCCAGTTCCGCGTCGACTCGGCGAGGGCGAGGCTCGAGGGCCTCAGGCGCGAGGACGAGGCGCGAGGCGCCGAGGGCGGCGGCGAGGAGCTCGATGCTGAAGGCGGTGCGCTCGACCCTCTCTTTCTCTCCCTGCGCTCGAGCCCTGCTGACTCACCTTTCTCCTCCTCCTTCCCTCTTCCTCCTTCTCCTCCTGCCTCTTCTCCTCACACGTCCCTCGACGAGCAGATGTCGCCGTTCGCGACGCGCAGGACAACCCCGAGATCGCGTCGGCCGCCTCGTACCTCGCCGAGTCCGAAGCCGAGCAGGCCCAGACGCTCCTCGATATCCTCGGGCACTGGGCCAAGCTGCTCCCCGGCAAGGGGGAGGGCGACGAGGAGGCCAAGAAGGACGCCGACGACGAGGAGCAGGGCGAGGACGAGTGGGAGCGGTGGTGGACCCTCGGGTGGGTGCGCGAGTTCTGCCGCTCGGTGCGTCCCTTCTCTCCCTGTCTCTCTCTCCTTGCTGCGCTTGCCACATCGGCGATCCACACCGAGCGACAGCCGAGAACTGACACGATTCGGGACGCACACACACAGTGGCTCACGCACAAGCACCTCATCGCGCCCACGCTCTCGAACGGCATCGACCAGCTCGACCTCGGCGCGACGTCGCCCGCCGTCAAGGCCATCGTCGACGCTGCAAAGGCGTGGCACGACTTTGCGTGAGCGTGAGCTTGGAGCGCGGCGAGGCAGGGAGCGAGGGAGCCAGGGAGCGGTCCGTGCGGGGCGAGACGAGGAAGGGTTCGCTGAAAAGCTGCGAGCGCGAGCATGCCAATTTGTCTTTCTCTCTCTCGTGCCGAGCGTCTTCGAGAGCGAGCGTGCGAAGAGATGAGTGATATGCAGTGAGAGCCTCGAGCGTCTACCTCGCCGTCTAGCCTCCACCGCTCCTGTCCTTGCCCGCTCCCGCTCCCGCCCTCCTCCCCTCGCCGACGCCCAGGAACGCCTCGTACACGGCCCAGCCGATCCCTGCGCTGCCGGCCTTGCGGCACACGCGCAGCGCGCCGCCCTCCCAGAAGCCGCGGATGCCGCTCGTGCGGAAGATGCGCGCGGCCGAGCCGGCGAGGGTCGTGTACGTCTGCGGCGACAGCTGGCGGCGCGTCTTGAGGACGTCGAACGGGGTCGTGAGGAGGGTCGAGGCGAGGGACGCGGCGGCGCCTGCGAGGAGAGGAGGAAGCGTCAGTCGAGCTCGAGCGAGGGGAGCGAGGAGGGAGAGGAGGGACGCACCTGCGACGCCGCCGCCGATCGCACCCTTGCCGCCGTCGCCCGCAACGCCAATGAGGCGCCTCCCGCGCTCGTAGAAGACGATGAAGAGCCCGGCGCCGGGCGCGTCGCGCAAGGCGGTCGGGACGGCGCCGCGCCACAGGGAGCGGATCCCGCCCGAGGCGTACAGGGTGCGCAGCGCGGTGAAGGTCGAAGGCTTGACGAGGGGGCGGGCGGACGTGGTTGAAGAGGCGGGGAGGGAGAGGGTCGACTGCGTGCAGGAGGGCGAGAGGTAAGCTCAGGAGCGAGAGAAACGGAGAGGGGCGAGAAGGGGACGCACCTCCGAGATGGTCTTGAGGAGGGTGAACGGCGTCAGGGCAAAGCCGACGGCGGTGCGGGCCGTGCTCCCGACGAGGAGGTCGCCGACGGGCGTGAGCTTGGCCTTGGTGCCGGGCGCAGGTAACGGCGCGCCCTTTGGTCGGAACAGGGTCGTGTTGCCCATGAACGTGCGCAACCGCGACAGCGAGAGGAAGTAGAGCGAGACGCCGGGAACATTGCTGCGAGCGAGAGAGAGAGGCGAGAGTCAGCTTGGAGGGAGCGACGAAGGCAGAGATCTTGAGAGGCCGACGAGGAGGAGAGGAAGGAGAGGCGCACCGGTACAAGGTCGGGACGGTCCCACGCCACAGGCCTCGCACGCCGTCGCTGCGCACGACGTCCTTAGCGGTGGTCCAGATGCGTGCGCGCTCGACCTTGGCGACCGGCGCGGCGGGCTTGGGCGGTGCGGCCCCGCCCGAGGAGGACGAGCCGATGGCGGAGCGCGAGGTCGAGGCGACGGGCGGAGCTGGGTCTTGCTGTACGCGGGTCTTGATGACTGTGTGGGAGAGATTGCGAAGATCAGCTCGAGTCTCTGTGCGGTAGAGAGGGAGAGAGGGACGCACGATCGAGAGGTTGCAGCATGAAGACGCTCGCCGCGCCCGACACGGCCCCGCTCGCGAGGTGCCACGCGGCGGGGAGCTGCGTCTTGGCTGGTGCGGCCTCGGACGAGACTGGCGGGTCGAGGGCGGTCGTTGCTGCGGTGGCCATGAGCCCGATGACGGGGGAGGAGCTTCGAGGAGATGAAGCCGAGGGGCGCTACGGCGACGGCTCGAGGGTGGGTGGGGCGGCTGTGGTGGGCTCTTGAGAAGCTGCTCTAGCGGGTAGAGGTCTTCGCTGGTCGGCTGAGCGGGTGCGAGGCGGTGGAACGGGGTCGACCTCGGCTGTCGCCTCCCCGCACCTCGCTTGTCGCAACTTGGGCTCGCCGCGCTCCCTCTGTGCCTCTCGCTCACCGTGTAGAGCGATTCTCTGCTCACTGGCTCTAGGCTGCTCCGGGCGCACGACCCTGACCCTCTCCGCTTGTTGCCTGTGACGGGTGCTCGCGCCGGCGGCCGCTCTGCTCCCTCTCAAGCCGAGCTGGATCCATCTCGAGCGTTGCTGCAGGATCGTGTTGCACGCTAGAATGACTACAAAGCAAGCGGGTACAACCTTGAGGAGAGGCCGGCCTCAGAAGGCGAGGGCCGTGCGCCTCCACGCAAACTCGAACCTCGCGCGCTGCTCGTCCGACAGGCCGGGGACCCTGTGCACCTCGTCGATGGCGCGGCGCAGCGCGATGCTCATGAGGCCGGCGATGCGGCCCGTGTCGACGAGCGGCGGGCGCCGCAGGGCCTGCAAGTCGACTGTGGCGAAGACGAGCTCCTGCCGCAGGAGCGCGTTGATCATCGTGAACGGGCTGCGGCCTGCGTAGATCGCCTCGCGGTGCCGTATCCAGGTACTGGTTGAGGAAGGGCCGAAGGCGGCCGTGTTGTAGTGAGCGAGGCAGGCGCGGCCGCGCTTCGAGAAGTAGATCCAGGGCGACGGCGACACCTTGACGTGCGAGTCGCCGTCCCTGACCGCCTCGTACAGGCGATGGTAGGACGAGAGCAGCGCCGAGAGCCGGAGGTACTCGTCGACCGGGTCGGCTTGGGCGGGCGAGAGCAGGATGTCGGAGAGGTCCTGCGCGGCGTTCGGCGGGTCAGCCTGTGCCGGCACCGAGACCAGCAGAGAGTCAGAGAGAGGCCGACGCACGGTCCATGTGATGTTCATCGCCGAAAGAAAGCTCGAGCCCTCCCACTCGTCCTTGATCAGCTCGAGCTGCTCGAGGTGCTCGAGCGACATGGGCGGCATGAAGAACTTGTCGACGTCGCGGCCGCAGAGGGCCTTGTGTGTCGGCCAGAGCTGTGTGCAAGAGGCGAGTCAGCTTGCTGTCACGCATGTGTGGCAGGAGGGAGACGAGAGGAGAGAGGACGCACGAGCGAGGAGCACGTCGACGAGCAGACCCTGAGCGACTTGCACGCGCTGCACTTGAACCGCCCGGGCTGGTCGCACACGGCGCACAGGTCGGTCGTCGGCGAGTTCGAGGTGCTCATGGTCGAGTGAGCGAGCGGGCGTGAGACGAGAGTGAGGAGAAGGAGCGAAAGAGAGAGTCGGCGTGCGCCGGCGAGCACCAGTCGGAAGCTCCGCGGCGAGTCCGGCTCGAGCAAGCTCGATCACTCGCACGACGCAAGCATGAAGCTCTCGAGTGCACACGCAGAGAGGAGGAGAAGACGTGCACTGCGCTCACCCGCTAGTCGTACTCGTCGTCCTCGGCTTTCCGCTTCATCCCACCTCCGCCCGCACCGTTCGCCCCCGGCCCACCCTGCATCGGCAGCCCATCCGTCACGTCCTCCATCTCCTCGTCGTCGCCGTCCTCATCCTCGTCGTCCTCGTCGTCATCGTCGCCGAAGAGCCCGCCGCCGCTCCCGCCCGCTTCGCTCCCCTCGGCCGTCTGCAAGCCCGTGTTCGTGCCCGTCGCACCCTCGCCGCCCGCCGCACTCGCGCTCGCGCTGCTCCCACCGCCGCCGAAGATGGCCCCGCCGAGGTCGGCGAGGTCGTTCGAGCCGTTGCCGAGGCCGTCGAGCGCGCTGCCCGGAGGGGGAGGTGGTGCGGCCGAGCGAGGGACGAGGGTGTAGTTCGGGGCGGTGAGGCGCTGTGCTGGAGGGGGGAGACGGATGCCGTAGACCTCGTTGAGGGTCGGGAGCGGGACAGAGTTGACGGTCGTGGCGAGCTGAAGGAGGAACTGCGAGAGGGGAGGGCGAGGAGGTCAGCGAGGTTTCGATGGCAGGGAGCCGAGTCGAGAGCGCCAGACGCACCTCCTTCGGGACCTGTGCGCCTTCTGTCCGAGCCTGCACCGCCAGCCGCACGTCGTCGATGCTCGGGACGATGGGCGCGGTCGACGACGAGCCGGAGCGCGCGTGCTCGGCGTAGAGAAGCGAGTCGGTGAGGATGTCGCTTGTGTACCCTGCGCGCATTGAGATGAGTGTCAGTCCCACGTGACACGCCAAACCAGCTCTCCTGCCCATCGCTCGGCGAGCAAGGAGGAGGGGACCAAGGCCGGGAGGACGAGGAGACTCACGATGAGCGAACTCGACCAGCATGCGCACGACGCCCTCCTCGCAGTCCTCTGCACCGGCTGCAGCGAGGATCAGGGCGATCAGGCGTGCGTCTCGAGGGAGGACGGGCGCGGCGTCGGGTCGTGGTGCGGGCGGCATAGATGAAGGCGGAGGGCGAGGCGGACTCGGCTCGGGGCGGGTTGAGGATGGGTCGAGCGGGGTGCTGAGCTGTGCTCCAAGGTGCTGGAGGTGCTTCTTATACAGCTGAGCGCGAGGCGGTGGACGGACGGAGCCTGGCTCGTCGCCGTTCCCCTCCTCGCCCTCGTCCGCCTCGTCCAGGCCGGTGCACTAGCTCCTACTGGTCGTTGAGCAGCCTGGATGCAGACAAGTAGTCTCTCTGCAGCTATCGTGAGCCTCGTCGACCATCCCTTGAGCCAGTGCACCACCCTCTCCTCCTCGTCCAGCCTGAAGCGCTCTCGCCTCGTCTCGTCGCGCCTCTCGTAGCTCCGAGCTCGTGCTGCACGCCGTTTCATTCTCTGGCTCTTCTCGTGGACCGCGCGCTACGAAAGAGAGAGAGAGCGAGCGTGGTTTGCCGCGATGCAGAACTAAAAGAGGCAGCGCCGCAGCGCGCACCGAGAGGAAAGCTACAAGGTCGAGAGGCTATGATGCGGGGATACAGAGTGGGCGGCGAGGGCCGAAGAGGGGAAGAGGAACAAGGTCGGACGAGGTGAAAGAGAGAGGGGTATCTAGGCTCGACGCGCGCGAGGTGCGAGGAGGGAGCTCGCTCGACTCGGCGGCGCGCTCAGGCAAGCACGTCGGTGAGCTTTGCGACGCACACGCACACGACGGCCCACGCGACGACGACGACGCCCGTGACGAACTCGGGCGCGCGCGACACCTTGAACGGGCTCGCCGTCTTGAAGTGGTGCTTGGGGCGCGCGACGTGCGAGTAGTGGTCCCGGATGAGGAACGACTCGCGAGGCTCGGTGAGGAGGTGCGAGGGGAAGAGGAGGCAGACGCTGCGAGGTGGGCGTGGTTGAGGGGTCAGCCTCGAGCCGGGACGAGGTTGGAGCCCGACAGGGGGAGAGGGGAGACGCACAAGGGGACGAAGGACGCGAAGAGGAACTCGCTCCAAAGCAGCGTCGGCCAGGCGATCGTGAGGAGGACCGTAACTGCAGAGAGGAGAGGAGAGAGGGTCAGCGTCGAGCTCGCTCGTGCGAGAAGGGAGAGAGGGAGGCAGGGACGCACGAAGAGCCTGGTGCCGGTCGGTCGTGCCGTGCTCGTAGTCGCGCACGATGCGCCAGATGGCGACGCCGAACGCAGCGAGGAACGCAAACATGGTCGACACGAGCGGGTCGATGGCGGCCCAGCCGAGGCGCTTGTACCACTTCTCGCGCACCGGGTGCGCGACGACCTCGTTGATGTCGAGGTCCGACGTGCGCGCCTTGTAGCCGCCGAGACGACGAGGGAGGACGAGGCGCACGAGGGCGACGCCCTGGTACGGCGCGGCGAAGATCCAGGCCTGGAGGACGCGCCGGGGCGAGGGGAGGCCGGTCGACCAGCACCACACAGCCTCGTGCAGCTTGTGGAGGAGAATCATGATGAGCGTGACCTGGAGGAGGCGATTGAGGTTGCTGAGGTTGGGCGTGAGGACGAGGATCTGTAGCGAGGCGAAGAGGAGGGAGGTAGGAGGAGCGAGGTCAGCTGCGCGCTCTTTGCGGCGACGAGAGAGACAGGGCGAAGAGAGAGAGCGACTCACGCCGCCAAAGGTGAACATGAACGGGTAGACGTAGGCGAGGAGGAGGACGACGACGCTGAAGAGCGGGAGGAGCGCCTTGCCGATCGCCTTGAGCCGGGCGCCGAACGGCATGAGGCGCGTCTTGTCGCCGCGGAGGAACCAGCCGAGGCGGTGCGCCGTGCGCAGCGGACCGAGGCGGTTGACCATCATTGCGCCGATCTGGGACGCGTACGTCGGCTTGGCCATGCCCCACTGGAGCACCTCGTCGACCTGCTGAACCTGGTACCCGCGCCCCTGGAGGAGCGCCTCGCACTGGCCGTCGTGGATCCACGACGCGGCGGGGAAGCCACCGATCTCGGTGAGGGCAGCGCGGCGCAGGAGGAAGCCCGAGCGCGTGTCGGCCGGCGTCTCGCAGGCCGTGAGGAGCGTCGCCGTCGGCTGGTTGACCCGGTGCGGGAGGTTGATGAAGCCGCGGCGCGTCTTGACGAGGCCGACCTTGTTCTCGCCGAGGATGTGGGGCAGGACGGCGCGCAGGTAGTTGCGCTCGGGGATCATCTGCGAGCAGGAAGTCCAGTTTGAGAAGGTCAGCGCTTGGACCTCCTCGACGACGACGACGACCATGGGGAGGGAGAGCGAGAGAATGAGCTCACGTCGGCGTCAAACACAGCGATGAACTCGGCCGGGCCCTTGATGCCGAACGACGCCGCCTCGACCATGCCAAAGTTGATCGAGTTGGCCGCCGTCGTCGCCGCCGTCTCGATGCCGCGCGCGCCGCTGCTCGCCCGGCGCTGCCCCTCCTGCATGAGCTTGGGCGTCTTCTCGTCGCCGCTCGAGTCGACGACGACGCTCTGCGGCGCGGCGCCGAGCTCGCGGCGGTGGTACGACAGGTGCGGCGCCGCCTGCGACTTTGCGTGGCGCGTCAACTCGCGCTCGAGGTTGGCGCTCGCGAGCGGGTCGAGCACCATGACGCGGTACCGGTGCGGCGGGTAGTCCATCGAGGCGGCCGCGACGGCGCAGTCGAACACGGTCTGGTCGGCCTGGCCCGACGAGACGACGAAGACGTCGACCGAGGGGAGGTTGTGGTCGCCGCGCAGGCGCAGCTTGGGGTCGGTCGAGCGAGGGCGGTACGTGAAGACGGTCCAGATCGAGTGCACCGCTGCAGGGAGGGCAAGAGTGAGCGCCGAGCCTCTCGAAAGAGGAGAAGGAGAGCGAGGGAAAGGGGGACGCACTCGTGAGGAGGGTCACGACCGTCTCGAGCGCGAGGTAGCACCACCCGCCGACGAACACGCCCGGGCGCCTGCGCTCGACGATGCGCATCGCGCCGAGGCGCACCCACAGGTAGACCCAGCTCGACGCGCACGCGAGCAGGACCGTGACGAGGGCAACCTTGGTCCCCCACTTTTTGGCGCGCGTCTTGAAGCTGCGCCCGAGCGTGCCGCCCGGCGCAGGGTACACCGGGAGCGCGACGATCGAGGGCCGCTGGAGCGCGAACGCCTTGTCGCTCGCGCCGAGGTGCTCGGTGCGCCAGCCGCCTGGGCCGTCGCCGGCCGAGTCGCGCTTGGCGAACGAGAAGGCGCGCCCGAGCTCGCTGTTGGACGAGTAGGTCGGCGCGGCCGACTTGAGCGACGAGGTCGAGCGGGTCGGGAACGAGAAGGCCGGGTTGAGCGTCGGGCCGCCGCTCGACGGCGTCGCCGGCGGCGAGTCGTCGGCGCCCGACGAGGCCTCGCTGAACCGACGGGGCCACTGCGAGCGCGAATGAGAGCTGTATCAGTCTCTGAGCATCTCGCCGTTCCGCCCGAGAAAGAGAGAGAGAGGAAGACGCACCTCCCCGCCCCGGACGTCCTCGCTGCCCCTCCTCGCGTCGTGCTCCCTCAGCTGGCTCGCAATGCTCATGATGTCGAGCTCGAGCGGCGGGAGCGCGCTCGCGCCGTACTGCTGCTGCTGCGAGTGCTGCGACGCGGCGAGGCCCGGGTTGCGCGCGGCGTGAACGGCTGCCAGCGGGTCGTGTCGGCGCGAGTAGGCCTGCGGGCGAGCGAGCGCTGCGTCAGCATGCCGTGCGAGAGCAAGCTGCAGAAGAGAGGGGAGGAGAGAGACGCACCGGCAGGCCACCCTCGCCGCTCAAGCTGCTCGCACGGCCCTCGTACGTACCACCGGGCCCAAACACCTCGGTGCCGCGCGTGCGGTCCTGGTGCTCGCGCTGGCCCTGGAGCATCTCGACGCTCGCGAACGCCTCGATCGGCGCGCGCGTGCGCGCCGGCTGCAGCGGGAGGATCTTGGCGCTCGAGCGCGCGTCGGCCGACGTGGACGACGAGGACGAGGGCGGGGGGGCGTGCGGGCCGTACGAGGCCGAGGTCGGGCTCGCGAGCGGCGACGAGAGCGAGATGCTCGGGTTGCGCGCGTGGCTCGAGCGCTGGCGCATGTGGCCGCGCTGCTCGGTCGGCGGCGAGCGCACGGGCGACGGCGGCGGGAGCGGCGCGAACGTCATGCCCGTGAGCGCGCGCGGCGTCGGCGCGCCGCTCGCGGGGATGGCGGGGACAGGCGGCACGGCGCCCGAGGCCGACGACGAGTGGGCGTAGTGGAACGACGGCGTGAGCGGGTCGATCTGCGACGGGCGCCGGTCAAAGTTGAGGGTCGCGATGTCGTCCTCGTCCTGCGGGACCGGGACCGGCGGGCCCCTCGACGTGCTGCGCTCGCGGCGCTGCGTGCTGCTGCGAGGCGGCGTCGACGGCGCTGGACGGCCGCGGCTGAACTCGCCGCGGTTGGTGGGCGAGATCGGGTCGTCGCTCGTCGACGAGCGGAGCGGCGGCGGTGCCTGGCGCCGGCTCGAGGGTCGCACGTCGACCGACGAGGCCGACGAGACGAGCTTGGGGGGCGGCTGGAACGCCGGGCGGGCGCTCGCGCTGGCGGTCGTGCTCGTCGGCGACGGCGACGGCTCGTCGAGGTCGTCGACCGAGACCGAGGGGACGGGCTTGCGGCGCGAGGTGGGCGAGGGCGGCTTGTCCTTGGGGCCAACGCTCGTCATGAGGGCCGGGATGGCGGTCGCCGACGCGAGGAGGGGCGAGGGCGGGTTGTGCGGGACGGTGCGCAGGGCGTCGGGCGAGTGCTGCTGCTTGTTCGACGGCATGGCGCTCGTGTGGGTGTGGGCGAGGGCGAGTGCGAGTCGGGTCGCGCTAGGCTAGGCTGCCGAGGTGGTCGCG
>Ga0308169_10000588_pt1 | contig 50515 bp, 41 predicted proteins | sample PhyBR1_2_FD_202139 | JGI IMG/M metagenome (GOLD analysis project Ga0308169, IMG submission 202139) | Phyllosphere microbial communities from UC Gill Tract Community Farm, Albany, California, United States - DLSLSB.R1 | ecosystem: Host-associated > Plants > Phyllosphere > Unclassified | place... | reverse complement strand
CCCTAACCCTAACCCTAACCCTAACCCTAACCCTAACCCTAACCCTAACCCTAACCCTAACCCTAACCTTGCCCCGCGCGCCGCCGCTCGGTCCGCTCCTCCTCCTCCCCTCTCGTGACCGCCTGCCTCTCGTGCTCGCTCTCCTTCGACTTCGACCGAGACTTGGGCATTGGCGCTTTGGGCCTGCTCTCGACAGAAGCAAAGGGCTCGAGAATTACGAAGACTGCAGAGGAAGACGGCGCGAGCTACTTCGAGAGGGGGTCTAAAGGTGCGAGGGAACGTGCTACAAGGCGAGACAGAGCGAGAGAGGGCAGGGAAGAGGGGCCCGACGAACGCTACCGCGTTGACGATAGGCCTAAGCACCGATCTCGGGCTGGTACTTGGTGCGTGCGCGAGAGACGAGCAGAGACAGCCGAGTCGCGTTGCCCGAGATCATGTCCTCCATCGAGACGTCGTCGGTCGAGACTCGAGGCGTGAGGAAGTCGAACACTGCGTGCACGAGAATAGGCGTCAGCCATGCCGAGAGGGAGCACAGGGTAAGAACAGGGAGGGACGAACCAGAGAAGACCGTGTCGAGGTAGGCCGTGTCGAAGGGCCCGCTCTCGTCCTCGTCGAACTCGTCGAACTGGGCGTCCGTGATGCCACTGCCGTCGCCCGACAGGTTCTCGACGAGGCGAACGAGGAGGCGGCCCGAGCGCAGCGACGACGAGAGGTCCATCGCGAGCGGGCACGACGCCGGCAGGTTCTGGTTGAGCCACGCCAAGAGCTCGGCGTTGGTCGTCTCCGACATGGCGCGCACAGGTCGAGGTGCACCGGCCGCAGGGACGGGCTCGGCGGGGATGGGCGGGGCGAGAGAGGTCGAGACGGCGGCCTGCAGGAGCGGAACGAAGTCAGCGGCGACCAGGTCGCTCGAGGAGGAAGGGCGGGCGCGAGACGCACAAGGTTGGTCGATCGGTCACTCTTGGCGAGCTTGACGGTGTCGGTCGACTCGTTCCTCGCCGGCGAGCCGTTTGCGCCGACCGACGGGCGCTTCTTGCTCGAGATCGAGCTGAAGAGGGCCTCGCCGTTCATGAGGGGCGAGCCGCTGCGAGCGAAGGCAGGACGTCAGCTCGGCGTGCGACGGCACGAAGCTCGAGCCAGTCCAGAAATGAAGAGGCCGAGGACGCACGGCGACATGTCCATGAGGATGGCAGCGTCTTTCGAGCTGAGCGTGTTGGGGTTGGCGCCGCCGTCTGCGTGCGCGTGCAAGGACGAGTCAGCCGTCGAGTCGAAGAGACACGCCAACGAGAGAGTGCGACAGGACGTACAGCGCTCCTTCTGGATCTCGGCGCGCCGAGCGGGCGACGGCGGGCGAGGGTAAGGGACCATCGTCTTGGCGGTCTCGAGCGGCAGGACCTCGATGTCGCACGACGAGACGACAGGAGCTGCGAGCGAGAAATGCAGGGTCAGGTTCGTTGCCGAGGCGAGGGACGGCATCGAGGAGAGGACCGAGCGGGACGCACCCGAGTAGTCGCGCAAGATGGTCGCCTTCATGATCTCCTTCATCCACGTGCGCACCGTGATCTGCTCGGCGGCAGCAAAGAAGTGCGTCCTCGCGCCGTCGTGCACGATCTTGAACCCGTACTCGCCCGGGTGGATGCTCGGGTCGGCGATGACCCGGTAGCCCGTCAGGTCGATGACGCCCTTGGCTTTTTGCTCCTGCGAGGCGCACTCGAGCGAGTCAGCTGGACCGCACGAGGGCTGAACGACACGTGGACGAGGGCGAGCGAGGTGGAGAGGGAGAGAGAGAGAGGGGGACGCACGGCTTCGCTCTTGAGGTAGTAGAGGTACGTGCCCTTGAGGACGAAGAAGCGCATCTTCCACGTGTTGTACTTCTCGCCGCGCTTGCGCATCCAGCCCGAGTGGTCGGGCCGGCCGATCTTGTCCATCAGGTTGCCGCTCGTGACGAGCTCGGCCTTCTCGCGCACCATCTCGCGCGTCGCCGGGTCGACGCTCTTGACCGTCATCGTCGTCGGCGCGTCTCGGCCGCCGCCGAGCGTCGAGTTGGACGGGCGCGAGCGAGGCGACGAGAGTGAGGTCGGCGACGCCTTGTCGGAGCTCGAGCCGGGGCCGAACGACGAGAAGAGGCGGGTCGAACGCTTGGCGCGGTCCTGGTACGAGCTGCGAGGGCGAGGACGAGCCACAGCGCCGTCCGAGTCGATGAGGAGGGCCCTGTAGGGTAGAGAGTCACGTCAGGAAAGGCCTCGAGCCGACGCAGGGCGAGACGAGGGAGGAGGACGCACGAAGGCACACGAGGCGGGGGCTTCCTACTCCTGCCGGGCAACGGCAGCGCCGCGCCGAAGAACGAGCCCTTGTCGCCCTTGCTCGTCTTGCGCTCCTGCGACGCGCCGAGAGCGGGGCTGGATGGCGTGCTCGTCGCGCTGCCGGCGCCGACGCTCTTGTCGGTCGTGCGGCGGCTCGCGCGCGGTCGCAGGCTCGACGCGGTGGACGGCGGCGACTTGAGCGTCCGCGGCGACTCGCCGTCGAGCGGCGCGCTCGTCTCAGTAGAGGGCTCCTCGGGGATGGGCTTGGCGACGAGCGGCTCGACGGCGGGGAGAGCGGCGGGCGCGACGCTGTCGACAGTGGTCGAGTGAGTGTGCGACGTCGCCGCGCCTAGGCCGGCGCCGTCGGCACTCGAGGACACCGAGCGCGACGAGCGCAGGTTGCCCATGCTGTGCTGTCCGAGCGACGACGGCGAGCGAAGCGACGCAGGCGCCGACGTGTCCTCGAACCCGAAGCCGGGCGAGCTTTCTCGCTGCGCCTGCTGCTGCTGCTGCGGCTGCTGCTCCCAGCGAGAGGCGCTGCTCTGGTGCTGGTACGCCGCGAGCGGGCTGCTCGCGCCGAACTGCGTCGGCGAGTCCGGCTCGTAGCCGCCGACGGCCGGGTTGAGGAAGCTGCCGCCCGACGTCGACTGGCTCGCGTTGAGCGCCGAGATGGGGCGCGGCGGCTGCGCGCGCAGGCGGAGCTCCTTGATGGCGTTGTAGATGTGGACGCGGCGGCCGAACGCGACGAGGTCGATCTCCTTGAGCATGGCGACGTCCATCTCGAGGAGCACGTCGCCCGAGATCTCGTGCTCCTCGAACTTGCTGACGGTGAGGGCGTCGAAGCCCTTCTGCTTGGCCCATGCGACGACGTCCTCGACGTCCCAGGTCATCGGGTCGGCCGGGAGCTCCTTGGCGTCGTCCTGCTCGCTCGCCGAGGGAGGCGCTGTCGTGGCCGTCGTCAGGACGCTCGAGCCGAGCGGGACGGCGCTCGTCGCCGGCGTGCTCGAGCGCGACTGCGTCGCCGAGGGGGGCGAGGCGGGGATCGGCGCCGGCGCGCTCGGCGCAGGAGGCGGCGTCACGGCTCGGGCCGAGTCGACGAGTGCGGGTGGGGCGGCCGTGACGGGCGGGGTACGGTCGGCGCTAGCTGGCGCGGGCGCAAGCGCCGCAGCCACGTGGACCGGGCTCGGCGCCGACGACGCCTCGACGAGCGCGTCCGCCGCCGTCGCCTCGATGGGCGTCGCCGCTCGAGCCTGCGCCTCGGCGGGCGCGGCAGTCTCCTCGGGCGGAGGCGGCGCCGCCGCAGCGGCACTCGTGTGCGTGTCGAAGGCGGCGCGCGCTTCTGCTGGGACGGCGAGCTCTGCCTCGCGCGGCTGCATCGCTGCGGGAGCGGCGCGCGGCTCGTCCGGGTGCGGCTCGTTGGTGCCCTGCAGCGCGACGCCGGTGGCTGCGGCGGCTGCGCCGACTGCTGCGACGAGGCCGGCTGCACCGGCGGACAGGGCGATGGCGGTCGACTCGGTCGCCGACTTGAGCGTGTCGGTCAAGGTGCCCGCAGGCCCGCCGGCGGGCTCGGTCGGCTCGACCGACGAGCGGGGCGTCTCGTCGCCCTTCGAGGCGAGAAGGGCGGTCGGGTCGACGGCAGCGGCTGGCTGGGACTCGTCGAGTGCGGGCGAGCCGGGGAGGGCGACGGCCGCAGCATCGACGGCGGGCTTGACCGAGGACGGAGCGGGCTCGGACGAGGGGAGGGCGAGGGGAGGCGGCGCAGTGTCGGCGCGCGCGGCGGCGGGAGGAGAGGGGACGGGCGGGATCGACGCGTTCGAGTAGACCGACTCGGCGTAGGTCGAGGCCTGGGTGTCGGCGCGCGGCCGCACGAGGAACGGAGCGGCCTCGTCAACCGAGGCTCGCGGCGGGCCCTGCTCCTGCGGCACCTCGACGTCGTCCGCCGCAGCCGGGACGGCCGGCGACGAGATGACCGGCGGCGCAGAAGGGGCCGAGTCGACCTCGTCGTCGACCTCATCGTCGCTCTCGTCGCTGAGCTGGAGGCCCTCGACGAAGCCGGACTTCCGCTTCTCGTACATTTCCTCGTCCTCCCTGCGCCGACGCTCGGCGCGCTCGCGCTCCTGCTGCGCGTCCGTCTCGGCGTTCTGCATGGCCCGCGCGGCGAGCGCCGCTCGGTGGGCGGCGCCATCGCTCGACCGTGCGCCGCCTGCGCCGAGGACGGGGACGTCGAGCTCGTCGTCGTCGACCTGCGAGTGGACCGAGGCATCGCTGACGCTGTCGCGGCGCGTCGAGCCGAGCGTCGGCGACAGGGTCTCGTGCTGGAGCGCGCCGGGGTCGTGAGGCGCAGGTGCGGCGACCTCGTCGTGCGCGGTGGTCGGGGTTGGCGGAGAGACGGTCGACGCGGCGAGAGGGCTGTCGGGGTGGTCGGAGCCGTCCGAGGGGAAGAAGGACGGCGGGCGGGACGAGGTGTAGGACTGCGGGAAGAGGCCGACCTCGCCTCGCTCGTTGCGGCCCTGCAGACGCGGGGTGGGAGGGGCGGTCAGGACGCGCACACGTAGATGGAGTGAGCTGCGAGTCTCCACACGTGCGGCGCTGCTCATCGTCGCCCGAGATCGCTGTCGTGAGCCAGCCCCACCCGTGTCCCCACCCTGGCTCGCCCTCGAGGGCCTTGCCCCGAGCCCCGAGCTCCTGAGCCGTCCAGCCGCACGAGAATCCACCCAGGTAGATCGGGCAAGGAGAGGGGACGCACCTGGAACCAGCCGTCGCCGTACTGGTCGTCTCGCTCGAGGACGATGATGCGCTCGCCGGCGCTGAACGCAAGCTCGTCGTCGTTCTCGGCCTCGAACGTGTGGAGGGCCCAGACGAGGTCGGTCTTGCCGCCGGGGCGTGCGGTCGCCATGGTCGTGCGAGGCGAGGTGGACGAGGGGTGCGGAGAGGAGGGGCTGGGCGGAGGAGCGCGGGGGGGGGAGGAGGAGGACGAGGGGGGCCAGGCGAGGGTCGAGGACGCCGGGTGGGTGCGCGCTGGGTATCGCAGGCGTGGGCGATGAGCCGAGTCGCTCGCTGGCAAGGCTGGCCTGGCGAGAGACGAGCGAGAACCGAGGCGAGCGCGAGAGGCTTCCTCCTCGCTCGCGGCGGCGGCGGCGGCCGTCCGGGCCCAAACGAGCAAGTCGCTCGCGCCTGCGCTTCCTTCTTCTGGCCAGGGGAGCTGCACCAGCCACTCGCGCAACAGCGCAACGACATCTGAGCTCTGCAGCGAACAGCGATCCCTCCCTCTCCGCCGACCACAGCTCGACCGCTCGGGCGCACGTTCCTCTCCCGCTTTTACTCCTGGCTCGAGTTGACTGCTGCTCAGCTCGCTCGCGCTCTCGCTCGCTCACACGGCTCAGGAGAAAGGAACGATTGCAGCGAGGTGCGACCGACGACGACGGGGTGTGCGAGGGAGAGAGCTCCGAGATAAAGTGGCCGAGAGGAGGTTGCGAGGAGGGACGAGTGTCTGTGCAGGAGGTGCAACGAGTGCTAAGGACAACAGGAGAAGGTGAGAGGCAGTCGAGTGCGAGTGTCTGTGACCCGCAGAGAGCGGGTCCGGGCGGGAGGGGAACGAGGGAAGGGCGAGAGGGAGGAAGGGCGAAAGACCGACCGCCCGGCGGCTTTTGGACAGAGTCGAACGGCGAAAGGCGAGAAGGCTGATCACGACATGGGCGTCATGCCGTTGTGCGAAGCGAACAGGAAGCGCGTCCTCGAGCGCAGCAGCACCGGGCCCTTGCTGCCGCCGCTCGACCCGGCGCGCTTCATGGCCGACGCTGCGGGTGCAGCTTTCGAGGCCGACGAGGGACTCGTCGCCGTCGCCGTCGCCGTCGCCGACAAGGCGGCCGAAGATGCCGGCGCACCTTGCGCCGGCGGTGCGAGCTCGCGGCTCGAGCTCGACTCGGGCGTCGTCGGCACTTGGTCGGGCGTGCCCTGCGGCGACGTCGCCTGGCTGCTGCTGCCGCTGTTGGTCGAGCTGCGGCTCAGCGGCAGGTGCGGGCTCGACGAGCTCGCGCCGCCGCCGAAGTAGCCGCCCGACCCGGCGAGCGACGCGCTCGAGCTGGTGCGCTTCTTGCTCGAGAACAGGCCCGAGATGGTCGTCGACGCGCGGCGTTGGAGCTTGACGGCCGCGCTCGCCGGCGCGAGGTGGTACGACGACGACGCCGTGTCGCTCGCGTGGATCGTCGGGCTGCGCAGCGTCAGGCTTTCGTCGGACGCCGACGGCGATGTCCGGGTCGGGAAGGCCGGCGGGACAAGGCCGAGCGTGCTCTTGCGACGGCGGATGCGGAACACGTTCGACATGCCGTCCGACACGGTCGACCATCGAGGCGAAGCGTGTTGCGGCGGCGGCGGCGGCAGGGCCGGGAACGCAGGCTTGCTGCCGCCCGAGCCCGCCGGCGCCGGCGGCGCGCACAGCGCGTCGGCAAGCTCGACCGTGCCAAAGTCGGGCGAGGGCGGGATCGACGACGGCGGCGTGTCGATGAGCTGCAGGCTGTGCGCGTGCGACGACGACGAGTTGGTGCCCGTTCCGGACGACGACGTCGTCGACGACACCGAGTTGTTGCGCTCGACGTCGGCCGTGCTGCCGCTCGGCGCGGTCGAGCTCGAGGCCGTGACCTTGCTCGGCGCCGCCGACGAGGTCGAGGCGGCGTCCGAGACGTTGTGCGGCGCCGGTAGAGGTGCCGGCTGCATGCTCGGCGTCGCGTCCACCGAAGCGACGCGCCGCAGCTGCCCGCCGAGCCCGCCGTCTCGGTCGCGCTCGCGCTCGCGCTCGCGCCCGCTGCGGCGGCTCCAGCTCGCGCCGGCCGACAGGGGCGGGGCCTGCCCGCGCTTGCCCGACCGCTCCGCCAGCGCCGTGTCGATGTCGGGCAGCGCCGGGCGCGGCCTCGACGCGCTCGAGCCGGTGCCGCCGCCCTGCGAGGTCGTCTTGTGCCCGGCCTTGCGGATCGCGTTGGCCCAGCTGCGACCGCGGTCCTTGTCCTGCGCCGGCGCGGCGACCGTCAGGCCGGCGAGCCCGAGCCCGGGAGCCTTGCTGTGGTGGTACAGCGCCGCCTGGGCGGCGTCGAAGCCGATCGCGCCTCGAAACTCGGCGCGCTCGGCGAGCGCGAGGCCGACCTCGGCCGACGACATGCGGCGGCGCTCGCGCACCGACCCTCCCGGGCCGTGAAGCACCTTGTGCGACGAGAATGGCGGCGACGCTGTCGAGGCGTGCGTGCTGCCCGGGGCGAGCGCCGTCATGCTGCGCTTCGGGCCCGAGATGGTGCGGAAGCGGCGACTCGCGAGGGACGCCGCCCTGTCGAGCTCGATCTCGCGCGCCGCCTGCGCACGTGCCGAGAGGCACTCCTCCGAGAAGACGTCGGCGAGGCGCAGGTCGACCGCTGCGCGCTGCGAGGCGGGCGTGCGGCCGAGGAGGAGGGACGAGGCGGTGCTCGAGAACCGAGAGCGCGAGGCGAGGGTCGGGGTCGTTGCGAGGGTGAGGCTGCTGCTCGGCGGCGAGAGGACTGGGGCGAGGGGCGCCGAGGTCGAGAGGACGGCGGCCGGTGGAGTGGGCGAGGACGTCTTGGCGATGTCGATGTACTCGGTCGGGACGGGCGGAACGGGCTCCTCCTGGACGAGAATGGGGCTGCTCGACGACGACGGCGCCCGGCTGTTGCCCGGCTGGCCGAAGGTCGACACGACCGAGACCGAGCTGGCCGAGCGCGAGTGCGACCTGCGCTGCGCGACGGCGGCGTCGGTTGCGACGCTCGACACGACCGAGTCGTCGAACAAGGTCGGCTTGCCGTGCTCGTCGCGGTCCTGCGTGTCCCAGACACGGCGCGCCTTGGCCTGCGCCGCGAGGAGCTGCGACAGCCAGACGGCGCGCTCGCCGTCGCACAGAGCGCCGAGCTCGAACTGGTGGTCGCGGTAGCTGAGGCGGATGCTGTGCGAGAGCAGACCTGCAGAGGGAGGACGACAAGGGTCAGCTGTCGAGCCCGTTGTCGCAGAGGCAGAACAGGAGAAGAGGCGAGTGGACGCACCTTGACCCTCGTCGACGCCCTGGATGTCGAACAGCCGCAGCGGCAGCCACTCCTTGGGCTCGTAGCTCGCGCGCTTCTTGACCTTGGCCATGACGAGGTGCGAGCGGTAGAGGAAGCAACCGAGGTACTTGACCTTGAGGACCTCGCCCGGATGCTGCACGCCGGCCGTCGTCGCGAGCGGCGCAGGAGGGGCGAGCGCGCCCCCCGAGTGGACGACGTGGAGGGCGCCGACGAGGAGGGTCGGGCCGAGGATGTCGCAGAACGTGCCGCCGACGAGCGGCGTGTTGAACTCCATGCGGCGGGCGACGACCTTGGTGCGCATCTCGCCCTCGCGCACGCGCTTGGCGGCATCGACGCCCTGCGCGACCTTCTTGAACGCCGACCAGGTCGAGGTCAGGTCGGCGTGCTCGGCCGCGCCGGCGAAGAACTTGGCGAGCTGCCCGAACACGAGCGGGTACCGCGTGACGCGCTGCACGGGTGCGATGGCGTAGTCGACGAAGCGCAGGCGCGAGGTGCGACTGACCGACGACGCCGCCGAGGCCGCGAATGAGGCCATGGTCGGCACGCTGCCGGACGAGTGGCTCGGCGTCGTGAGGGGCGTCGCCGAGAAGGGGAGAGGGGACGCCGACACGGCGGCCGACACGGGCGGGAAGAAGCCCGACGAGCTCGCCGACGCGATGGGCGTGCGGTCGCCGCGCCCGCCGTCGAGGGCGACCCGAGCGGCGCACTGCCGCTCAAAGGCCTCCCACTCGGGCCTCGAGGCGACGGAGCGGGTGATGTCGAGCGCCTCGGCGTGCCGGGCGCAGAAGTCGTTGTAGAGCTCGAAGCTCGACGCCTGCGCGGTGAAGAGAAGGGACGGCGTCAGCTCTCGAGATCCTGCAGTGGAGCGGGACGAGCGAGCTAGGGAGAGTAGACGCACCTCGTCGGCAAAGACGCCTGCGATCCGCCCGGCCGCCTTCCTCGTCTTGAAGGCCTGGTCGCGCTTGACGTCGTCGCGCGCCTCGTCGGCCTCGGTGCCGTCGATGCGCCACGACAGCTCGCGCTCGACCTGGTCGATGCGGTCTGCGATGCGCTCGTGCAGCTCGAGGAGCTCGTTGGCGTTGCGGATGACGGCCTGGACCTCGGCGGCCGTGAGGGCGGTGAGGAACGGCAGGGTGCGGAAGTAGACCTGCGAGATGGTGACGTCGGCCGAGAGGGTGGAGGAGGAGGGAGGGGGTAGAACGATCAGCTCTGTTCTGCGCGACGAGGCAAAGCCAAGATCGCGATTTTGCTCGGCGCGAGGGGATCCGAGGGCGCGGCGAATTCTCGGAATGCGGGGTAAGGGAAAATGAAGCCCACCTGGACAAGAACGCGCAGGTGCTCGAGGTAGCCGCGCTCCGTGTCGACGAGCTCGACGAGGGCGTGGTACCGGCGCTCGTCGAGCTGGGCCGCATCGGCTCGCTCCTTGGCCTCGGCGTCGGCGAGGGCGGCCGCCGCCGCCGCGACGTCGTCGGCGACGAGCTCCGAGTCGTACTCGAGCGCCGACCGGTGCGATGCGGAGCTCGTGAGCCCGAGGGCGCTCGTGAGGGGGAGAGGGACGGTTGCGGCGGTCGGCGACGATGCGGCGGTCGGGGCGGGCGACGAGAAGTAGGACGACGCCTCGCTGACCGGGGCGTACGAGAAGAGGGAGAGGTCGGGTGCCGAGGCCGAGGTCGCAGAGCGGTAGACGAGGGGTGGAGGGATGCGGGCCGTGGTGTCGTCGTGGACCCGGGCGGCGCTGTCGCCGTGCGGCCAGGGAGCCGACGGGGAGAGCGGGGCGGTGGGCGGGACGAGGGCGAACGAGGGCGAGAGAGGTCCACCGAGGGCGATGTCGGGGAGGATGGGCGGCGACGAGGCGGAGCGAGTGAGGCCGGGCGAGACGACGGTCGAAGGGAGTGGTGACGCCGGGATGGGGGGCAGGAAGGGTAGGCGAAGCGAGTGTCGGAACAGCGGGGCGGGAGAGGTGCGATTCAGGCGGGACGAGGAACCCTTGGCGGCGGCGAAAGGGCCGTCCGCAGACGAAGACCTCGCCCGAGTGGGGGTCGGCGCCGCTGCCGCCGCCGCCTGGCCCTCGCTCGCTGCATGCGCTCGTCCACCGGCCGGATCGCGCCCGCCGCTGCCGCCGAGCGGGCTGCGCGACGACCCTGTCGGCGACGCCGACGATGCGCGCGCGGCCGATTTGCGCGGCGCGAGGGCGAGCTGCGAGAGGTGGCTCGACCACGCCGACGCCGGGATGTAGCTCGACGCCGGGCGCTGCTTGGCCCTGCGCGTCGCCGCGGGCGGCTCGTCGCCGTGCGCACCGTGCTCGTCGTCGGTGGGCGGGCTGGCCGGGTCGGCGGAGCGGCCGCGGCGGCGCGCGGCGAAGAAGAGGGGCTCGTCGAGGTCGTCCAGCTCGGGCGAGGGCTGGTGGTGGTGGTGCTGCTGGAGGTGGAAGTGGGCGTCGAGCTGGGCGTGGAGACGGCGGACGTGGTCGTGCTGGTCGGCGTCGGCGGCGGGCTGGTCGTGCTGGACGGCGGGACCAAGGGGCTTGGGCTCGAGGCTCGAATCGGCCGGCGGGGAGCGACTCGGATCGGGCGACGCGTCGCCAGGGGGTGGTGGGTCGTGGTCGGGCGCAGTCGGGGCGGCTGCACCGAGGGCGGCACTCGAGAGAGCCCTCATGCTCCTGCGACGGCGGGCAGAGGAGCGGGCGGGACGAGGGGGCGAAGGGGGGGGGAGGGGACGCGGTCAGCGAGCCGGTTCATCGAGCTCGCAAGCCCGCCAGAGCGGGCAGGGGTGGGTGCAGAGGACTCGAGACACACCTCGTGGCCTTGCTGGAGGTAGTCGTGCGCTGCTTGAAGCGGCGGCGGGGTGCTGGGCTGCGCCCTCGTTGAGGAGGAGGAGAGCGAGCGCGAGGCGCGAGGCGGAGCGAGGCGAGGTGCTGCGGCTTGTCGACGGCTCCCCTCTTCTCTCCTGCGTCCTGTGCACCCGCGCAGCTGCTGGACACAGGTGTGCTCGTGCTGGAGCCCAGGTGTCGAGCAGCAGCTCTCCCTCGGCGACCGCGATCCCTCCTGATCCTCGTCCGCCCGCCTCTCGCCGACTTGCCTCGCTCGCTGCCCGCCGCCCGACCCTTGCCCTCGCATTCCGCCCTGTCGCCCTCTCGGGTCGACTTGGCGCTTCGCTCGATGGCTCCTACAGCTTGCCCGCACGCGCTGCTCCGCACGAGCTCGCCTCGTGCGTCCTCCTCCTCGACCGCGACCGCCGACGTCGCCCTGCTGCCGACCCCGCCTCCCTCCACCCCGGATCTACACCGATCGCCTAGCGTCACCAAAACTGGCTCCCGCTGAGCCGGTTTGCAATCGGGACAGTCCTTGGCGACCGCCGCACGCTCCCCTGCTCCTCGTCCTCGAGCCGCGCTTGCGTCGAGCTGCATCCGCTTCTCGCTCCTCCTCCATCGCGCGAATGCTTCTCTGTACGCTCTCCCGAACGAACCTGCGTCGGGCACCGTAGAGCTCGCGCTTCGAGATGCTGTCCCAGACCTCTCCTCCGCGAGCGCTCTCCCACAGCTCGTTCGGCGGCCGACCTGAAGAGCTGCCGTTATACTTCGAGTGTAAGGGTCGCGCAGAGACAGCTGCTTGGCTAGGATTGCAGCTCGCCCGCTGCCTCTGTCAGGCTTCCAGAGCCCGCGTCGTCCCCCACGCCCGGGCCTCTCTGGCGCCAACCCTGCTGCTGCCTCGCTCGAGCTTGCGAACGCTCCTGCTCTGCAGAGGCCGACGAAGTCACGAGCGGCGTGCTCAGAGAATGAAGAGCGAGAGAGAGAGAGAGGCGGACAGCATCTCGCGAGCGGACCTTCTCGGCAGCAGGCCCGAGCGCGCGAAAGCGGGAGAAAATGCTCTCGAGCGTCGTACAACACGCCGGCTCCTCTACGTACAACACCTCGCCCTCGCCGTGGTCCTCGCCTCGGCGCTCGGGCCGCCCCTCGCCGCTCCCTCGCCGCCGCTCAGCCCTGGATCACCCTCGGCTTGTTGGCGACGCCGCCAAAGTCGGGCCGCACCTTCTTGCCGCCCTTGTGGCCCTGCCGCCGGCCGAGCGCACCGTGCACGGGGAGCTTGACGAGCTGCTTGCGCTGCTGCTGAGGCTGAGGCGACCTGGCCGGTGCGGGCGAACCCGTCGATGCCGACGCCGTCGCGACGTGCGGCGGGTGCGGGCCGGTGACGAACGGGATCCGGACGGGCACGGGCGGCGACGAGCTGCGCGGCGCGGCGTCCGAAGAGGCGCGAGCGCGCTTGGCGGCGGGCGACTGGGCGGGCGACACGGTCGAGCCGTTCTGGCTCGTGAGGCTGTCGCGCGGGCGCTTGCCGGCCGCGCCGGCGCCGACGCCGTTGACCTTGGCGGGCACGCCGACCGGTGCAGGTGCGCCGTTGACGGCCTGACGGAGGGCGTCGCCGCGCTCGCGGATGTAGAACAGCACGTAGGCGTTGCGCTCGCCGAGAGGGGCCTTGCCGCCGGGGACCGGGCTCACAAAGTCGTCGTTCATGTCGTACCAGCGCTCGTCGGCGGCCCGGACGTACGACGTGTAGTGGCCCGAGTGCGGGCCCGAGCCCGAGTGGAGGATGAGGCCGTACAGGCGGTACGACGGGCCCGAGTCCGAGTTGGCCTGCGCGCAGGAGCACGATGAGGACGGCGTCAGCAGCCTGTCGGAAGCGTACCGAGGGCGCAGTGAGAGGGAGAGAGGACGCACAGAAGACATGTACGGGCCGAGCTTGAGCTGCTCGGGGTACTTGAGCTGGTAGGCGAGCTTGCGACCGGTCGGCGTGAAGCGCTTGAGGTGGATCGTGAGGACGAGCGGCGCCTCGTCGATCGTAAAGTTCTTCTCGGCGTTGACGAGCTTCTTGCACCTGTGGGCCGTTGAGCTGGGTCAGCTACGGAGCGCCGGGCAAGCTCGGCGACGAGGGAGAGAGGGAGGGGACGCACTTCTCGCACTTGTACTTGTTCTGCCCGGTGAGCTTGTCCTTGCGCACGAGGTTCTCGAGGGCGTCCTTCAAGCTGGTGGCGCGCCCGCCGGCGAGGTCGAGCGAGACGTCGAGGATCGAGTCGAACGTGTCGCTGTTGTGCTCGCAGGCGAGGCAGTGGACGCGCGAGCGCAGGCGGCCGCCGAACAGCTGGTGGATGAAGGTCGTCTCCTTGGTCTTCTGGTCGAGTTTACTGCGAGGGCAGGAGTCAGCGTCGGCCGAGAGAGGCAGGCTCGAGCGAGGCGAGGAAGAAGGACGCACGGGCTCTTGCCTGCGAGCGCCGATGCCGCCATGGCGTCGACGAAGAAGCGCAGGAACTCGTGCGAGTCCTCTTGCCGACCGAGGCGGAAATGCCGAGCGATGCCTGCGCGGGTCGGCAGGGTCAGCGAGAGGTCGCGAGGGGGAGGAGGTCCAAAGCGGGAAGGCTGAACGCACCCTTGAGGTGCTTGACGACGACGTTGGGCGGGTACGAGCGCTTGCCCGGCGTGAACGACTGCTTGACGAGGATCTTCATGGCGCAAGTCATGCAGAAGCCCTTCTTCTGCACCATGACGCCTGTCGACCGAGGAAGGTACCAGAGTCAGCTCGAGCTGCGAGGCGCTGCAGATGAGAGACGAGCGAGAGGAGCAGTAGACGCACAGTTGGCGGTCGAGTGGCCCTGGCCCTCGAGGAAGCGGACGAGCGGCGGCGTGTGGAGGAGGACCTGGAGGGCCGAGTTGAGGAAGCACGTGTTGCCAAGGTTCTGGAGGCCGGCGCCGACCGGGTGCTTGCGAGCCCAGCCGACCGACGTATCGACGGCGGGGAAGGCGGCCGACGCGCGCGCCGGCGTCGGCGAGTCGGTCGAGGTGGCTGCGCCTGCTGGAGGTGCAAGGGGAGCTCGCGAGGTCGAGGCGACGGGCGAGCCGTTGGTCGAGCCGTTTGCGAGCTTGGCGGCCGGAGTTGCGGCGGGCTGCGAGCGGGTGCAACAGGAGGAGGGAGTGGAGCGAGGGGTCAGCAGCCGGTCAGAGCGAGCGCGACGACGGGCGGACGAGAAGAGGGGGAGGAGGAGGAGGGGAGCTCGCTCACCTTGGGCAAGTTGATGGGCTCGTACGGGACGACGTCGTCGCGGGTCTTTGAGGTCGCATGGACGAACTTGACCGGGTGCTCGAGGAGGCTGGCGAGGGTGATGGGCCTCGCGGCGGAGAGCGAGGGGAGGGCGGCGCGCGAGTCGGGGTCCGAGGGGCGCTTTGGCTTTGCGTGGTGCTTTGGCGAGTCGCGCAGGTGGTCGGTGTGCAGAGTGCGCACAGGCTGGTGGGCTGCGACGGCCATCTCGGGGGGTGGGCGGTGCTGGTGGTGCGGCGGTGCTGAGCTTGGCGCGAGGGCGACGAGGCGCACGCGAGGGGTCGCTCGACGGACGAGGCGAGTCGGTGGGGCGGTCGAGGGGCGCACGGTGCGCGTAGCTGAGCGTGCGCTGGTCCAGTCCGAGCAGAGGGACGGGCGCGGGCCGAGTTGGACGAGGACGGCGACGAGCTCGAGAGAGACGAGGCGGAGACGACGGCCCAGCTGATGACGGCCGCCCTCGCTCTCGCACCACGCCAGGAGCCATGAGCGTCTCGCCAGCTCGCACTGTCCTCCTCACAGGCGCGTCCCCGTCCTCGTCCCGCCGTCCCAGGTGCTCTCGCTCACCTCGCTCCCCTCCTCCCCCACCCCGCCTCGTGCCGGCCGACCCTCGCTCGCTCTCTCAACTCGCAGGCGGCTCTGCCGGACTCGGACTCGCCACTCTGTGAGCCCCGTCGACGCTGGACCTGTCCACATGCGCGTCGAGCTGACTCTACCGCGCCCGCCCGCCCGCAGCGAGGTCCTCCTGAACGAGGGCTGCAACGTCGTCACCCTCCAGCGCTCCGAGACGCCAGTGCTCACAGCGCTCGCCGGCAAGTACCAGGGCGCGCTCATCCTCAGCAAGGGCGACGTCTCAGTCGAGGACGACAACAAGGTCCGTCGCCCTCCTTCGCCCTCGTCGTCCCGCTCCCTCGTGCTGACCCGGTTGCCCCGACAGGCCGCCGTCGACGTCGCGCTCCAGTCCTTTGGTCGTCTCGATGCTCTCATCCGTGCGTCCCGTCTCGCTCGACCATCTTGTTCGCTCCAGGCGTCCTCACGTTCAGGACCCTCGCAGTCAACGCCGGCACGCTCCACCCGCTCGGCGCCGTCTCGTCCCTCTCGGGCCCGCGGCTCGACGAGCTCAAGCAGCTCTTCGACGTCAACTTCTTCTCGCTCGTCGCCATCCTCGCCCACGCCATCCCGCATCTGCGCACCCGCGACGGCAAGGACGGCCTCGCCGAGGGCGAGCCGGCCGGCAGGGTCATCCTCGTCAGCTCGGGCGCCGCGACCGGCGGCACGACGGGCTGGTCGGCCTACAAGTGCGTCCCAAGTGCACCACTTACTCGCTGTCGAGTCTGCAACGTCGTCTCGCGCCAGCTGACCGTGCCGTCGTCGTTCCTCCTTGCCCGCAGCGCCTCGAAGGCCGCCATGAACTCGCTCGGGCGGACCCTCGGCAGCGAGGAGCCCGACATCGTCACCGTCGCCGTCCGGCCTGGCACGCCCGACACGGTCATGCAGCAGAAGATCCGCGAGCTCGGTACGTGCTCGTTCCCCTTGACCGCTCAACCGGCGAAGGCTCGCCCTCGTCGCGCCGCCGCTGACCTTTGCGCTACCTCTGATGCATCCTTTTTCGCTCGCAGGTGCAGCGCACATGTCGCCGACCGACCACGCCCGCTTCACCGGCCTGCACGAGCGCGGCGAGCTCCTCCCGCCGCACGAGCCGGGCGGCGTCCTCGCCGGCCTCGCGCTCGACGCCCCTCGCGACCTGAGCGGCGACTTTGTCAACTGGAACGACGAGGGCAAGGCGCTCAAATGGCAGCGCAAGCTGTAGAGCAGCGACGAGGACAAGGACCGCGACCGAAGAGTCGGGTCGCTGAGCAGGAGGAGGAGCTTGTGAATAGACGTTCCTTTAACGGCTCTTGACTCTGCGCGCTTTCGAGAGAGAGCAACGCTCATGTCGGCCATGCAGCGACTGCTGGCAAAGAGGCATGAGCTGAGAGAGCGCTTCCCCACCTCGTCCCTCGCACGGCGAGTCGAGCCTCGCTGCCGGCCTCCGTCGCCCGCACCTCTGGAGCAAGCCTGCACCGCCTCGCATAGCTGCGCATCGCACACGAGAAGCGCCTGCCCGACCCGCGCCCTGGGCCGTGCATGCCCCACGCCTATCCGCCCTCGCCCATGCACCGACCATCGCCGTCCTCCCCGCCTTTGCGCGTTCGCTGGACGTTCGCCTTCGCCTTCTTCCTATTTGGAACACTGAACAACATCGTGCGTGGCTCCCTCCCGCTCAGAGCGAGTGCGAAGCGGCTCACCTCTCCATCAGCCGGTCGAGCTGACTCTCTTCCCCCTCCCTGCCCTCTTGCCTGTGCACGCTGCGCAGATCTATGTCGTCATTCTGAGTGCTGCTCTGGACCTGGTCGACAAGGCTTCCACGCCCAAGGTGTGTCCCCTGCTCCTTCGACCTCCCCCACTGTCCCCCTCCCCGACGCGAGCGCGGCTGAACTCTGCCGCGGCTGCGCACAGGGCCTCATCCTCTTCGTCAACATCGCACCGGCCCTCCTCGTCAAGGTCGGCTGGCCGTACTTTGTGCCCGGGCCCGCGAGGTACGCCCGGCGAGTCGGCTGGTGCACGGCGCTCAGCTTCAGCGGCATCCTCGTACGCTCCCTCTCCCTCTCCTCGAACGCCCTGCGCCGAAAGGCCCTGCGCTCATGGCTGACCCAATTCGCTGCGTGTACGCAGGTCGTCGCTGCATCGACCGGCCTCGCCCCGCGCCTCTTCGGCATCGCCGTCGCCTCGTTCTCGTCCGGCCTTGGCGAGATGACCTTCCTCCAGCTCGCCACCGTCTACGGCTCGCTCGACCCGTCGCGAGGACAAGCAGGCTTGGACGGACAAGGTGCCGGCGAGGGCAAGAGCGCCGACCTGGGAGGGATCGCAGTCGGGTGGTTCGCGAGCGGGACAGGCGCGGCGGGTATCGGCGGCGCCGGTCTGTGGTGGATCGTGCGAGGGTTGGGCGTGCGAGGTGGCCTCGGGGTCTGTATGGTGCGTCGGATGTTTCTTCTCCCCGAGTCGCAGCCCTCGTCCAGGCCGAAGCTGATGGGCTGTCGACCTGCTCCACAGGTCCTCCCGCTCTGCATGGCCGCGAGCTTCTTCCTCCTCCTACCGCCGCTCTCCGCCCTCGCACCCGGGACACCCTTCTCCGTCGGCTCCTCCTCGCCCTATGCGCCGCTTCGACGAGGCGATGGCGACACGGACGTCGACGATCTCGACGAGGACGATGACTTGGCCGACGAGGCGCTCCTCGAGCAAGCAGATGCGGCGCTGCCGAGCTTGACGACGAGGGAGAAGATTGCGCTTGCGCGCCCGCTCGCTGTGCGATACATGCTCCCGCTCTTCCTCGTCTACCTCGCCGGTGCGTCCCCCCAGACTCTCTTCTCGCACGTGCGCGAGGCGCAGCGTCTGCCTCTCTAGGTCCGGGCGCTCACATCCCTCCTCGCTCGCTCGCAGAGTACACGATCAACTCGGGCGTGGCACCAACGCTGCTGTACGAGGTGCCGACGAGCGAGAGCGCACCCGTCCTCGCCCTCATGATCAAGTCCCTGCGCGACTACTACCCGTGCGCCTCCCTCTCTCTCTCTCTCTCTCTCGCCTCGTGTCACGGCATGAGCTGACGATGTCCGTCTACAGGCTTTGGGCGCTGCTCTACCAGACTTTCGTCTTCATCTCGCGCTCGTCCCTCTCGATCCTCCGCCTCCCGCCCCTCCCTCTCGCGCTCCTTCCCCTCCCGACCATCCTCCAGCTCGTCGTCCTCTTCGTCGCCTTCCTCGAGGCGCGCACGGGCTTTATCGTCAACAGCCTGGGCGAGCACGGCGCGACATGGTGCGTCGCCGCCCTCGTGTGCGCCGAAGGGCTCTGCGGCGGGGCGGCGTACGTCAACGCCTTCCACCGCCTGGCGACCGAGATCGACGACGAGGTGGTGGACGAGGTCGGGCTCGGCAAGGACCGCAGGAGGCTCGACCAGGAGCGAGAGTTTGTGCGTCCACCCTCTCTTCTTGTCCTCGGCCCCCGAGCCCGCCGACTCGCGCCGCCGCACCAAGCTGACCGCCTTCTCGCACATGCTCCTTCTCGCTCGCTTGCCCGCAGTGCATCGCGAGCGTCGGGTTCGCCGACACGAGCGGCATCCTCGCGGCAGCCATGCTGTCGATGGCGGTCGAGCCCTACTTGTGCGCGTCGCAGGTTGCCCGAGGACGGATGTACTGCCGCGAGCTGTAACGTGGAGGGTGCGACTCGGTGTACGTCTGCTCGAGCAAGAGAGCCGGGCTGGTCGTTGAGAGAGTTTGGCTTCGAGAGCGAGCAGGAGCGGCGAAGAGGTGAAGCTGGTCGCTGCTTTACCTCGTCGGGTTGCACCTTGTTCGAAAGCTGTCTGGGCAGGGGGACAGAGAGAGAGAGCAGAGGCGAGGTCGACGTTGCCGTCGCTGTGCGAGGTTTCACGCGCAAGTGCGAGATCGAGAGGCTGCGCTGTCGTCGAGGCGGCGCGGGGCAGCAGCTCTGCTCGGGGGAGGCGGCCGTTTGTCCCGCCCGCTCCTCGCTCCCTCGCTCCCTCGTCGCCCCCTCTCGCGCTCTCCCGACAGCGTGCAGAGTGCACCGTGCACCCGTTCGAGGCAGCCATGCCCGCCGCAACAGCGTGCAGCACCCTCGCCGCCCGCACCAGCTCATCGCCCGCCGCCGACCCCACCACGGCCGCCGAACTTGGGCCATCCTCCCTCCCGCTCGCCGTCATCCAGCACGCCGTGCACGCACAGCTCCCGCAGTCCCTCGTCCGGTCCCGCATCAGCTCAAGCCCGACCCTCCTCCCGACCCACCTCGCCCAACTCGTGACGGCCCTCTCGCTGTGCGCCCGCGTCTCGCTCCGCGCGAGCGCCCTCTTCATCGAGGCCATCGTCGAGGGCCTCCAGTGCGGCACCGTGACGGGCCTCGGCCTCACCCGGCGCGCCCTCATCGCCGCCGTCGGCAGCGCGCGCGCCATGCACCACGTCAAGGAGGGGCTCGACTGGAGCGGGCGCGACAAGGACGGCGGCAAGAGCGAGTGCGTCCCTCCCTGCTCCTTTCCAGTGCGCCCTCGGACTTGCGCTGACGTCGCCTCGTAACGCAGCGACGCCTTCCTCCAGGTCCTCGACAAGTACACCAACCTCGGCATCTACCTCGTGCGTCGCTCCTCCTCGTGCTCTCCTCCTTGCGGCTCTCGCCGGCAGCGCTGATCCGCCAGAGCGCGCCTGCAGATCCACCACACGTTCACCCTCGCCGAGCTCTTCACCATGTCGGGCTTCTACCTCACCCTCAACACGATCTCGACCGGGTTCTCGGCCGCCGAGGAGTCGGTCCGCATCCTCGACTCGATCCTCGGCTCGAACGAGTCGTCGCGCGCCCTCAGCTCGATCATCACCCTCGTCCGCAACGAGATCACGCGCGACGACCCGCGGTTCCGGCCCGTCGGCCTCCTCGCCGACCAGGACGAGGACCACGACGAGCAGCAGCGCAAGGCCGGCGCGCTCAGCAACATCACGGCCCTCACCAAGGCCCTGACAGCCTTTGCGTGCCTCCAGACAGCGACGCACCGCCGCACGCTGCGCGAGCTCAAGATGCGCGTCGTCTACGACTGCACCGTCGTCGTCGAGGGTCAGGCGTCCTTTTCCTCGTCGGCGTCGACACCGGCGTCGCCCGACGGCTCGCCCGCGGCAGCGAGCGGCTTCGACGTCACGCTCGACTCGGCGGGCAAGTACGCCGGCCCGCCGGCTCCGCCACGAGTGCCCCGCCTGTCGCGCAAGTCGTCGCGCTCGACCGTCTCGACCCGCACCCGCGAGTCGTCCTCTACGACGACGACGACCACGACGAGCGGCGCCGCGACCGGCAGCGAGATCCTCACGGACGTGCGAGGCGAGCTCGAGGCTCGAGCCGTCAAGGCGCTCGCGTCGCAGCCGGGCTCGGCGAGCCACTCGCGCCGCACGTCCGGCATGTTCGACCTCGGCGGCTCGGGCTTCACGAGCCTTTCGGTCGCAGCACAAGGGCCTGTCGAGCCGTCGCTCGCGGTCGACCCGATCGAGCTCCTCGACCGGCGCTCCGAGGAGGAGATCGTCAGCGAGCTCGAGAGCCTGTGCGGCGGGCCCGTCAAGCCGTCGCACCGCAGGGTCACGAGCCGAGACGTCGGATACGACGGCGACGGCGAGGCCATGCTCGTCACGGCCGACGAGCTCGACAGCGAGTCCGAGGGTGAGTACGGCGACGCCGACGAGCTCATGTCGGACGGCGCGCGCGGGCCCGAGGGCGAGATCCCGCCCGAGGTGCAGGCCGCCCTCCGCGAGATCGACGCTCGCTACGTCGCTCGGGACAAGGAGCGCGCGCCGTCCTTCTCGTCCGGCGCGTCGACCGTGCGCGGCGCACCTCCCGTTCGCGCCAAGCGCGGCAAGCACGCCGCCCGAGCAGGCGTCGCCGGCCCTTTCAGCTACGAGGTCGAGGTCGAGGAGACGACGACGACGACCACGACAACGGTGCGCACGGTCGAGGCGATGTCGGCGGGCGGCGAGGCGGACGAGGAGCAGGCCCGAGCGCGTCCCTTCCGGCGTGAAGGCAGCGTGCGCGTGCCGGGCACGCTCCTCCTCGAGCCGAACCCGTCAGGCGCGCCGACCGACGCCGAGTACACCGAGCAAGTGCGCGGCGAGAGCGATGGGCCGCCGTCGGGCGCGAGGTGGGACGAGGTCGGGGAGTGGGTCGAGGTCGGCGCCTCGGCCAGCCGCCAGGGCACGTTCGGCATCGGCAGCGACGCCGACATGTCGGACGAGGACGACGGCGCGGCGGCGGCGCGCATCCCGTCTGCGCCGAACGGTGACGGCAAGTCGGCCGTCTCGAGGTTGACGAGCCTCGCAGGCCTCTCGAGGCAGGAGGCGCTCGAGCACCCCGAGCAGAGCAAGCAGCGGCTTCAGGTGCGTCTGTATCTCGCTGCGTCTGCTCAACTAAGCGCGCGTCGCCGCGCTGACGGTCCGTCCCTCCCGCAGGTCGTCCTCTCCACCATGACCAAGAAGTTCATCCAGCGCCGCCGCACCATCCGCCGCGTCGTCTCGAGCTCGGGCTTCTCCTCTTCCACCTCGGCGAGCCGGTCAACGTCACGCTCGCCCGCCCTCGGCGTCAGCAAGAAGCGGCGGTGGCCGCGCAACGCGTCCCGCACGGCGTCCTTCTCCTCGACGATCCGGCCCGACGACGAGCTCCCTGTCGCCCCGCCCTCGCCCAGTCCATCCTCCGCCTCGTCGCCCAAAAGCAGGACCAAGAGCGTCTTCCGCACGCTCACGCGCGGCTGGCGGGGCGAGCGCGAGCCGTCGACCCCGCCCAATTCGGAGGCGACCACGGCAGCCTCGAGCGACGTCGAAGGAGCGCAGGCCGACGAGAGCGGCTACTTCGACGACGTACGCGCCGTCGAGCCCTCGCCCCGCCATGCATCGTGCGCCTCGCCCGACCCGCCGACACCTCGCTCGACCGCCGCGCCAATCCGACTTCCCCGCCCGCCGACGCCGACCTCCCCTCCGCCCGTGCCGCCCAAGCACGGCATGCGGCACGCCGCCTCGGTCCAGACGATGCGCTCGACGCTCACGACGACGTGCCGCACGGCGTCGTCCCCGACCGACGAGCCCGAGCCCAAGAGCGGCAACTTCCCGCACGCGCACCTCGTCAGCAACCTGCAGCACTTTGCGAGGTACTCGAGCGCGGCGTACGGCCAGAGCTTTCTCCGCATCCTCGGTATCGCCAAGCACGAGGTGCGTCGAGCCTCGAGCCCGCTCTCCTCCTCGCGAGCCCCGCTGACTCTTCCGCTCGTGCCGCCCGCAGTTCAAGTTCCCGCACACCGAGATCCGTACGTCCTCGTCCTCGTGCTAGGTCCTGACGGCTCACTGCTCACGCCGACTCTCGCGCAGACGCCAACAACCACGCTTTCGCCCACCACGTCGGCATCCACGTCGAGGACATCCTGCTCTCGTCCTTCACCGACCCGACGCCGACTTTCGACAGCGAGAAGATGTCGCCGATCGTCAACTACGGTGCGCTCGTCTCGTCCCTCCCCAAGCTTGTCTCGAGGAAGCTGCTGATGCCGAGCTGCACGTGACCTCTCGCAGTCGCCGTCGACCACTCGATCAAGGCCGTCGTCCTTGCGTGCCGCGGCTCCCTCGGCCTCTCCGACATCCTCACCGACCTGACGTGCTCGTACGAGCCGATCCCAGTCCCGGACGCCGACCCGTCGGGCTCGTACCTCGTGCACAGCGGCATGTTCTGCTCGGCGACGGTCCTCCAGCGCGGCACGGTGCACGACGTCGTTCGAGATGCGCTCAAGCAGTTCCCCGACTACGGCCTCGTCCTCTGCGGGCACAGGTGCGTCCCCCTCTCTCTTCCTGCGTCCGCTTCCTGCTCCCCTCGAGCTCGACTGACTCGACCCATCATGCAGCCTCGGCGGCGGCGTCGCTTCCCTCCTCGCCATCTTGTGGTCGACCCCCTCTGCGGCGTTTGAGCGCTACGCCGAGGCCGCCGAGGAGCAGTCGGGCAGCCGCATCGTCCGCCCGCCGCTCTCGACACCGTTCGTCACGAGCGCGTCCTCGGGCCTGCCGCCCGGTCGTCCCATCTCGTGCTACACCTACGGCGTCCCCTGCGTCGCCTCTCTCGACCTCGGCGCCTACTGCCACGGCCTCGTCGTCTCGACCGTCCACAACTACGACCTCGTCCCGACCCTCTCGCTCGGCGTCCTGCGCGACTTCAAGGCCATGGCCATGGGCTTCTACGCCGAGCAGGGCGTGTGCGAGGAGATCGTCGGGCGCGTCATCGGCCTGTGCCAGCGCCGCTTCATGGCTCGGCGCGCAGCGAGAAAAGCCGCCGGCTCGTCGTCGTCGTCGCCCGCGCCCGCGCCCGCGCCCCACCCGGGCGCCTCGGAGGACAGCTCCGAGTCGTGCGGGCCCGAGTCGCTCACGGATCCGGCCGAGGAGTCGCGCCTCGTGCCGCTCTCGAACGACGAGATCTCGGCCGGGCGGGGCTCGAACAAGGCGCTCGAGCCGGCGTACCAGGACCCGGGCCTGCTCGGGCACGACCTCGTCGCCGACGACCTCGAGCTGAGCAACTGGCTCTGGAGCTTGCGCACGACGATCCGGGCTAGCAGCGACAGCGAGAAGCTGTACCCTCCTGGTGCGTCCCCGCTCGCGCTCGCCCCTCCCTCTCTCGCTCCTCCTCGCCGAGTGCGGCACGCTGACTTGGCTCAACCTGCTCGCAGGCTCGGTCTACGTTATCGAGAGCTACACCGTCTTCATCTCGGGCGAGTCGTCGTCGTCTGGGCAATACTCCCGCCGCGAGGGACGCCGGGTCCTCCTCCGAGCTGTCGACGACGTCGAGCGCCGGTTCTCAGAGCCCATCTTCAGCCGCACAAGTGCGTCCATCTCTCTTGCTGTCGGTACGAGGTGGACGAGCACTGACGCTGCTCGACGTCGCAGTGCTGAGCGACCACTCGCCGCGCGAGTACGAGATGAACGCCGACTACCTCGCGAGCGCCGTTGTCTGAGCTCCCCTCCCCTGTACCCCTACCTTCTCCCTCTTCTATGTGTACCCCCTCGCTCTGACGTAGCTCACGACCCCCTCTATTTTCCCTCGCTCACGAGCCTGTCGTTGTCACCGTGTCCCTCACGCATCCCCTTTCTCGAGCGCGCGCCGCCTTCTCCAGCTTTCGCTCTTCCTCCTCTTCGTCTTGTTCGTACCCCCTATGCCCGCTCTTCGTATGTATACCCCTGCGCGAGCCCTTTTTCCGATCCTCTCCCTCTCGAGAACATGCAACTTCGCGCGCGCGCCGTGTGCTCTCTTCCCAGCGCGCGCCGTTCTCTCCTGCGCCCAGCGAGCTGTTCCCCTCGACGACCTGCTTCATCGGCGTGCGAGTAGAGAGTGACGCTCGCAGCTGCTGTCCATGGTCGACGCCTGCTCGCGGCGAGCTCGAGCCCACTGTTCCCTCGGACGGAGCAGCGGCCAGTGCGGGTTCGCCGCTTCCGCTTCCGCATTCGGCTCGTGCTCGGCTTGATCGGCGTGTGCAGCGCTGCCGCATGGCGATCTCACCGTCGCGAAGATCGCGTTCGACGGCGAGCCGACCTTCCCAAGTGAGGAGGGACGCGCCTCGCCCACGAATGAACCGGAGCCTCGGCTCATCATGAAGCTCTCTGCGCAAGAGTTGGCGTCCTCCTCGACGAGGCACCCATGCCGAGCGCGCGGCTGCCAGGCTTGGTCGTGCTCGCTCTCCTCGACGAGCGTGCTCTCCTCCCTCTCCCCGCCGCCTCGCCCTTCCTCCGCCCTCGCCGTTCGCTAGCGCTCGCTGCGCCCTCCAGCTCGAGCCGACCGAGTGCTCGTCGCCCAACACAGGCATCTGAAGCCCTCACGAGCCGGATCGCCGCCGGAACTCGTAGATCGCCTCGCCGTTCTCGCCAGCTCTCGCGCCCGCCCGCTCCTTTTCGCCGACGATGGACTCGATGGAGCATGCCAGTGCTGTCTGGCCAGAGGGGCAGGACTACCTGCGGCCTATCGTAGCCACTCGTGCGTCTGTTCAGCACCTTCTTCTCGAGCCGCAGTCGAGCGCCGAGGTTGACTGTGGTCCCGCCTTCCTCCCTCTGCCAGTCTACCTGCTCGTCGTCGGCCTCCTCTCGATCCTCCTGTCTCGTCGATGGGGCTCGTGGAACTACATGCGGCGGCTACCGCTCATTCAGCTCCTCGTTCTCATCCTTCTCGCCGCGTCGTGCGTCTTCTTCTTCATCCTCGCTTCCCTCCTCCTCGGCGACCCCCAGCACGAGCTGCGTCGAGAGTACCTCGTGCTGACGAGCTCCATCTGCAACGCAGGCTCGCCTTCATCTTCATATCGGCCATCCTCGTCCTGGGCGTCGGGTCGTCGTACTCGGACGCCGCCTGCAACGGCGGCATCTGGCTGTGCGTGCTCTTGTACGCGAGCACGAAGGCGGTGCTCTACTACCTGCTGCTGGAGAAGCTGCAGCGGGTCCACGCCCACAGCGTCACGGGCCGAGTCGGCCGGTTCCACTCGTGGTGGTACCGAGGCGGCGTCGTCCTCTTCGTCGCATGGCTCGCCGTCGCCGTGACGATGATCGTCGGCCGCATCAGCCACATCCGCCGCAACGACGGCGCGTGCATCATCGGGCTGCGGCTCTATGCCACGGTGCCGATGCTCGCGGTCGACGCCATCACCAACATCTACCTCACGGCCGGGTTCTGCATCCCCGTATGGCGCAGCAAGAACGAGAAGGCTCGTCGGCTCGCCAAGGTGTCGTCGCTCGCCGCCTTCGCGTCGCTCATCACGTCGTTCGCCAACATCCTCGTCCTGTCGATCCTCCACGGCCACCAGCTCTCGTTCGTGTGCCTCGGCTCGTGCGGCCTCGACGTCGCGTTCAACTCGGTCGTCTGCTACCTCGTCACGACGGCGAGGCACGCCCGCGACGAGCAGACGACGAGGGGCTCGACCGACATGCGCGTCGCCGAGCTGTCGGGCATGACAGGCGGCCCGAGCGCCGTCAAGAACGGCACGAAGCGCTCGTCGTCAAGGATCGTCGGCGTCCTGGGCTCGGCGCACGGCGGGCCGGCGTTCGGTACGAGCGGCGTCTTCGTCAACGAGGAGGTCTGCATCGAGTCGGAACTCGATGAGGAGCCGGCGATGAGGTCGTCGAGGCGCAACAGCGCTCTTGGTCTCGCACGAGGGGGAGGAGCAGGCTCGGCGTTACACACGGTATCCTTCTCGACGCCCGAGGTGACTACGCTCGACGAGGTCGAGGAGGAGAAGCTGACGTCGGGCTTGACGGGCTCGAGGGAGGAGAAGTGAGGGGTCGAGCTGTATCTACTTAGCGAGCTGTACTACTGTGTCATTGCCTAACTGCGTACCGATCGGCGGCGAGCTGCCTAGCCATATAAGCAGAGAGAGCAAAAAGTGCGAGTGTTTCCGACCGAGACAGCCAACTTGAGAAGGTCGAGCGCTCGGACCGCTCTGAGCGAGACGGCTCGTCGTGCCTGCAGCGCTCTGTGCGCGATAAGCTCGTCTAGGGACACTCTAGCCGGTGCAAGCTGTATCAGGGTTCCGAACTGCGAGCACTAAGGAGCCCGACTTGCTTTGTCGAGCTGAGGCAAGCTGCGCGCTCGCGAGCGGACCGCGAGAAAGTCTCTCTCCTTCCTGCGGACCGGCGAGACGTTGGACGAAGAAAGCGAAGATGCAGATGCGACCACTACAAGCAAGAGAGAGGCAGGCCCAAGGACAAAGATGCGGGAGGGAACGACGAAAGGGACGAGAAGGAGGAAGAAAAGTACGAGTCGAGGGGCGAGCTCGTCGAGGGCGACCCGCTCGGCGCGCGCACGTCATTGAGATGAGGCAGGAGCTGACCGAGCGACCGGCTGCAGGCGCTCGCCTAGTAGTTCTTGCCGAGCCCGCCCTTGTTGCCCTGCTCGTCCTCGGTGAACTTCTTGAGCGTGCCATCGTTGGCGTCGATGCCGTCGGACTGGACGTTCGTGTTCCTCATGGCGCCGCCGAGCCCGCCGTCGACGATCGAGGCGGCGTCTGAGTCGCCGAAAGCTGCGAGCGAGGAGGGGGCCCGAGCGGGTCAGTCGAAAGCGCGCGAGGGCGAGCGAGACGGCGAGGAAGAAGGAGGACGCACTCTTCTCCTTGTGCGACGAGTAGTGGAAGGCTTTGTAGCAGAACGACTGTGAGCGTGAACAGCAGGACGAGTCAGCCAAGCCGACGGCGAAGGGACGAGCTGGGCAACGAGGGAACGAGTCGGCGACGCACCTTGTAGTACCACTCTTGTTCCGTCTCGTCCTTCTTGTACCCGTCGGTGAGGTAGACCGAGCGCGAGAACTCTGCGAGCGGGCGAAAGCGCTGAAGGTCAGCAAAGGTGGCGGGGAAGGGAGCGAAGAAAGAAGCGGACGCACCGTCCTTGACAAGCGTCTCCTTGGTGTACGACAGCGACGAGACCTGGCTCGCCTCGTAGAGCTCCATGAAGCAGACCTCCTTCTGCGAGACCTCTGTGGGAGAGGGGAAGAAGGGCGTCAGCTCTCGCTCTTCAGCGCACGGGCGAGGTTCGAGAGCGGCGAGACTGCGGCGACGCACGCTCTTGCTCCTGCACATCGTCGATCCTCGACGAGCCGACGACCGAAGGGTCGAGACCTGCGTGCGTGAAGGAGCGACGCAGAGGAGGGTCAGCTTGGTGCCGAACGAGACGTCCTTGGGAAGCCGGGAAGAGGTGCACGCACCTGCCGCAAAGACGGCGAGCCTGCCGCCGATGCACAGGAGGACGATGAAGAGGGCGAAGAAGGGCGGCATGCTGACTCCGAGAGGCCGAGTCGAGGGGCGTGGGTGCGCGACGAGGTCGAGGAGGAGGAGGAGCTGCGGGCGGACGGGCACAGGGTCAGTGCGGCGCTCGCTCGCACGAGAGCGCAGTCGGCGGGGCGCACCTGCCTAGAGCTGCGAGTCGTAGTCGTAGGTTGCGGGAGAGAGGCGTCCAAGGAGCGAGAGAGCCGGCCGAGGCGATGCTGCGCACGAGACCGAGGGACATCGCTCGGACCCCGCTTCCGGCGACGGCTCGGACCACTCGGAGCACAGCGCCAACGACACAGAACGGTGTGTATCATTGACATGGTGAAGTCGTCCCACTAACCAAGGCTCAGCGAGACCCAGAAACGCGAAAACAGGGAGGAACGAGGGTGACCTCCTCGCTCGACGACGACCGGCTCGCCTCACATCTCGGCCCAGCCCGACGCCTCCTCGCCGCCGGCGATGAGCGCGAGCAGGAAGACGACGGCGTTGGCGCCGACGCCCATGCCGAACCCGCGGTACAGCTGGCGCAGGCCGCCGCTCGCGCCGAGCCCGGCCGTCGCGAGGTCCTCCTTGTCCTCGTCGACCGCGACGCTCAAGCCCGGCGACGGCGCGCCGCCGAGCCCGGGCGTGCCAGGGGCCGCGCTCGAGCGACGACGGCGACGGCGGCGCGGGATCTTGCCCGTCTCCTCGGTGAGGATGCGGTACACGGCCTCGACGACGCCGGCGTACGGCTGCGGCCTCGTCTCGACGCACGTGCGCCAGGCGCGCCCGACGCCGCCTGCACGCCCGGCCCGCACGAACGCGGCGCGCGACTGGAGCTGGAGGCGCTTGCGGACCGTCTCGAGCGGGAGCGTGACGAGGAGGCCGACGGTGCCGAGGACGAGCTCGGCGAGGCCGAACGTGAGGGGCGACGACGACGGCTCGATCTGGAGGTACCGCGAGATGATGAGGGGCGTCGAGAGGTGGATTAGCGGGCGCACGACGCCCTCGAGGAGCGCCGGGAAGAGGAGGTTCGGGTGGAAGTAGGTCGTCCACAGCCCGCCCTCCTCCTCGACGATCGTGCGCAGGGCGTGCAGCGGGCCCTTGTACTTCTTGTGCTGCGGCTGGGCGCTCTGGACGATGAGGCGCGTCCGCACGAGGTCGAGCGGCGACAGGAGGAAGGTCGTCACGGTGTGCGACAGGGTCGTGAGGATGAGGAGCGGGCCGGGTTTCGGGGCGTAGATGAGCGGGAGGGCGCTGAACGACGACGAGGGAAGGAGGGCGGCCGTCATGGCGGCGAGGAAGAAGGGCTGGATGGCCGTTGTGAGGCTGTCGAGGACGCAGGTCGTGAGCTGGCCTGCACGTAAAGAGGGGTCAGCGCGCGCGCCTCGTGGAGCCGCCGAAAACGAGAACGGAGGGGACGCACCCTTCCACAAGCTCGCCCAGCCCTCGCCCTTCCACCTGCCGACCGCTTTGATCATGTCCCACACGCCGCCCTGGACGACGATGGGCATGATCCACTCGGGCCGCGTGCCGAGGGCCGAGTCGGCGCCGACGACGCCGCCGCGCGTGAGGTAGCCGCCCGGGCTCGTCGGGCGCGGTGGCGCGAGGAACGAGCCGCCGGGAGGCTGGAACGACGGGCCCGAGGCGGCGCGCAGGTCCTCGAAGTAGGCCTCGGCGTCGCCCTCGTCCTCGATCTGCGAGACACGGCGCCCGGCGTCAGCTCTATCCCTGCGAGTGCACCAGTGAGAGCGAGGCAGGGAGCAGGGACGCACCTCGACGACCTCGTCTGCAACGTTGTCTGCCGCATCCCACCCGAGTTCCGCCGCCTCCTCGCCGCGCGGCACCCACTGCACCTGGGCGAGCGTCTTGCCGACCTCGAAGGGCTGGACGAGGGCGACGCCCGTGAAGCTCAGGAGCGAGCTCGTGACGAACGCGCGCAGCATGGCGCCGGCCTGGGCGGCTGCTCCACCTGCGCCGGCGCCGGGCCCGCCGTCGCCCGCCGAGGGGACGCCGAGGAGGCCGTCGGCGCGGCCGTAGCGGTCTGTCGGGGGCGGGATGCGGAGCGAGGGCGGGACGGCGGTGCCCGTGCTGGTGCGCGACGAGGGGAGCGACGACGACGACGACGACGAGGTGCCGGTGGGGGGTGCGCCGCCGGGCCCAGCGGGGAGGGACCAGTCCTCGAGCGAGGGCGAGGTCGAGTAGGGCCGCAGTGGGTGGGTGCGCGGTGCGCTCGGCTGCGCGTCCATGGCGCGTGGGACGACGACGAGGGAGAGCGCGAGGCGAGATGAGAGCGGGAGAGGGCGACAGCGAATGGCGAAACCCGCCCAGCTCGCTCTTCTGCAGAGCTAGTGCCGAGCACCAGTGGCTGCACAAGAGCATCCCCGACCGCGCACGCCGTTCCACCCGGCGCAAGGAGTGTGTGCTGCTGTCGACAGGCTCTCCGGCTCTCGCTCGCTCGAACTCGGCCGCAGGACTGGGTATGTCTAGTACAGCAGGGGGCAACATCGACTGCGGAAGCAACAACGGCGGGCGAGGAGCGGGTTCGTACAGAGGGGGTATCGTGAGCGACAAGGGCTGCGAGGCGAGCTGAGGCGAGGAGAGAGGGAGGGGACGACAGGGCCGACGAGCGCGTCTCGCAAGCCCTTGCGCCGCCGGCGACGACGAGAAGGATGTACAGGAAGAGGAGGAGGGAAGAGGGGAAGTGCGGCGCGACGTGGAGTAGCGAGAAGGGCGAGTAGGCTTCGACGAGCGCGGTCGGCCGAGCGCCGTCACAGGAAGTACTGCAGCGCCGTGCTCTTGGCCGGGATCCCTCGTGCATCTTGCTGCGAGCGCGGTGGGAAGGGCTCCCAGTCAGTGATCCGCTCGGCGATGGCGGGGAGGCACAGACAGTGCGAGTCGAGCGCGCACGCACCTGAGCGGCCGCCTCGAACGTGAGGTAGTTCGAGTTGAGGTTCTCGTCGAGTTCGAGGATCGACGCAACGTTGCCGCACCTGTGTGCGTGAGCGAGGGGTGCGTCGGTCAGCAACGGGCTCCAGCCTGCAAAGCCGAGCGCGTTCGAGGGGGCGAAGGCGGGGACGAGAGAGCGGGCCGACGCACCTGTAGCAGTAGTTGGGCGCGCTCCACACGGTGACAATCTTGTCGTCGAACATGAGCTTGTGGCCCTCCATGACGAGCTGGTGCGCGCGCGCGATCAGGTCGAGGTTGTTGGCGTGCACGAACTGCTTGGCGACGTCGGCGCCGAACAGGTAGCCGGCCCCTCGAGGCGACAGGCCCCAGCCCTCGATGTCTGCGAGAGGGGAGAGGAGCGCGAGGCAAAGAGTCAGCCCTGAGCGGCGAGTGAGGGAGCGCCGAGGTCGAGGGAGGAGGGGAGCGAGCGAGCGAGACGACGAGCTCACCGTCTGGATCGGACCACAGGAGGTCGCACATGGCGCCGTCGTGCGGCACTTCTTGTTTCCGGTCGATGAGGCGGATCTGCGCACGAGGAGGGCAGGAGTCAGCGGTCCAGCGTCCGGGAGCTCGCGCGAGGCCGACGCCAGCGCCTGCTGCCGCTCGGGCATCGCAAGGAGAGGGGACGCCGCAGACGCACCTGGTCGAGGCTGTTGACGTTGGGGCTGAGGCCGCCGTGCACGCAGAAGACGCGGCCGTCGACGACGGCGCCGAGGCTCATGTAGTCGAACACCTCGCAGCAGTGGCGCCAGACGCTCGCCGAGCCGTACTTCTTCATGCACTCGTCGTAGAAGCCGTACACCTGGGTGATCTGACGCGACTCGTGGTTGCCGCGGATGAGGGTCATGCGGTCCGGGTACCGCACCTTGAGGGCGAGGAGGAGGAGGAACGTCTCGACCGAGTAGAAGCCGCGGTCGACGTAGTCACCTGCGCGCGGTCGGCAAGTCAGCTCGGGCGCTTCTGTGTGAGCAGGAGAGAGAGAGAGGGAGAGCGCACCGAGGAAGAGGTAGTTGGTGTCGGGGCACTCGCCGCCGACGCGGAAGAGCTCGAGGAGGTCCCAGAACTGGCCATGGATGTCGCCGCAGATCTGCGCGCGGGGGGGTGCACGGTCAGCTCGTGTGCAGGGTCGAGCCAGACCCAGCAGAGAGAGGCGGGCGCACGGTGACGGGCGAGTCGATCCACTGGATGTTGGCCTCCTCGACGAGGATCTCGCGAGCCTTGAGGCAGAGGTCCTTGACCTGCTGTTCCGAGATGGGCTGGCTGCAGGCGCGGGGTGCTCGAGTCAGCTGGCGGGACAGGGGCGACGAGTGCGGGTTGCCGGACGAGAGGGGACGACGAGGTGGAGGAGCGAAGGGGAGACGCACCAGTTCCTCAGCTGCTCGATCTGGCTGCGGGCGGGTCGGGCGGGTCAGCTCTGTAGGGAGACGGTGAGCTGGAAAGGAACGCACCGGTCGAGGCTGGAGGCCATGGTCGCTGCGAGCCGGAGCGAGAGACGCGAGGCGGCGAGCGCGGCTGCCGACGGCGACGGCCACCACCGCCTGTCGGCCCTGCCACCCACCAGCACCCTGCTTGCTGAGCTAGAGCGACCGCTGCCATGTCCCGCATCACTCCTACCAGCTCGGTCGGCAACGTCAGTCCTTCCCTCGCGCCCTCGCCGCACCCCCTCCTCCTCCGCAACTTTCCCATCAGCTCGACCTCGCCCTCGCCCGCCTACCCCTCGTGCAGCCCACCCGACTGACTCTCTGCCACCTAAACTGCAGACTGCGCTCGCCTACGCCCGCGCCTGGCGAGGAGTCGACGCAGAGGGCCAGGTCCTCGGCCGCCTCGCAACTCGGATAGCCATCGTCCTCATGGGCAAGCACAAGCCCATCTACGACCAGGCCAGTGCGTCCACCTTCCTTGTCCAGCGCTCCCTCACCCGCCTCGAACCCCCGCTGACTCGCTCGCACCGCGCAGACGACTGCGGCGACTACGTCGTCGTCAAGAACGCCAAGAAGGTCCGCGTCACCGGCCGCAAGGCAGAGCAGAAGCTGTACCGCCACCACACCCAGTTCCCCGGCGGCCTCAAGGAGATTCCCTACGCAACCATGCTCGACCGCAAGCCCGAAGAGGTGCGTCCACGCTCCTCAACTCCCTCCTCGTCGCCTCGAGCAGGCTCGTCGTGCAGCGGACCCGCTGGGCGCGTCGATGATCGGGCTCAAGGAGCGGGTACTGACGCCTCGCGCTCCTGGTGCGCTCTTCACCGCCCGCAGATCATCCGGCGAGCCGTGTCGGGCATGCTCCCCAAGAACCGCCTGCGGGCAAAACGGCTCGAGCGCCTCCTCATCTTTGCCGACGCCGACACGCCGCACGAGCAGAACCTGCTCAAGGACCACGCGGCCGAGTTTGGCCAGACGTTCAAGCGTGCGCGCGACGTCGAGCAGCTCGCGGCGCATGTCAAGGACGCGGCCGTCGCCGAGCAGCAGTAGAGCGGGTCGGGCTCTCCTCTCGAGGGGTTTGTCGCTGCGGCGGCGTGTATTGTACCATTTTCGCTCTCTGTCTCGCGGCCGAGCTTGTGCTATGGGAGCGCAGGGAGAGCGCGGTGCGGGTCGAGCCAGCAGGCTGTTTGCGAGCTAGGGTTGCTCTCTCGGCTCGCGCACGCTCTGTTCGGCCACGAGCGCTTGCACAGACTTGCCCGAGAGCTGTCCAAAGTCAGGAGAGCGCACCATAGCCTCTGCAGGAGCGAGAGCCGACCCTGAGCGTGGTCCGAGACGCGTCGAGGCGCCGCCGCTCTCTCCGCTCATCGCTCTCCGTCCCTCGGCAAAACACTCGTCGCCTCGCCCCTAGCAGCAAGCCCGACTCCGCCTGGGCCACAGCCACCATGGCACCGCTGCCACTCGGGCACCTCGGCTCGCCCGCCTCGTCGCCGCCCACCTCGCCTCCCTTCCTCACCTCGTCCCCGCTCGCCCCGCCCTCCTCCTCGCCCGCCAGCCAGCACTACCACCAGGACGACTATGCCCACATCGTGCGCTCCCTCCAGCGTCGCTCGACCGACCGCGTCTCGCTCGCCGCCCTCGCCTCGTCCTCGTCCCCGACCTCGTCGACCCGCACCCTCCACCACCCGGACTCGGTCCCCGTCCCGGCCCTCGAGGCCGACCTGCGCCTCGCCGCCCAGATCGGCCAGACCCTCCTCGCCGACAAGACGGCGCTCCAGAGCCGGCTCGATGCCGCCGAGCGCGCAAAGGGCAAGCTCCTCGACCGCTTGACGGCCAGCGTCAAGGAGGGCAACGGCCTGCAGCGCGTGCGTCCTCTCTCCCTTGATCTCTTCTGGACCGTGCCTGGGAGCCCCAGCTGACGGGACCTGCCGCAACAGCGCCTCGAGGAGACGGTCGCCAACCTCGAGAACGCCGACGCGTCCAACCGCGCCTTGCTCGTCTCGCTCGAGGAGGACCGCAAGACCATCTCGCGCCTGTCGTCCGACGCCGGCCGCTCGATCCAGGCCCACGCCCAGCTCTCGGCCCTCCAGCGCGCGCACGACGACCTGCGGCAAGAGCTCGCCGCCGAGCGCCGCCGCGCCGACGCCGCCGACGCCAAGGCGCGCAAGCTCGCCGAGCGCGCGACCGAACTCGAGGAGCGCCTGCGCAGGGCGACGGCCGACCTCGAGGAGATGCGCCAGGACAAGGTCCTCAACGCGCGCCGCAGCCTCGACGCGCTCAACCGCGCTCGCGCCGCCGCCGGCTCGTCCTCGTCGAGCGGCCCGTCGTCGGCCAAGCCGGGCCTGCCGCGCATCGGCGCACTCGCCCCGCTCGTCACCGCAGACGGCGGCAGCAGCGGCGGCGGCACGGTGATCGAGGCGCAGCTGAGCGACAACCCCGAGGCCAAGGAGCTCCTGCGCATGGTCGAGACGCTCGCGCGCGAGAACACGCTCCTGCGCAGCGAGAGCATGGAGCTCCGCGGCCTCCTCGACGACTCGCGCGACGAGCAGTGCGACCTGCGCAGCGCCATGGCGCTCGGCGAGCGCGAGCCGCTCCACGAGGAGGACGAGCGCGCTCTCGACGACGTCGACGACGGCGAGCGCAGCGGCTTTGACGCTCCGAGGCGGCTCTCGCTCGCATCGCCGCGCGCGCTACAGCGGGACTCGCCCGTGCTCGACGACGGCGCGGCGGCAGAGCCGTCGAGCGCGGCCGACGCGTCGTTGCCCTCGTGGACGAGCAGCGCGTCCCTCGCGCAGTCGCACTCGTCGCGCGCCGCCGAGTTGAGCCGCACACTCAGCGCCGGCTCGTCGTCGTCGCTCGGTGCGGCCGCGGCAGGCGGCGTCGACGAGCCGCAGAGCCGGCGCATCGGCGTCGGCGCCCGGCCGCCGCCGGTCACGAGCGCGAGCACAGGCGCGCTCGGCATGGGCAGGAGGTCAGCGGGACCGGCGGCGAGGGGCCACAGCAGGAGAGCGATGAGCATGGACGTCATGCCGCAGGTCAAGTCGGTGCGTCGCTCTTTCCTTCCCGCTCGCCCACCTTGGCGGGCCCGGGCTGACTTTGCCTCCCTGCGCGCAGTCCATTCGCAGCGCGCCGACCTCGCCGCGCATCGACGAGTACTCGCCTACGACCCGCCCAGCGTCCATCTTCAGCAACGCGAGCGAGGATGTCGAGCCTCGTCCTCGGCGGCACCACCGGCCCCTCTCGCTCTCGCTCGGCTCGAGCGTCTTCCCCCTCGTCCCCGAGGACGACCAGGACAGCAGCCTTGTGTCACCCTTCACCCGCCAGCCCGCCAACTCGCACCGCCGCCGCTCGAGCCAGGCGCCGTCGCTCACCGGGCTCGGGCTCGGACTCGCCTCGCCCCGACCGTCCAGTCGCCCGAGGCGGTCTCACTCGCCCGAGCGCGTGGAGATGGCGACGCAGACGACGCCGCCGCCTCGAGCTGCGGCCATGCGCGCGCCGAGCCCGCCCCGGGTCCTGTCGCCCTCGCCCGGACCCTCTACGCCTCGATCTCGCTCGCCGCGCCTGTCGCGCAGCCCTTCGCCTCGACTCGGGCCCGCACCATCCTCATCCTCGTCGGTCCACTCTGCCGAGACGCCGGCACAGCCGCCCGTCGAGCGTCCGAACAGCCGAGCCGAGCAGCGCACTGCCGCGCTTGGTCAGCTCATCGAGCACGCGGCCAAGCTCCTCGGGCGGGTCCAGGGCGCCGATATCGCGACGCAAGAGAAGCGCCTGCGCAAGCAGAACCTGCCCGGCGACGTGCGGCACCTGGCGCACGCCAACCTGCGCGACCTTGTGCGTCCCTTCCTTCCTCTCCTCCTCCGGTACCCTGCGCTCGGCCCCGGCTGACTCACTTTTTCGCTCGCAGGTCAACGAGATCGACTCGGTCAGGACGCACTTCCGCCGGGTCGTCGAGCTCGAGCGCGCCGCGCAAGCTCGATCGTCGTCGCCAAGCTCGTCCTCGAACGGTCCGCCCACCCTCGACACGTCGCTCGTCACCCGCCGCGACTTTGTCTCGCTCGTCAAGCTCGTGCGCGACCTCCTGTTCGAGTCGTCGCGCCTGCGCATGCTCGTCAACCGCGTGCAGCTCGACCCAGCGCTCGCGAGCTCGCTCAAGGACCTCGACGTGCCCGACGCCATCGATGCGCTCGACGCGCAGCGCTCGCGCACCGGCCCTGGCTCGGCGCAGCCCGGCGCGGCATCGTCGTCGGCATCGTCGGCGGCGGCAGCAACAGCCGGCGGGCTGCTGGCGCCGCTGTCAAGGCTCTTCGGCGCCGGGCCCGACTCGGCAGAGCAGCACTCGGCACTGTCGCACAAGGCGAGCACGGCGCAGCTCCGCCCGCCGATGGCCAAGCGCGGCGGCAGCAGCACGGTGAGCACGGCGACCGTCAACGTCGAGTTTGGGAGCGGGCAGGTCCGCCAAGCCGAGAGCGCGGGCTCGCCGGTCGGGCCGCCGCTCGTCTCGCCGTCGTCTTCGGCGGGCGGAGCAGCGACGACCGGCAGGTCGTCGTCGAAGCCGAGGCAGGCGCAGGTCAAGCGCGACCTCGCGAGCATCTTCGCCGGCGCGTCGAGCCGGTCGGCCGGCGGCGAGCAGCACCCGCACCCGCACCTTTCGTCGTCCTCCTCGACCGCCGGCCACCACCAGACGAGCTCTGCGCCTATACCTAGAGCGCACGAGCACAAGCTCGCCTCGTCGGCCTTCTCGTCGGCGGCGTCGTACATTCCGTTCGGCCGCCTCCTCTCGTCGTACCGGCCCGCTCTCAGCAGCACGACCAACGCCGTCCTCGACTCGATGCCGCACTCGTCTTCGTCTGGCATTAACGGCGCTCGGCACTCGTCGGCGGCGACGTCGTCGGCGACGGACGAGCGCCCCCCGACCCTCCTCGAGCGGCAGTTGCGCCCGCGCGGCCTGAGCGACTCGTCGATCCGCTCGACGTTCGTCGCGCACGCCAATCCGCATCATCGCCTCGTGACGGCCGCGGGCCTCGCGCTCAGCGCCGAGCCGGCGCGCGCGACCGCCATCGCGACCGCCACCGCGGCGGCGGCGCCCGACTCGGATGCGGCACTAGACGCTTCGTCGCTCGGCACGTCCGTCGGCGGTGCCGGCGCAGGTGCGATGGATGCGCTGCGAGTGCAGCTCGACGAGGGTGCGCACGGGCTCGGGCTCGGGCTCGGCGTCGGGCCGGGCGGCAAGAGCGTGTCGCGCCGGCCGTCGGCGGCGCAGCTGCGCGCGAGGGCGTCATCGTCCCGCCTGCGCGAGTCGTCCCCTGCGTTCGCGCACGTAGACGTCCCGCCGGTGCCGCCGCTGCCGCAGGTCATGGATGTCCCGACGCCGTCGAGCGCGGCGACGAGCGAGTCGTCCCTGTCGCTCCTCGGCTCGCCGCCTCTCCCCTCGCCCTCGTCGACGACGGCGACCACGGCGACGGCCATGACGCAGCCCATCTCGATCTCGCCGTCGTCGGCGAGCTCGCTCGGCGCCGCCGCCGCGTCGCTGTCGCAGTCGCAGTCGTCGTCGGGGCAGGCTGCGGGTGCAGGTCCGGGCGCAGGCGCGACGAGCCTCCTCGGGTCGCTCGCGAGCAGCGCATTTGGAAGCTTGGCCAAGCAGGCGACCGGCGCGGGTATGGGCGACTGGAAGGAGCGAGGGCGGATGGGCTGAGCGGGTCCGAGCGGGCTCGAGGAGGTCCTTGAGGGAGACGAGGGGAGCGTACGCATGTACCAGGTCTCTCTCTCTCTCTCTCCTCTCTCCACCTCTCGCCGACGTACGAGTATGGGTCGTGCCATGTTGTCTTGCTGAGCGTCGTCGTCGTGCGCGTCTCTCGCCGCAGCTGTTGTAGAGCTTTCTCCTGCATGCCCTGATTTGCCAGCGCGCTCTGCTCGTGCAAAGCAGCCTCTCTCTTTCTCGCTTGCAGAGCAGCTCGCAGAATGAAGGGATAAAATGACAACAAGCGGCAATGCAGACTCGGAGGTCCGAGCGGTCCGAGCGCGTCCGACCACGTCCGACGACGGATTCCCACCTTCCTGCTGTCCTGCAACGCATGGACCGTCCTTTCACTTTCACCTTGAAAGACGTCTCTGAGCGCTACCTGAGAGCTGTACGGCCTTGAAAAGAGGAGATTCGCCAGGCCTGGAACGGTCCGCTCCTCTTCTGCTCCTTCTCGCCGCGAGGTCGCGCAGGCGGCCGCACGAGGCGGGGTCCGAGCAGGCAGCATACTCGATCAGTCCTTCGAGAAGGGCCAATCGAGAGCTTTTCGAGTCCAAACCGAGCAGCACTGCGAGCTCAGAAGCGGCTCCCTGTCCGTTCCCGCAGTCACTGAGCGCTGAGCCGAGCGGGCACACCCCGAGGGGTCCAACCGGAGCAGGCTCATCGTCGAGTGCTCGTCTCGATAGGTCGGCCGAGCAGTCTAGGAGCGAGGGAGAGGAAGCACTGCCAGCGAGAAAAAGCGTCCTTCCTTCTCCTCCTCCTCCTCCCACGCCCTGAGCGCAGAGTCGAGCGGGCGCATCCAGAAGGGACCAGCGAAAGCGGGTGCGTCGTCGAGTACAACTCTCTCGACGTCGACCGAGCAGCAAAGGAGCGAGAAAAGAAGGCACAGTGTAAGCCGGTCTGCGTTGCGCTCGAACCGGCCTGCGCCTCCCTCGCCTCGCTCGGACCTACCCGGCGGACCCGCTCACCGCTCGGCCTTGATCTTCTTGCTCTTGCGCTTCTCCTTGCCCTCCTTGGTCGCCTTCGTGTCCTTCTTGGCCGCCTTCTTTGCCGCCTTGGCCGCCGCGCCGTCGTCCGCCGCCTCGTGCTTGACCTTCTTGTCCTTCTTCGACGACGACGAGGTGCCGAGGCGCGCCGGCGCCGGGAGCGGGCTCGGGCTCCGGCTGCTCGCGACGCTCTCGGTGCGTGCGCGCTCGACGGTGGGGACGACGGCGCGGCCGCCGTGCTGCGCGCGCTGCGACGGCTGCGCGGCGTCGACGCCGTGCCGCGGGATGCCCGTCCCGACGCCGTCGTCGTCGTCGTTGTCGAGGCCCGAGTCCGAGTCGTCGCTCGCATCGGCTGCCCCTCGAGGCGCAGGCGACGCCGACGACTCGCGGTCGTCGTCGTCGTCCGAGTCGGAGCCGGACGAGCCCGTGTCGCTCTCGCTGTCGCGCCCGCGCTTGCGCTTGTTGTCGCGCGTCGTGAGGACCTTGCTCTTGACGAGCGACGCGTCCGGGTCGGGCTTGGCCGAGAGGGAGGGGTGGTGCGCCGAGAGGGCGGCGAGCGCAGAGGGCGAGAACGGGTCGGCGAGGAGCGAGCCCGTGCAGGACAGGAGCGAGTTGCTCGTCGTGAGGCTGCGCGCACGTTATCGAGTTAGTAAGCAGCTCAGATAGGCTGCAGACAAAGAGTGACAGAGAGAGAGAGAGACGCACTCGACGAGGGTGAACTCGATCCGGCCGTCGGCGCCCCCGAGCGGCTCGCGCGTCGTGCGGTGCACCCACCACCCGCGCTCAGCGTGCAGCGCCTCGTCCTCGTCCTCCTTGAGCTCTTCCTCTTCGTCCTGCTCCTCCTCGGCGTCCGCCTCGGCCTTGGCGACGTCGGCCTCGCCCGCCGCGCTCTGCGGCACGAGGTGCTCGCCGTCCGGCTCGCCCGAGACCGTCTCCTCGACGGCGCCCTCGGCGCCGTCGCCTTCTGCGGCAGCTGCGGCGCCCGCGCGGCGCTTGACCGAGTCGACGACGCTGCGGAGCGGCACGTTGGCGTTGCGGCGCTCGAGGACGATGGGCGGGACGGCGCAGTCCGAGTCGAACTCGAAGTCGTGCGTCGGGATGTGGGTCGAGGGGATCGAGGCGTTGAAGAGGTTGTGAAGGAGGAGCGAGACGTGCGAAGGCGAGGCGAGGGTGAGGGTGCCAGCTGCGAGGGTTCGAGCGCGAGGGTCAGGGTCCGAGTCGCAGGGCGTGCGAGCGAGAGGGAGCTCGGGACGGACCGAGCTTCATGCCGACGCGTGGCCGCCAGCCGACGCCCTCCCACTCGACGTTGGCGAGGGTGAAGCCGGTGCCCTGGACCATGGGGAGCGACTTGAAGCGGACCGTCTCGGCGTCGTCGTCGTCGGCGTCGTCTGCTGCGGCGGCTTGCGGTTGCGGGGTCGAGAGGAGGGAGCGCGGGTCCTTTGCCGAGGTGAAGGACGAGTCGAAGGGCGAGGCAGAGGCGGGGAAGGACGCTGCCGGGTGGAGGAAGCGGGGGGTGGGCGAGAAGGAGAGGAGGACGGCGCGGACGGGCGGCAGGTACCTGCGAGGCGGGGAGTCTCGGGTGTCAGCGCGGCTGCACAGGGGGTCAGTGCAGGACTCAAGAGAGGGGACGGACCGCATGACCCAGCCTGCGAGGACCTCTCGGACGCCGTCCATGCCCTGGTCGTGGCCCGGGTAGCTCGCCGAGTGGTTGGACGCGGCGAAGCGGGGCGAGATTGGGAGGCGCATGGTGGCCTTGAAGGTGATGAACTCGCCGTCGCTGCTGCTGCTGGCGCTGCTGGTGCCTTGCGGGAGCGAGGTCGACGCCGAGACGGACGAGAGGCGGAGCGAGGCGGCGGCGGTCGCGGACGCCATGGCGGGAGGTGCGCGCGGGCGAGGTGGTGGAAGACGAGGTTGCGAGTAGATCTAGCCGGACAGCGTGTGCCCAGGAGGTGGTCGGGGCGAGGGCGCGAGGGACGAGGCTGTGAGCTCGAGGACGAGAACGAACCAAGCTCTCGCTCCCCCACACCGCTTCCCTCTCGCTCTTAGCTAGCTCCTGAGCCCGCTAGACCCGCTCAGCACACTCTCACAGCCATGTCTGGCACCCGCCCGGAACACATCGCCCCGCCAGAAGTCGTCCGTCCCCTCTCCTCCCTCCTCATCTCTCATCGCCCTCCCAGCTCACCCACCCCTCTTGCCCGCAGTTCTACAATGCCGGCGAGGCTCACAAGTACACCAACAACTCGCGCGTCCAGTCGATCCAGGCAGAAATGACCTACCGCTGCCTCGAGCTCCTCGACCTCCCCGCCGCCTCGACCTCGACCCAGGCCTCGCGTCAAGCACAACAAGCCGCCATGCGCGACGACGACGACGACGACGACGACGACGAGGAGGAGCACGACGAGGCCGACCTCGACGACCTGCGCCGCCCGAGCTTCCTCCTCGACATCGGCGCCGGCAGCGGCCTCAGCGGCGAGATCCTCACCGAGGAGGGCCACCAGTGGGTCGGCATGGACGTCAGCGGCGGCATGCTCGAGGTTGCACTCGAGCGCGAGGTCGAGGGCGACCTCATGCTCGCCGACATCGGCCAGGGCATCCCGTTCCGCCCCTCGTCGTTCGACGGCGCCATCTCGTGCGTCCTCGTCTCCCTCGCTCTTCCGCTCTCTCCTTCCACAACGTCCGACCCTGACTCTCCTCGTCTCCATCTCGCAGCGTCTCGGTCCTCCAGTGGCTCTGCAACGCCGACTCGACCGCCCACTCGCCCGCCGGCCGCCTCCTGCGCTTCTTCACCGACCTGTTCGGCGCCCTCCGCAAGGGCTCGCGCGCCGTCTTCCAGTTCTACCCAGAGAGCGACGACCAGGTCACGTTCATCATGACGCAGGCGACCAAGGCCGGCTTCGGCGGCGGTCTGTGCGTCGACTACGTGCGTCCCTCTCTCCCTTCTCTCGCTGGCACTCCCCCTTCGCTCGGACTCGACTGACCCTCTCTCTCACGCCCGCAGCCCAACTCGAGCAAGAAGAAGAAGTTCTACTTGATCCTCTTCGCCGGGCAGCCCATCGTCGGCGGCAAGCCGCAGCCGATCGCGGTCCCGCAGGGCCTGCGCGACGAGCACGAGCAGGTCGCGTTCGAGAAGAAGCGTGCCGACACCGACGCGCGCAAGAAGATGCACCGCGGCTCGGGTGGCAAGAAGGGCAAGGGCAAGCGCGGGCTCAAGGAGGAGACCAAGGACTGGGTCCTCAGGAAGAAGGAGCTGTACCGCACGAGGGGCAAGGAGGGCGTCCCGCGCGACTCCAAGTGCGTCCCTCTCTCTTGCTCTGCATCATCCGTAACGCATGCTGACCTCGCACCTCGCCCGCAGGTACACGGCCCGCTCGCGCAAGCCGCGCTTCTGAGGCGAGCGCTCGTCGCCGACCTTTCTCTCCCTCTCTCTGCCGCCCGGGGCTCTCGCCGTCGACCTCTCCCTCCTCGGCCACTGTGTCATACCCTCTCGACCCTCCTTCCTGTGTCCTGTTGTACCTCGTCGCACTGCATCGTCGTCCTCGTCCTCCTCTCTTCCGGTCGTGCACGAGCCCGTCGGCGTCTACTTTTCTCGAGAGCGACGCGCTGCACACGAGTTTGCTCATGCTTCCTTCGATGTCAAGGGCATTTAGCTCTCCTCGCGAGTGGGGCGAGGCGTGAGAGCGCGAGAGGGAAGCTTCGATGTCAGGAAGGAGAGCTCGAGAAGGAGGGCGTCTACATGCAGTCGCCGCAGCGGCGAGGAGAAGAGGCGAGAGAGGGAGCGCTAAGCAAAGAGGGAGGGGAAAGCCGGAGGAGGGTGAGGACATACACGACTCGAGGGCGGCGGCGAAAACTAGAGAGAGGGAGGGACGAGGCAGGGGTCGCAACAAGGAGGAAGGGGCACAGCAGGGGCGAGAGAGCGAGAGAGGGAAGTCTATGAACGAGGAGAAGAGACGAGGGACAGGGACAGGAAGGGAGGGGCGAGGGAGCAAGGGCTATGCGCCGACCTTCGCGACGACGGCGGGTGCGAGCGGCGGTGCGGCGACGGGCTTGAGCGTCGGCGAGGGCGGGACCGGGTAGAAGGCGCCGCCGACCTTGGTGAGCAGGTAGGCCTCCCACGACGAGATGAGGTACTGCGCGCGGGCGAGAGGAGGGGGGGAAGGAGGGTCAGGGGTCCGTGCACGAGGATGGCCGAGCGGGCGGCGACGAGAGAGAAGGACGCACGTTGGCGATGCCGAGGTACCAGAAGCTCGTCCACGAGAAGAGGCTGCTCGTCTCCTTGGCGACCTTGTCCCAGTCCTGCTCCATCTCGTGACGCAGCTCGAGGAGCGCCTTGGTGCGGTCCGTCAGGATCGCCTTGACGCCCCACTTGGTCGCCTCGATCATCTCGCGGCGGTCGTTGACGGTCCTGCGAGCGCGGAAAGAAGACGACGTCAGCTCGAGCGACGAGAGCACACGCTGCCGGAGAGGGACCGAGCGTCGACGCACCAGACGGTGATCTCCTTGCCGGCCTTGCGGCACTCGTCGCGGAACGACGCGCCCTCCGAGTTGACCATGCTCGCAAAGCTCATGCTGAACGTGCAGCACGCGTCCCAGAAGTACTTGCGCGCGAGCGCGGGCGACATGCCGATGTGGGCGCGGCGCACGTCGGGCAGGAGGCGCTGCGCCGGCTCGACGTACTTGGGGTGCCAGAGGCCGAGGACTGCGCGAGAAGAGAGGGGACGAAGAGTCAGCTCGAGCACAGCAGGGAGGAGGTGTGAGAGAGAGAGAGGGACGCACGCAGTCGGGGCGCGAGCTTGGTCTCGAAGTCGGCGTACGACGAGATGATGCTCTTCATGATGGTGAACAGGCGCTCCGGGTCGTTGTCGACCTTGACGTCGATGTTGAGGAGGACGTGCTGGTTGGCGGGCTGCATGAGGAGGTCGAGCGTCTCGCGCAGGAGCGGGATCTTCTGGTGCGGCGCCTGCACCGTGCGCAGCTGGTCGAGGCCGCCGTGGTAGTTCTGCGTCGCGATGCGGCCCGTGCCGTCGGTCGTGCGGTCTGTGCAGGAGGTCGAGAAGAGAGGTGAGCGATCGCGAGCGGACGCGCGGCGGCGAGCGCAGCAGGTGAGAGGGGAGACAGAGGAGGACGCACCGACGCGAGGGTCATGGAAGACGACTGTGACAGCGACGTCGTCGAAGGTCAGGAGCTGCTCGCGGCGCGCACGCACACGCGCTGAGGGAGCGGCGAGGCGGTTCAGAGGGACGTACGGATCTCGCCGTCGGCCGAGATGTGGACATCTGCGAGGAGATGCAGCGCGAGGTCAGCTCGAGGTCCTCTAGACGGGCTCAAAGCTGTGCTCATTGTGCTCGACGACGTCGAGCGGCAGGCAGAACGGCTCGTCGGCTCGTCGACCGTGCCGACCTTCTCAACGTCGACGCTTGCTCGCCCGTCTTGACCCGCGCGTCCCGCCGCGCCGCTCGCAGCAGCTCGTCCGCACCGTGCTGCGCGCGCAGGACCGCATGGCGCGCCCGCCTTGCCGCACCAAAATTGGCCGAGCCTCGAGCTCGCTCCAGCCGCACGTGCCGGCCGGGAGAGACGGAGGGGGAGAGCGAGACGCACCAGACTCGATGCCTTCTGCGCCGTCGCGGATGGCGGCCTCGAAGCTGGCGAGCGTGTTCTCGGGGAAGGCGGCCGAAGCCTGCGAGCGCGCGAGAGGGAGGCGTCAGCGGGGCGGAGATCCGGCAAAGGGTCCGATAGGGCTCGGGCGAAGGGAGAGAGGGACGCACGCCGCGATGACCCCAGCAGAGCGGGACGCGCTCGAGGGACGACGAGTTGCGCTCGAGGGTAGGTTTGGGCGCGGGCGACATGGCGGAACGGGGCGAGGGGCGAGAGAGGAGGGCAACCGAAGCTGCGGAAGCGGAGGCGGAGGGGAGGGAGCGCCACAGGCGAGTGGGTAGTGGCGCGCGGCGGAGCGTCGTGTGGGTGCTGAGGCGGGTCGATAGGGTGGCTGAGGCTGCGGGCGAGCGAGCAAACAGCAGCGCAACGAGGGTCAGCTGAGGCTCGACGCACGAGGACGAGTGCCGGAATGTTGCGTCCGGCCTCGGCCACGACGAGCGCGTGCAGGAGGACGAGCGCGACTCACGTGGGTGCTGTGCAGGTAGCTGTGTGCTTGCGGTACTGATGCTCGAGAGCTGGCTGGAGTGGTGCGTGAGGGCGGGAGGAGGACAAGCTTGCCCGAGCCGGCGCGAGCCTGTCCGAGCGAGGCGGTGCAGGCCGCACGTTCTTCGTTGTTTCGGTCAACTCGCTCACTCCTGCGTCCCCTGTCCGCGTGCGGCGAACGTGCGCACGCTCTCCTGGCGGACTTTCCACCGGCGCACAGGCCGCTGCATGCCCGCAGACTCTCCTCGCCGCCGGAGCACACGAGCTCTGTCATCGCTCGACGATGTCAAGGTGGGCACGGGTGGATTGCAGCGAAGGGTCGTACACAGACAAGGAGAGCTACGAGAGGAGAGCGCGAGGACGAAGTGGGGGAAGGACAGGAGGGAGAGAGGCTGGCGCTCGTCGAGGGCGGGCGAGACGAAACGCGAAAGAGTCGAGGCGGGCGCGCAGACAGGTGGAGACAAGGTACGAGAGGAAGGACATAGAGGGGGAGGGGTGGAAGGAACGTAAGGAAGGCCGAGGAAGAGGTTGCCGAGGACGAGAGGGACGAGAGGGACGAGCGCGGCGAGGGCTCGCCTACCGGCCGTCCCACGTCAGCACAATCGAGTCGTGCGAAGGAGCTGTGAGACGAGGGAGACGAGGCGTCAGTACAAGCACTTTACCTTTAAGCCCTGCGCCGACGAGAGCGAGACGTCGACGAGGGCAAGAGGAAGGTGACGCACCCTTGAGCTTCTTCTTCTCCTCGACGAAGACGTTCTCGGGCAGCGTGACGATCTGTGTGAGGGAGAGCTGCGTCAGTAGCACGTCCCCTGCACGGTTGTCGGCCGGCGCTCGTCAAGTGCGCGGTCGAGGAGCATGAGAGGGCCCGAGCGGCCGAACGACGAAGGGGAGAGGGGAGCTCACGATCTCGCGGTCGCCGCCAAACTTGAAGTTGTCGGCGACGACGTCGGCCGAGAACCTGCGCAGCACGTAGTTGGTGACGTTGCCCTGCTTGACCTGGCGGAAATTCCAGGCCACGATGAAGGGCCCGGTCGACGTGACGATCGTGCTCTCGAGCGAGCCGTCGAGGGCAGCGTTGAACCTGCAGGCGAGCGAGAGGCGTCAGTAGGTGCGGCGAGACGAAAACGGCGTGCGAAACGGGGAGGAGAGAGAGGGAAGAGAGGGAGAGGGAGGGGACGCACTTGGCGGGCGTGAACTGGACACCGTCGCCGCCCTGGACCTCCTGCATGTGGGCGACGTGCTCGGGGCGGAGCGTGAGGCGCCTCGGCGTCGGCTTCTCGGCGGCGGGGAAGCTCCTGTCGAACCCGCTCTGGCCGGCGTACTTGCTCGAGCTCGACTCGGGGATGAGCGTGTCGATCAGAAGGAGGTACGTCTTGCACGTCGCGAGGACCCACCGGCCGTCGGCGCTCACGTCGATGCCGAGGATGGCGTCGCCGAGAGCGGGCAGGGCCGTCTTGGCCATCTTGCCGAGCTTGTCGAACAGGCGGATGTCGCCCTTCCTGCTCGCGACGGCGAGCCGGCCCGACTCGGTCGTCGCCGCCGAGGTAAAGTCGGCCTTGGTCGCGTACTGCTTGAACTCGCTCTCGACGAGCTTGGTGCCCGACAGGCGCGGGTCGATCCGGAACAGGCCGTTCGACGAGTGCCCGATGAACGTCTGCTGCTGCGTCGTCTGGGCGAACTTGCTGTCGGGGAGGAAGTTGGTGACGCCAAAGTCGTCGCTGACCTTGTACTCGTCGACGACCTTGCCCGTCTCGAGGTCGAGCCGGTACAGCGAGCCCGACGAGAGCGGGTTCTGCAGGATCATCGACGTGTCTGCGCGCGAGTCGAGCGGGCAGGGTCAGTTTCGTGCTGGAGTCGCGGCGCCTCTTCGACGAAGAGAGAGAGGAGCGCACCCTGGTTGTGAAGCATGACCTTGCCCGGCGCAAAGTTCTTCTTGCCCGGCGCGGCGATGTTGACGATGCTCGTCACGAACTTGAGCTGCAGGGCGGCAACGACGAGGGGTCAGCTCCACTCGCTCGCTCACCGAAGAGTGCAGGGCACAAGGCCGAAGAGAGAGAGGCGAGCGCACCTTCTTGCCGCCCTCGCGCTGCTGCTTGAAGACGCCGATCATGTCGCCCTGGACGACGAACGACAGGTCCTCCTTGTACCCGACGGCGAGCGCACTGTTCTTGGCGCGGCGCTTCTGGCCGATGGCGAGCTGCTTGGGCTGGCGCGACGAGAAGGCACGAGCGGCCGAGGGCGCGCGGGCGTCGTCGTCTGCGAGAGGGAGGAGGGCCGAGCGTCAGCATGATCATCCTGTCCCAGCACGCTCTCGTCAGCGGCACGAGTGCTACCACGAGTGTGCGAAAGAGGGGGAGAGGCGAGACGCACCCGAGTCGTCGTCGTCGTCGTCGTCGCTGCTGCCCGCCCGCGGCTCGTCCTCCTCGCTCTCATCCTCCTCCTCGAGCGCCTCGAGCCGCTCCTCCTCGTCCTGCGCCTCCTCTCGCTCCCTGTCCTCGTCCTCGGCGTCCCACATCTCGGCGTCCTCCTCGAGCCACGCCTTGCGCGCGTACTCGCGCTCGTCGGCCTTCATGCGCGCCCACGCGCCCGCGCCGTGCTTGTCCTCGAACAGGGCCGCGCTGACGGCCTGCTGCAGCGCGATGAACGCTGCGTCGTCGGCGAGGCGCAGGAGCCACGTGAACGTCTCGGGCGCGGCGGCGGCGCTCGAGCCCGAGCCGGCCGTCGCCGAGTCGGCCGGCGACGAGGGCGCCGGCGCCGGCGCCGTGTAGTTGAAGACCATCGCGCGCTCGCGCTCGGCAAAGTTGACGGTCGTGTCCTTGTCGACGGCCTGCGAGACCCACACCTCGCCCTCCTCGTTGACGCTCTCGACGACGAGCCACTGGGTCTGCGGGCCCGTGCGGTACAGCTCGGCGCGCACGTCGGCGTCCTGTTGCATGAAGAGGCCCGTCGCACGGTCGTACAGGTGCAGCGACGCGCCGACGCTCAGGAGCTTGTCGGGCGCCGAGCCGGCGGCGGAGGACGACGAGGCCGAGGGCGGCGCAGGCGGAGGCGGTGGGCGGCGCACGGCGGGCGCGTACGGGTCGTCCGTGACCGGGGTCGGTGCGGCCGACGACGACGCCTTGGCCTTGCCCTTGTTGTTCTGGGCGGGCGCGGGGGCGGGCGCGGTCGGCGCGGGGACGGGCGGCGCGAGGACGGCCTTGTGCTGGAGCTGCTGCGCGAGCTCGTCGGCGCTGTCGTCGTCGCTGTCGTGCGGTGCGACGCCGACGTCGTCCTCGCTGTCGCCGTCGGCGTACTGCGGCTGCGCGACGGGCGCCTCGTCGTCGTCGTCCGAGCCGGGCGTGCTCGAGCGGAACAGGGGCGTCTTGGCCGGCGCGCGCGCCGCAGCGGGGCCGACGGCGGCGCTCTCGAGGGGCGTGCCGTAGGGCGACGAGGCGGCCGAGGTGCGGGACGGGGTCGAGAGGGCGGACGAGCCGGCCGGGAGGGTCGGGTACAGGGGGGAGGTTGCGGGAGGAGCGGCGGCGCGCCTGCGAGCGTGAGGGTGCGAGTCAGTGCGAGCACGAGGGCGCAACGAGGATGCAGAGGAGGGAGAGGGAGGCGCACTCGACCTTGAAGTCGTCCTCGAGGTGGAGCTCTGCGGCGCGCGCGTCGCGGTCGTCGGCGGGCCAGTCGCGACCCTCGCGGCGCTCCCACATGCAGCGCCAGCACAGGCGCTCAAAGTCGCGCGCGTCCTGCTCCTGGCGCGGGTTCGAGGTGGCGGGGAGGACAAACTCGAACTCGTCGTCGGGCGAGTCGCCGTCCGGGTCGAGCCAGGTGAACGAGAGCGGGCGCGGGTCGTCCGGGCCCGAGGCGGCGGTCGGGTCGAGGGTCGGGCCGAGCGAGAGGAACAAGCTCGAGTCGAGGAGGAACGAGCGCTCGTCGGCCGACTCTGCGTCGTCGTCGAGGAGCTGCTCCTCGCCGTCCTCGAAGGCGCGGGTCGCGACGAGCTGGAACATGTTGGTGTGGGTCGTCTTGCGGATCGACAAGGTGGCGTCGATGAAGATGCACTCGCGGGCGCCCTTTGGCGAGTCGGGGCGGACGAGGAAGAGGCGGCCGCCGTCGAGCGTGGTTAGCTCGGGAGCGGGGCCCGAGGCTGCCGCCATGCCGAACACTGCGGTGTGGTGCATGGGTGAGCGGGTGTGTGTGCAGTGTAGGAGGGTGAGAGGGACGCACGGCGGTTGACCTGTGCGTCGAGCGGGCGTGAGGCGGGAGGTGAGTTGGTTGAGGGAGGGGGAGGGGAGGAGGAGGAGGGACGAGGTCAGCGCGGGTCAAGAGGGTCGGTGGCACCGAGGAGGGCAGAGTAGACGCACGAGGAACATGGCTGTGCGTAGTGCGAGTGGCTCGAGAGGAGGAGAGGGAGGGCGAGCCGGGGTCGTCGTCGTCGTCGTCGTCGCCTCGTCCCTCCGCAGCCTCCGTCCCTCTCCTTCGCTCGACACGGCCCTGCCTCGCTCTCCCGCCAGCGATGCACGGCCACACCGCCAACCCAGACTCGCCCCAGTCCCAACTCGCTCTCGCTCAGTGGTCCCAGCGCAAGTGGTCCGTCGTCGCGCCTCCTCCCTCCTCCTCCCTCCCTCCATCCATGTCCACACCGCCTCGCCCACCACCCCACCCCTCTGGGCCCACCGCACGCCCTCCAGCATCACTCGCAGCCACCAGTGACGCGCAACGAGCCCGCGCACACCGCCCGCCGGGCCACCCTCGACCAGGCACGCTCCTCGTCCTCGGGGACCGTGTGTTGAACGATCACCGACCCTCGTCCTCCCCCTCGTCTCGACCACCGACCTGCATCCCCTGCGCGTGCACACCTCGCCTACCCCTCGAGCCCGTCTTCACCACCAAGCAGCCCCTCTCGAGCCAACCTCGTGCTGACCCTTCGCTCCCCTCGTCTCGCAGGGTCTGGGTCCCCGATGACCGCAACGGCTACCTCGCAGGATGGGTCGTCAAGGACAACGACGACGACGGCACCTCGACCGTCGCACTCGAAGCTGGTGACGAGGTCAGTCCCGCTCGCCCGCTCCTGGGACCGCACGCTCGACTCGTCGTCCTGCCTTGCTCGTCTCTCGGGCGCTTGCAGCGTGGCTGACTCCTGCACCCTCGTACGCAGATGCGCACCGTCGAGACGGACCTCCTCACGCGCGTCAACCCGCCCAACTTTGACGGCGTCGGCGACATTGCCGACCTGACCTACCTCAACGAGGCGTCCGTCGTCCACAACCTGCGCTACCGCTTCCACCGCGGCGACATCTACGTGCGTCTCTCTCTCTCTCTCTTTTCGTCGTGAGCCCCTAGAGAAAGCGCCGCTGACGTGACTCGCCGGTCCCTCCCTCCCTCCCTCTCCCCCCTTCGACCCAAACTCGCCCGCCGCAGACCTACTCGGGCTTGTTCCTCGTCGCCGTCAACCCGTACCGCAACCTGCCCATCTACTCTCCGCAAGTCGTCGAGTGTGCGTCCTCGGCCCTCGCTCGTCCTCTCGCCCGCCCGTCCACGCACTCGCTGA
>Ga0308169_10000586_pt1 | contig 50637 bp, 48 predicted proteins | sample PhyBR1_2_FD_202139 | JGI IMG/M metagenome (GOLD analysis project Ga0308169, IMG submission 202139) | Phyllosphere microbial communities from UC Gill Tract Community Farm, Albany, California, United States - DLSLSB.R1 | ecosystem: Host-associated > Plants > Phyllosphere > Unclassified | place... | reverse complement strand
TCGCCTCGCCTCGCCCGCACCAAGCTCCCTCTTCCTCCGCGCTCTCCACCACCGCGTCCCCTTGCCCTACGCACCAGACCAGGGCATCCCGGGCTTCCTCTCGCCCGACGCTCTCCGCACCGTCGCCGTCGACTGGCAGGACGGCCTCCTCACTCGCCTGAACGACCTCGTCCGCGGTCCGTCTCTGTCCCATCTCTCCTTCCCTCTCGCCGCTCTCCACCACCCTCGGCACCCCCTTGCTCGCCGTACAAAGTTCCGGGACCTCGTACTGACTCGAACCCACCCGCACGCAGGCTCCGAGCTCGAGAACCTGAGCGTCCTCCAGACCCTCAAGCAGGCCGCACCCGATCCCACCAAGACGCTCGCCTTCAACTATGCCTCCGAGGCCCTCAACAACTCGTTCTTCCTCTCGACCCTCGTGCGTCCCTGCTCGCTGCTCTCCCCGCCCTGCCGAGCCGCGCACACTGACCCCTCGAGCACCGCGCGCGCCCAGTCCCCGACCCCTTCTGGCCCCTCGCCGTCGTCCTCGTTCTCGCAGGCGCTCGCGGGCCTCCCCGCCCTCGGCTCGTTCGCCGGCCTCGTGTCGCACATGTCGGCCCACGTCGCCGGCCTCCACCCGGCGTCGGGCGCCTACGTGTGGCTCGTCACCGACCCGAGCGGCAACCTGGGCGTCGTCGGCACCTACGCCGGCGGCACCGTCCTCGTCAAGGAGCGCCACCAGATGGGTCACGGCGCGTACGCCGGCCGCGACCTGCGCGTCCTCGGCGAGCGCGTCGAGGTCGAGGGCGGCGAAGGTGCGGCGCCCGCGACGGCGTCGGCGGGCGAGTCGTCGTCGTCGGGAGCGGCCGAGCCGTCGGCGTGGGAGGCCGTCTCGTCGCCCGCAGCGCGCTCCAACAACAAGGGCGCATCTTCGTCGGCGGCGACGCTCCTGAGCGAGGGCGCGCTCTCGCCGTCGTCGATCCTGAGCGCCGGCCTGTCGGCGCACCACGGCGCGCGCGTCGCGCAGAGCCTGCACCCGCTCGCGTGCATCAGCGTGCACCCGCACTGCTACCTCGGCGACTATGGCCTGTGGGGCCGCGACGAGTACGTGCGCAAGTGGTGGGCGGCCGTCGACTGGAAAAAGGTCGAGGATGCGTTCGACGCATTCACTCGCAAGGCGCGCGTGTAGGGGTCCGGCATGATAGACGCAGCATGTAACCTTTCTTTGCAGCAGCATGTCTCCGCTTGCAGAGAGAGAGGTCCGTCCGGCTCGAGCGCCGAGAAGACGATGAGCGCATCGTCGGCCTCGAGACGATCCCGCCCGCCTCTCGCCCCCACCCACCAGCCGAGCGAGTCGCACGGCGCACGAGCACGAGCCACGAGCCACGAGCAGCAGCCCACCAGCTCGCCCCTGTGCGCCAGCCCCTCGCCACCGCGCCCCTCCGTCCCCTCCGCCCGCTCGACTTTTCGTCATCACCCTCGTCGACACACTCCGACCTCGACCTCGAGCCGCGACGGCCAGCCCAACACTCGACCATGGAGACGCCTTCTCTGCTCAAGCGTGACGACTTTGGTGCGTCTCCCTCTCGCTCGCAGCCTCTCTCTCTCTCTCTCTCTGGAGCGCCGTCGCCGTCGCTGCTCGAAACGGAATGACGCCCGCCGAGTTCCGGCACGGTCGGGCGGCAGCGGGGGGCGCTCGAGCGGGTCTCGAGAGGGTGCAGGATGCCTCCTGGGTAGTGCAGGGTGCAGCCTCGAGGGGCCCGAGGGGTGCGACGAGCGCTGGACCGTGTCCGAGGGCGACGGCGCTAGAGGCGGGCCGATGAGGTGAGCAAGTCGAGGGACGAGCAGGGCCTGTGTGCTGCTCCAGGGCTCGCTCGCCTGTGCTCCAGCGACCGCAAGCAAGCAGACTAGGTGTTCGAGCGAGCACGACGTGCTGACCCTTCCTCGTCCTCCTCGTCGCCGCCGCTCGCAGGTCGGCATCGCGCCTCGTCCGATCCTCTCTCGCGCGGCGGGTCCTTCCTCGACGGCGCCGGCCTCTTGAACCAGGAGCCCAACCCGTTCGAGCAGTCGTTCGGCCCGCTCGCCGGCTCGTCCTCGGCGGCGGCGGCCCTCAAGGCCACGGACGGCTCGGCGTCGGCGTCCGGTCGCCGCGCGCGCTCGACCTCGCCGTCGTCGCTCATGCCGCGCACGACGCCCGGCGGCAGTCAGCGCCTCCCGCCGCTCTCGCTCATGCAGACGCCCGGCGGCGAGCTGTCGGCGTTCGGCTGGGGCGTCGACTCGCTCCGCACCGGCCCTCTCTCGCCCGCGCTCCTCAACGGTCCCACCGGCACGTCTGGTTTCTTCCAGAACGGCTCTCTTGCGGCGGGAGGAGGAGTGTCGGGCACGGGGCTGACCCCTGTCACGGCGGGTTTCGTTGGTGCAGGCGCAGCAGGCGCTCTTCCTCCCTCGACCTCGACCGGCGGCGGCGGCGGCGGCGCGACCAACTCGGCCGGCGTCTCGTTCCCGCCCCCGAGCCCGGCGACGGCCGCCCTGTTCGCCATGATGACCAACAACACGCCGGGCACGTCCGACGCCGCCGCGAGCGCCTCGACCGTCGCCGCCCTCGCCGGCGGTGGGCCTCGCCCGCACGAGGGCCCCAACGAGGCCAACTCGTTCGAGGCGAGCTTTGCGCGCGCCAACTCGGACAACCTCATCGCGACGGGCTCGCACAAGCGCACCCCGCACGAGGCGGCCCTCCACCGCTCGGCCCTCCAGAACCAGATGAACGGCATCGGCGCCGTCGGCTCGGCGCCCGCCGTCCCGCAGGTGCACAGCCTGCGCGGTGCGCCGCCGCCGTCGCACCTGCAGCCGCAGCCGCAGCAGCAGCAGCAGCAGCAGCAACCTCCTCCCGGCGGCGTCCCCTCGTCGGCCGCCTTCGTCCCGCCGCCGCCGCACGCCGGGTCGTCCTACTACGGCCCCGCCTACCCGACCGGCGCTCCCCCTCCTCCTCCTCACGGCGGCTACGCCGCTCCTCCGCCTGCGCCGCCGCACAACCCCTCGACCGGCGCCCCGCCGACCGCCGCCAACGCCGGTCCGCCTCCTCCCGGCTCGCTCCACTTCACGGCCCCGCCTCGCCCTCAGAACCCGCTCGACCTCCTCACGGCCGCGAGCAACTACAACGACGACACGGTCGTCGCGGCGGCGGCGCTGTCGGGCCTCGCGACGCCCGGCGGCGGGTTCCCGGCAGCGGCCATCCTCGCCGCGCAGCAGCAGGCGCAGCAGGTCCAGGCGCAACAGCAGGCGCAGCAGCAGCACCACCAGCAGCAGCAGCAGCAACACCCGCAGCACGTCATCTCGGGCGGCATGGGCGTCATGAACGGCGGCCGGCAGGAGGGCTCGCCCGCGCCGACGGGCGCGAACGGGCGCGGCAAGCGCGGCGCGTCGGCCCAGCTCGTTCCGCAGCAGAACCCGTCGCTGCAGCAGCAGGCGGGCCCGCCGGCCAAGCGCGCGCGCAAGCAGACGGCGGCGGCCGCGGCGGCCATCGCAGCCGAGGCGGGCGGGCTCGACTACGACGACGACGACGACATGCAGGGCGGCGCGGGCGCCGCAGCAGCGGGCGCGGCGCCGCCGCCGGCGACGGGCAAGAAGACGGCGGGCAAGAAGGGCGGGCGCAAGAGCGCCGCAGCGGCGGCAGCGGCGGCGGCGGCCGCCAAGAAGGAGGAGGCCTTCGACGACGGCGCGAGCGTCGGGAGCACGGCCGACGGCGACATGGGCATGTACGGCTACGACGACATGGGCGGCGGCGACGGGTACGGCGCCGAGGGGAGCCAGCCGCCCGAGTCGCAGCCCAAGAAGGGGGGCCGCGGGCGCAAGAAGGACTCGGGCGAGACCGAGGAGGAGAAGCGCAAGAACTTCCTCGAGCGCAACCGGCAGGCGGCGCTCAAGTGCCGCCAGCGCAAGAAGGCGTGGCTCCAGTCGCTCCAGACCAAGGTCGAGCTCCTCACGACCGACAACGACACGCTCCAGAGCACGGTCAACAACCTCAAGGAGGAGGTGCACTCGCTGCGCTCGATCCTCGCCGCGCACGCCAACTGCCCCGTCGCCCTCGGCAACGCGCCGCCGGCCCAGCAGCACCACCCGCACGGACCGCCTCCGCCGCACATGCAGCACCGCGGCATGCCCGGCTCACTGCCGCCCGGCCTCGCGCCGTCGACGATGCCGCCGCAGGGCTACGCCCCGCCGGCGCAGTACTGAGCGCGCTCGGGTCGCCGCCGCCTCGGGCTCTCCCTCGCCGGCGACGACCGCTCTCTCCCTCTCCCTATCCCTCTTCCTGTTCATAGCCCCTCGCAGTACCGTTCCCTCTCCTCGTCGTGCTCTCTCTCTCTCCCTCTCTCCCTGTCGTAATCGCACCCCTCGTTCCTCCTCACCCTCAGACTGCCGCTCCTCCCTCGCACGTCGTCTTTGCTTGGACCTCTCGTTCCGCACTCGCAGCCTCAGACTTCTCCCTGCACTGCAAGCGAGCTCTCGTTTCTTTCCTCGACTTCTCGATTTCGGTCGTGCGCAAGCTCTGGAGCGAGAGAAGCAAGGAGAGCGAGAACGAGAGCTGGTTGCGAGAAGTACGACCAGTGCTACGACGGCGCTCGGTCCTCGCGCGCTCACTACCTCTCGACGTCGCCCTCGTACACTCCGACGCCCGCGCTCGTAGGCGGACCTGCGCCGAAGCCTGCTCCCGCCCCCGCGCCGCCCGCACCCGCAGCCTGAGGGAACGGGCTCCCTCCCGGCGACTCGCCCGCGCCGAGCATGCTCACGGCCGCCGTCCCGCTCGCCTGCACGACGCCGAGCGCTGCAAGCTTGCCGCTCGCTGCTGCTGCTGCTGCTGCTGCTGCGGCGGCGGCGGCGGCGAGCGTGCCCGTCGGCGCGCTGTCCGAGGGGCCCGTGCGCGCCTTCTTGCTCGGCGTGTCGGCGCCGCTCGCTCCTGCTCCTGCCGCGGCCGACGCACCGTCGGTGCCCGGCTGCAGCGCCGCCGAGGCCGAGTCGTGGCTGGCCGAGACGGCGGCGGCGTGTGCGGCGCGCTGCGTCTCGAGGAGGAGGCGCACGGCGGCTTGCTCGTCGAGGTCGTCGAGGTAGGCTTGCTCGGCGAGGGCGGCGGCGTACCGGTCGCACAGGGGCTTGCACGGCATCGATGAAGAGGTCGAGGAGGAGGTCGAAGAGGGAGGGTGGGGCGAGTTGGCGAGCGCCGCGTCGAGGTCGTCCGGCGGCGGGAACGCAAAGTCGGGGCCCGGGTTGAGGGTCGCGATGCCGCCGCCAAAGACCGACACCATCGGGAAGTAGCCGAGCGCGCCGTCGTCGTGGTGGTTCTCCATCAGGGCGCGCGAGTCCTTCTTGCGCGCGGGCGCTGTGCCCGGCGGCGGCTTGTCGCGCCGCAGCGGGACCCAGTCGTACAGGTTCTCGAACGCGACGCCCTGGCACACGCCGTCGACGAAGAAGGCGACCTTGCTGCCCTCGAGGCGCGGGAGCGGGCGCAACGGCGGGCCGTCGTCGGCGGCGGCGGCCGGGGCGCGCGTGCCGGGCGCGGCGGCTTTGGCCTTGCGGCGCTTCTCCTCGGCCTGGCGGTCCTTGAAGGCTTTGAGCGCCGGGTCGACGAGGAGCTCGTCCATCTCCTTGCTCGGGGCGTGCTCGAGCTGCTCAAAGTAGAGCTGGCCCTTGTACCGGATCGGGATGCGCTTGCGCACGATCCGCCGCGGGTCGCGCTTGTCGACGATGGGCGGCGCCGGCGAGCGGGTCGGGAGCGAGATGTAGACGCCGATCGTGTGCGACGTGCCGTAGGGCTGGCCGTACTGCTTGGGCTGCGCGAGCGTGACGGAGTCGCCCGTCTTGTCGCGGAAGCCGTACGAGTAGCTGCGGGGCGAACGGCGTGCGAGTCAGTAAAGAGTCCGCTGCGACGACTGAGAGAAAGCGAGAGAGGGAGGACGCACCCGTCGATGCCGACTGGAGCGTTGAGCGGGCTCTCCCTGCGGCCGACGCCGACGCGGACCCAGCTCCCCTCGCCCTCGCCGCCCTTGTCGCGCCCACCGTCGCCGCCGCCGCGCTCGACCTTGACCTCCCAGTACCAGCAGCCCTCGCGCACGCCGACGACGCTCCTCGCGGCGCGCCACCCTTTGTCGGTCGTGAGGGTGCGCGCGTCGTCGGTCAGGAGGGTGAAGGGGGAGCGGTCCTCCCAGGACCAGCGGACGCCGGGCGGGTAGCTCTCGATCGAGCGCTGGGGCGGGACGGGGAGCGGGGTGCCGTGCGAGGGCCCGCAAGGGGTGTAGCGGAACCCGAGCTTGTTGAACGGGTGGGAGCGCGACGTGTAGAAGTCGAAGGGCGAGTCGGGGAGGGCGAGGGCGTGGGGGACGAGGACGGGCGGGTTCGAGACGTCGGTCGGGTCGGCGGGGAGCGGGGCAGGGGAGCGGCTGGGCGGCGTGGGCGCCGAGGGGGAGAGGCGGCGCTTGGTCGGGCGGCGTCGAGGTTCCTGCGAGACGAGGACAGGGGGTCAGGGTCGCGGCTGAGGGTCGAGTAGAGGTCTAGGGACAAACCTCTGAGTCGTCGGGGTCGTGGCTCGGGGTTGTAGGCGAGGGAGCCGGGTTGTGGTCGATGAGGTTGGTCGAGTGGAGCGGCGAGGCGAGGTCGGCCGAGGGCGCAGCGAGGAGGGCTGGGTCGAGTGCGAGCGGGTACTCGAGTGCCATGGCTGTGCGCCTGGGTGGCTCGCAGGCCGAGCAGTGCCGTGTCGACAGAGGACAAGCTCGCTCTCCCTCTCCGCCGCGATGAGGCTGCTCTCGACCCTGCCCGCGCACCTCGACCCGCCCCTCTCTCGCCAGGGGACTCAGTCGCGCTCGCTTGTCGCTCTCATGCGCACACGCTCCCGCCTCGGCCCGGCCCGCCGACTCGCCACCGTCTCGCTCCTCCTCTCGACCCTCGCCCTCGGCGTTCGCGCTCACGAGGTTCGTCAGCCTCTCTCTCCTGCGCTCCCTTGCCGGTGCTCGCTCGCCAGGAGCAGCCCGACTCGCGAGCTACACGCTCAGCCGAGCCAAGCGGGCCGAGACGCGGCGACCCCAACGAGCGACCCCCACTGACCCCTCCTCATCGCCTCGCGCGCAGCACCACGACGTCGATGTCGGGCCCTACGAGCACAACTTTGTCAACGACGAGCCCCTCGACTCGGTCATCAAGTGGCACATCGCGTGCGTCGACTTCCTCCAGCTCTCCTACCTCGGTGCGCCGCCGCTGACCCGACCTCTCCTCCCTCGAGCGCAGCATCCAGGTCTTCTGCTGGGGCATACTCTTCCCTGCAGGTGCGTCTCCTTCCTCCTGCACGGCTGCACGACGCCCGGGAGCTGACCGCGACCCTCCCACCGCAACAGGCATGGTCCTCGGCATCACCCGCTCGCGCTTCCACGCCCCGCTCCAGTCGCTCGGCGTCGTCTTGAGCCTCGCCGGGAACTACCTCGGCCACCACCATGCCGGCCGCGAGTTCCACACGACGGCCCACTCGCACTTTGCCGCCTACCTGTGGTGGTACCTCGTCTCGCAGACGTGCCTGGGCATCTTCCTCAAGCTGCACGTCCTCGAGGGTTCGGTCGCCCGGCGCGTCGTGGTCAAGGTGCACGGCATCGTCGGCAAGAGCTTCCCCGTCTTTGGCTGGACCCAGATGATCTTCGGGTGCGTCCCCTTCCTCTTCCTCGTCGTCCCTGGCCGTCTTGGGTGCGTCGCGCTCTCTGCGCAGTTGCTGACCTGCCTCGGCCTCGTCTTTCCGGCAGCGGCATCGCAGCACTCGGCTTCTGCTTTGGCGAGCACGTCGGGCAGTGCGCGGCGCACTTCATCATGGGTGAGCCCGACCTTCCCTCCTCCCCACCTTCTCGCGCTCGCCGCACGCATTCGTCCAGCCTGTTCGCGGCTCGCACTCGCACCGCTGCGAGCGTACGTCTCTGTGTATGCTCACGGGCGGCATGCTGACCCTCGGTCTTGTGCTCGCAGGCTCGGCCTTCATCGCCTACGGCGTCATCCTCGTGCTCATGATGCGCCTCGGCGCCGGCTTTCTCCTGCGCCGCAACATGTCGCAGGAGTACATGGACTCGTGGGTCCTCATGATCTGGGGTGCGTCGTCCCGTCTCGCGCTGCTCTCGGACGGTCGGCGAGGGGCCGAGCGCGCGCACTGACTCTCCTCGACGACCCTGCTCGCAGGCATCGTCAACACCTTCACCGAGCACGACTTTCTGCGCGGCTACTCGTCTTCTTGGTCGCACAAAGACATGCAGCATGTCAGTGACCTTTGCTCGACTCGCCCAGGTCGGGCCAAGCCTGACCTCGTCCTCGCGCTCGCAGGTCTCGCTCGGCGTCCTGTGGTGGGCCGGCGGCGCTCTCGGTATCTGGCTCGGTCGCAACCACAAGCGCAACATCGTCCCGGGCCTGCTCATTGTGCGTCGAATCTCCTCGGTCTTCATCGCTCCCGTCGTTGTCAGCGTCGTCGTTGAGACTGACTCTTTGTCATCACGCAGAGCCTCACGGGCTACGCCATGGCCAACCACGGTCAGCACCTCGAGTTCTCGACCAACGTGCACAAGTTCTTCGGCTGGTGCCTCATGGCGGCGGGCGTGTGCCGCATCATCGAGATCTGCTTCGTCCTCGGCGATGCGCCGACGCCCGCGCTCGACGACGCCGTCGCCGCGCGGCCCAAGGCGTTCCAGCACCTGACGCCCTTCCTGCTCGTCTTGAGCGGGTTCACGTTCTTGAGCGCGACCGAGGAGCAGATGCAGTGGGTCGCCGGCTCGGGCATGGACTCGACGACGTACGGCAACGTGAGTCGCTTTACTTCCTCTCCTCTCCTCTCGCCTGCGCTTCTCCCCTCTTGAGCTCTTCCACTGACGATGTACCTCTCCCTCGCGTGCAGATCCTCTTGAGCGGCGCCTTCGCCATCTACCTCGTCTCCACCGTCCTCTTCGACCTGTACGAGTTCCAGACCCGGCACCGCTCGACCGCGTCCGCCATCGGCCTCGCGCCGTCGTCCCCTTCGGACTCGGGCGTCGAAGGCGGCAGCGCTGAGCGGCGCATCGGCGGCGGCGGCGGGCGAGGCCCGAGCGCCTTCGCAGCGCTCGTCGCGACCTTGGTCGCGCTCGTGCGCGGCGGCGAGCGCGGCGATGCGCACGAGCGCCGCGCCGAGGCGGCGCCGTACGAGGCGCTGCCGCTGCGGACGCCGGCGACGGGCGGTGGGCGCGACAGCGTCGGCGGGTTCGAGCTCGACGAGCGCGAGGGGTCGTCGGGGAGCGGGAGCAGGAGCGGCCGGGCTGCGAGGAGGGGCGACGGGGCGGGGAGCGGCAGCCAGGAGACGGTGTTCAGCTTGGGGGACGAGGTCGAGGGCGAGGAGGACGAGGACGACGGGAGCGACGCGTACTGGGCGAGGGAGGAGAAGGCGCAGCGGTCAAGCCGGAGGTTGTGAGAAAGGGCCTTCTCTGTCGCTCCCTGTTGTACTCTGCTCTCTGTCAAGCTCAAGCCGGACTCGTCAAGTGCGTCTGCGAGAGAGCGGAGCGGAGGAATCGGCTCGCTTTGGGCCGCGGCCCGTCGGAACTTGTGCGACGAGGCTATCTTGAGCCGGCTCTCCTCCTCTCCCCCTCACCACCACCACCGCTGCACACCATGCCCGCCGCACCGCCTTACCACACGACCCTGCCGCACCTCACCAAGGACAACTGGCGCGACGAGGCGAGCAAGAAGCGCGACCAGCTCGCGGCCCTCGTCCCCGCCGAGTGGAGGCTCCCCCCCGAGGCGCTCGAGGCCGCGGGCGACGACGTGCGCGGCGTCGCTGCATCGAGCGGCATCCTGAGCGAGCGCGAGCTCGAGATCACCGAGCTGAACGAGGTCGAGGAGGTGCGTCCCCGCTCCGCTTCCCCACCTCCTCGAGCGACCGCGTGGAGCTGACTCTGGCTCGTTCCTGCACTCTGCAGCTCGCCAACCGCATCGCCAAGGGCACCTACACCGCCGTCGAGGTCACGACCGCCTTCAGCAAGCGTGCCGCCATCGCTCAGCAGCTCACCAACTGTGCGTCCTCCCTTCCCCTCCTCCTCCTGCGTCGCCCGCTTCGCCGCCGAGACAAGCTGACCTTCCTGCTCCGACATACAGGCTTGACCGAGATATTCTTCGACGATGCGCTCGAGCAGGCCAAGCAGCTCGACGAGGTCCTCAAGTCGACGGGCAAGCCGGTCGGGCCCCTGCGTGCGTCCTTCTTTCTCCCTGTCGCACGCACCGAGCGCTCCTTCTGCTCAAGATCCTGGGTCGTACCTAAAACCCACTGCTCGAGAGAGCGCACAAGGCTGACCTGCTGTGCCCCCTTCTCTCGCAGACGGCGTCCCTGTCTCGCTCAAGGACCAGTTCGATATCGCCGGCAAGGAGCTCACGATGGGTGCCTCTCCCCCTCTCTCGACCTCTCCTCGCTCTACCCAAGAAGACGCCAAAGCTGACGAACCGCGCGCTCGCTCGCAGGCTACGTCTCGTACCTCGGCCGCATCTCGAAGCGCGACTCGGCGCTCGTCGCTCTTCTTCGCGAGGCAGGCGCCGTCTTCCACGTCCGCACCAATGTCCCTCAGGTGCGTCTCACACCTCTCTACAGATATGAACGAGCGCAGTGCAGAGCTGACTCGGGCCCGACCTGCAGACGCTCATGGTGCGCTGTCTCTCCTCGACGACTTTTTGCCGACGGCGAACGGGCCGAAGCTGATACGTACGCTCATGCAGATCGGCGATACGTTCAACCACCTTTTCGGCCGCACGCACAACCCGATCAACCGCAAGTTGAGCCCGGGCGGCTCGAGCGGCGGCGAGGGTGCGCTCATCGCTATGAAGGGCTCGATCCTCGGCGTCGTGCGTCCTCTTCCTCCTCCTCTCTGGCCTGCTATCACAGCTGACTCGCCTCTCGCGCAACGCAGGGTACCGACATCGGGTGCGCTCCTCTCGCTCGCGCCTCCTGCCGCCCGTCCCTCGAGCTGACTCGCAGCTTCGCTCTCGCAGTGGCTCGGTCCGCATCCCGTCTGCCTTCTGCGGCCTGCACACGATCCGGCCGACGACTCGCCGAGTCCCTTACGGGCTCGCGACCAACTCGATGGTGCGTCGTCTCTCGCTCACGCCCCTTCCTTTCCTCCCGCGGCCTTCCCAAGTCGCCGATCTCGCTCACTCGAGCCCGACGCCTCGCCTTCTTCGCGCACAGCTCGGCCAAGAAGCCATCCTGTCGGTTCCTGGGCCGATGGCGCGCTCGCTTGCGTCGTGCACCTACTTCGCCAAGATCGTGTTCGGGCTCGCCGCCAAGTACGACGCGACGGCCTTGCCCTTCAAGTTCGACGAGGCCGCCTTCGACGCCGTCAAGAAGCACGACAAGCTCTCGTTCGGCGTCATCCGCACCGACCTCGTCGTCACGCCGACCCCGCCCGTCAAGCGCGCACTCGATCTCGCCGTTCAGAAGCTGCGCGACGCCGGTCACGAGGGTGCGTCCACACTTTCGCTTTCATCAGCTCGGCTCGACAAGCACCTGCTGATCGTGCTCTCTGTCTCGCAGTGCTCGAGTTCGACTGGACCGACTTCACCGACGCCTGGGAGGTCGCCTGCGAGCTGTACGACGCCGTGCGTCCTCTTGTTCCTCATTATCTTTCTCACCTTGGCCTCGCAGCACCTGCTCACTCACTCTCATCTTGCTCGCCTGCAGGACGGCGGCGAGGACTTCCGCCGCACGCTCGGCGCGATCGACGAGCCCCTGATCGAGTGCCTCATCAGCAACCCGGACGGCCTGCGCACGACGTACGAGGTGTGGCAGATCAACCGCACCAAGGAGGCGCTCCAGCAGGCGTTCCTCGACCGGTGGATGGCGAGCAAGGCGCAGACAGCGACCGGCCGGCCGTTCGACGGCTTGCTGTGCCCGGCGGCGCCCATCCCGGCTCCGCGTCCTCTCGGCAACAAGCACGTCGGCTACACAGCGTGCGTCCTCTCTCTCTCCCTCCCTCTCGTGCTCTCACCCTGCGCATCGTATGCTGACGACGACCCGACTGCGCGCAGCATGTTCAACCTGCTCGACGCGCCGTGCACCGTCTTCCCTGTCTGCGCGGTCGACCCGGCCGTCGACACGCCCGACTCGGCGTTCAAGGCCCTCACCGACGTCGACCAGCAGATCCACGACGAGTGTGCGTCCTCTTCCTCTCGCTTTCCTGCTGCGACCAGTCTCTGCCTCGCACAAGCTGACGAGGAACCTGAACCGCGCTCGCAGTCGACTCGAGCTTGACGGCCGGCCTGCCCGTCGCGGTTCAGGTCGTCGGCCAGCGTTGGCGCGACGAGGAGGTTCTCGCCGTCGGGCAGATCGTCGCCGACATCGTCGGCAGCAAGAACTGGGAGCAGTGAGCGAGCGAGGTGGGGTGCGAGCGTCGGAGCAGGCAACGCGCTCGAGGGCTGATCCATCGGGCATCCGGTCTAGTTCGTCTCACCGTGCATGTAAATAGCTGTCCTTGGTCGTCTCACGAGAGAGCGCGTGCGCACTGGCTGCGCGCGAGCGCGAGAACGCTCCTCTTCCTCGAGAAGAGCGCCGTTCCATCTCACCTCTTTAGGCGCGGCGGCCAACCCGAGACCTTGCGCTAGCGTGTGCAACACGAGAGCTCCAACTCGCGCAGGTCGCGCTGACGTGACGGCCCTTCGAGAGAGCTTCATCAGCTCGGCGTCGTGCTCCTCTCGACCCTCCCTCGCCGCACCTCTGCCATGGCTCGAGCTGGTTGGCATGGCTTCTCAGACGGTACTGCTAGCTGTCGGGCTACGGCTCTCGCACCGTCATCGCTATACATGCCGGACTGGTTCGTCGAGGAGCCGGCGACGTGCGGGGAAGGGTGAGCACCACTGCTCCTGGTCGACTGCAGGCACAGATGCACGGCCTGACTCTCTGTACTGCTCCCTGCAGCCATCGCCACCCGGTCGTCACTCTCCTGATTCAGCACGAGCCGACCGGCCGCCTCGCCCTCTTCGACCTCGGCCTCAACTCGAGCTGGCGCGACTCGGTACCTCCTGCCGAGCTGCCCGGGTACGACCTGTTCGACGTCAAGGTCGAGGTCGATCTCGTCGACGTGCTCGCCGCCAAGGGCATCAAGGCCGACGACATCTCGACCGTCATCCTTTCTCGTGCGTCCACTCTTCCCTCTGCGCTCCGCCCCTCGAAGCGAGCGAGCGTTCATGCTCTTCTCTCTCGCAGACCATCATTTCGATCATGTCGGCGATGCGCGGCAGTTCGCCTCGTCGCAGATCATCGTCGGCCCGGACACCAAGCACAAGATCCGCTCGCTCGACAAGCTCGACAACGTGCTTGAGCTCTCGTGGGTCAAGCCGTCGCCGCGCCTCGCGACCTTCGACCACAGCTACGACGTCTGGAACGACGGCAGCCTCGTCCTCGTCGACGCGCCGGGCCACACGTCGGGCCACCTCGCCGCCCTGATCCGCACGGGCTCGGACGAGTACGTCCTCGCCGCGGCCGACTGCTGCCACCACCCTCGCCTGCTCGCGCCCAAGCCCAACGAGGTGCACTACCGCCTCGGCAAGTGGCGCGAGGCCGGCGAGCCTCAGGACGAGCCGCCGCGGCACTCGAACTACGACGACTACGCGCTCGCCGAGCACACGCTCGAGCGGGTCAAGGCGGCCGACGAGCGCGACGACGTCATGGTCGTGCTCGCGCACGACTTCTCGCAGTGGGAGGCGTGGGGCAAGGACAAGATGGTGCGCGAGGGCGTCGAGCTCAACGGCTGGAGGGACAAGAAGCTCAAGGTCTCTCGATGAACGGCCGGGTCGTCGAGCGCACGCTGTACAGGGTCTGCAACGATGCTCATGTGCGAGTGACAATACAGATGCAGGGGCAGGCCTGGTACCACAAATGCTGCGAGATGCTGCTCGTCCTCCTCGGTCCTCCTTCTCGTTCGCCCTCGTCCACGCCGAGCTCGTCCAGCGAGCTGGCTCTTCTATAGCTTGTAGTCCATCGAATGCAGATCGTTGTCGTCGCGGTGGAGCAGGCGCGCGTACTCGAGGACTGCGAGCGAGAGGAGGAGGAGAGAGGTCCAAGCGGGCCGAGGGGTGCGAGCGTCAGAGAGGAAACAGAGAGCGCGAAGGAGAGGACGAATCGACGCACGCAGGCGGAAGGCGTAGGCGGCCATGTCGACCTCGCGGTAGTGCTGCTCGGACCACTGCTTGCCCTGTTGAGCGATGCGCTTGGCGAGCGCGTCGTGCGACCCAGTGCCGTCGGGCGCGCCGATGAAGAAGGCGGCGACGTCGGCCAGGTCGCTGTAGTCGGACTGGATCGGGATGTAGCTGCGCAAAGGGTACGAACTCAAGTCAGTCATGAGTGTTGGAAGAGCGGCGAGCGCGAAGCCGGACGCACTGGTACCACTGCGACGAGGCGAGACGGCGACGAAGAGCAGGACCGAGTCAGCGCACGCTCGCAGCGTCAAGAACAGTCTCGAGAGAGAGCGGGCGCACCGGCATGACGCGCTTGGACCACCACTCGGGGAAGATGGTCGACTTGAGGACGAGCGAGCGCGAGCTCCTGGAGGGTCAGGCAGATCCCGAGTCAGCTCGACGCTCTCGACGACTGGTCGAGCGCGACATAGAAGAGGGGACGCACATGAGGCGCTTAAACTTGCCGCTCGCGTAGTTGGCGTCGACGTCGAGCACATACTTGAACTTGTTCTCCTCGTCGGCCGACAGCCACTTGTCGAACCGGTACTCGTGCTGGACGAGCTTGCACGTCGTGTCCTTGGTGCTGCACTGCTTGGGCGTGCCCGTGTAGGCAACGTCGAACAGGTGGTGCGAGACGTCGCGCGTCGGAGCCGTGACGAGGCGCAGAGCGTCCGAGGTCGAGTCGGCGAGGTGCAGGGTCGAATCGCCGACGTCGGCGTTGGCAACTGCAGGAAGGAGGAGCGCGCACGTGCGCGTCAGCTTCGACACCGGATAATGGTCGAGGAGGTAGCGAGGAGAGAGCAGAGACGCACGAGCGACGAGCCTCGTGCGCTGAGTCTGCCTCCACGCGCTCCCCTTCGAGTGGTACGCGCCCGTCGTCTCGCCGCGCCAGAGCACCTTGTTCTGCTTTTTCTGCTCCCACACGGGGTCGCGTCCGACCTCGTCGTAGAAGTCGGGCGCGGCGATCGGGAGGAGGAGGTCGGCGTGGACGGACGTCTTGGTCGACGAGAAGAGCGGGTACAGGAGGTAAGGCCGAGGCCCAGACCTGCGCGAAAAGGACGTCGAGGCGAGTCAGCACGAGAAAGGGGAACAGAAGAGTGAGCGCGAGGGGAGAAAAGGGACGCACCACGCCGTGAAGCCGTTCAAGTCGCGCACGCCTGGATGCTCGCACAGGTCCAAGGCCTGCACGTGCTCGACCGAGACGAAGCTCCTGAGCGACGCGCTGCCGCCCCTCGACGGCGCGTCAACGGTGAGGGCCTGCGCAACGCGGCGGGCGGTCGAGTTGGGCGCGCAGAGCGAGTCGCGCGGCGTGAACCCGGTCGGCTCGGCGATCTCGAACGAGGACGAGAGGTCGAGGACTGCGGGCGCGGGTCGACGTCGAAGCTTTAGTACTCTGAGCTCGAGGTGGAAGAAGAAAGAGGGAAGGAGGAAGAGAGAGGGACGCACGTTTGCCGGCTCGAGCGAGTCGCTCGTGCCGCTCCCTCGCCTCGCCGCTGACGACGACCGACGGCTCGTCGCCCTTTGCGACGCGCAGCTCGAGGTCGGGCAGCATGTCGACAAACTCGGCGAGCAGGTCGAGGACGCTGTCTCTGCGCTCGGGCGCCTCGCCCGCAGCTTGACCCGTCGCGGCGGCGCCGTCCCGGACCTTGAGCTCGAACGACTGCTTGTACCACGGGAGCGCCTGGTCGGCCGTGAGGGCCTTGACGCGGCGGCGGAACTCGGACGGGACGAGCGACAGGAAGGGGAGCACGTCCGAGTGGACCTGGTCGTACTCGTCGACGAGGACGACGTGGTTCTGCATTGCGTAGCGCCACCTGCGGGCGAGCGAGACGAACGTCAGCCGCACGCTCGATGCAAGGTGTGCGACGAGAGCGAGAAGAGGGAAGAGAGCGAGACGCACCAGCTGTCGAACCCGGCCGGCGGGTTCATGCCGTACCGCCTGCGGTACTCTGCGACGGCGGCCTCGAGCGTCTGGCTCTGCCGGCGCAGCATGTCGTCCCACTCTTGCTCGGCGCGCTCGACGAGGTGCGAGATCGGGTGGAGGCGGTCGGGGAGGGCTGCTGCTGCGGCGTCGTCGGGTAGGGACCGGCGCGTGAGGTTGGCCGAGGTCGAGCCGGGACCGGCGGCGGCGGCGGCGACGACGGCGCCGCTCTCGGGCACCGTCGCCAATGAGCTCGACGATGCTGGAGCGGGCGCAGGAAGAGCCGGCTCGCTCGACTCGCTCGGGTCCTCGACCGGCGGATCGGCAACGACGAGGGCGCGCTTGCGCATCCTGCGCATCTGCGCCGCCCCGACCTCGCCCTCGCTCGCTCCTTGCTCCTCGACGACGTTCGACCGCTTGACGAGCCCGCGCCCGCCGGCCCTCGCGCGCCCCGCCGCCGCCTTGGCCAAGTCGGCCTCGCGCCGCGCCTTGTCGGCCTGGGCGCCGGCCTCGCCGCGGAAGACGGGCTTGGGCAGCGGCCGGCGCGGCGGGTTGAGCCGGCGCTCCTCGCGCAGGGCCTGCGCGCGGCGGAGCGCGTCTGGGTCGCGCTGGGCCGGGCGCGCGTTGGCCGGACCGCGGCGGGCGGGTTTCGGCGCTGCAGCTGCGGCGTCGGCGCCCGCGGCTGCGCGAGGTGCGGCGGCGAGTCGAGCGGCGTGCTTGGCCTCGAGGTCGGCGACGAGGGCGCGCTCCTCATCGGTGAGGAGGGCGAACTCGTCCGGGTCGAGCGCGCGCACGGCCTCGAGCAGGGCGGCATCGTCGGCCGCCTCGTCGTCGTCGACCTCGTCGTCGCTGTCACCGTCAAGCTCGCCGGCGAGGTCGTCCTCGGCGTCGTGATCGTGGCCGTGCGCCGCCGCACCTCGACCGAGACCGCCGCCGCGCCACATGGCGTCGGCCTCCTCGTCCTCGTCGTCGTCGTCGTCGTCGAGGACGGCATGCCCGTCGAGCACGACGTGCATCGGCCCGCCCACGGCGCCTGCACCCGCTGCGCCGGCGGCGCCGCCCTTTTTCGGCGGCGCCGCGTCGCGCCGCTTGTCCTCGGCGGCGGCCTTGGCGGCGCGCAACCGCTTCTCGGCCTCGAGGAGGTTGCGCGGCTTGCCCGGGATGAAGGGCATGTCGGCTTTGAGCGCGCGTGCGGCCGCGGCCGCGTTGGCGCCGAGGACGCGTCCCTGGGCGTCGCGCTCGGGCTTGCCGCGCGAGCGACCCGGGTCGGCGCGCTCGCGGATCGCGGCGGCGCGCTCGCGAGCTCCTGCGGCGCCGACACCGCCTCGTGCGGCGGCTGCGGCGGCGAGGGCGGCTTGGCGAGGCTGGCGCGCGCCGGCGGCGGGGAGGGGTGCGCGGAGCGGGACGGGCGGGGCGTGGAGGGCCTCGGCGCCGGTCGCGGGGGCGATGGCGTGTCGGCGGTGGCCGGGCGAGTGCGAGAAGAGCTCGCCGGGGAGGAGCCAGTCCTTGGGGGCGTGCGGCGGGAGGCTCAGGCCCTGGTCGGGTTGGGCGGGGCGAGGGGGAGGGGCGCGAGCGCCGGGGCGGGTCGCGGGCGCGACGGGGAAGGGCTTGGAGAGGGTCGCGCGCGGGATGAGGGACGGCGAGGTGCGAAAGTAGACGAGGCCGGCGTGGACGGTGTAGAGGGACGAGGTGAGGTCGGCGAGCGACGACGAGTCGTCGGCGTCGGGATCTCGTGCGGGCGGCTCCCACCACTCCCACGCCTGGTCGTCGCGGCGGTGGGCGGCAGCTGCCTCTGCGACGGCACGCCTCGCCGCCGCTCCCGGCGCTGCTGCTGCCCGACCGGCGCCGATGCCGTCGTCGTCGTCGTCGGGGACGAGGGGCGGAGCGTCTGGAGGCTGGAAGGCGTCCGGGGTCCAGCGGTACTCTTGCGGGTTGTAGACCGGGTCGGGAAGGCGAGGTTGGTGGTCGAACAGGTGGGCCGAGATCCAAGGCGCGACGAGGAGGCCGCACAGGAAGACGGGGACGAGGACGACGGGGTGCAGGCGGGCACGAGGGGAGAAGAGGCGGCGGGCGGACGAGGCTGCGGGTTGTCGGCGCTGGAGGAGCTTTGGCGAGGTCGGGTAGTCCCTCGCCGGCTGCCCTGCGCCCCTGTACATGGTGCGGGCGGTCGTGGCCGTCGAGATGAGGCCGGGGGGAGGGCGGCGAGACGGGGTGCGGCTGCTCGAGGGCGAGGGCGGCGTGCCTGGGTCTGGTGCAGTTGCCTGCTCTGAGCTCGTCGGGTGAGCTGAGCGGCTGTCGAGGGAGAGCGAGAGCTGCGAGAGGGACGACGACGAGCGCGTCGAGCCGCGGAGGAAGTCCGCTCCGCTCGTCGACCAAACACACACACACGGCTAGGCCTGACTAGGCTGGACAGGGCAGACCAGTCTCGCTGCTCTACACGCCCACCCGCCCCGCCATGGCGCCGCACCCTGGGCCCGACCCGGCCACGGCCGCCTCGTCGTCGTCGTCGTCCCTGTCGACCTTCCCCGCGCTCACGCCCCAACAGCGACACCGCATCGAGGCTACCCTCGCTCACCTCGAGCCACACGCCACCACCTGGGCCGACCTCACCCGCGCTCAGCACCGCCTCGCTCAACACACCCTCCACCCCTCCTCGTCCAACCCCGACGACGACGACGACGACGACGACGACGACGACGACGACGACGACGACGCCCTGTACGAGCTGTGGCTCAAACTCGTGTGGCAGCACGGCGTCACCTGGCACGACAAGTGGGCCGCAGCTCAGCAGCACGGCCCCTCGCCCTCGGCCCCGGCGACGACCGCGACCCGCAACCACCGCCGCCGCCCGAGCGACAACCTCGACCTCCTGCGCCGCAAGCTCGACCGCGTCGCGCTCGACCCACCCGCACCTCGTCGTCAAGTGCCCGACCGGCCCCAGTCGACCCCGCCCCGCCCGCTCCTCGTCCACCGCACCGCGCCCGCACCGCCAGGAGGCTACTCGTCGTCCGACGACCAGTACGCCGGCGTCCCCACCCCGCGCCCTCGCCGCACCTCGCTCCTCGACGCCCGCCTCCTCGAGGCCCGCAGGCAGCACGCGCCTCGGCCCGGCCGCGCGACGACCGGCGACGACGCCGACGCGCAGCGAGCACGACTCGCACCGCCCTTGCGCTCTCGCTCGTCGCCCGCTCGCCCTCGCCCCGGCACGGTCGACGACGGCGACGATGCGCTCTTCGGTACCTCGGCTACCCACGGCCCGATGCACTCGACACCCGCGCCAAGGCGTCGTCCCTCCACCTCGACCCCTCGCGCCGCCGCACCGCCCATCCTCCCGACCTCGCCCCCTCCGCCGGCGCCCCTCTCGCCTTCACGACATCCTCTCCTTCACGCTCGCCTCTCGGCCCTCTCGCACCCTCGAGGCCCTCTCGACCCACCGCCTCCTCCTCCCCTCGCACCAGCCCCTCCTGCGCCCGACCTCGACGCCCTCGCGCTGTCCTTCTCCCGCCTGCGCCTCCTCCTCCCGACCTTCGCCCACTGGTCCGCCCTCGCCGCCTTCCACACTTTGCGCAGCGCCACCCTCGCCGAGCGCCGCGCCGCCTGGCTCGCGCGCTGCGCACTCCGGACCTGGCGCGCGCGCGTCGAGCGGGCGAGGGATCTCGAGCGGCGCGGCGAGGCGGTCGCGCTCGAGCGTGCGCGCACCAAGGACGAGCGCGTGCGGCGCGCGGCGCTCGCCGCGTGGAGGGCGCGCTTGGTCGAGCGGGAGCAAGCCCGAGAGGAGGAACGCCGCGCGGCCGAGCGCGACGAGCGCGAGCGCGCGCTGCGCCGGGCGCGGGACGGCGTCTCGCGCGTCGTCGAGCGGGGCCGGGCGAGCAGGGCGCTCGAGGCCTGGCGTGGTGGCGCGCGCGAGGCGAGGGCCGACCGCTTCCGGCTCGCGGCGCTCGGGCGGGCGGCGGTCCGAGTTTGGGCGGGCGCGGCTCAGCGGCGGCGCGCGCACGACGCGGCGCTTGACGAGGTCGCGAGCGAGCAGTGGGGCGCGTGGGAGGCGAGCAGGGCGAGGGGGGCGTGGGGCGAGTGGATGAGGAGGACGGCGTGCCGGGTCCGGGAGCGCGAGCTCGTGCGGCGGCGAGACGGCGACGTCAAGCGCGACGTTTGGGACACGTGGACCGACAAGAAGTGCGTCCATCTTCCCCTGTCCCGTCTCCCTCGCGGCGGACCCTCTCGCAAGAACGAACCCGCTGACCTTCTCGCTGCTTGCAGGCGGCAAGCCGACCACGACGCGCACCTCTCGTCCCTCGCCTCGACCCATCACGCCCGCCGCCTCGCCTCGCTCGCCCTCTCGCAATGGCGCACCCGCCTGTCGCACCTCTCGCGCCTCTCGCACGCCGCCGACGCCCGCGCTCAGGCCCTCTCGGCCCGGCGCGCCGTCTCGTCCCTCGTCACCTGGCGCCTCTCGACCCGCCTCTCGCTCCTCGCCCGCGCGCGCTCGCACGCCCTCGCCGACTCGGCCCTCGCCGCCTGGTCGGCCGCGTACGAGCACGTCGAGGTCGAGCTCGCCGGCCGCGCCGATGCGCTCGTCGCGCGCAAGGGCGCCCAGCTGCGCGCCGTCACGTTCGGCGCGTGGCACGAGGCGGCGCAGCAAAGGGCGCGGCTCGAGGTGGCGGCTCGCGGCGTCGACCGCGCGAGCGTGCTGCGCCGGGTCGTCGGGCGGTGGAAGGGGCGCGAGGAGGCGCAGCGCGTCCAGGCGCGCAGGGCCAACGTCGTGAGGGACTTCATGCAGGTGCGCGGCGCGTGGAGGACGTGGTGCGAGAAGGCATGGGACGGCAGGAGGGCGAGGTGGGAGGACGAGAGGAAGAGTGCGAGGAAGAAGGAGGCGTTCGACTGTGCGTCCCTGTCTCTCGCTCTATCTTGCACTCTACGCCTCACGACGCTCTCACTGACTCTTAGCGCCTCGCAGTTTGGCTCGCACAAGCTCGGCAGAAGGTGCGAGACGAGCAGCTCGTCGCTCAAGTGCAGGAGCGGCAGGTCGAGGTGCGCTCGCCTTTCCCTCCTCGTCGAGCCCATGCACGCACCAAGCCTGACTCTCGAACTTCCTTGCCCGACAGCGCATCCGCTCAACGGTGCTCGAGGCGTGGAAGGCGCGCGTCATCGCCCGCAAGTCGCTCGAGCAAGACGCGAGCGCCTTCTTCGGGCGCAAGGCCGTCTCGTGCGTCCTCTTTCCCTGCCATCCTTGCTCGCCTGTCGAGCAATTCCTGATGATCTTTCGACGCAGCTCGACCTTCAAGCGCTGGGCCGCGCAGGCGTACCGCGCAGAAGATCGCCTCGTCCTCGCCGACGAGCACCGCGCCGTCAAGCTCGAGGGTGCGTCCGCATCTTCTTGTCGACCGTTCCTCCCGTGCTGCTCGGCCTCACCCTCCGCACGTCCCTGCAGAGCTGCGCGACCGCATCTTCCACGCATGGCTCCTCTCGACCCGCCGCTCGTCGACTCTGCAAGTCCGCCTCTCGGGCTTCCTCGCCGCGCGCGACGAGTGCATCAAGGTCAACGCCTACGACGCGTGGCGCGCCAGAGCACTCGAAGGGAGGGAGCGCGCGACGGTGCTGCGCAGGGAAGAGAGGGAGCGGGCGCAGGCCTGGGAGCACTGGAAGGGGAGGACCAAGGTGCGTCCCGCCGCTCTCTCTTCCGGTCAAAGCGGCAGAGCTGACGCTCTCGCCCCGCGCAGACCCTCGTCGCCATGCAGCACTACAACCTCGGCTTGGCGCTGCGAGCGCTCGAGGCCTGGCGCGAGTGGACGACGCCGTGCGAGCTCGTCCTGCGGGCCGTCGAGACGGACCATGGCGCCATCACCAGTGCGTCGCACTCGTCCCTCGCCGTTCTTGCCTCGGCACGACGAGCATGCTGACTCTAATGTGATCCGAGCAGGTGGCGCACTGCAAGTCTGGCGCATCAAGACGAGCGCAAAGAAGGCGCTCAAGTCGTTGAGGTGCGTCGGCTTCCTCCTCGCGCTCTCACCTTTCCGCAGTCCTGCAGCCGAATCTAATGCCTCTCTCTGCAGCGGTCGTATGCGCCTCGCCAACTCGCCCGGCTCGTCGCCGCCCTCGCGCCTCTCGCCCTCGACCCGCCCTCCCTATTCCGCTCCCTCTCCCTCTCCTTCCTCGCACCCTCTCTCTACCTCGACCTCTCGCAACACCCCGACTGCTCCTTTCAGCGTCTCGCTCGCCTCGGCCTCGACTGCGCCTACCAACTACCACTCGCCGAGCCGCGCCCGCCCCTCCCCCGCACGGACCTCCTCGAGCTCGATCGCCGCCTCGGCAGCGCCTCACGGGCGCCCTCGCCTCGCCGCCGAGTACGGTGCGTCGCCCGAGCTCGCTATGTACGCCGAGCCGAGGCAGCGCACGGCGAGGTCGCACTCGATCGTGAGCCGGCTCAGCGCCAGGTCGGCACGGTCCGCGCCTGGACCCGATGGTCGGCGCGTCAGCGGCGGCGGTGGGACCGACGGCGACGTCTTCCTCTCCTCGGACGAAGGAGAGGGGGAGCAGGGCGGCGAGGATGGACGGTGGCGGCGACGAGGAGGAGCGGGTGCAGGGACTCGCAGCGAGGGAGGAGGGGTCGGCGAGCGAGACGGCGGACAGCGCGACGTGCGAGGCGAGTACGCGGCGCTCAGGGCGCGGTTGCGGGCGGCGGCTGTGGCTGCCAAAGGGAGGTAGAGCAACGTCGAGCGAGGCGAGACGAGCGAGCCAGTCGGCAATGCAGCGCGCGGCCGAGAAGGCTACTTTCCAGCCTCACGCTCTCGAGATCAGGCGCAGAGAGATGTAAAGCAAGGTCCGGTACAACAAATCCTGCTTTGCAGCCCGCCACTCGACAAGACGCCCGCTCTCGCTCCCTACTTGGCTCGGCGGTGCACGACCGAGGTGCCGATCTCCTGGTACTCGTCCTTGCCGATCCAGAGCTGCGAGACGTCGAGAGAAAGCGTCAGTGCGAGAGCGACGCAGCACGAGCGCGCAGAGGCAAGAGGGAGAGTGGGACGCACCTGGTGGAAAGTGCCGAGCGAGGCAAGGATGGACCCGCCGAGCCACGACGTGTGGCAGCGCTCGGCGGCCGAGGCAGGAGCATCTGTGCGAGACGCCCGAAGGCCTATCAGCGCCGCTTTGCGAGGAGAGCAAGAGCGAGAGCGAGAGAGGGACAGAGCGCCGACTCACGGATCTTGACCTTCGTCCCCGGCGCGATCGCACCGAGCTCGGCCTGGAGGCGGTCGACGAAGCCCGGGATGAGCGTCGTGCCGCCAGTGACGACGACGTTGGCGAGCAGAGTCGCCTGCAGGTCTGGGTCGACCTGGACGAGGGTCGACTGGATGAGGCGCGCGAGGGGCTGAAGGGCTGAGTAGGGGTGCGAGGGGATGGTCGAGGCGGAGGGAGGGAGCTGGCGCGAGGTGAACTGTGGCAGGGAGCAAGAGGTGTCAGCTATCTAAAGACGAGGAGCGGTAGTGCGAGGAGGGAGAGGACGCACGTCGGGAGGGAGGAAGCGCTGCGGGTTGAACAGGATCTCGGGAGTCGTCAAGCGCTGCGCGCCGATGTACGTGTTGAAGCCGTCGGGGAACTCGAACGGTCGGGTCGGCTTTGATGTTGCGGCGCTGCGAACGGCGTGAAGAGCTGCAGGTCAGCGTGCGTGCGAGTGGGCGGGCGGGCGGATGCTCAGGGTCGAGGCGAGGAAGAGGGACGCACGCATCGTCCCACTGCGGCGCGAGCACCTCGCACGTCGCCTCCTTGGCCTCGTGCATGAGGCGCATTTCCTGCAGACGGTGGTACGACGGCGTCGTCGGCGCGTTCGGGTCGGACGGATTTGGGACTCGCTCCTCTCTGCAGGAGGAGGCGGCGCGTCAGCTCGGCCGCAGGTGAGCGGCAGGGGCTCGTCGAACGTACCGCAGCGTCGCCTTGGCCGGTGCTCCAGCGTCGACGGGCTCCTTGCTCTTGACGAGGTAGTGCGGCGTGACCGGGATGTTGGCGGCGCGCAGCTGGGTGAGGAGGACCTCGGACAGGAGGGATCCACCGGTCGGCTGCTTCTGGATGGCTGCGGGCGAAAGGTGCTCGAGTCAGCTTGGGTGCAGCCCCCCCGCAGCGGCACGGACGGGCGCGCACCTTTGCGCAGGACGAAGCCATCGTAGACCGGCGTGATGGTCGTCAGCTCGTCGCCGATGTCGACGATGAGGGCCGAGCCCTTGCCCGCCGCGAAACTGCGGGCGAGGAAAAGGTGCGTCAGATCTGAAGGGCAAACCGAGCGTGCGCAGAACGGGTACGAGAGGAGGGAGAGAGAGAGAGAGAGAGTCGGGGACGTACGCGCTCATGACCGCCTTGTCGACGGCGTAGTAGGCCGGGGCCTGCCACGTCTCGAACGCAAGCTCGACCATCTTCTCCTTGTTCTCCTTGGTGTTCCAGCTCGGCTCGGTCGACAGGAGCGGGAACTCGTCGAGCGACTTGATGCGGAGGCGGTCCTGGAAGGCGTGCTCGACCGCTCGGGCTGCCGCGTCCCAGTCGGACACGATGCCGTCCTGGACGAAGTTGCTGATGGTGGCGTGCGGGCGGTAGAGGTGGACGCCGTTGCCGTGGACGTGGGCGGGAGGTTGCGCCGGGTCGGACGAGGGGAGGGTGGCATAGGCGGTCGGGAACACGCACTTGGGGGCGTCCTCGCCCGCGTAGCTGTTGCAGATGGAGTGTCAGTCACTGCTGGCTGAGCGCTGGCCTTCCACGAGGGCGAGGAGGCGAGGATGTCGGGCGAGCTGATGGGGCGGGGGAAGGAGATGAGGACGAGAGCGACTGACCCAGCGCGAACGGAGCCAGACTCGATGTCGAGGACGACAGCACCGACCTCGTCGCCTCCGTAGCTGACAGACGGGCTCATGGCGGGCGAGCGCGAGCGTTGCGGAGCGAGAGCTGGCTTGCTCCGTCGTGTTGACCGTCGGCTCTGAGCTGCTCGCCCTCTCGACCCTGGCCTCGCGCAGAGCTGCTACTGCAGGCCGATTCGCGGTACTGCCAGTACCGCTATGTCCTGCTCGAGCTACACTGTTCCGCGCTGCAGAGCTGTCGTAGCCCTCCTCCCGCCTCCCTCCCATCTCGTCGCCGGTCGAGGCGAGCTCGCTCGCGACTGGAGCAAAAGAGCGCTCGCTCGAGTGACCTTACAGAGAGCAAGCCTCGCAGATGAAGCCCTCGTGGTGGCTCTGGGGGCAATGCTGAGACTCGCTCTCCTGTCCGCCCCGCCGCGGCGGGCGGCGGCCTCGTCGCCGTCGTCCGTCCGCCCTCGGCGCCCTCTCTCCTCGACCCTCCTCTCCAGCTTCGAGCACCTCGCGAGCTGCCGTTGCGCTCGAGGCGACCGCCGCCACGCTGGGTGCCTGCATCCCGCGTCGCCTGGTGCACGCGCTGCTGTGCCCCTCGCTCTGCGCCCGCACCTCATCCCCGACCTTCGCCGTCCCTCGCCCTCGCCCTCCCTCCGCCGGCCCTGCAGAAGCCTCCGACACCCACCCTCTCGCCCTCGACGACGAGCCTACGGGCGAGCGACCGCACAGCACCACGCGCTCGACCTCTCGCCTCAAGAGTCAGCCTGCTCCGCCTCGCGCCGACACCGAGCCGGCCGTCGTCGCGCCAGTCACTTCGTCGTGCATGCCCGCTCACCTAGCAGCGCAGCAAGGTGCGTCCCTTCCACTCGTGCGAGCGCGCCGCTCCCGCCCGAGGGCCACCTTGCCTCAGCCTGCGAGCGACAAGCTCTTGCTCGGCGCCCTCGCTGACTCCACCACCGCCACCTCCCGCAGCTGTCGACTCGGCGCACATCTACCAGGTCAAGGCGACGAGGCGGGACACGGGTAACCAGGTCACGCTCGCCTACCGCATCCTCGGCGAGGCGGGTCACGGCTCGTTCGGCGTCGTCTTCAAGGCAGAGCTGCTGCAGGGCGGCACCGGCCTCGTCGCCATCAAGCGCACCAAGCAGGACCAACGCTTCAAGGTGCGTCTCTCCTCCCGCCTCGGTCCCGCAGCACCTGGGCGCGGCGAGCTGACGCTCGTCCCCTTGCACGTTTCGCAGAACCGCGAGCTGCAGATCATGAGCGCGCTCGACCATCACAACATCGTCAAGCTGCAGCTCTTCTGGTTCGAGTCGTCGGCTGCAGGGCAGGAACACGAGACCTGGCTGCACCTCGTGTTCGAGTTCGTTGTGCGTCTGGTTCCGCTCGGTCTCGTCGTGCTCGCGACGAGACAAGGCGCTGACTCTCTTTGATGCAGCCCGAAACGCTGCATCGCATGTACCGCAGCTACTCGAAGCGCAACGAGCTCGTGCCTTCGCTCTTCGTCAAGCTCTGGATGTACCAGCTCCTGCGCGCCCTCTCGTACCTCCACTCGATCGGCGGTGCGTGTCTCTGTCCTCGTCCCTCGCTTCTGCTCGTCCAAAGAGCTGACTCTCGCGCTTCCCGCGCGCAGTCTGTCACCGCGACGTCAAGCCGCACAACCTCATGTGCGACCCCGCCTCGGGCCGGCTCGTCCTCATCGACTTTGGCTCGGCAAAGGTGCTCGGCGGCACCAACGTCTCGTACACGTGCTCGAGGTTCTACCGCGCACCTGAGCTCGTGCTCGGCGCGTCGCTGTACACAGGTGCGTCTCGAGCGGCTCTCTCGCTCCTCGCAGTCGCCCGCTCTCGAGCAGACGTTGACCTCGAGCGAAGAGCGCGCGCAGAGTCAATCGGTTCGTTCGTACGACGTGCAGTCGGCGCTGCACAGAGAGATGCGGCTGCGTGAGGGAGCGACTGACCCGCTCCTGCGCACAGACCTCTGGTCGAGCGGGTGCGTCCTCGCCGAGCTGCTGGCGGGCAAGACGTTCTTCGTCGGGCAGGACGGTGCGTCTACCTCTCTCACCTTCGTCTCGACGTCGGGCACTCGTCTGACGAGGTCACGCCGTGCAGCCGTCGGCCAGCTCGTCGAGATCATCCAGGTCCTCGGCACTCCGACCCGGCGCGAGGTCCTTGCGATGCACCCGTCGTACGCTGAGCAGGACTTCACCATCGTCGAGCCTGTCCCACTCTGCTCGGTGCGTCTATGCTCGACCGACTTGGGCGAGGTGAGCGCAGCTAACGCTCTGGCCGTTGCAGCTCCTCCCGCACGCCTCGCCCGAAGCGCTCGACCTCCTCGCCTCGGTCCTCGTCTACACGCCTTCCTTCCGGCCTCGTGCCATCGAGGCCATGTGCCATCCATTCTTCGACGAGCTGCGCCTCGGCAACGTGCGCCCGTCGAGCGCGAGCGCGAGCGGCACGAGCGGGTCGGGCCGGCAGGGCAGGAGGTGGGGACTCGTCACGCCCGACGGCCAGACCGTCACGGTGCCTCTGTTCGACTTTTCGATGCACGGTGCGTCGTCGGTCGTCTCGCCCGCTCGAACCCTTCGGCTCTCGCAGCACGATGTTCGTCACCCGCCTGCGCACCTGGCTGACGAGCCTCTCGCGCTTCCACGCCTGCAGAACTCTCCATCTGCCCCGACCTCAACCCTATCCTCGTTCCCTCGCACGCGCGCGCGTCGCTCCTCGCAGGCCCCGAGCACATCGACCTCGAGCGCTTCAAGGCAATCGACCTCGCGCCGCTGCGCCTCAGGCTCGACTAGTCGCAGGAGCGCCGCTTCTTCTTCCCCTTCCTCTCCTCTTTGTAAGTAGCTTCGTCCATCCGTGCCAGCTTGTCCATCGTCTGTGCGACTCGAGCCGCAAAAGGCCGCCTCTCCGTACCCTCCCTCCCTCGCGCTTTCGGTCCGTCCTTCACCTCAGCGGTCCTGTGCAATAAGCGATACAGTCTTCGCAGCCTGCATAGCTCCCGCGTTCGAGTCTCGTTTCACGACGGGGAAGGAGAGAGAGCGAGGCTCGACGACCAGCTTGACCTTCTCAAGTTGCGCCTTCTCAAATTGAGCCTTCTCGCCTTTCGTCGTCTCGCACGCTGTTCACGATCGGCGCTCGTCTGGATTGGGGATGGCGTCGTTCGTCTTCCGGACAAGCTTGCCTGGCCCCTGTCCGCACGCCCGTCCAGGAGCCGGCCGACACCGCGGAGCTTCCGCCCCGGCGGCCTGCGCCCAAGCTGGCCTGTCCATTCGCTTGCTTCTGGCTGCGGCTCGAGCGATTCGCGCTCGCTTTGCAAAGGTGCCTCGTACGCCCAACTCGGACGACGCTCGAGGATGGCCGGCCTGCCCTCGCTCCCACCGTTCAGCACCTTCCTCCGCGCCGACGACCATCCGCACGCCAGCCTCTCCGAGCCGCCTCCTCTTCCCTCCGTCTATGTCGTCCAGGACCGCATCATGGGCTTCAGCTACCGCCGCTTCGCCCTCACCACCACCACGCGCAGTCGAACCCGCACTTGCAGCCGGTCGGTGCGTTCATTCCTCCACCTCGCCTTTTGTCGACCGTCTCGAGCACGAGCTGACCTCCTCTCCACCTTCCCCTCTCAGAGCATGGAGTCTGGTCCGGCCCGAGTCACAGCCGCCCCGAGTCGCCTGCGCCTAGCTTCGAGCCCACCGACCCAGGTGCGTCCCACCCTTTCCCTCGCCGCTGCGCTTCCTCTCCCTGACAGCTCGCACGGGCGTACGCAGAACAGCGCATCGCGTCGAGGATCCAGACCGCTCTCGACGGGCTCAAGCTCGGCCGCATGGCCGCCAACCCTCGCAGCGCTGTCGTTCGGGATGTGCGCACGGTCCCCCTCGTCGTCTTGCAGACGCTCGAAGCTGACTCTTAGCGACGGCGCAGCTCGACGACTTTGGCATTCTGAGCGCCATAGAAAGCTTCGTTCGCTTCTTCGACGACTTGCTCATCGTCCCAGGCGTCAGGACGGGCCAGACCGCCCTTCTCTCTCGGCGCGTTCTCGTCGACCTGATGCTGCCTCGTCTCGGTGCGTCCTCGCCTCGACCTCAAGTTCTCCTCTCTACATACCTGACTCTCCTACCGCCTGCTCTGCGCGCAGCCGACGGCACCTTCTACTGCATCTCGCCGGCATACTGCGTCCCCGTCGTCCCTGAGAGCGGGCGGTGGGTCGCGCCGCCCTACCTCTACGGCACGGTCGCCCTGCACGACCTCAGCTCGATGCACAAGATCGCAGCGCCCGCCTTTATCCGCTGCCAGCGCCACAGCCATCCGGCCGCAGCTGCTCCCGAGGCGACGACCTGGCGGACCGGCGGCATGAACGACCAGCACGTCGCCGGCAGGATCGATACTCGCTGTCGTGCGTCTCGTTCTCTCTCCTCTCGGCAGCCGCGAGGCTCGAAAGCTGACCTCGGCTGTGCGCATTCTCGCCGACGCTCGCGCAGGAACTATGCCCGAGGTCGACCGCATCAAGCTCGCCGGACCCAGCGCAGCGAGAGCTCTGAACCCGTTCGGCAACGTCTTCATCGTTTGGCACGCCGACTCGCTCGACGTCCCGCACCCGCCGGCCGCCCCTCCACGCTCGATTCGCTACCACCTCGAAGTCGGCCACGCCGACGGGACCGTCACGCGCGCGACGGTCGGCTTTGACGGTCCGCTTGGCGAGCTCACGAGCAGCATCGTTGCTGGGGTGCGGCGTGAGTGTCGGATGCACAGCTACATGCCGCAGGCAAGGGAGGAGGGCGAGCAGGGTCGACAAGTCTTCGCACCGAGCGGCGAGTGGCGCTAGCAGACCTTGCAGTAGCTGATCCGGTCCTGCATCCTAGAAAGCTCGTCTGGACCTGCTCCAGTATCAAAAGAACGTCAAGCCGTGCGAGAGCCAGGCTGAGCGGTCGCCTGTGCACCGCCGTCGGCGAGCGGGAGCTCGACCGGTACACCTCGCTGCGGCGGGCCGACCGCTCAGCGGAACAGCGAGCGCTCCAGCGTGCTGTACGACACGTATTTCAGCCGAGCGACGAGCCGACGGCCTGAGAGCTCGAGCCTGAAGCAGGCTCGCGGCAAGTTGCGCTCGCTCGAGCATGGCAGTGACCGGGCGAGCCTGGTCATTCGCCGAAGAGCCCTCGAGCAGAGCGTGGAGCTATCTCAAACAGTGACGAGCAGTCGGTGCAGCGAGGTATGGTCGGAGCGCGAGCCGGAGCCGGTGTGGAGGAGGAGGAGGAGGATGAGGAGATGAAGCGAGCTCTCGCCCACCTCTCGCTCTGCTGCGCACCGACTGCGCGCGATGGCCTCCACGGGCCTCTACCGCGCTTACGCGGCCCTGCTTGTGGGCGCACTCGTGCCCATCGTCGCCGGCTCTCGCTCCAGTCTCGTCGTGCGTCGTCCTCACTCTCTCGCAAACCAGGAGAGCACTGCTGACCCATGATCCCGGTCTGCACCCTCTGCAGATGCCTAAGAGCGCCAAGCACAAGCTCCGAGCGCTGGAGAAGGCCAAGCAGAACGAGGGCGACCGCAAGGACGAGGAGGACGAGGACGAGGTCGTCGAGCGGATGACGGTACGCCGCCTTGTTCCTCCTGACGCCGCTGTACACTGCACAAGCTGACCCAAGACCTGTCGCCCGCAGCGAGAAGATGCTTACTTCTTCCCCGTCCTCGGTTCATGCGTCCTCCTCTTCCTCTTCCTCTGCTTCAAGTACCTCGACCCGGTCTGGCTCAACCGCCTCCTCGGCGGGTACCTCGCCATCATGGCCGTCGGCGGGCTCTCGAGGACCATGGTCAAGGTCGCGCGCACGACCATGGGCGAGACGAGGTACCGCTCGCTGTCCCAGGTGCGCCCCCTCACTCTCTTCGAGCCGTGCGAGGCGTGCGCCCTCTCAGTTGAGCGACGCATCGAGCTAACTCGTTCCTGCGCACACAGTGGAAGCTCATGCTCACAAAGGACAAGGAGGGTGCGTCCAGCAGCTTTCACTTCTTCCTCCCCGAGCAGCTCGTTGTGCTCATGCCGGCGCTGAGACGTCTCGGCGGTCGACGTGCTGACCCGATGGACTCTCGTGCAGAGTACACCAAGCTCTCGTTCAGGTCCATCTACCTCTACGCGGCACCACTCGCCGCCCTACTCTCGGCCGCTCAGATCTACTCCGGGCACTGGATCCTCTCGAACGTCGTCGCCCTCGCCTTCGCCTACAACGCCATCTCGCTCCTCTACCTCGACTCGTTCGGCACGGGCTCGATCCTCCTCGGCGGGCTCTTCTTCTACGACATCTGGTGCGTCCCCGCTCTCCCTTCCACCGCCTCGTGGTTCTCCCACCGCCTCGAGTTGAGCTGACCGGTCGCCGTACGTCGTCGCAGGTGGGTCTTCGGATCAAAGGCCGTGTTTGGAGCAAATGTCATGGTCGACGTCGCCAAGTCGTTCGAGGCGCCGATCAAGATCGTCTTCCCGAAGGACCTCGCCGCGGCGAGCGACTTTACGCTGCTCGGCCTTGGCGACATCGTCCTGCCCGGGTACGTCGTCTGCTCGAAGTCTTCCAGTGGAGGTACCTCGCTCGGCGGCGGTGATCTTCACTGACCCCATCCTGCGCAGCGTCTTCCTCGCCCTCGCTCTGCGCTTCGACTACCACCTCGCGCTCGAGCGCGCCGCCGTGCCCTTCAAGCCGCACGGTCAGCACTTCTCGAAGCCCTACTTCCACACGTGCTTCGTCGCTTATGTCCTCGGTCTGTCGAGCCGCTCTTCAAGCGCTCGTCGCTCGCGCTGACGCACGGCTTGCTCCTGCAGGTCTCGCCACCACGATCCTCGCCATGCACACCTTCCGGGCTGCACAGCCTGCCTTGCTCTACCTCTCGCCGGCGTGCATTGTCAGCGTCATGCTCTGCGCGCTCGTGCGAGGCGAGAGCGCCAAGCTGTGGGCCTATGTCGACGGCGAGGAGGAGGAGGCGAGCAAGCAGAAGGAGCAGTGAGCCTGGAGTTCTCGTCTCGCCTGCCATAGATGTTGCTGTGCAATAGATGCTACTGTGCACGTGCCCGAGCTCCGTGTAGCAAACTGAGCGAGGTCGCGTGTGTTTTGGCTGCCGGCCGGAGTTGCGCGCGACGAGGTGACGAGGACGAGGTGAACGTGCCTCGCTGTGGCTCTCACTCCCTCACCCCGCCTCAGGGAGCGCTGCACGCTGCACCAAGCTCTTATCGCCACGCCTTAGCAGACTCGAGGCCCGCCCGACAAGCTCCCAGCACCGTCCCCGCCTCGTCCACCTCCTCATCTCATCGACGACCTCTCCTCGCCTCGACTCTCGCGCCATGTCGCACCAGAAGCAGCCGTCGCAGCCGCAAGGACAAGGCAGTGGCCAGTTCTCCTTCCAGACCTACTTCCAGGAGCGCCAGGCGGACTTGCCGTTCCACCAGAAGCCCGAGACCAACTCGACCGCCCTCCGCATGGAGCGCAAGCCGTCTGACCTGGGCCCTGACGGTGAGCCCCTCATCCCATCACGCTCTTCTTGCTTCGGAGTGCACAGCGGCGTGCGAGCGGGCTCAGGATCGGCGAACGCTGACTCTGCTCCGGCTCCCTCCTCCCTCCCCGCAGGAACGCCCGCCCGAGAGGGTGTCGACGCCGACCTGCCAGCCTGGAAACGGCTGCCCGCCTGGTTCTACATCGTCGCCTGGATCGCAACGTCGTCGGCCGTCATCCTGCAGGTGCGCCCCCTCTCCCTCCTCCTCGAGCGGCCGGCCGACGAGCCGGCGAGGCTGTGCACGAGCTGGTGCTGATCCGCTGCAGGGCTCGCCCGCTCGCAGAACAAGTACATCTTGTCCGACCTCGGCTTCAAGCACCCCGTCGCCCTCACGACGATCCACCTCTTGTTCCAGACGATCGCGACCCGCCTCCTGCGTCGGTACACCAACATGGTCGACAAGGCCAAGGAGCTCGAGGCGACGGGCGTCATGAATCGCGAGGCGTTCCTGCGCAAGATCGTCCCGGTCGGCTTCCTCTTTTCGGCGTCCCTCGTCCTCAGCAACTGGGTCTACCTCCGCCTGTCCGTCTCCTTCAGTGCGTCGCCCCTCCTCGCCGCGCTCTCTCCTCTCGAGCCCAAGCTGACTCTGTTCTTCTCCTCCCGCAGTTCAGATGATCAAGGTGAGCCCGCTCAACATGTCGAGCAGTCGAGCATGGGCGGCGGCCGCGCATGACGGCGGAGGAAGAGCTCTCGGCCTCCCTGGTCCGGCACGAAGCCTTTCAGCTGACGTGCTGACGACGGCCTTGTGCGCGCAGGCGTTTACGCCCGTCTCTGTGCTCCTCGTCTCGGCGGCGTTCGGCCTCAAGGAGCTCACGCGCAAGATTCTCTTCATCGTCTCGCTCATCTCGTTCGGCGTCGCCCTCGCGAGCTACGGCGAGCTCGACTTCGAGATCTGGGGCTTCCTCGTCCAGGTGCGTCGCTCTGCGCTTCTCGGCACGTTCGCCGAGCATGGAGCTGATGCCTGCCCTGCCTCGCCACAGGCCCTCGCCATCTGCATCGAGTCGTGCCGGCTCGTCCTCGTGCAGAAGCTGCTCCAGGGCTTTGGCCTCGACCCGATCGCGTCGCTCTACTACATGGCGCCCGTCTGCCTCGCCATCAACGCCGTTATCCTCTTGCCCGTCGAAGGCTTCCAGGTGTTCGAGGACGCCGTCAACCTCGTCGGCATTCCTTACCTCTTCTTCAAGTGAGTCGCTCTCGCCCTCTCTCTTTCTCGCCTTCCTCCCCTCCACCCTCCCTCCCTCCTTCTCGCGCCCTGCTTCCTGCATAGCCTGTCTCCTCTCGACCGACGCAGACCTTGGCCCTGACCCTTGCCGCTCCTGCAGCGCCTGCCTCACGTTCGCACTCAACCTCGCCTCGGTGTCGCTCATCGGCAAGGCGTCGGGCCTCGTTCTCACCCTCGCCGGCGTGCTCAAGGACGTGCGTCCGCTCTCTCGCCTCGTCTGCGTCCTCTCCACGTCGTCAAGCTGACTCGCCCCCTCCTCCCTGCGCGCAGATCCTCCTCATCGCCGGCTCGTGGGGCATTCTCGGGTCGACGATCACGGGCACGCAGATCCTTGGCTATGCAGTGGCTCTCGCCGCCTTGGTCTGGTTCAAGCAGCAGTAGACGGCGGCGGATTCCTCTCTGCCTGCGGGCCGCTCCTGCGCAGCGGTTTCGTCCAGTGCCTCGGGCGAGGGGCAGGTGCATCGGCGTTCTCTTTATCCTCGAGCAGAGTGGCTTCTCACAAATGTGCAGCGTCGAGGAGAGAAGCTCGCTCAGGCCTGCGAGCGCGAGCTCCTCGACGAGGCGGCCCTCCACGCGCTCGAGAGCATCTGCCGCTCGAGGTCCGGGTGTCGCTGCCCGCTGCGAGCCGACAGAGATGGAGAGGCTGCGACAGGGTGCGATCTCGGAGCGAGAGCAGCCAGCGGAAGCCATGATCCGGCCGCAGATTCAGAGCCGCGGCGAGCTCTGCGTGCGGGGCCGACTCCGTCGCTTCTTCCTCCTCCCCTTCTCCACACTCGCTCTACAGCTCTCTTACACCGCATCAGCGAGCTCGCAGCCTTCAGCATGTGCGTCCTGCCCCTTCGCGCCCCGTGTTGTCGCCGTCAGCTCGCCCGCTCACCCATTGACCTCGCCCTCCGACCGCAGGATCAGCATCGACCTCGACCCAGCCACGGGCTTGCCCAGAGGGGCTAGCTCTGTGCCCTTCACCGTCGAGGACCACCCGGCTGGGCACAGCGGGCGCAGGCTCAAGGTCGCCATGAGTCCGTCGCGTAACCCTTTCCCTCCACTCTCGCTCGCCGGCGGAAGATGCTTCCTGCCCTGGGTCAACAGCTGACGGTCCTTCTCTTGCACGCACGCAGTCGGAGCCGGCTTCTCGGGCATCATTGCCGGCATCCGCATCGACCAGCGGCTCAAGAATGTCGACCTCGACATCTTGTGCGTCCCCCACCTGCGCCCGACCTCGCTCTGCGCTGACCAGCTCGCACCGCTCGCAGCGAGAAGAACCACGACGTCGGCGGCACCTGGCTCGAGAACAAGTGAGTCCCCTTCTCCCCTCTCGCTGTCGACGCCGCTGCGTGCCGGAGCTGACCCAGTCCCCTCTCTCTCCTTCTGTCGCAGCTACCCTGGACTGTGCTGCGATGTGCGTGCTGCTCGTGCGCGCCGACTCGTCACCGAAGCTGATCTCGAGCCCGCTCGCAGATTCCCGCCCACTGCTACAGCCTCACCTTCGAGCCCAATGTGCGTCGTGCTCTGCTCTCCCTCACTACGACAGCTCGAGGCGTTACTGATCCAGCTATGCGTCGCCCGCAGTATCGGTGGAGCCACTTTTACGCCGCCGGGCGCGAGATCCTCGCCTACCTCAAGCGCGTCGCCGCCACATACAAGCTCGAGCGCTTCCTCCGCTTCGGGCACAAGTTGACGGCGGCCCGGTGGAACGACGACAACAAGCAGTGGCACCTGTCGTTCGACCTCGTCGACGAGCAGGGCAACAAGCACGGCGAGGTCGACAAGGTGGCCGACGTCGTCATCCAGGGCATGGGCGGCCTGTCGCGGTGGGACTGGCCCGCCATCCCCGGCATCCACGACTACAAGGTGCGCGCTCGACCATCTCTGACCATCCTCGCGCCCTTCTCCTTCTCTCCTGCGCTCAACTCACGCTCGTGCCCGTCGCCCGCAGGGAACAAAGTACCACTCGGCGTCGTACCCGGTCGGGCCCGAGGCGGAAAAGGGCAAGACCGTAGCAGTCATCGGCTCTGTGCGTCCCTTCCTCTCACACCGTCATCCTCGCGCCTGCAGCTAGGTCTGCGAGCGTCGAGCGACCGAATCGGCGAGCGTCGACTGCAGAAAAGGTCGTGTCGCTGACCCATTCTCCCCCTCCGCCTTCACCGCACACAGGGCTCCTCCTCGATTCAGATCGTCCCCGCCCTGCAGCCGTACGCCAAGCGCGTCGACAATTTTGTCCGAGGCCAAGCCTGGATCGCCACGCCTTTTGCGTCGAGCGAGCTCCTCAAGCGCAGCCCGGACGCGAGCAACTACGCCTTCACCGAGGAGGAGAAGGACCGGTTCGAGCACGACGCCGAGTACTACAAGGAGTTCCGCAGCTCGATGGAGCGAGAGCTCAACGGCGTGCACGGCGTCACGCTCCAGGGCAGCGAGCTGCAGAACGGTGCCGTCGAGGCGTTCCGGGACCTCAGTGCGTCGGCCTCGTCCTCTGTCTTGCTCGGCGTCGAGGTTCCGCACCAGCCACCTCACTGACTCTGCACTCGCACCTCACAGTGCAGAAGAAGCTCGCTTCGAAGCCGCATATCGCCAAGGCGTTCATCCCCAACTTCGCCGTCGGCTGTCGGCGCTTGACGCCCGGACCGGGCTACCTCGAGGCGCTCGTCGAGCCCAACGTCGACTTCATCTCGACCGGCATCAAGCGCTTCACCGAGACGGGCATCGAGACGGTCGACGGCGAGCACCGCGAGTACGACACGATCGTCTGCGCGACCGGGTCCGTCGGCTTCTTCCCCTTGCTCTCGCTTGCGCCAACCTCTCCATCTCGGCTCGCTGACGCCCCGCCTTTTACAGGTTCGACACGACCTACACGCCGCGTGTGCCCATCAGTGCGTCCCTGTCCTCTTCGCCCTCCTCGCCCCCCTCCCTCCTCTTCCCCCTCTCGCCTTTCTCGGCTTCCCTCGCCTGCCGACCTCTCGCCTTGCCCCTCGCACGCTCTCCATTTCTCTTCGCCGTCTTCGAGTCGATGAACGCCTACATCGACGTGCGACATTTCGTCAGGGGTGGCCTGCTGACGACCGAGCGCTCGCAGTCGGCAGGAATGGCACCAACGTGCAGGACCTTTGGGGCGACAAGCACCCTTACCCTTCGCACTACCTCTCGATGGCGATCGGTCCCGACCACCCCAACTTTGTGCGTCCACCTCGACGGCTTCCTCCCTGCGTTCGAACACTGACGCTTGCCCCTCCTCGCGCTCGCAGTTCGTCGTCAACGGGCCCAACTCGTCCCTCGGCAGCGGCTCGCTCCTCGTTCTGTTCGAGAAGGAGATCGACTACATCGTCGAGGCGCTCGACAAGATGCTGCGCGAGAACGTCCTCTCAATGGCGGTCAAGCAGGAGGCGGTCGATGGTGCGTTCCCTTCCTTCCCTGCCGCTTCCTGTCGTGCTGCACTGAGGCTGACGCAGCCTCACTCGCTCGCAGACTGGATGGAATACACGCACGAGTACTTCAAGAAGACGGTCTTCTCGACCAAGTGCCGCAGCTGGTACAAGAAGGGCCTCGAAGGTGCGCACGCTCCTCCTCGTCCGCCTGCGCCTCATTCGCTCTCAACGCTGACTGGCTACACCTCACTCGCTCGCAGAGGGCCCTGTATGCGCGCTTTGGCCTGGCTCGGCGGGCCATGCGCTCGCCGTCATCTCGCACCCGAGGTGGGAGGACTTCACGTTCGAGGGCTCGAACCGCAACCGCTTCGGCTGGGTCGGCGACGGCTGGAGCCGTGAGGAGCTCGAGGGCGGCGACACGGTGCGTCTCATTGCTCGCTTCCATCCTCGCCTGCGTCGGGGACCTGTTTGCACCGTCGCCGCCGCGAGCGAGCTCGCTGACCTTGCTCCTCCTCCCTGCCCTCGTGCACCCTGCGCGCAGGCCTACTACCTCGACCAGATCGACCAGCCGCCCGTTCCGCAGTAGGGCGCTCGATCGCTAGGCCGTTCCTCGGGTGCGCGAGCCGGGCAGAAGGCCCGAGCGCGCTGGCCGGTCGAGAACGGGCGGGGAGGGTGTAGGGGGAGAACTGGTCCGTACCGCGTAGTCTGGTTAGTCGTCAAGTTGTCATTGCATACGTTGTCTTTCTGCAACTACGCTGGGCTCGACGGAAAGCGCGAATCGCTGTCGACGAGCGGGCGGGTGGGAGAGCTTGAGGAACTCGGCCGTGCCGTCCGGCCCGTCCGCCCTCGCGCGAGCAGCTCTCGGCGCGCTCTATCGCCCGCTCTCGCCTTTCCATCGACCTGTACGAGCTACTGCGATGTCCTACACCATCAAGGACGACTATAGGCTGTTCCTGGCGGGCTCAGAAGTCAAGGGCGAGGCCAACCAGTGCGTCCCCTCCTCCTCATCGCTCTCCCGCCCGGAGGCTCGCTCACACCTCGGCATCGTGCAGGATCCCCGTCGAGGACCCGTCCACGGGCACGACCATCGCCTACTGCGACGCCGCGAGCCCGGCTCAGGTCGCGCAAGCCATCGCAGCGGCGCAAGATGCGTTCGACTCGGGCGCGTGGAGCCGGCGGGCTCCTGCCGACCGGGCCGCAGTGGTGCGTGGGTCTCGCTGCCAGTCTATAGAGGCTCAGCTGACTTGAAGATCCACCCCTGCAGATGTCCGACATCGCTCGCGCTTTCTCGAACAAGGTCCAGGACCTCGCCGTCCTCGAGAGCATGCAGACCGGCCGGTGCGTCGTGTCCCCTAGCTCATTTTCAGAGCTCTCAAGCTGACGTTGAGCCTCGCAGACCCTACCGCGAGATGTCGATCCAGCTCGGACGACTGCACGAGTGGTTCGAGTACGCCGGCGCGCTCGCTCGCACCGAGGAGGGGTCGACCCAGCCCGTCCGCGGCAGCTTGCTCAACTTCGTCAAGCGCGGGCCTCTCGGCGTGTGTGCCCTCATCTCGAGCTTCAACCATCCGCTCCTCATCTCGATCAAGAAGCTCGGTCCGTCCTGCTCCTCCTGCTTCCTCCCCCTCTTGCTCGCTGACTTTCGCCTTCGACGCAGCTTTCGCTCTCGCTGCCGGCAACTCAGGCACGTCACCAGCTCGCACGAGCTCCTGTATGAGCTAGAACCCTGACGATTTCGCCCGCTGCAGTCATCCTCAAGCCGTCGGAGCTTGCACCTCTGTCGGTTCTCGAGCTCGGCAAGATCGCGCAGTCGGCCGGCCGTGCGTCCTCTTTCTCTTTCTCATCATGTACTCGAGATGTGCGTAGCCTGTGCTGACGAGCTTTCGAGCTGCCAGTGCCCGACGGCGTCCTCAGCATCCTCCCCGGCCTCGGCGCGACGACCGGCGCTGCGCTCGTTTCGGACCCGAGGATCAAGAAGGTCGACCTCACCGGCGGGACGACTGCAGGGCGAGCCATCGGAGAGGTCGTCGGCAGGAACCTCGCGAGCTACACGGCCGAGCTCGGCGGCAAAGCGCCCATCGTCGTCTTCGGTCCGTCACCGTCTCGCTCCCTGTCGAGCAGCTCGCCCTCGAGCTGACGAGCATCCTTTTCTTTCGGCACAGATAACATCGACCTCGACGTCGCCGTCAACGGCGTCGCCTTTGCGTCCTTCATCGCAACCGGCCAGACCTGCGTCGCAGGTACGGCAGCTCCTCCCTCTCTCTCCAGCCTTTCGCCTTCAGCTCGTCTCGGCGCGCTCACACCTTTCCATGCACGCAGGTACCCGCATCATCGTCCACAAGTCGATCTTCGACTCGTTCGTCTCGCGCCTGTCGTCCAAGTGCGCCTCGATCGCTCGCCGCATCGGCTCGCCGTTCAACAAGGACTCGATGATGGGCCCTGTCATCTCGGCGCGGCAGCTCGACATTGTCGAGACGCTCGTAGAGAGCGCGAGGACTGACGGCGCGAGCATTGTCTGTGGAGGGAAGAGGCTCGAGGGTTCGTCGAGCCTGGACGGGCACGAGCTGTCGAGCGGGTGCGTCTCTTCCTCCTTTCCCTGGGCCGGTGCGTCGCCTTGTCGACGGCGACCTGACGCTCGACACCCCGCTCGCAGTTACTTCTACCCGCCGACCCTCATCGTCGGCACCGAGTCGGTCCCGGCGACCTCGCTGCGCATCTGGCGGGAGGAGGCGTTCGGGCCGGTGCTCGTTCTCGTCCCTTTCGAGACCGAGGCAGACGCCATCGCGCTCGCCAACGACTCGGAGTACGGCCTTGGTGCGTCCCCTTCTCGCTCAGAAGTTTGATGCGGTTGCAGCGCTGACCTCGTCCCGCTCGGTCCCCCTCTTCGCTCGCTCGCAGGCTCGGCCATCTGGACTCGCGACGGCGCTCAAGCCCTGCGCGTCTCTTCCGCCCTCGATCACGGTCTGTGCTGGGTCAACACGCACCACCGCAACGACCCGTCGTCGCCCTGGGGCGGGCTGAAGAACTCGGGCGTCGGGCGCGAGAACGGGCACGAGGCGTACCGCGCCTACACGCAAAGCAAGAGCGTCGTCATCAACTACGCGACCGAGGAGGAGAGCCGAGTCATGGACGAGTGCGTCGCCTTTCTCCCTCTCGTCGCGCTCTCGCACTCGCAGCGTGCTGAACCTCGTCACCGTCGCAGCTGGTTCCGGGAGGAGGATCGCGAGGTGCGGTACGGCTAGACGGTCTCGAGTGCGTGCAAGCTATTTTGTTTTCGTTCTCGACGAGCGAGTCAAAGAGAAAGAGAGCGAGAGAGAGAGCGAGAGCGAGAGAGCGAGAAAGCCCGAGCGAGCGTGGAAGGAGAGCTGCTCGCAAACGAGGAGGACGAGAAAGCGTCTGAGCGCTTCACGTCGAGCCGGCCTGCTCTCAAGAGCCGCACAGGTCAGCAGACGCGTAGCGCGCATCCTTTTCAGTCCCTCGAGCCATCTACAAAGGAAGCTGGGTCCATCTAGAGCGCCTTGAGGACGACGTCCGTCACCTCGTCGGTGCTCATCTTGCCGCCGAGGTCGGGCGTGACGTGGCCCGCACGGATCGCGCTGTCGACAGCGTCGTAGATCTTGGCCGCCGGCTCGACGTAGCCCATAAACTCGAGCATGAGGGCCGCCGAGCGGATCGACGCGATCGGGTTGGCGATGCACGGGACGCGGTCGGCGATGTCGGGCGCCGAGCCGTGGACGGGCTCACCTGCGGGTAAGAACGCGCTGCGTCAGTAGGAGAACAAGGTGTGAAAGCGAGAGGAGAGGGAGAGGGCGCGCCCATGATGAACGAGTCGCCGACGTTGACCGAGGGGACGAGGCCGAGCGAGCCGACGAGAGCGGCGGCACCGTCACTGCGAGCGTGATGAACCAAGTCAGCACTCTTGTAGGACGAGTCGAGGTCTTCGAGACCGCAAAGCCGGACTGCCCGAAGCCGGAGCTGACAAAAGTAAGGCGAGGAAGGAGAGGGAGCTCACGAGACAATGTCGCCGTAGAGGTTGGGGCAGACGAGGGTCGAGAGCTTCTCCGGCTCGCGGAAGAGGCTGCGAGCGCAGAGAGGGGCCGTCAGGTCCAGGTGTAGAGGCGGGAGCGGAAGGAACAGGAGAGGTAGGGGAGCGACGCACCGGTACACGAGCGAGTCGACGATCTGCTCGTTGACCTCGACATTCGGGTACTCGGCCGCCACCTTGCGCACGCTCTCACGGAACAGGCCGTCGGTGACGCTCAGCACGTTCGACTTGTGCACGATCGTGACGGTCGGGCCGCCGGTCCAGCCGTAGGCGCTCGCCGCCGTGCCGCGCTGCTGCTTGACCTGGGCGGCTGCGAGCGCAATCTCGAACGCCATGCGGCCGATGCGGGTCGACGCGCGCTCCGAGATCTGGCGGGTCGCGCGAGCGACGCGGCCCTGAGGCGTGTCCTCGATCGTCTCTTGCTTGACGTACTGCGAGGGGAGGACGAGCGCGAGCGGGCGCAGCGTCAGCTCTCGAGAACGGAGACGAGAGCTCACGACGGAGAGCGAGAGAGAATGAGAGAGGAAGAGGACGCACGAGGCACTCGGTGTTCTCGCGCACGATGGTCATGTCGACCATGCGCGGGTCGTGACCCTCGACGCTCTTGACGGGGCGGACGTTGGCGTACAGGTCCATCTCCTTGCGGAGGGCGACGATGGGCGACGAGTAGCCGGCGACCTTGTGCGAGGGCGACGAGACGGCGCCGAACATGGCGGCCGTGCACTCGGACTTGAGCGTGTCGACCGTCTCCTTGGGGAGCGCCGTGCCCGTCTTCTGGAAGTGCTCGAAGCCGGCATCGAGGGCGACGAAGGTGGGCTTGGGGATGCCCGGGACGGCCTCGAGGACGCGCTGCGCCGCCTGTGAACGTGCAGAGAGCAGGAGTCAGCCCGTGGTGGAGCCGCCGCCGAGGGAAGAGCTGGAAGAAGGACGCACGGGGAGGACGTTGCGACCGATGCCGTCGCCGGCGATCATGCCGATGCGGAGGGTCTTGGCAGACTCGCGGAGGGCTTGCATGGCCATCTGCGGAGCGGGCAGGAGGAGGAGGAGGAGGAGGAGGAGGAGGGCAGATGCCACGAGAGGACTGGTCAGCTCGAGTGGCTCGGCACGCTGGGTCGAAAGATGCTCTGGAAGCCCGCCGCCTGCCGCACCGCTGCCCATGCCGCCTCGGTCGGTCCCTCGCCCTCTCCTCGCGCCGCCGGCAGCTTGACTCCGCCCGCAAGTCCGACGCGGCCGCTCCCGAGTCGGCCTGGGGCGGTAGAGCAGGCGTGCGATGTCGGCATAGCTGAACAGAGTGACTCACGGTAGCTGCGCTGCGGGTGGGGAGGGAGGAGAGAGAGTCGGCCGTCAGCGAGAGATGAAGTCGAGCGGGCCGAGTCTGCCTCCCCGGCCAGCTCTGGGCGAGGCGGGAGGTGCGCGAGGGACAGAGAGAGAGCAGGTAAGAGCTGGACTCACGCTGATAGAGGTTGCGGCGGCGAGGGTTCGAGGAGGACGGCTCGACCTCGGATGGACTCGCTCGCCGGCTTGGCTTCGGCACGGACAAGGCAGCTCAGCAGGCGCTTCTCGCTGTGCAGCTTTCGGCTCTCGCACGACGAGGAGAGTGCAGCGGTAACTGTGACAACATGTTGCATCCGTGCGACGAGGCGACGAGGGGTAGCCAAGGGTGAGGGCGAGGGGAGAGCGGGAACCGGACAACTGCCTGCGTGGAGAAGAGTGCGAGGGGACCATGCGATAGGAGCGCGCCGAAGAGCTCGTCTAGAAGAGCGTGTCCTGCAGGAGGGCGAGGGTCGAGAGCGTCAGCCTTGGCACGTCCGCAAGGGTTCAACAAGAGGGAGCGCGAGCGCACCTCGTCGCGGAGGTACTCGCCGACGTCGCTGCGAAATAGACCAACGAGCAAGAGTCAGCTAGTGCGCAGCAGGGCGTAGCGCTTTTAAGGGCACGCACGCCTGGTTGAAGACGACGATGGCCGTCGGGTCGAGCTTGCGAGTGTCGACCGTGCTGCGGGCCGTCACGCCGAAGCCCTGCGCGCGAGGACACGAGAGACGTCAGCCTCGCTCTCGAGACAGCGAGCGGGGCTTCAGGAAGTGGACGCACAAGCGGCATGTCGTTCATCGAGTAGATGACGACGCCCTGGTGCTCGGTGATGTCCTCGCTCGTCTTGCCAACGTGCGCTTTGACGACGTGGTTGCCGTACAGGAACGGCATCTCACCGTTGCCCTTGATCCAGACCTGCAGAGGCGGGTACGAGTCGACGAATGTGCGCGGCACGGCAGGACGAGGTGGAGGGGAGGGGAGGGGGAGAAGGAAGAGAGGGTCAGTGCGCGCGCGAGGCTGAGGCTGAGGTCTCGTGCTGCGCCGCGGGGACGCCCAGACGAGTGGCAGGCGCTCGCGGAGCGCCCGTGCACCGTCGGTGGCACCGGCATCGGCGCAGGGCGGAGCACGTCCGCAAGAGGTGGGAGGGAGGGAGGGAAAGGAGCGGGCGAGCTGACCTTGTGCTTGGCGTAGCGGCCCATGAGGTCGAGAGCGGTGACGTGCAAGCGGAACTTCTCCGTCTTGGAGAACTTGCCGAGGCAGACGCCGAGCGAGATGAGGTTGGCGCGCGGGACCGAGATGGCCTGGCGGAGGAGCGACTCGCGGACGTAGTAGACGCGCGAGCGGTGCAGGCGGAAGACGTGGGGCTGCAGGTCGGCGAGTCGCGGTGGCGTGGGCGGGTGGTGCATGGCGCAAGAGGCGGCGAAGAGGTCGAGGTCGGGGGGGCGGGAGATGAGGAGGAGGCGGTGCGGGTCGAGGAGAGGAGGAGGGGCAAGCGATGTCAGCACGGCGGGTTCTGCGCGGTCCTGTGAGTGGGTGCGCTCGAGCTGATGCTGCGCTCCTAGCCGCCCCTGGCCGCCCTCGTACCCTGGAGGGGCTTGTCCCCCCCACCTCGAGACGAGCTCGTCCGTGCTCCACCGGGGCGAGTCGTCGCCGTCGCCGCAAGGGGGCTAGGGGAGGGGCGCAGTCGAGCGAGGGACAAGGACTTGCGTCTTCCGGGGTGTCGACCAGGTGGACGAGGTTGGGGCCGAGGTAGTTGGCGAGCTTGGCGAAGAGCGTCTTGGTCTCGGACTCTGTCAAGGGGCGCACTGCGGGGGTTGGCGGGGTGTGAGCCGGTGCTGCAGCTGCTGCGAGTGCTGCGAGGTGCTCACTGGTCGGACTGAGGCTCGAGAGCGAGAGCACGGTGCGAGATGAACGGCGACGCCGCCCTCGTCCGCCGCGGCCAAGTCGAAACAAGGCCGTCGCTCAACCTCGTCCAGTTGCTGGCTGGGTGAGCTAGTCAGGCGCACGAGTAGCTCAGACACCGGCTGCACCAGTCACAGCAGGACTCTGCGGGGCGCGGGTTGGCCGGCTCCACCTTCGCTCGCTCGCTCGTCTCGTCGTCGCGCCCCTCCTGCTCTCGTCCGCCAGCTCTCTCTGTGCACAGCTGCCAGAATGCACCGCAACTCGTACGACAACGACAACTCGACCTTCTCCCCGCAGGGCCGCCTCCACCAGGTGAGCCCGCTCCCTCCTCCTCCCCGTCGCCCAGATGACGCGGCTCGCTGTACTCACCCTCACGCCCGCCTGCAGGTCGAGTACGCCCTCGAGGCCGTCAAGCAGGGCTCTGCCTGCGTGGGCCTCCGCTCCGACACGCACGTCCTCCTCCTCGGCCTCAAGGTGCGCCCCTCGTCGTCGTCGCCTCCCTCATCGCGTCCCTCGTCGCTGACCTCGCGCCCCGCTCCCTGCCGCGCAGCGCTCGACCGGCGAGCTCGCGAGCTACCAGAAGAAGCTCATCCGCATCGACGACCACCTCGGCATCGCCATCGCCGGCCTCACCTCGGACGCTCGTGTCCTCTCGTGCGTCCCGCTCTCCGCCCGCGCAACCTCCCCTCACAGCGCTCGAGCTGACCTGTACTCCTGCCACCACCTTGCAGAAACTTCATGCGCACCCAGGCCATGTCGTCCCGCATGCTGTACAACCGCCCTCTGCCCGTCAACCGCATCGTCAACGCCATTGCCGACAGTGCGTCGCTCTCCCTCCCCGAGCTCGCCCGGGGGCAACGCTGACGGCTCGATTTGCCTCTCACAGAGGCTCAGATCAACACGCAGCACTACGGTCGGCGACCCTACGGTGTCGGTCTCCTCGTCGCCGGCTGCGACGTGCGTTCCTGCTCCTCTCCCTCCCTCCCTGCCCTCGACTCGTCCACCCTCCTCGCCCGCCAGACTGCTCTTCCCTGTGTTTTTGACGTCGAGCTGACCTGCTCTCCCTCCCTACCACCCCGCAGGACCTCGGCCCTCACCTGTATGAGTTCTCGCCGTCCGGCGTCTGCCTCGAGTACTTTGCTCAATCGATCGGCGCGCGCTCTCAGTCGGCCAAGACGTACCTCGAGGCCAACTTTGCGTCGTTCGCCTCGGCATCGCTCGACGAGCTCATCAAGCACGGCCTCGAGGCCCTGCGCGACACGCTCCAGCAGGACAAGGAGCTGAGCATCCACAACACGAGCATCGGCGTCGTCGGCCCCGCGGGCGAGGAGCCCTTCCGCATCCTCGAGGGCGAAGCGCTCGAGCCGCACCTCGCGCGCCTGAGCCCGAGGGACGACGCGCCGCAGCCGACGGGCCAGGCGACCGACGTGGCGGGCGAGGGCGCGGCGCCGCCCCCTCCGACGGGCGACGACGCAGCGGCGCCGGCGCCGGGTCCGGCACCAGGGACGACCGACGCTGTCGCAGGTGGAGACACGATGCAGACGGACTGAGCGGGCGAGGGGCGAGCGAGCGCGCGAGGGAGGAGGACGAGGATCGAGCCTGTACTACCAGCTGACGCTTTCACCAGCCTCTTTGTCGACGCCGCGCAAGCTGCGAGAGCCTTCTCTGCACTCCGAGAGCGAAAGCGGCGAGCAGGAAGAGGAAAGGCGCCGCCGTGCGCACCTCGACGAGCTTCGAGAAGTGCCACCGCAGCGAGTCGGCCTCGCGCCGGCTGCCCGCACGAGCGGCGAGGCCTGCTTTCTCGGCGAGCGCTCGGTTCAACGTCGTGTTGAAGAGAGAAGGAAAGGGCGTCCGCGAGCGCGCGAGCTGCGAGCGCCGAGCCAAGTTGGCCGACCGCTTCTCTCGAGCTCGAGCTCGGCGAAGACGAGAATGCGAAACAGGGAGAGAGAGAGTCGGGCAATGCACACCGCTACACGTACAACACTGCCTCCTGGATACACCTCGCACGCCGAGCCACCTAGTTGCACCACAGCCGGCCGACGCCGTCCGCGCCGACCGAGACGCACCACGGCTCGCGCGGGTGCCACTTGACATCGAGCACGCCGAGGCTGTCGGTGACGCTGTGGCCGCGCAGCACCTTGAGCGGCACGAGGAGCGGGTTCGTCAACAGGTCGGCGTACACGGTCGCGTGGAACACGTGCACGCTGCCGTCGTCGGACGCGCTCGCGAACAGCGGCAGCGTCGGGTGGAACGCGACGCTGCGCAGGGCGCGCGCGTGGTACCGCAGCGTCTTGTACGGCGTGACGCTCAGGTCGAGGTCGTGCCAGACGAGGCGGCGGTCGTACGAGCCGACGAGGACGTGGTCGCCGAGCGGGTGCACGTCGAGGCTCGAGATCCACTTGAGGCCCGGGTTGAGCGTCTTGACGAGCTGCTGCTTCATGAGGTCGTAGATGCGCACGTGCCGCTGCGTCGCGACGTAGAAGTGCGGCTTGAGCGGGTGGAACTGGACGCGCTGCACGTCGCCCTTGAGCTTGGCGAACGGCGCCTGCGTGTGGTGCTTCGACAGCTGGTGGATGAGGACGCTGCGGGCGCCGGCTGTAGGACGAGGAGGACGTCAGCTCGTCGTTCGAGCGCGAGGCGACGGCAGCGAGAGCGAGAGCGAGAGCGAGAGAGAAAGGCGAGGACGCACCGGGAGCTGCGACCGTCGCAAAGTAGTCGCCGCGCTTGTGCCACGTGACCTGCTTGAGCTCGTGACCGGGCACCTCGAGCTCGACGAGACGACCTTCCTCGCGCTCGCTGACACCTCGAGGCTTGAACCACGCGACGCCCTCGGGCTGAGCGACGGGCCGGATCTTGTTGCCCTCGTCGTCGGTCGCCGCTGCGTTGAAGCCGGCGAGCGCAAAGGCCGAGGTGCGAGCGGCGACGGCGTCGGAGAGTAGGGGGAGAGGCGCGATGAGGTGGACCTTGTTGGCGCTGCGAGTGGGGCAAAAGTGCGAGGGGACGGCGCGGCGAGGTCAGCACGTCGCGAGGGACGGGGCGAGGAGGAGGAGGGGAAGAGCACGCACGTAGCGACGGCGAACAAGCTCTTCTCACGATCCGGGCACCACTCGACGCTGTAGACGGCCTCGCCGGCGCCGCCGACCTTCCACCTCATGGCGCACCGGCCGACCGCCGTCTCCCACAGCCGCACCTCGCCGTCCTCGGCGCCCGTGACGACCCACATGCCCGTCGGGTCGAGGCTGACGCACCGCACACGGACGCCGTTCGGGTGCTCGTACGTGACCGAGCGCGTTGTCGGGAACGGGCGCAGCTCCTGCGGCGACGGCAGGCGCGGGAGGAGCTCGCTCGGGTCCTTGATGTCGAGCTTGGGGCGGCGGCGGAGCGCACGAGGAGCGAGGTACAGGTCGAGGCAGCGGTCGAAGCGCTCCTGGACGAAGTTGCCGTAGGCGGGGACGTGTCGCAGCGACGCAAACTTGCGCGGGACGACCTTGCCCTTCTTGTCCTCGGGCTCGAGCTCGTTGAACTCGCGCTCCTCCTCCTCGGTCCACAGGTACTCGGCGGGCGGGTTGAACGACTCGGCGTGCGAGGGGAGGGCCATCTTGGGCGCCGGCATGTGCATGGCGTGCGGCGCGGCGGGCACGTCGTCGGCGGTCCACAGGCCGTAGAACCGCGGCTTCTCGGGCGCACGAGGCGCACCGGGCCTCCTCGGCGTGATGCGGCCCGCCCGGATCGCGCGCACGATCTTCATGACCTTCTTGTGCTCCCACTTGGACGGCAGGAAGCGCGACTTGGGCTCGGGCCGGGCCGAGAGCGGCATGTCCATGACCTGGGACGAGAAGTAGGGGATCGTCGGCGCGTAGCTGTGGGAGAGAGCGCGAGTCAGTGGAGCGTTCGAGCGCGAGGGCGGACGAGGAGAGGGAGAGCGAGACGCACGGGTCGTAGTCGGCGTCGGGGTTCTCGCCCTTGGCGAGGCGCTGGATGAGCTCGAGCTCCTCCTGCGTGAGCTGGACGTCCTTCTTGTGCAGCTTGTCGGTGACGGTCGTCCACATGCCGTCGGCGTCCTCGACGCCCTCGAGGAAGCGGTCGAGCTCGTCGCCGGTCGCCGGGCGCATGACCTTCTTGCCGTCGATGTCGTAGCCGATGTGCGGCAGGTCGTCGTACCAGTAGGACGGGATGTTGCCGACGCGGTTGTCGACCTGCACACGAGAAGGAGCGAGGGTGTGCGTCAGCAGGTGCGCGTTCTCGCGGGAGGGGTGAGCGGCGACGAGAGGGACGCACCTCCTCGGTCGAGCTGTCGCTGGCGTAGTCGGGCTCGATGTCGTCGTCCCACTGCGTCTTGGCCTTGCCCGTGAGCTTGCTCTTGACGGTGCGGCTGCGGCGCATGTAGTCGAGCGGGAGGTCGTTGTGGCCGTCGCGCTCGCCGATGGCGGCGTTCTGGCCCGGGATCGAGCTCGCCTCGGCGACGCCCTCGTCGGGCTTGAACGTGTTGCGCCGAATGAGCTCGTCGAGGTCGGAGGTGTCGTCGTCGGTGTCGTCGTCGTCGTCGTCGTCGTTGTCGGACAGGATCTCGTTCTGCTCGTCCTCGAGCTCTGCGCGCAGCTGCGCCTCGTCGTCGTCGTCGTCCTCCTCGTCGTCGGAGCCGACCGAGCCGTCGAACGAGTCGTCGTCGTCGTCGTCGTTGTTGTCGCTCGCGGCGAGGTCGAGTTCGGGGAAGGCCTCGAGGGCGGCGGTGTCGTCGTCGTCGTCGCTCGAGGCTGCGAGGACGTCGCCGTCGTCGTGGTCGCCCTCGTCGTCGAAGGCGAGGGTGCCGAGCGAGTCGCGCTGCAGTGCTGCCTGGGGCGCGGGTGCGGCGGTCGAGGGGGACGACTGGCGGCGCTTGCGGGGGTTGGCGGCGGGGCTGGTGGCGGCAGCGAGTGCGGCAGAGCGGGTGCTGGGTGGCATCCCGGGAGTAGCTGTGCCGGGTCGAGCACTTGGGGCGGGTGCGAGATGAGCGAGAGCAGCAGCCGCTCGCCCTCCCAAGTCCGAGCACAGACGGATCCGACTTGCACCGCCTCTCTCGTCGTCCCACCCCCCGCTCTTGCACCTGCTGCAGCGCTGAACAGCATCTGTGCGCACACTCGAGCCCGTCCAGCCGCGCCTAATCGCCCCACCGCCTCGCCCTCGTCCTCATCGCCCCGGCCGAGACGTCCCCCTCTCGCCAGCACCTCGCCCTCAGCCAGCCGACGAGCCCAGCCTGCCATCTTCCGACCCGCTGTGCAGAGGCGCAGCAGCACAGGCAGCTGTCGGTCGAGTGCCTCAAGGTAGCTTGCCTCTCTCTCGTCCCCTCCGCCTCCCCGCCTCGACCTACCTCCTCCTCCTCCGGCACCTGAGCCTGACTCGTCTGAGCGAGGCAGAGATCATCGCTGACGCTCACCTGGCCTCGCAGTGCGCCATCGTCCGACCCGAGCGCCGACTCGCCGACTCGCCCCTTCCCGACCCCGCCCTCTCCGCCCTCGCCCTCGCCCTCGCCGGCCCTCGTGCTCCTGCAGCGCCTCGTTCTCCTCGACCAGCTCATCATATGCGCCCGCAGCTCGTCTCTCCAGCGGTGCTCACAGAGAGCCGACCGACCTCGCTTGCCCCAGCTCGCCTCACGAGTCGCCGCCGATGCAACCCCGCTCGCCTCAGCCAGCACGCCTGCACGATCGCCACCTTGTTCAGGTACGTTCTCTTTGCTCTTTCCTTCACGCTCGTGCCGCTCTTTGCCGGCACTCGCAGGACTGCGAGCCTGAACGCGAGCAAGATCGAGCTGACCTCTCCCCTCCTCTCAGAGTCGGCCGACGCTCCTTCGTCTCAGCATTCCTTCCCCTCGACCCTCCCTCGAATTGCCGCCGTCTCCCTCGCGCGTGTCTGCGTCGCCTACAGCACCGCCAAGCTCTCGGTCGCCGCCTCGATCGCCTCGATCGCCTCGGACCTCCTCGTACAGCCCGTGACGGGCATTACGTACGACCGCCTGCAGGGCCGGCCCGTTCGTGCACCGTGCGCCTGGGCTGTGTACCTCTTGTAGCTTGCTTTCCCTGTGTCCTAGTCGCGCCTGCAACGTGGCTTTTACCATGCGCTCGCGTTTCGTCGCCGAGAGTCGCTTGGGCAGAGCCCGAGAGCTCGGCGGTGACTTGTTGAGCGGCCGAGCAGCCGGTGCGAGAGCTTCGAGAGCATGCACAGGAGAGCGTGAGAGCAGCACGACGCCTGAGAAGAGCGCCAAAGCACTGGGAGGCTCGAGCGCGAGCCGGGCTATCGGGGTGAGTGACACTCCCCTCTAGTTCGGCTCGACGCTTTCTCTGCTTCTGAAGAGGCTCGAGGTCGGCAGTAGAGCGT
>Ga0308169_10000585_pt1 | contig 50992 bp, 35 predicted proteins | sample PhyBR1_2_FD_202139 | JGI IMG/M metagenome (GOLD analysis project Ga0308169, IMG submission 202139) | Phyllosphere microbial communities from UC Gill Tract Community Farm, Albany, California, United States - DLSLSB.R1 | ecosystem: Host-associated > Plants > Phyllosphere > Unclassified | place... | reverse complement strand
TTTAAAATCAGATATTCTAAAAAATTTAATATTGAGGAGGGTAAGGCGGATAAGGTGATTGATTAGGATAATTTTGTGGATAAGGTGGTTGAGTGGGATAGTTCTGAGGGTAGTTTTGTGGATAAGGCGGCTGAGTAGGATAGTTCTGTGGGTAGTTTTGTGGATAAGGTGGCTGATTAGGATAATTTTGTGGGTAGGGTGGATAAGTCGGCTGGTTTGAATAATTTTGGGGATGAGGTGAAGAAGTTAGGGGAGTCTCAGTAAACCTATAGAATTTTTTAGGGTTTAAGGTTCTAGCAGTTGCTGGATCTTCTAAAGAGTACAAATACAAAAAGTAAAGCTTAAGAAACTCTAATATTGTGTACAAATCGTCGTATGCATAATCTAGAACATGCTGGTGACGAAACATTATTTCTCGATTTTTAGACAGAATTTTATTGAGCTGTACCTCATCACACATAAAATAGGTGATCAAAAGATTGTATCGAGCTTCAGACAAAAAAGTAGGAGAAATAACTCCTTGCCTTATTATATTGTAATTGGCAACTAGAACGGCACATAACCCGTATGATGTTTCAATGGGAATGCTAATATTTTCGATTTCGCCTACAAAACTGTTAAAGAAACGTGTTCCTCTGAAGGAGTAAAAGTCAGAATGGTCTTTTACTTTTATCGTTTCTCTTCCTTCCAGAAATTTGTTGTATTCTAGCATGCTGTTTTTGTTCCTGGAAATGACCTTTGAAAATTCAAACGAGAATTTCTTCAATCCAATTTGCATTGCACGAGCATATTGGACGCAAACATAAATAATCATTATAAAACCACCAAAGAAGCATCCAAATATTGTTGCTATCACAGAAGTATCAGATGTATTGTTTGAGTTTGTCATTATAACTGAATTATGGGCAAAAATTACTCTTTTATTTTATTAGTTTGATAAATATTTGCAAAAGGGGCATTCTAAAAAGGGGAAAAACTGTTTATAAAAGTTTAAAGGAGCATATGATTGCGATTCAAAACAAAATAGGCCATTTGGTGAAAAACATTGAGAAGTAAAAAATTTTGCATTCAAAATCTCTGATCAAGCCTCCTGAAAAACAAATATCTTAGCATTTAAATCTCTAAGAAGTATAAATGCAAGAAATAAAAGTTTATAAGTGGCGAAATCAACGACAATTCTGTATGATTGTAATCCAAAATGCTTTCATACTTTGATATCAAGTTCTGGGCCTGTAAAAGAGTATCTTCAAGTTGTGCAACATCCTTACCATCATAGACTCGCAAAAGACTGGCTTTGGCCTCAGGCAAAAATGATGAGCTGGTGATTTCAGCCCTAATTTTGCTGTAATTTGCAATAAAAATAGAATAAAATCCATAGGAATTGTAAGTTGGAATCATAACATTCTCAATATTGTTTATGAGTGCTTCCAAAAAATGGGTGCCTCTGACAAAAGAAAACAGGTCAGAATGGCATTTTAGCTCGACTAATTCCTTTCCTTTGAGATACACGTTGTAGTCCAATGTGCTCGTTGTGTTGTTTAAAATTAGTTTGGAAAACTCAACAGAGAATTCTTTTAGCTTGATTTTTGAGCTTTCGTTGAATGGCTGCTCATGATAAATGCCTGAATTCATGGGCAAAAAAATTAGTATGTTTATCATAGGCTTGTTATCCTTGGTTCTGCATAATATTTGTGTAGTGTAGAGCTCTCACTGTTGTTTGTTATTTAAATGACATGACATTTTTGTAATTCATACAGTTTGAAACCTTAAATTTTATTGCAGCATTAATTGTAGAAATTTTAGACAATATGAAAGATGCTAATTAGAAAAGAGAATTTATTGGCAATAAGAGAATATCACATGTAATAGTTGTGTAGTGGATACAAAAAATTACCTGATCTATAATAACGCTTGCTAGGAACTTTGAACTTGTAAAAATCTCTTCCGTCCAAACTTCTAGCTGATTCTGGATTCTCTAAGGAGTATAAATATAAGAAATAGAGCTTTATAAATGGCAATATATAAGGCAGGTCCCAATAATTATAGTCTGAGATGTTAGGATGATAAAACATCATGCGCTGATGATCCGATAGAATATCGTATAGCTTCTTCTTATTGCACATACGATTTACTTTTAGAAGGTTGTCTAAGGCTTCAGACAAAAACGCTTCACAGACGATTCCTTCTCTTATTTTATCATAATTGGTGCTTAGAACAGCGCAAAGACCGTAATTAACATCATCTGGAATCATGATGCTCCCAATTTCATCTATGAAGCCATTCAAAAAGCGAGAATCATAAAAGGGGTCGAAATCTTGATGTTTTTTCAACTCTATTAGCTTTTTTCTGTCAACATGCCTAACATAATGTAACTTATCAATTCTACCATCATATACTAAATCTGAAAAAGAAGATGAAAAAAGTTTCAATTCCATTTGAAAAACTTCATCTTTGTAGTGATAAATGTATGAAACAGCAATTATTGTAGCAGCGAAGATTAAACCAGCCAAAAGAATAAACAAGGACTCTTTGGGAGTAAAATTAGTTGGCAAAAATATTATCATAATTAATCTTGGGGATAAAACTTTTTTCTAATTTTGAAACTAAAGGAGAAAATTTTAAATTACTTTTATAACAGTCCGAAGCAAAAGTCTACGGCGCCTCCTTTTTGCGATTTTAAGATTAATTTTTTACCAATTAATATTGCTTAAAAAACAAATTTCTTCGAAATTGTCTGATCTATACTATTTAGAATTCAACGGCTCTGTACATTCAAAAAGTGGCAAATTTAAATACGACAGCAACAGAATAAAGGGAATATTTGCAGGTGCAACACTCTTTGGATTCAGTGAGCATGCAGTGTTTGATTTAATCGATAAAAAAGAGGTTTGTAAGTTTGAGCAGAGAATAAGAAGTGCTTCTTTTGACAAAGAGTCGTCTCTCATGGCTGTCAGCACAAGTGATGCAGTCTTTTGTATAGACTATAAAGGTCTAGAACCTTCAAATCAGTTGGATCACACATTAAGCTCTATAAAAACCGATAATAAAATTGTGAGAAATATTTTGATACTTGACAAGACTGTTTACTGGATGGAAGGACACAACAAAATCATAGCCTACAACATAGAAACGTCTTCTAAGAAAGTTTATTCCAGCGCTTGCTGTTTGAACAACTTTGTAGTCTGCAATTCTAAACTGCTATTCGCTACAACCTCCAACCAAAAAATAGTGAGATTTTGCGGAAACGAATGCACTGAATTTGATGCATCCTCCAGGCTATCAAATTTTTTAATTTATCACAACGGTAAATTAATATTTTCAGCACAGCATGAGGTAATTTCTTTGGATGTCGAAAGCATGCATGAAATATCCTTTTTTAGAGTCAAAGGCCAGATTAACTTTTTGAAGGCATCAAGTTCAATGCTTTACATTGCGAATGTTGCAGGATTGATGGAATTGCTTTCTGGCCTTGACATTTTAATAAACAAAATTAAATTAATATCTAATTTTTAAGCACATATGGTGGCTTTACAGTCCAAATGCTTTTAAACATAACTGTTGGATCTTAGAAATGCTTTCAAGTGTACTTTATTAGGACTTTGTAAGTTTAGTGAGATTTGCTTTATCCATATTTCTTAGGATACAATTTAAGAATAAACAAAACGAATGGTTTGGTCTGTTAGAAGAATAAAGTCTCTTTGGGCAACTAAATTTACAGATTCTACTCTTACTTTTTATTAAAATTAATTAAAAAATAAAAACTTGATCAATTTAATAAATTTTTATTTACTCTTTTTCTTTAAATATAAAAAAGCTCTGCTGCCCTAATGAAAAGCGTTATGAAGCAGTTGAGTATTTTTGCATTAGTATTTAATGCCTTGGCTTCTGAACTTCCTAATGGGTTAAAGCCTAAACCGTGCATCGGAATAATTGCTATAAAAAGAAAAGTTTCAGAAAGCTCTAAATCAAATGAAAACTCAAATGAAAGTGAGGTTTCTGAGCAAAGCTCAGCTGAGGAAAGTAAAGAAGAAGCTTCTGAAGATAAATCAGGTCTTGATCAGCCCTTATCTTCTGACGACCCTAAATTGTTGGAGCAAGCTGGAGAAGAAAAAGATGATTCGATTTCTTTAGAAAAAGAATTGAACCCTGCAGAACAAAGTAGTGATTCAGGTGATGCAGAAAAAGATGAAAGCTTGAAATCTGAACAAGCTGCAGAAAGTAAGGAGACTAAGGAGCAAGAGTATGATGATGTTCCCAAAAATTAAGCTTAATTAAATAGTCTTTATGTTTTTTCTTTGTTCACTTATTGTCTATTTAATTTTTGCTTAATATCTAAATTATTGATGCAAATATGTTCTGGCAAGTTTAATTACACAATATTAAGAAAAGCTACGATCTAAAATATTATGCAATTATAATTTAAAAATTTTTTCCTATTTCTTATTTTTGCACTTGTCAGAATTGCTGTTTAAAGCTAAAGTATACGACACTTTTCTGCAGTTTGTAAATAAATTCCTTTTTATTTAATACAGAAAATTTTAAAAATGCTTCTATCTGCATACTTCTGCTCCGCTTCAAAACATAATTTTTTTATTTTCAAAAATACTAAGATAGCTAAAATCTGAAGAATAAGTTGCATCTGCTATTGTAAGTGAAAAAACTAAATCGCTAGAAATACAGTATCACAAAAAGAAGAAAATTTTTATTTTCAACTTAAACAATCTTTTCAGATTGTGAGAATGCTAAGGCATGGGATTATAATATATTGCTGGCTGATGGTAGTAATACAGGTGATGATTATGATAAAAAGGCTGCGGAATTGTAAAATTGTAAAAATCCCGTGCATTTAAATTTCTGGCAATAGCTGGATTTTCCAAAGAATACAAATAGAGGAAAAAAAGTTTTATAAATCCCAATAGTGAGGACAGATCCTTATAATTATAGTCTAAAATGCTTTCATGTTTTGATATTAAGTCCTGGTTCTTAGAAAGAATGGTGTTTAGCTGCATCTCATTGCACATAAGGAACACTCTCAACAGATTGTATCTAGCTTCAGACAAAAACAGTGGGTGGGCAACATCTTCTTTTATTTTACAATAATTTGCAGTTAAAATAGCACATATTCCATAACAAGTATCTGATGGAATCAGAATGTTCCCAATTCCATCCGTAAAGCTGTCCAAAAAGCTGCTACCCCTGAAATGATGAAAGTCTGAATGCTTCTTCAGTTCTATTGTTTTTTTGCCTTTAAGACAATTGTTATACTCTTTCAAACCGTTTGGACCTTTGGAAAATAGCTTAAAAAAGTCAACGGAAAATCTTTTCAGCCTAATTTTAGAATTCTTAATGTATTGGTATACGAGATAGAGAAAAACAAATAGGCTTATGTGCAACCCACCGATAACTATCCAAGTTCGTACAATCTCAGGCTCTTTGGCGTAAAACTCCATAAACTTTTCGTAAATTTTCATGGGTTAATTTGTTTGAGTTAAAAAATTGTAAAAAAAAACAAACAAATAATAAAACTTTTAATCTCATTAATCTTACGCAAAATAAACTGATAATTTGCGGATATTACGAAAAACACTAAATAACTTGTTTTTAAAATTTTTTATCTTACTTTCATAACATTTTATATTTTAAAATATAATATAAAAATTTTGTTTAATTAAGGCATGGGATCAGGCTTATAAAAATCATAGAAGGCACTTGCTCTCAAGCATTTTGCCATGCTTGGCTTCTCTTCAGCGAACAAAAACAAAAAATAAGGGTTCATGCAATTTGTGATGAAGAACAAATCTTCATTTTCATAGCCTAAGATGCTCTTGTGACTTGACATTTTGTCCTGTGCTTTCAAAAGCACTTTTTTGAGCTGATCTGCGTCACAAGGTGCATACATTTTCGAAAAAGTAGATTCAACCTCGGGTATGAAAGACTCATTCGTGATTCTATCTCTGATTTTATCGTAATTGCCTGTCAGGATGGCGCAAAATCCGTACAAATCTTCATACGGGACTACATTGTCCTTAATTGGCTTTATCAAATCTTCAAAAAAGACTCTATCATTCCAAAAAAGCAAAAAGTCTGGGTGTTTTATCAATCGAACTTTTTCTTTGTTTTGAATGTATTTTTCGTAATCTGATTTTCCGTTTTCCTTATCTGAAATGCAGTTATAAAACTCAATGGAAAAATGCTTAAGTTGGGCTGGAGATGCTTTATAAGATTCCTGAAAAAAGTAAAATATCGTCACTCCAATTATTAATATGAATCCTAGGATTATGAGTAGTATAAAAAGAACTAGATGATTCTTGATTGTGTCGAACATATTGATAAATTTTTAGGGGATATTTTTACAATAAAAATAAGTAGATTATTTGTTCGAAAAGGAGCTTTTATAAAAAATGATTCATTTTCTGTGAATTAAGCAATTTAAGTCAAATTGTTGCATTTGATACTTACATTTTAATCCATTATTAAGGAACATCATTTGAGATTGGAAAACTGTAAAAAGCCTGAGGATACAAAGATTTAGCCATCTCAGGATTTTCCAGAGCATACAAATACAGAAAATAGAGCTTCATAAATTCTGTTACAAAAATTAGTTCTTCACGTGTTAATTCTAAAATGGTTTCATGGGATGCTACTATTTTCTGAGCTTCAGAAAAAGCGCTTTTGAGCTTAATTATATTGCAGGTTGGGAAAATTTTTCGAAATATAGACTCTACATTTGACAAAAATGCAGGAACAACGATGCCGCTTCTGATTTTATCGTAATTTACGGTCAGAATGGCACAAAATCCAAACAAACTTTGACTTGGAATACAACGTTTTTTGAATCCAGTAACAAAATCATTCAAAAAATGAGTTTGATAAAAGGGGAAGAAGTCTGGATGATGTTTTATATGTATTATTGATTTCCACATGAGATACTCGTTATATTTTAATATTCTTTTAGGATCATTTGAGGTGAGTTTTAAAAACTCAGATGAAAACTGCTTCAATCTTATATAAGTTAAGACTCTTCTAAAATTAGATAAAATATAAAAAAGCATCAATAATGGGATGCCTGCTATAAATACAACCAGCAGTATGTTTAGACAATAAGTGATAAATGAATTCTGCATATCAGAGGACATTCTAAGGGGATAATTAATTTTCTGTTACAAGTAACTGGCCAATGCTAAAGGAGAAACAACCGATAAAAAGACATTCTCGCCCTGTTTATAAAAAGTAAACTATACATATTGTTTAGTAAATAATTCTAACTTACAAATGAGTTACTTAAAATTAGTAAATAAGCTATCTCATTTACAGCTTCTTGATATATTACCTGAAATGTATCCTAAAAATGAATTTATTAAATCTGGTAAGATTGTTTTAGATACTCAATCCTTGGCCATACTGTTTTGTGGTATTAAAATTTTAGCCCTCAATGAGCCGATTTAAGTTACTGAAGGTAGAAACCGACATAAATAAAATTTACAAGCCATCTGAGAAATTCACATTTAAGTTAACATTTAACAATGAGGCAGTAGTAAATGATGATGTTGAGTTTGAGGTTATCTATTTTGGAGACGCATATTCTGATAACCATGACCAGAAGATATGCCACAATACCATTGGGCCGCTCCAGACAGGGAAGCTGTATTTTGAGCTTGAAACCAGTCCGATTGACCTGACCAAAATTCCCATTAAAACACTCTTTGGATTGACAACCATTCTGATAGTAGGCAAGTTTAAGGGCGAGCAGTTTATTAGGATTGGATATGTTGTGGATGTGAGCTATCCTGGCATAAACAACGAGGATCTTATCGACAGTGAGGAAGAGGCAATTGACATTCCAGAGGAAGAAGAAGAGGCCGAAAATGAAGAGGAGCTTAGCGATGGAGAGGATGATCTTGTGGCCCAAGAGGAAGAAGAGAGTGGGTATGAGGTTATGGATGACGAGGATTTAGAAGATGAAGAAGAGTTGAAGGAGAATGAAGAATGCTCTGGGGATGACCAGCCTTGTTCTGAAGATGATGGATACGAAAGTGCTGAAGAGGATGGAAATTTGATAAATTCTATTGCCGATGCACTGCTGCCAAAGACAAAAGAAAGGTTTATTCCGCTTGAGACACCAATCTTCAGTGATTCTGATTCGTTTGACTATAAGAATAGGACAATGGACAAAAAGAAGATTGAGCTGAAGTTGCTTGAGAATCCCATAATCCAAGTGTTTGACATTGAATGGGGCTTCAACGGCAAAAATGAGGAGACTGAAAACATCCAGTCTTCCTCTGAAAACGAGGACAACGTCCAAACAGAAAACGAGACAAAAAAGCAGAAGCTTAATGAATAATTGTTTTATCTTTGAATCTTTTTTTCTTCAAACTTATTCTATACTTTTATGAGACTTTTTCTATCTTTTATTACAAAATCTGCTATACAAACTAAGGCATAAAAATTATTTTTTTAATCTTTGTTCTAAAAATTTGAATCTGCTTGTAATGTTTGCTGATGTCAAATATTACATTTGTTTGTCTTTATAAAACAGTCAAGTAAAAAAGAATTTAACTTGAAAAAAAGCATTAAAATTGGAAAACTACTAAATCTGATTTTTTTTAAGACTAATTTATATCTATATGCTTAAAGATTATAGAATTTATTACTTGATCTTTTTAATCGTTCATTTTAACAGATTCAGTACATGCTGCTATGTTTATGACACCTGATTTTTAATGCAATATTTATCATATCAAAACTACAATCCGTAACAAAATTCTTTTTTAGCACGTTTACGGCAGATATAATCAGTAACTCATAATTAAAGTTTAGGGTTACTTATTAAAATATGCATAGTTTACTTTGTTTGCTATTTTACCGCTTGCACAACTAGAATTGTAAGATGACTCAAATAATTCAATCATTTGCCGCTCAAGCCTCAATCACAGGTGCTATCTTTCGGTATAAAACCTATTTAAATAAAATACTTTTTTTGTCTAAAATAAATCTACAAAAATTAATTTATTCAAAAAGATGACGGTTAAGGACAAGACACATTTTCATTGCCAAGTTCAGACAGATATTGTAATACTCTAGGTATGTTTTTGAGAGCTGAAAATATAACGTAAAAAGACAGAAAAGGGATAAATAAAAATATCAATAAATAAAAGTTTGAATCAATCACCGGCAGGAGTGTACCTAAACAACAGTACAAGAGGTTCAAGCCCATGCAGTAAATATCAAATGCAATGAGTGCATCAAAGCTTAATAAAACAAAACCCACAACAAAGCTTGTAAAGCTAAAATTGTAACTGTGTAGCGCAAATAATGTGAAGATGATGAAGAAGAAGAAGAAGAAAAACATTGTCAGTTGTTCTGATTCAGAGACTTCAAATTTATCAAACAAGTGAATGCGTCCTAACATATGTCCAGACATGTAATTTTGGGCTAGAATAAATCTTGATTGAATATACAAAGAAAATGCTAGAGGCAGGCACAATGAAATTAACGTTGAGTAAATTTTTTTTTGCCTATAATAACTGATCGCAAGTGCAAAAACTAGAACCAAGGAAACAATGATACTTACAGTGAATCTATTAACTTCGAGAAATTTAAACTTAAGATGAGTTGTTTGGGTATGAAGGAAAAAAAAGGAATCTTGAACATTGACTAGCCCAAATGAACAAAGATACAATGGGTACTTCAGAATAAAGATTACAGCATAAGATAGACCAGGATAAAAATGATTAAAAGACTTGTAACATATCTTAAGTATAATTTTATGAATCCATAGACATTTTGAAAGTTCTGCTACGAAAGAAAAATAATTCCCACACAAGCTATCAAGATTATAAATCATAGTGTCTAAAAAGACAGGCATGAATTAGGGGTAAAAAGCCATTTTATAATTTTTATTAATTAAATGAATTTAAAAAAATTAAAAAAGTTTGAGTGAACTAAAACTAAGAAAAGTACAAGACATGATTTGTGACTCACACCATGCTACTTGTTAAGCAATTTTTGACATTACTGTCTTTAATAATCTATAGTAAATACGGGTATTGAAATATATGTATTTACTATTCAATTCCTTCGTATTTGATACTTTAATCCATACATTCTAAAATGAAAAATTTGTAGTTGCATGACATTTTGGAAATAAAATTTTATTTTTACATTATTAACTCTGCATCGTGTGAACTACTTATTTAACACATCTCTAGCAGCAATTTCTCTACTTAAGTTTCTTAATCCAGAGTAAGCTGTCTTTTTAGCTTATTTTAGAGTTTTTTTTTCGATTCAAAATTTAATTAATTTAATGAAAAAACAAGTTTTTAAAATGATTTTCACACCCTTCTTTCAATGTTTTCTGGCTTTCTCTTAGGCTTTTGCACCTATTGCAGGTACTTAGTGTACGATTTCATCGAGACTATGCATTCTAACTCAATCTGCATTATAAGAGACTTTAAGACATGTTCATATTATTTGGGGCTATTAATAAGAGATGAGATTATTGAAGCCTGGTTAATAACTCAAAAGGTCTTTTACTTTACATCTTTTGGACTCTTTGATGGGAGTAAAAAACAGTTTCCTAGCTGGATTGTGAAACTGCCCGATAAAAGTTTGCTATTCAAGTTCAATATAACGTCATCAAGCATCCTAGTTTCTTTGGCCCTGGTTGTTGCACTTTGGATCACTTATCACGAAAGCAAAAAAACTTATAAAGTATTGCTGTCGTTTTGCGTTCCAGCAGCCTTTTCTCTGTATTTTAAAACAATTCTAATCTTAAAAAAACAAAGCTACACAATGTATGGAAAATTAGGCTTTCCGTCTTTTAACGAATTCTCAGAATCGGAAAAATTAGCAATACTCTTATTTAAAAGCTTGATCATATTGCTCATTCTATTTGCTCTGAATGATTACGTTTTTAGTGCTGCAAACTATGTCATTGGCTCATTTTTACTAAGTTTAGACTTTTTGATAATATTTTGTCTTTTCTATCTGAATTCGCATGATTTTCGACCTGTTTCTTCCATGCTACCACACTTATTTTTCGAATTTACCTTTTTCTATTGTATACTTTTTTTTATTAGCTTTATATTCAGGCGTTTTAAAAAGCCTGTAATTGAAGGCATCCAATATTTCAACGAGCAGCTTTTTACAGGCATAGAGAGCGATTCTCATATTGTTTTATAATAATATCTTGTCTACACACTTAATTTACCTCCTTTTCCCTTAACTTGAGAATATTTTTTTTAATAAGTACAAGTCTCTTAATTGCCTCCTTAGGCAATCAGAGGTTCCTATCGAGACTATTTGCAACTAAAAACTACAGAGAAAGCTTGAAAGAACTTATCATTTATTAAAATAATTTTTGTGCAAATATTTTTTATGAGATCTATCAATGCAAAACCATTGTAAAAAATCAATTTAATGTCATGTAGTTACTACTATAATTGACATCAAATTGTAAAAACGTTAAGTATTTTTGACATTTTTAGAATTAATTGATTAAGAGTCATATAAATCGGTTATATTAGATTAAGATGTAGGTTGGTGTGACAGAATGATTTATATGTATTATTCTTTTGCGTTGGATGATTTGTACATCATTTGTAAGTTGCTAGACCATAGAACCAAAAACTCTTAGATTACCGTGTTTTTATGCTGCATGTACATTATCAGATAGTTTTCATGTGTCTCTTGTCTTAATGCCAAAAGAACTCTAGATTGTTGCTTAAGTAGAAGCTTAGCTGCAACATATTTTCATTTTTTGTGTTTTTTACAAAAAATTTCAAGCCTTCCACAATGCCAATTGTAAATGGTGTAAAATTTAGCAAATCTGAACTGATTCTTAGACTATTGAACAAAGACACAAGAGACACGACTTTGAAGGCAGTGTTAAATAGTACGGGAGTAAGGCTGCCCAAATACATACTTTTTGGGAAGAATTATGATCCAGAAAACTGCAAAAATATAATTTTGAACAACAAATACACTGGATATTACAGCTATTTTTCTTTGAAAAGCAAACTTAAGCCTCTGAACTTACAAAATTTTGAAGTTTCTATTAATAGTCTGATTAACGAAACAAATACAAGATTGTTCAAAATATTGAAAGTCTCTTCTAGCAACATCCCAGTACCATCAAGTAGTCATTTAGAAACCAATGAAGATGGTTTTACAAGTATTCCTGAGGGCTTGGTCTTTGAAGAAGATCACAAAATCATCTTTTACTTATCCATGCTGATTTTGCAGTCGCAATCAAAGATGCATAAACTTAGATTAGAACAAAAAGCACTTTGTGTGCTTAAAAAGGTTTTCAAGAAAGAAGACACTGCAGGAACAAAGAAGTTGCTAAAGTTTTGCAAGTTTAACTTCCAGAAAGAAACCATTGTAGGATTTATACAGAGCAGTGTTTGTGAAATGAAATTTTGCAACCATTTTCTATTCTGGATTTCTTGCAAACTTCCACAAAACTTTTTAGATTTATGGTTTGAAGACAATTTTGATCTTTCCTATGACATTGTAAGAAAACTCAATTATATTTCGCTAAGTGAAAGCGTTCCATTCAAGGAAAACATTGTAGAGTCTCTTCTTCCGTATAAAAACTTCAAAAGATATGTCTTTAACAATGAAATCAACCGGCAATTTCTTGATGGGATGTTTGTGTTTACCAACCGTCCTGATTACAATTTTTATTATGATTTTCTTTTTGATAAGAAGTTTCGTCCTTGTGATGTTAAAAGCCCAAAAGATGAGTGTGAATATGAATTTTTCAATAGTTTCAGAAACGGAGAGTGTCTGTCTTCCAACCTTATCAAGATCAGAAACTATCTCAGGAAGCATAATTACACAAAAATATTCAATCTCTTTGTTTCTCAGAACGTAGAGTTGTTCATTGAATATGCTAGCTTGGCAAACCTAGAAGACATTTTTATTAGGATCATTCAATATAACAACAATTTAGAGCTAACAAGAGGCCCAGATAATATCAACAAAATAATTTTTAATGGTCTAAAAAACAACGAAAAGCTCTTCAGAAAAATAGTGAAATATTTTAAAGATCCTGCAGATCCGACTTTATACAATATTTTGACAGGAAACCTAAAGGTTGAGATTGGAGATGCAATTGATTATATTAAAATGGGGTACGACATCGAGCTATGCAACTATTTTGCATCCCAAGAGGTTGTTGACTGCATCAGAGTCATGGACTCCTGGAACTACGACTTCTTTTTGGATGTCTTTGCTTCTTATGACAAATTCACTATTTTTGAAGCATTAGCAATTTTGGAATACTTGAACAGCCATGACTATCTGTTTAAGAACAAAAAGACCCTAAGCTCTGTTGGAAAAATCATTGACACAATAATCGAGCTCAAATCCACACAAATATTCTTTGAACTTCCTAAAAACCTGAAGATATTTTACCTAATGAAGCATGAAGACAGTATTCGACTTTATATTGAGAGCATAGACCCAAATGAAATTTCTATGGAAGAAGCAGCAGGGATTTATGAACTCAAATGCCTAAGTCCGAATGCTTTTAAAGAGGTAAAATCTAAGTCAGATGTTAATTTACATTGGATGCACGCCACTGCAGATATTTTTCCTTTGAATTGCTGTGAAATGATTGATTTTGTCTTTGAATGCATTTTTGTCCGTAAAAACGAGGCAAACTTTATTTTTGTTGGCCTTTTCAAACAAATTTTGTGTGAAATCTCAAGCAAATTTACAAAAGAAGATTTTATCAAATTATTTGATTCGTCACCAGTTGTGAAACTCGACTACAGTTTTTTCATCAGCAATGCAGAATGTAAGAGTAAAAAGATTGTAGATTTCCTAGAAGCGCCAGAAGCCTCATGCTTTTCTACTCAACTTGAAAAGGTTTATTATATTTTGAAAATTGGATTTGGCAGCAAATATTCTTTGTTTGCTCTTTTTGATCAAATTCTTGGAATTTTGGCATCAAATAACTCTCTTTCTAAAATTTTAGCCCTATATTTTGTCGATCCATCGTTGCTATGCAAAAGACACATTTTAAAATTCATGAATGCTGTTGTTCCTCTTTTATCTAGCAGCAATTATATGATCTGCAAATTGTCAAAGGATTCCTTGAACATGGTCCATTTAGAAACTAAAGAAATTCAAAATATTCTGCCAGAAATCATTCAAGCCTTTTCATCATCAAAACCAATTGTTCAGACTGTCAACAATGACTCGTTGAGCAGTTACTCAGTATTTTTAGAATCATTCAAGTCTACTGTTTTTAACAATTACCTTTGCTTTAACTCTCTTAATCTGATACTGCAGCTTCTTTTTAAATATTTGAGTGAATATACAAAAGATTCGTTGTTTATTTTGAGCAAAATATCGGCTATAATCAAGGACAAGGACCTAAAGTATGTTTCTGGACTGATATTTTCCAATTTAAGCAAGTTTGTGGTCAACAATAATTTTTGTTCAAGAGAGGCGCTAGATGTATCGACTGAATTCAGTTTGTATGTGAATTTTGAAGACTTTGATATTTTACTGAAGAACCTCAATTCAATGAGGATTTGCACGTATTTGGTAGGAATATTGAAATTTAAAGGAAACCACGAGCTAAATAAAAGAATTATAAGCCATGTGATATCTGCATCATCCCACGAGAATGTGGAGCCGGCCTTTATTGCGGCTGCTTCAGAGTTAGAGGAGTTCAACCAATATTTGGAACAGTTTCTACCTGCAATAAAATGTTTATTCAAAAACAGTAAACCTGAGATCAGAAATATTGCTGTAAAAGCTTTTAAATTTATTCTAGAACGGGCACATAGCAATGTAAACAGGGCTAGCAGCAGCAAACAAGACGAACTGTCCAGCACAAACAATACTGATGGCACCGCTGAAGATAAAGAATTTTCTAAAATAAGAAATTTCAGAATAATTAATGAAATTAGTGAGTTTTTGATACACTCAATAATATACGACGACTTTACTTTTAGGATTGCTGCATTGGAAATAATTAAGGATCACAAAGACAGCCTGCCTATTATCTACATTCTCAGAAATGATCATCATTCTTTAGTAAAAAAGGAGGCACAGGATATTTGGAAAACCCGGGTTCCCAATACAAATACTCTCCTGAGAGGTATTTACAAAGATGTGTTGGAATATGTCAAGTACTGTGACTGTAAGACATTTTCGTATGCTCTTCATGGTGCTGTTTCTGAAATGGCAGTAAAATACTCTAGTTTTCTGGAAAAATACATCTCAGATGAACTTGTTTCGATTTCTAATGCTGTGATCGATGAGTTTATTCTGCTAGAAGCTGTTAAAGCAGGAAAAATGATAGGAATTGCAATAGAGTTTATAGAGAGTCATTTTATCATAAACATTTTCAGGGAAATTTATAAAACAGCTGTTGTTGGGAGATCTTCTGATGAAAATAATCAACTGTCTGCAGAAGCATGCAAAGGTAATACTAAACAGAACAAAGTATACTCCAGCCTGAGTTTTTACGGCAAGTATATAAAAATAAGCTCTACAGAGAGTATTTCCTGTGAAACATTTTTGAAATATTTTACCACAGATCAATTAATGAAAGTCTGTATTGCAGACCAAGATATTTCGCAAGATATTTACGTCTGTTACTCAGATACACCTGAAAGCACACTTTTCATAGATTTCTTATCAATTTCGCAAAAAATAGAAATTCTGAAATGCTTTTCTGGGACTTCACATTTGAAGCCTTCTGAGGACATTTCTTATCTTCTAAGGACCATCGAATCCTGTACAGAAATAGAAAATGCATTGCTTAAGCTGCATCCCATCTTTTCTTACAATTATCTGTTGAACCCTAAGATAATTGATCATCACTCTTTAGGACGTATTTTTGAGCGTGTTTTTGATTCGTGCACTGATGTAGAAGTTTTTATTACGCCTAAAAATTCAAGATTTTTGAAAAATTGCAACTTTTACAATATTCACAAAGATTTTCATCTAGTGTTATTTTTGTATCTGATGTCCAGATCTGATGATAAAAAGTCTTTTGAGAAGGTCATTTCTCTAATGCATTATATTATGGAGAAAGATGTTTCTCTGGTATCTTGCAACCCGAACGATTTGCCAATTCTTCCAAATGACTTTATTTTCGAAATATCAGGATATCTTTTGAGAAATTACATTTCCCTTAACAGAAGAAATGACTGCCATAGAGTTATTTTACAGTTTTATGAGAAATATGGCATGGACATTGGATTTTTCAAAAACATTATTGAAGATTCTGTCCTAAATAAGTAGTAGAATAAATAAACTATATTTTTTGAATTTAAATACAAAATTTGCATTGAAAAGCTCAATCTTCTGTGTTTAGTTTAAAGTGAAAATAATTTTAATTTTTTAGATCTATCTTATTTTTAGTGAGCATTTGTCATGTAAAATTTTCTATGAGATAAGCTAAAGCTTTTTTTGCTTTATTTTTTGACAAATAATTTATGGTTCCTGCAATTTGGCACTTTGAATTAATGCTAAATAAAATATTTTGAAGCAATGAATCTGTTTTATAAGAATGGCCCCAGAGATGAAAAATAGAAGACCAAAAATGTATGGTAACTTTCTAAGGGAAAATAAAGCGACTGAAATGCTTGCTGACAATGTATTGGTTGTGGAAGACGTAGTAGAGGGAAAAGCAGCCCCAGTTCTGATTCCCACTAAAAGTGTCCCTCCTGAAAATCTTGTTAAGCAAGATGCTAGTAAAAAGACCTTTGTTGAAGAAAAAGAAAAAAGCAAAAGCTGTATTGGAAACGATAATAGCATCAGTGGTTGCAACATGAAAGACGAGGGCTGTACAATCCAGAATGAAAACAAGGATGATAAACATAGTAAGGACACTTGTTTAGACGTTAGGGAAACGAGTTCTGATGAGAAAAATGATCGTTTGGCAGAGCCTTACAAAACCAAAGAAGTGGTATTGCCTGAGATGGAAGATCAGGACAAAATTGATCCCAAAATTCTTAAAGAAATCAATGAAATTTTGAAGGTTTTGAGAGAGTTTAGCCATCAACTGAAAGCTAAAGACACCTTTTCTGACGTTGAGGTGCTTAATATTGAAGATAAAGAATGCAAGTCATTCCATTTAAACTATTTTTCTGACTTTGTCAGGGACTATGAACTTTCAGACGAATTTATTTACAGTGGAAACGCCAAGCATGAATCTGGATCTTTGCTGTTCTACAGCATTGATTTTAAATATGCAATTCAAGTTGTCAGCAGCAAGGAATTGACAGTTTCTGTCAGGAATTTCAAGCATTTTTGCGACTATTTTGAAAAAAATCCCAATTCTTATATTTCTAGGCTCGCAGGCATTTATCTGACCCCAAATAAAGGCTTTGTAGTGATGGAAAATATTCTCAGCTCAAAATGTAATAAAATTGATGGCTTTGGAGAAAGCAGCATCAGCCAACCTGTTTCTGATTCGTCAACAGAATCCAAAAGACAATGCCAAGGGATTCAGTATAGAGACATATTGCCGCTTGAAAAGAGAGACTCTACTATATCTTCGATACAAAAAGACACTGATTTTCTTAGAAGCCTGAATTTGGTTGACTACTCATTGGTTGTCAACTGCAATTCCTTTGATGTTGAGTCTTTCAGGGCTTTCAACAGCAAAGGGCAGGAGCTTAAATGCATTGTAGATGATATATCAAGCATAGGAATCACAGACGTGTTCACAGAGTACGACCTGTCCAAAAAAATCGAAAGAATATGGAATATTTTGTGTTGCAACAGTGATCGAGGCTCTGTAAATCCTGAAATGTATCAGGCAAGATTGATGGATACACTCTACAACGAGTATTTTGAAGATGAGAATAACAATGTTAATGATAATATTCCTGAGAATTAAATTATTTTTAATTTGTCAACCTACTATTCTTAAGGATTTATTTTGATGCAGATTGTTATTATAACTGTTTTAATACGTTGTATGTAAATAAATAACCCCAAAATTAGATAGTATAATATGTTAAGTATTATTTATAAATTTTTATCCATAAAATTGAATATTTCACATAATATATTTTATAATTATGCATTATTACAATACGTATGATTGATGTTTAAATAGTGTGATGGTAAATAACTTACAATCAATAAAATATTTTATAGATCAGAAGAACCTAGTTTATACGAAAGCACCTTGCTTCTGTGCTCGTAGGGGCATTTATAAACTCCAAACAACGACTCTGACTTCTTAAAAAACTGGTGCTTCAGGCTTATAACTAAGAACTGTTCTGACGAATTTAGTATATAATTTGATATCCTCTCTACATTGATCTTGTCCAGGGCAGAATCCACTTCATCAAAAATGTAAAATGGAGGACTCTTGAATTTGCTCAGGGCAAACAGAAACGTAAGCAATGCCATCGACCTTTCTCCACCACTCAGCTCCTTGAATTCTGTGAATCTCTTGGAAGGTGGCATCAGGTAATATTTTAGATTATTTGTAAAAGGATCTCCCTCGAAGGCGAGATATGCACAATTTTCAGGCACCCCAAAATCTTCGCCAAAATTTTTGTAGTTCAGTTCCTTGTAAATTCTGGGTACCTCACAAGCAACCTTATTGAAGCATTCAACAAAACAGTCCATCCTCTGCTTTTTGACTTCCAAAAACTTGTTCTTAGTAGCCAGTGCGGCCTCCTTTGCTATTTCATATTCGGCGTTGTATTTATTATACCTTGTTTGGATAGAATTGTCATCAGACAAGAAACTAGGCGCATTCTGATCAATTTCTTTGTTTAAAATATCCAACAAACTTTTTAATTCTGAAATGCTTCTAGTCTCTTTGACATGCTCAAAACTTACCATTCCAGTTTCCAGAGCTGCATATTTAAAAACGTCTTTCAGTGACTCTTCAAGCTTAGAAAGATGCAATTTGTAGCTAACTAGCACACTGTTATCCTCATTTCTTTTCTGGTCCAAGGCCTTGAGGTAGCTATTGTTGATCTTGAAGCTTTCTTTTGCCCTCTCTAATTGAGTGTATAATGAATTAAGCTCATTTTCTAGCCTTGTAATCATCAATAATTCGTTTTCTTGGGGCTTTGAGCCCAGATCTGTAGATTTATCAACAGTATTCTGATCTTCAGACAAGATAGTCAACTCCTCTCTTAGTAGTGATATTTTTGCTTTGGTATTATCGATTTTAATTAGAATCTCCTTTCTCCCAAGATCATCGCCAATCACTCTTTTATAGTCTGAAAACGAAGATAGCCCAATCTTGCTCAAAACAGGATAAAAAACTGCAGACTCAATTTGCTTGATCTCCTCTTTTATCGGAGTCTTCTCAAATTCATAATCTTTCAACAGATTATTGAGTTGGTCCAATTCTTTCTCCAATTTAAGAATGTCCTCAGGATCAACACAGGGCTCCTTTGCAGAAATGCTTTCCTTGATAGATTCTCTTTTAGTTTTAAGATCATCAATCTTCTCTTTGATGGCTCTTACATCAATAAATGCGTCTTTTCTATCCTTGTTCTTTTTTAAATCACTAAGAATCTCCTTTCGCTTGGAAAGTAAACCCTCAACATAATTCTCTTCGAACTTATTAACAATGGCCTTCCCGCCTGTAATAAGGCCAAATTGTGTGAAGATCGTGCCACTCAAGGTGCAGACTTTCCCAGGATATTTCTTCTCGTAAACAATGTCCTTAGCAATTGAATCATTCTCGACAATCAGTGCTCCTTGGAAAACAAAATCTATAACATTGTCAAATGCCTGGTCGTATCTTATGCAACTTTTGGCTAAAACTATCTGAGAACCTATTAATGTTTTTTCAAAATTAATTTCATATGCTTTTCTAGGTTTTCCTATTCTAGAAAGAGGAAGAAAAGTCATTCTGCACATTTTGGTTTCTTTCAAATACCTCAAGCAGTCAAAGGCAACCTTTTCATTTTCAGCAACAACTGCCATGTCGTATTTGGATAGCAAAACACCTATAGCCGTTTCATACTTCTTTTGTGTAGGCTCGATCATTCCTATGACGCTCCCATAGACTCCTGAAAAAATGCTTTTTAAGCTTTGGATTGCATTCAAAATCAAGGCCTTTTTCGACTGATCATTCTTTTTGGCCTTATTCATCAAAATATCTCTCATTACTTCATTTAGTTCCTGGGTAAGTCTTGCTTCATCAGCAAGAACATTCTCATAAATCTGGAGTTTGCTCTCTATCTTGGAATTAAGCATGGCTATTTCATTATCAATCTTTCTTAATGTTTCTTGCTTCTCGGCATTTTCTCTTTCAATCTCTTTATTCCTCCTGTTGATTTTCAAGGATTTATTCTGAAGCTGCTTAAAACTACTGTACACAGTATCTCGCCGAATGATGCTGTCAAAATTCATCAAAGAGCTTTCATTTAGACGCTTTTCGAGAGCAGCTGTTTTTTCAATAAATTCCTTTTCTAAGGCATTCATAACATTTTCTAGCTGCTCTTTCCTAAACTTCAGCTGATCCTTAGTCTTCTTCATCTCTTCCAAATACTCAGAGTTCATGCTTTGCATAAATGTGTCAAGTCTTTTGTTATTTTCAAAAAATGACGGTTTTTTATTCAGGTCTTCATACAGCAATTTTAGCTGCTTTTCCAATGTTCTTAGCTCTTCCTCCTTCTTCATTTTTAGCTCCCGTCTCTCCTCCAACTTCTCTTTGTTTTTAAACTCATTCATCTTTTTGCTCTTTAAATAAGACAGCTCGCTTTCCTTCTCAAAATACTCTTTTTGCAGCTTTGTAGCCTCTTTTCGTATGTCGTTGACTGTTTTAGACAATTCAAAGTACTCCCCTCCTTCTTGTACATCCAATTTCGTTTCTAATGCCGCAATCTTTTCTTTTAAATTTGTTATTTCCCTTGTTTTTACCGCAATCTCACACTCATACATCTCTTTCTGTATCTTTTCTTTTTCCTCGATCAATTTTCTGAATTTATGCTCTTTTTCTTTAACCTCTTTCATCTCCCTTAGCATTTCAAGGCAATCCTTTCTTTTTTCATACTTCAAGCTGAGATCTTTGTTTTGTGTCTGCATCTTTTCCAGAAGCATGTTATATTCTTTAACAAACACATCGCTTCCGCAGGCAGTTTCTATAGATTTCAAGAGATCTACGTCACTTTTGATTATATCGCCCTGATAAATAACAAAATTCTTGATTTTGCTGAAGATATTAATCTTCTCCAACTCCTGATCATACTGTTTCTGAGCTATCTTAACTCCATTGAAAATATATTTGGACTTTACTTGCTCATCTGCATTGTCAGCAGGCTGATTGTCCATCTTCATGAGAGAAATCTCTCTTTCAAATATGTTTCCGCCTATAAAAAGTCTCACTCTACTTTCTGACTCGCCATTGCTGATCAAAGACTTGACATTCTTCACTCTAAGACTGGAGCTCTGTGCGTTTAGTACAAACGATATGGCATCCTGAATATTGCTTTTGCCAGACCCATTAGGGCCTATAATGCAGCTGAATCTGTCGAAGGGGCCTATCGTATAGAATCCCTTGTATGATTTGAAGTTTGTAATTTCAACCTTCTCTAAATGCATGAAGGGATTTGTTGCATGCTATTTATAAGAAAATTTTAAGCTTAAAATTCAAGTAAGCAGATAAAGTATTTTATATAAGCATAAAAAAGCTAGCATAAATGCTCAAATAAGTCTAATAGAGAGACTTTAGCAAAGAGCTCACGCTAAAGAAGATTTATGTGTTAAGGTGCATACACTAAATCAAATTTCATAACCAAAATAAGTCTGCGTAAAAAATTTATTACTTTTAGTCAGTAAAAATTTTACAGAGAAAGGCTCAAGAAATTATTATTTTCTTCAAAAAACACATAAGAAGACAAGTTGTAATAAATTTACGCCAAAAGTACAGAATGTGAATGCTTCTCTTCGAAGTGTAAAATTTTAATTTAAAATTAATTTAAAAAGTTTAAAAAACTTTGACTTTGCATGCCTTCATGTTTAGTTCTCTCAAGCTCATTAGAAACACGAAACTTATTACTCTAGTTATGTTCTTAATTGGCTTCTCAAGATGCTTTGTTGGATATGATAGCAACGACAATATTGAGTTTGAAATGCATGGAAAAGATGAAAAAAAGGCTTTGGTATCTCCATACGAAGTTAATTACTCCAAATGCTGCAAACAGATTGAAAATTTTGCATCTGACAAAGTCTTGGATTTTATAAGAAAAGGCGAAAACAGAAGCTTTGTTGGCATAGAGACTGACAATTCTGAATTGTTTTGGAATTTGCGCAGGGTTGCTTGGAAGCTAAATTTGAATGATGTCTCTGATTTCATTGAGGACCATGAAGAAGAACTCAAGCTTTTTATTAATCAGTCAATGGATACTTTAAATAAGTGGCTTGATACATATTTTGCTATGTTTAAGAGCTCAAGCGAAACTTCTCTGTATGCTCAGGAGATTACCAAGGTTCTGGAAGATCTGAGAAATGAGGGATTTGTCGATACCTCTGACATTTCTGAATTTTTCAAGAAAGCCTATTTTAAGTGTTTTAGGGATTTTCTTGGAATGTTGGACTTTACGTCTAAATTCATAAAAGAATCTTATTTAATGCTTTTCAGGTTTGACATTGATCCTCTTCCCCAAGAAATGATTGGTCATTACCAGGCAAGGTATCAAGAAGCTCTGGGATTTCATCTTTATCTGGCTTCAAGGATTGAGCAACAGTTTCTGTCTCTCAAGCAACTTTTCGATGCCAACAAAATAAACCTAAGCTCATTTATCAAAATAGCTTATGAGATCGAGAAGATTTTTGCTGAAGCACAACAATGGTTTGTATCCATACGATGTAATTTCCAAAGCATTGAAGATCTTGCTAGCAATTTCGATTTTACAGATGCTGAAAAGAATCAATTGTTTGAGTTTGAAAGAAGCGCAGGCATTGCCTTCAGAATGTTGGAATTTTTCTACGAAACTTTGAAGGCTGCGCATCTTCCCAAATACAAGCTATCAGCTGAAAAGCAATCTGAAATGGTCAAGACTCTCTGCTCTCACCTATACAGCATTCCATTCAGCAGAAACAGCTTTGTGGAGTTGCTTGATATGCCAGCTGAGACAGAATCAGTTATAGCCAATTAAACTTTTTATTTAAGTTTTTATAGTTTCAATTCCATTAATTTTGTTTTTAATGGCTATATTCCCAGGTTTAGACTGGATTAAGCTGTGTTTATGGTTGTTGATTTTTATAGGTTTATTCTGAAATTTATAAAAATCATTGTCATTTGTCACTTATCTTGAATTGAAGATTTAGTGACAAATAGCTTTCGAAACAAGATTTAACAAAAAATGATCTTGGTTTTATGCGGATAGAATCGTCCTTGACTGAAGAATCGTTAGAATTCAATTCTCAAACCCTAGAAGTGTCTCAAAGCGAAAGCATTTACTACGATTTTAGCAAATCGCATTTGGGGAAAAATGACTATGAGACAATAAAAGATCAAATTGTCTCTAAAGGACTGGTAAAAAAAATTGAAGACATGTGGAGAGGCGAAAAGGTAAATTTTACCGAGGAGAGACCTGTTTTGCATTACCTACTGAGAGAAAAGAGCATATTAGAAGAGGTAGAAGCATTTGCCAATTCCAGCCAGCAAGAAGAGACGCCTAAGAAGGCCAAGCACGACTCTGAAGACCTCATAGAAGCAGCAAAAAATGAAATTTCTGAAGAACTAAAAAAAATTTGCACGTTTACAAAAGATTTTAAAAATTTAAAAGGGGTGACTGAAAAAAGTTTTGACACGATTGTCAATATTGGGATAGGAGGAAGTGATCTAGGCCCGAGAATGGTTACAGAAGCCCTGCAGTTTTACTCTGAAGACAGGAAGGTACATTTTATCTCGAATGTGGACTCAAGCGATACAATAAAAACCTTTAGAAGCCTTGATCCAGAAAAAACCTTGTTTATAGTTGTCAGCAAGACTTTCACAACAATAGAGACTATTGAGAATTTTAAGTTGGCACTGAGCCTGTTTAAAAGCATGCTACAGAACAAGTACACTGAGCATGACATTTGCAGCAGACACTTTGTGGCAGTAAGTTCCAATATTCCTGAGACTGACAAATACGGGATCAAAACTGTGTTCAAAATGTGGGACTTTGTGGGCGGAAGATATTCTCTATGGTCTGCTGTTGGACTGTCGATATCTCTTTATATTGGATTTGACAACTACTTAAAGCTTCTTAAGGGAGCATCAGCAGCTGATAAAGAATTCTACACAAACAAAGAGAAGTCCATTCCCATGAAGATGGCGATAAATGAGCTTTATTATACTTCCAAGGGATTCAACAACAAATGTATAGTCAGCTATGACAGTTATTTGGAACTATTCTACAAGTATTTGCAGCAGGCAGAAATGGAGTCGAATGGCAAGCATGGATCCAAGCAGATGATTATTTGGGGAGGTGTTGGGACAGATGTGCAGCATTCTTTTTTCCAGCTTCTGCACCAGGGAGAACAGAACGTTTATCTGGAGTTTCTGTGTCCTAGGAAGAACATAAACATTGAGTCCTATAAAGACGATAAAGTGGCACAGGCAGTGAAAGAGAATGCAGAAATGATAAACTATCACCATAAACTTCTTGTTGCCAGTTGTTTTGCACAGAGTAGAAGCCTTTTGATCGGGAAAAGATCTGGGGACATCAACAACCACTTTGAGGGAGACAAGCCCAGCGTAACCATTATGTATTCCATGATGTCACCTGAGGTTCTCGGTGCTATGCTTGCAGTCTATGAACACAAGATATTCATTCATGGAATATTCTACGACATAAACTCGTTTGATCAGTTTGGAGTTCAGCTAGGCAAAACTATTACAAATGATCTGATCAAAAGCATCATGGACAATGAAAGTAGTTCTGAGAATTTGGATTTATCTACTAAAGAATTGATTAAGAAACTGACTGGGAAATGATTTTATCTTTCTAGAAATAAATAAAATCTTAACATTTTCTAACACATTTTCTGTTTTTATTAATCATTAAAGCAGCATGAAGCAAACATTATTTCTGTTTCATAATTTATATTAGACATTTTTGTGATGCTAAGCTTTTTCATAAATGAGAAATTGTTGAAGGAAAAAACACCTTAAAAGAAGTGGATCAAAAATGTGCAGTTTACAATATTTTAGCTATCCAATGATAAGCCCGGCAATTCAAAATTTGTCTAAAATGTTGTAAGACCTTTTATTTCCATTGACAACAATCCAAACATTTTATCCCTAATGGACTCGTATGAGGGCAGATTACAGACGTTTGAAAAGTGGCCAGCAGAATACAAAAATGGATTTACAAAGAGGCTTGCCATTATGGGACAGTACTCTATCGATGAGAGCAAAAGGCTGACATGCTGTATTTATTGCAATGAGATTAGTTCGGGATGGAATCTGCAGGACAATCCTCTTTTAAAGCATTTTGAGTCGAAAAACTCCAAATGTATGATTTACAAGTTGTGTTATGCCAGCCAGAGGAAACTGTTTTCAAGAATGCTAAAAGAAAATGACAATACAATTTTAAGTGAGAAGTTCATCCAGTTGAATATTTCTCAAGAAAAGCCAATTACTGTTTGCATAATCTGTGGATCAAGTGACGTGAACCACAAGTGCAAGGAGGCAATACAAAAAATAAACTCACAGATGGACATTGAGAAGTCACAGTTTTACATAAAATACTTAAGTGGCCACTACAACGAGGCATTTGACCTGTATTTGGATAATTCGCATACTCTGTCGCAAGAAAAAAAAGATATTTTGGCTTATTTTATGGACAAAAACCCCAAATATGCTCCATTTGATAGTTTAGAAACATTCTTACAGGCAAGTTCTGGCTCTTTTCTTGAAGAGGTTGAAGTTAAATTGAGAAAAATTGAAAATGAGGCTATTGCTGCTATTTATGAAGATTCTATTGCAAGCTAGATATATTTTGATAAACCTATGAGATAACTTATTGCTGTAAGATTTGCTTCAGCATAAAATATTTATTTACTGGTATTTTTAGTTCCAGGAACACATTGAAGTTTTTTAAAGTAATTCATTTGTAAGTTTAGAGTTATTTATTCAACAATGTACAGTTTTCTAAATTAACATTGAATGTCCGTTTTGGATGAAGGTTAACAGAACTTTAACATTCAATAAATATTGAAAGTTCTTAAAATTGTTTGACTTTTGACGATCTCAACGAAATCAAGACTAAATTATAAAATCCAAGGGTAGGGTTTCTTTAGTATTTTTCTCATAGAAACTTTTGCTCTTTTTGATCAAATCAAATATTTTCTCTTCACTTACATTCTCCTCAATGTGCTTGAAGAACTTGTCTTTCTCTTTTCTAGAAAAAGGCTTTAGGTGCCAAATAACAATAAAAACAAACAAAAAATCATTCTGGTAATCAATCTTGTCCAGAATTTTTCTTATCGATGAGTATGAAGACATGGCATAGAGAAAAAACACAGGGTTTTCTTTTACAAATAGCTTTTTCAAAAACCCCATTTCAATCACATTGTCAGTTTTCCTTTCGCAATGCTCTATTATTCTGCAGGCAATCAGCCGTATGGTATCGTTTATACAATTAACACAGCTGTCTGCATAGTTCCTGTAGAGAAATCCGCTTTCTAATTTTGGAATCAAATGAGGAATCACCATACACGGAAGAACAGCTTTGATCTTCAGAGAATTTAAGAAAATTCCTAGGATCAAATTTTCAAACGGGTTGTGCTGGATAATAAACAGTTTTCTAGTATCTTTCTCTTCATTTTCATTCATTTCAGCCAACTTGTTATTACTGGCTGTATATTCATTCTTAGATATTCCATGACCACCACTTTCTTTGCTTTTATCCGGCTGAAAATTGTATAAAGCATAAAATTCTGTAATATTCACAGATATAAAGCTAAACAGAACATTCAACTCCTCGTTGCTTCCTGTAACATACAGCAAGTACTCGAGCAAGCTTATGGTGCTCTTGTTTTTTCTCCTGAGTATATCTCTTAATTCATTTTTATAGTCCATTGCAAATGAAGGATTGTAATACAGATAAGAAATGACAGAGTTGTCCAATATCCCTTGCAGCAATCTATTGTTGTGCTTGCCATCTTCAGGCTGGTTGCTTTCGCCTGTTACAGTGTCTTGAGAATGCTTAGTCCAGAATAGCTCTTGATTTTTATCCAAATTGATCTTATAATCTTGCTCAAACGAGGGATCTCCAACAGATGCCTTGGCCAACAGTATAAAATCATTTGTTTTTACGGACTCAACTTCAAAGAGTCTATTTTCCAGCTTAAACAAATCCAATATTTTCCTGTAAAGTCTACCTGCATTTAAGCTATAATCACTGTGAAATGTGAGCTTGCAGAGAATTGGAAACATTCTGCCGATCAACCCTTTATTAAGGCTAGAAGTCATAAAATACAGTATTTTTAAAATGTTGTTATAATATCTAGTCTTATGACCTATTTGCAAATTAGATGGAGTGTCGGCTAAATGAGAGACCAGCTCTACCACATCCACTGTTTTATCGAAGACATAAGACAATCTAGTGTCAAGATAAAATATTACGTAGAAATAAGTAGCAATCATTTCTATAATTTCCTCACTCTCATAGCTAGCCACAGAATTAAAAGTAACAAATCTGATGAAGGTCTTATCTATCTTTCTATTGAATAATCTTGCAAATACTTCCATGTACTTTATTTTTATTGACTTTATAGAGCTTTTCCAATAATCTATAAACTTAATGTAAAAGTCGTAAAATTGGACTAAATCTGCTTCGTCCAGTTGATCCTGATTTATGTTCTCCAGCAAAAGTGAAGAATTCTTGTCTGCCACCTGTATTTTATACATTAATTTCAAAAGATACCTGTAATCCAACTGTTTAAACACATTCGTATAAGCTAGTGTGTGATCCTTGAGATTTCTGTGCAGAAAAGCCTTCTCTTTCTTATTAAATACCTTTGGGACTTTTATTGCATTGAGCAATCTTTTATTTTTTATTGAAAAGAAGTTGAACAGTCTTTTCAACACTGTCAAGACAACTGATTTAAGGTTATTTGACTTATACAGGGCTTTTAGGATGCAACTATATTTGGCATTCCCATCTCTTTTATAGAAATGCAATATTTCGTTCAATCGCAAAAATATCTTTGCTATTACGTTTTCCTCCACATTTTTGATCTCTTCAATTTTTTTTATGTTCATCAGGTCTTCTTTTATTTTTGCAAGAAACGAATATGCATAAATCAGCATAAAAGTGCAGCATAAAGCATCATCAGTGTTTCTTGATAAAAACTCAGCAAAAGGAATGCAATGATTTAGGCATTCTGATAGTTCCAACAAGAAATGAACTTGGTGCTTATCAAGAAAAGAGTCCAGCTCGGTCGGGTCTTTTACTATATCAGCATTGGTTTGAGAATGAACCTCGTGTATCTTGGACGCATCAGTTGTCACTACTTTACTAAAAGTGCTTTCCAGCAATCTGTGAGCTGCATAATTTCTGAACGATCTTCTGCCAATCCTCGACGAATCTATTGAATTATACATCTCCATGATGGTTTTGAACAATCTGTCAGAGTCATAATTCTCACTTAGGAATTCAAGGGCTAAAACCTTTGTTTGAATTTGGCATTTTATTTTAGAATTGAGAAGCTTAAGCAAGACAGGATAAATGGAAGAAGAAAGAAAATAGAAATACGATGTCTTGGCCAGCTGACTTAGAGCATTAATGAGTGCAAGAAGCTGGCTGTCGGAGCTCAAATCAATTTTCAACTCCTCTAAGCTCTCATAAAGAATGTTTCTGTTTGATTCATTAAATGTGTTTTTGTTTATGTCAATAAAATTGCATATCCAGAGTATCTTATCCTCACAGTCATTAGTTTTGGAGTATTTACATTCAATATGGCTATTGTCTGCAATTTGATTGCCATCTGCTGCATTATTGTGGTTTTCAGAGTTATAATCTGCTGACTTGTTACCAACCTCTGAATTGTCACGATCTTCTAGACTTTGTCCTATATTCTTGTTTTTGACGCTATTATTTGCTTCAAGATTGCAATTTCCTGGTCCTTTACTAGTCTGTTTAACACCATTTGCAATGTAAATTCTAACTCTTTTGCTTTCGTTCTGCTCCTTCTTATTTTTGTCGCATTCCATCATGGGATCTCTCATAATGCATAAAATAGCATATTTTGAATTTAGCTCAAAAAAGCCAGCTTCATGCAAATCTTTTTATGCTCTATTAAGAAAGTCTAGGTGTTCATTTTTAGCTTAAAATAAAATATATTAGTATTAGTGAATAGCTTTAACTTATAAAATGAGGTATTCTAAGTAATAAGTTTAATTTATCGAAAATTTTAGTTTGTTTTAAGGCAAGAGAATATTTGTTAGTTATTTAGTAAGCTAAGCCATTTATCTGTGAAACGGAAATAAAGAAAATGAAACCAGCTTCGAAGCCATACTTTAAATATAGTTTTACTAATAAATAGAATGCCTTTCAATATGACTATTTCCGTGAGAATCTCTTCTGAGCCTGTAAAAATATTCAACACCCTCCCTGTTTAGCATCTGAACAAACTCCTCATCATGTGTTATGACAATCATCTGTACATTGCTTCTTTCTTTAATTATTTGTGACAATGAGGATGCCAGGCTTTCAATATTATCTCGATCCAAATTTGTAGTAGGCTCGTCCAACGCAAGTACATTGCAGCCACACGAGAACGAATCAGCAAGGACAATTCTAAACAAAATACTCGCAATCATCTTTTGTCCTGCCGATGATCTGCCTCTCATATCAAGTTCTACACCATTCTTTATCATAACAATTCTGTAATTGTAAGCTCTAGACTCAGAACTCTCTGACTTCAATTCAATGTATTCAATATCGTTTCCCTTGTAAGTATTTGCCCAAAGCTCTCGCAGAAGACGATTAATCTCTTCAATCTTCGACCTGTGAAAGTCTACTATTGATTTGTCCAGTGCATTTATGCACTTGTCTAGATCTTCAAGACTCAACTCTAGGGTTTTTATTTCAATAGTGCATCTTAAAAAGTTGGTGAGGGTGTCTTTATAACCAGTATCTAATTCAGAAGCTAGATTCTTGATGGTTTGTGTGATCTGCTTAAGCTCTCCCTTTATGACGGACTCATTGTTTGTCGTTTTGAGCTTCTTATCGGAATACGAAGTCAACTTCTCTTTCAATATTGTAAATTTTTTTATATCAAAATTTTTTAGTTCCTCTTCAATATCTAATGCCCGCTGCTTTAGTTTCCTGAGCTTAATGTTTTCTTCTGTAGTTCTAAGTTTCATCTTTTCTCTTTCTAGGTCCTTGTTCAATTTAATAATGTTGTTTTTGTGCTCCAAAATCACAGATCGGATTTTTTCAAATTCTTGGTCATCTTTCAGAGTCTCCGCAGTCACTTTTTTGGAGTCGAAAATCACGTATGAATTATCGTTTCTTATCTCGCTCCTAAACCCTGATATCTTGTTGGAGATTTCGACTGTCAAATTTCTAATCTCTTCAAGCTTCTTGATCTTCATCTCCACTTCTAACTTTTTTCTGATGAATTTTTTTTCCAAATTTTCAACTTTTAGGCTTTTTTTCTCAAAGGCTTCTTCCAAATCCAATATAATGTTTTCTCGGATTTTTTCTTTTAGAATCTTGTTTTGATCAATTTTATTGTCTCTTTCGGCTAGCTTTTTACGATTCTCTTTTTCAACCTCAATCTCCTTCAAACGCTTTTCTTTCCTTTCAATGTCGTAATTTATAGAAGATAGTTCTGATTTCTTGGTCTCTAGCAAAGACTTAGTATTTTCAAGACTCAACTTAAAAGGCTCAATATCGACATTGTCCGGTAAGTCATCATATTCTTTTTTCATCTCCAGCAACTGCGAGCAATAATTCTTTATTTTCTCGTCTTTATAATTTAAATTGACAATTTCTTGTTCAATATGCTTTATTTCAGATTCTTTAACATCAATCTCCTTTTTTTGTTTTAGAAGATCGCGTTCTAGATTACAGATGCTAGTGGCTGTTTCTATCTCATTGAACAGCTTTTTTATTTCACATTTGACTTGATTATTCTGATCAATTTCCAAGTTCAATTTGTTTGTCTCGGCGATTGTAGCTTCTAGACTTTCTTTTTTAGTCTCGGCATTTTTGATAGACTCAGGCAACTTTGCAATAACCTTTTCCAGCCTGCTCACAAATTCGGTCTTTTCATTGCAATTCAATCCTTTTTTGCACAACGGGCACTCTTTCTTCTTTTCTCCTAGCTTACAGAAATTTAGGTAAACAGAAGATGCATAATTAGAGGCAACAATTATGCTTTTGCACTCTTCTAGCTCTTTTTCAAAAGCCTCTGTACTTTTCAGAGGCTCGTAATCAAGAACTCCACTAAGAAAATAGTTTTCTACATCATCTAAATTTTCTATTGTATTTTTGTTCTTTATATTCTCTTTTCCAGAAATGGCTCCATTCTGTTCCAATTTTCCTAAAAGAGATTTGATCTCATCTAAAATTTTGCTGTTATTTTCTTTTTTTTGTATTACAAAATTTTCTTTCAAATGATGCTCTCTCTCTAACAATTTCAAAGCTTCTTTACACCGGCTCAGTAAGTCACCTTTTGTGTGCAGCTTCCTTTTTAGATCTTCTAAATTCTCTTGTTTGATTTCTTCCTCGATTTCATTCATGTTTTCCAAGAGATGCACTTTTTTAAAAGATCTCTCAGATAGCTTGTATCTCTCGTTTAGTCCTTCCTGTTTTGCATTCAGCTCTTCCATTAGTTCATCAATATAGCATTCTAATTCCATTTGCCTGTCATAGTCTATCTCAATTTTGGAATCTACATCAATATCAGCCCTTACTAAATTTTTATACTTCTCTACAAAAGCAGAATTTTCATCTATCTTCCTTTTTATCTCAGCTTGCTCATTTCTTTTGGCAAACAAGGATTCCCTCATTTTGTCTAATTCTCCTGATTTTTCCCTAATCTTATCGCGTACTGATTCAAAGGCTTCTTTGGATTTTTCTAAAATCACATTCTCGCTACATGAAAATTCTTCTGTTAGAAAAGACACAACACTATTCTGTTCTGCTCTAAGATCATTCAGTTTATCTTCCAAACCCCCGATTTCACTCAATATTCTGCTGTTTTTTAGGTGCTCCTCAATAGCTTTTCTTCGCAGATTTTCAACTCTGGAAAATTCAATCTCTATGTTGATTTTTCCATGTTCACAAAGCTCAGATTCTATGGTTTTTATAGACTCCAGAATGCCATCTCTGCTTAGCAAAAAATTATCCGGAAGAATTTCATATCCAAAATTTTTTATAAAATTTTTACAATATTCGAATTCCACATTCAAGGCCTTATAGTTCTGCTCTAACTTGCAGAATACGTCTAGTTCTTTTCCAATCATATCAATATTTGAGTCAATCCTTTGCAGCTCCTCAATAAATAACTTTAACTTCTGCTTTTTCTTGTCAGATTCAGAATTATAAAAAGATATGCTTTTTAGCAATTCGTCTCTTTTAATCTTATCTTTCAGCAAAAAAGACAGTCTCTGTTCTTTGAGTTTTAAATCGGTGTTTATCTCTTTTTTGCTGTTTTTTAGTCCTAAAAGAGCTTTGTTGTACTTTGTAGAGCAGAAAATGTCATCCAGCTTCTTTTTCATAACTGTTGGATCGCCTAAAGGCCATGTGCTCTCGTCCTGGTGGCAAAGTATTACATTTTCGAGAATGCTGTGGCCGACTCCAAGATGTCTCGGAATATCTCTATCAATGTCAGCTAGCTTTGATGCTAGTAGGACATTTTGGCCGCCAATATCCTTTGAAAGATTAGTCTCCAAAGTTTTTTGCTCAGTTTTGCCTTTTTTCAAAGTTGATTGCATAGATCTGGTGCACACCAGGGTCTCGCCCTTATTGTTTATAAACTTTAGCCTTATCTCTGCCTTGACATCAATTTCTCTTGCTATTTTTGGATCGTAAATGAAAGCGCCTCCTCTGCTGTTTGGCGGCATTTCTCCCGTAGTGATGTACTTTAGGCATTCAATTATTGTAGTCTTTCCCGTTCCATTTGCTCCAACGATTAACGTGAGGGGAACATGGAATTCTAAGATGTTTTTATCGCTTGGACTAAAGGACCGGACTCCTTGAATCATGAGTTTCTCCAATCTTGCCATTTGGGATATTTTTATTCGTAAAATTCATGCTTTTTATTGTTTTTATTAGTTTAAATTGCCACAAAAGTGTATGAATAAACTATTTTTTGGCTCCCTCATGCAAAATTCCGAGGAAGGAAGCAAAAAGAACAGAAGAGCTATTTTAGATTCAGACGAAGAGGATGTTGGTCTGCCACATGAGCATGCTGGACAGAAAGAAGTGGTGCCAAGTGCAGCGACAACGTTATTAGGGAGTGCAGAAACAAGCAAGATGAAAGCTGAAGCAAAGAAAAAGAAGAAGGTTGAACCAGAAGACATAGAAAAATTATCATATGATTTAATAAATCAAATGAGAGAATATTATAGGAGAGATCTGGAACATAACAAGCAAAACAAGCCATCTTTTGAGAAAATAGAGCATGTTGAGGAGGTCTGCTCGAAAATTATAAAAAAAGAATGGCAAGAGATTCTTGTCAAGATGGGAGTTTTGAATGAGCTAAAAATATGGCTGGAGCCGCTTGCTGACAAATCGCTTCCAAGCCCCAAGATCAAACAGCACATTTTAGACCTGCTTTACACCATGCGAGTGACGAAGAATGATCTTCTTAACTGCGGAATTGGGAAGATTGTTCATTTTTATGCCAAAAATCCCAAGGAATCCTTGAAAATACGAAAGTTAGCACATAAAATTATAAACAGATGGAAACAGCGAATTATCAGAGAAGAGGTTGGTGAATGATTTTGAGTGAGAACAGACCTTATTTTATCTAATGGATAATCTTTTTTGGAATTACAAATCTTCTGTGCCTTTTATCTAATATTTTTATATCAAACACTTTTAAATAAAAATTTTAAAATATAGATTTCTAAATATTGCCTTAATACAGAACGTGTTTCTTGCCTTATCAGTTTTTGGCATACTAATACAAAAAATGCAATATCAAGGATTAAACATACGAAAATGATTGAAGTTTGCAACTTACGTCTTAAAATTTTATTTTTTGCTTTAAATTATCAATATTAGAATCACACACATTTGAGGAAATTACGTAAGTCAAGGAAACTTGATACGTACACATATTCTGCTAATCAATATAATCGTATAACCTTTTAGACGGGGTTTTGTTGTTTCCAGGAAGCAAAGCTCTGAAGTCCGACAGAGCCAGTTGATTATTCTTTATTTTGTAAACTAAAAGACTCAAGAATCCTATAAAAAGTGTCAGAGATAAAGGGTGGTTCCTAAACAGCCACGACTTGAAATCATTTAGGACTGCCAAAGTATGGTTTACTTTGTATGTTATTGAATTCCTGTCTATTAAGTCTTCAAAAACCGTTATTCTTCTCAGATGGCAATTTCCAAACAGCACAAATGCTAATATTCTGGCGTGGCAGTACTTCATTGCAGGGGCAAAACATAAAAGAATAGAAGTAATTTTTAAATGAGATAGAATTTAAGGGGTAATAGAAATATCAGCTTTTTAAGATGCAGAGATTAAAAAAGAATAAATTGAAGATCTGAAATGTTTAAATTACAACGACACTGTTACTTCTTGACAATCTAAAATATCTTGTGCTTTTCACTCCTATAACACTTTCTGAGCCTTTTAAATTCTATTTATTGCAATCAAACTTGGTTTTCTTGGCAACAAGATTTTTGCCTCAAATTTGTGTGAAATAAAAAGGATAAAATATTTGTTAAAAAATTGCCCAGATAGATTTATGTCTAGTAATACTAAATACACAGATTTTTGGAGCAACTTGAGGGATGCTTTTGCTGAGGATCCCAACAAGATTCTTAACTTCATTTCAAACCACACAAAAGAAGATTGTAAGTTTTTTCTGTCCTATTACATATTAAGTCTTCAAAAGTATATAAGAGGATACTGGACTTACGAAATATTTAGCATTGGATTGCTCACAGTAACTCTCGAGCTGGCTGTACTGGTGCTTCTGTCTTTGCTTTCTATATGCTATGGCATTTACAAGCGTAAAGAGATAAAAACCTTTGTTGAAAACCTAGACTGGGAGGAAATGATTGATGCTAAGACTAACAACAAATATAGCTATTCTAAAAGGTATCTGATAAAGCTATCAGAAAAAATCAGAATGCTTTGTTCACGTTATATCTTAAATGAGAAAGTGCCATTGCGAAAGACCCATAGAAAACTGAAGAGAATCCAAATAAGCTATGATGATAGAAATGTAGATTCTAAAATATCGCATTCTGTAGGACATGATGCTTTTGAATGAATCCTTTTAGTTTTTAAATGGAAGCTAAAACAAATACAACTAAATAAAGCTGTAAAATAATAAACTAATTTAAAATACAATTTACAGGCATAGTTATTATATTATAGTATTATTATTGTTGATATGCACCTAATTCATGTTTAGCATTCAAATTGTTTTTTAAACATTTTGTCTTTTAAACTTTTGTAAAAAATTGTCCATGGAAAACGAAACTTTCAGAATGACTTTAGAATCTTTTTATGACGTAGACAAAATACACTGTAATGCAGAAAAAGCCTTGGAACTCCTAAAGGATGCCGAGCAAAATAACAACATGGATTCTAGCTTGACTGAAGCTGTGTTCTTCATTATTCTCAACACACCCAACTATAAAAAGCAGGTGGCGTTAATCGATGCAATAATCTCCTGTAGCTCGCAGAACTTCAAACTTATGCTTTTGAACCATACCATTTCTAATTTTTGGGCTCTTCCAACAGACAGAAAAGATAAATTTTACTATTTGATCGGCAGAACTTTCAATATTCTTGGCTTTAGAGACATTCTTGCTATAACAGATTTGGAAATACAAGAATTTATTTGGAGCAGAATAAATGCAGACAGGTCAATTGTAAGGGACTGGGATGATGATCTTTTTTTAGAATTTTTGACTCGCTGCAAGCCATTTGTGGCTTCTTTGATAAGTAAGATTAAGATTCCCAGAAACAAAGTGCAAAAATACATAGATCTTCCGATGAACCCAAAAAACAGAGCAACACTGTACGGCTTATTTAAGTAAATAACCTAAAGAATCTTTGAATCCCTGTCTGGTGTATTTATGCATAAATAAATGTTTTTTCTATGCTTTTTCTTCCTAAATTAAAATGTTGTGAGTTTTATGCATGAATAAAACTAAAGATTGATTTATGCATTGCAGATCCTGCTTGTCTTGCTCTATTTCCTACCTTCTGTCTTTATACACATTTTAATCCTGTCATTATTTGTCATTTTCTTGTTTTTAACCCTATGGAATTTCACAACGAGGATGAAATCGAGTATTTCGGATTTCTTCCTGTTTCCTTTACAACAGAATTGCAGTCTGACCTGGATGCTGCGCTTAACGAGATTCTAAGCAATAACCGTTTGCATGGCAAAGTTCAATCATTCATTGTTGAATCTTTCAGAAAAAACATCTTCATATTCAACAATTTTGTATTGCGAAATATTTTGAAGTTCCCTCCAAATTTTAGATTGGAGAGAAAAATTACAGACAAATCGATTGCAGTGGATATAAAAGACATGGTTGACTTGGTGGTGGCAAAGCAAAAGCAGATATTGGAGCTGAAGCAAGAATTGAGCAATTTAGAAAAAGAATTGGCCAATCACACAGACAGAAATAATGGCTATAAACAGCTGCTTTCCAACAGAGATAATTTCAATGATTTATGCACAGGCGCAAAGGAAATAAAGTCTTTTTTGAAAGATACAAGCGAATTGTATGAGAAATACAAGACAAATTGCATGAGAAAGGATGCAGAGTTTGACAAATTGATGGAGTATAAGAACATAAAAAGCGAGTACTACAAGACAGAGAGAGACAGATTGTTGGAGATTGCAGATTTTGAGGTTTTGGAGAATTTTAACAATAAATTGAAGAATTTTTAATATTTTATACTAGATTAGGTTTGTCGTGCTTGAATAAATGTGTTATAATGAAAATAAATGTTTTATAGTTAGGATGTCCATGCTTTTCTACAAGTGATTTTAGAATTGTAGCAGAATTAAGTGAAAGTTTATAATGGCAATTGCACTTGTTAATAGAAAGACTTTAATAATTAGTATTTAAAAAGGAAATTCCAACTTGCCTTCAAAATACATTTAGAATATATTCAAGATGCATAAAAACAGGTGCTTGGTGACACTTGAAATAATAAATAGATTGTAAATAAGCTATTCATACTATTTAATGTTGCTAATGAGATCATCCAAATGCATTTTCTTCTCTCTTTCTTCCTCTTTTCCTAACGGTTTCCAGTCTCTTCAACACATCCTGGGATCCCACTGACCTGTATCCTTCAAAAAACATGTTTATGCAGCTTTCTTTATGCGCACACTTTATTGCCTTTTCAAAGACATACAAATCGGTGGCCTTGTCCTCGTCTTTAGAGGAGAAGAAGCTCAGCCCAAAGTCAATAATCCAAACAGAAGTGTTCCAAATGAAGTTGAGTGTTGTCAAATCTCCGTGCACGATGCCTGCATTGTGGACATTAGCTACTAGCTCACCCACCTCTTTCAATATTCCATTTATCTCTGATATCTCACTTACTTCATCATTCAGTACGTCCTTTAATATTCTTCCCTCTACTTTCTCCATAAAAATAGAATTTCCTTCGCTTTTAATAAGCTTTGGTGCTCTAATATTCAGTTTGGACAGCTTTAGCAATATTTTGCATTCTTTCTTTACTCGGGACTTGGTTATTTTATCATCCATCTCTTTGATCCTGTAAGACTTGGGCAATCTCTCCTTTATAATTGTGTTATCCTCTTCATAAACCTTTGCCTCTGCTCCCTGAGCTATGAGATGCATCGAGGACAAAATTTGACTACTTTTATGCACAAAATTAAACTAAAACAATGAATAAAGAACGTTGCTATTTACAAAAATATGGTATTGTAAAATATTCTTAATTTATTGCTAAGCTTATTATTTATTTAACTAAGTCAAGGTTGCATTTGATTGCTTTCAAATAACGCTGTAAAAATAGTTCTGTATTCAAAATAAGTATAAAAAATAAAGCATGAAAAGTGAATCCACAAATATCATAAAAGTTAATAAAGTCATCATAAAGAATATATATACCTGATAATAGCATTTAATTAGATAGTTCTTTGATATTGAAATTCAAACCCAAAGAAACCTTAGCAATATCTGCAAATGCATTCTTAATTTCGTATGGAACAGAAGCAGGTGTGCTAATGCCTGTCCCAAGTGAAAAGGCTGCTGTAAGAGTAATGCACTCCCTCATGCAATTCTCGACATCATCCTCTCCAATCATCAGAATTGATTTGTCAAACACTTCATTCCCCTCAAATACTTTGAGAACATCCAGTCCAAAGGAAAAAGGCTGAATTTTCAGCATCAACAGCAAGCTTGCGTCTGAGATTGTAACTGTGTCGCCTTTGGACAAGAGCTTGTGGTCAGCAACAAGATCAATCTTTCCCTTGTTGATTTTAGTGTTCATCCTTGCAGCCTGGAAAATGTTGATCTTCTCGGGACCAAGGCCAGTAGGCCCGGCTGGAATGATAACATCCAATGGTGCAATGTCCCCTGCAACGGCATTTGCCTTTCGCATGTGGTCCATCCCTGCATGCAGAATGCTCTTGGGATCAACATTGTCAAAGAAGGCTATTGCTACGTCATCATGCAGCTTTTCAATGAGCTGGTCGTATTTCTGAGCGTCTAAGTCTTTCAGAGCCTTTTTCATAATCTTGTTCTTGGCAAAGAGAAGCTTGACTTTTGGATCTAGAGAGGACTTCACATCTTTTAGTTGGGTAGATTTTACTCTTTTAATGCTTACCAACATGTAATTGTCGTGACTAGAAAAAAGCTCCTGGGTCTTTGAGTACATCAAAGCCTTTCTTTCCGAAGCAGTACAACAAGAAGACATTTGGGGAGCAAAAATTTTGAGAATTTTCCAGTAAATTTTTCAGAAGGGACAGACATTAAAAAGAAGAATAAGCAGAAAATAACTAATTTAAACACAAGACAAGTTAAAGTAACTTATTATAAAACTTTTGGGTGTTTATAAATGCTAATGTATATTACTCTAAATTTAAAATAATACAAGTAAAATGTTAATGAAAAATAATATTCTATTGTTTGTTCATGCTTGTAGAAGCTGCTGTTTACAAAGTTATTATCCTCATGTGGCTGTAAAGAAAAGCATTTGTTGAATGGAAATATCAAACAGCATGCATGAGCTTCTAAGGATCTGTAAAATGAGGAAGAATTACAACAGATGAATCTGTCTTTTTAACGTAATATTTTGAAAAAGCAGGAAAAAAGCCCTTGTGACAGAATTGAAAGTCACAGGACCTAGGCTTATAGTAAGTAGGTGTAGAGACTTACAATTGAAACAATAATTATGATGACTTTTGGTAAGAAAAGCATTAAAAATTTGATAAAAAATAATTTTTAATGCTTTATTGATCAATTATACTTCAAAAACACTATTTTGTCTGGGCAAGTCTAACCAAAATGAGCTTTCTCAATTGATTTGTGAGGCTCCTTGATTGAGCTGCATAAGGATGCCAAATACGGGACAATTTTGTTGTTCTGACTATGCTTCAAAACATTTTCTTTAAGAGTATTGGCCTTGCTTAAGACTTTAGTATGGACATTGAGCAGCTTACTCAGCTCTTTGTTATAGCAAAACTCAACAACATGAGAAATGCCTTTTATTAGCCTAACCTTAGTTGCTTTTAAAATATTAATATAATATAAATATACTTTCAGGTTCTCAAATGTTTTGAAGTACTTATCTACCTCTTCTTCATAGTCCAAGGGCTCGTCATCGTTGCCATCGTATACACAATACAGAATAAAGACAAGGGCTAAAGCAAGCTTGGCTAGAATGGAGCATATGTCTCTGTTCTGGCTAAATATGGGAGCGACTGTCTTTTGCACAACAAACAAAGCTCCGTCTATGAATTCAGAGCCAGGATAGTAAATATTCAACGTTGAAAATATAAAAACTAAGATAGAAAATATATGCACCATAAAGGTTAAAAATGACACAAAATAAACAAGGATGTAGTTATGAAGTATTCCGCTTTTATACGCCACAACTGGACTTTTCCATATCAAAAAGTATCCCAGAAAAGCTAAAAAGATCAAAAAAGCCAGCTGCATTGTAGGATTTATGCCAGCTATCGGCAGTATTAGATTTACAATGTGCATGTAAAAAAATGATAAAATAAGCTTAGGGACCAGCTTCTCAAGAAGACTGTTCTTGGGATAGCCTGTGGGCACTATAGTTGTTATCGTTTTGTTTTTTGAGGCATCAGCTGTATTGATAATTTTAATCTCAATAATTTGATCTGAAACATCACCTGAACAAGGTTTTTCTTTGCAAAAAAATTCACTGATACGGTTTGAATGAGAAAGTAAGAAAAGAAATGCCAAGAAAATAATCTCGTTGACTATGACAGCACTATAAGCTCCAAAATAAGTAGACGACATTTTTCGTATCATTTTTAGAGGATAAGCAGTTTTGAGAGGCAAGAGCAATAGAACGTATAATGTCACTATTTTGTCAAATTTGAGAAGAAATTTTTCGTTGGAGTAACTGTATCCCCAGAAAGCGCCTATAACGACAAATGCAACAGCCAATAAAATTGTAACAATCCCAATTATTTTAGTTGCAACCGCAGGTTTTATGGTTTCAGATATTTGCTCGCCCATAAAATAATCGACATATGATTTCAGCTCGATAGGACGATCTGGAGAATCTTTCAGAAAAATAATCTCTATCCATCGTTTATACAGCCCAGAATATAGGTTTTTGAAGTACCATCCCAAGAAGATGTCGTGAAGGCGTCTGTAAGCATCCATTATTGTTTTGGAGAAGCTGTGGATATCTGTCGAGGCCAGAATACTTTCAGGAGTGCTCATGAGGAAGATAAAATTTTTAAATAAATTTGACAACTAAATTCTTATCAAAATTTTTAAATAAATTTCACAATTAATTTCCATCAAGATTTTTAAATATTTTGTATTAATCAAAATTGCAAGAGGAAATTAAAAAAAAACTAAAAGATTATAGTATTCTCATTTATAATTAATCTGAAAACTTGTGCAAGAAAGCTTCTTTTTAATTGAACATTCTTGTTTTTCATCTTGCATAAACTAAATACTTGTTAAGGGCTATGAACAGAAAAACTGGCAATAAGAAAGAAGAAAATGAGATAAAAGAAGTTGATGTAGAAAGGAAAACGACTAATGAAGTAGAAGAAGATGCATTGTTAGATGAGACAGAAGAAGAATCTACGGATGATGTTGTGATTGAAGAAATTAGACTGGATAGCAGATTAAGCAATAGGGTTGGCAATTCTGAGAACAGCAAGGAGATGAGAAATGAAGATATAGTTAAATATGATAGGCAGATACGCCTATTTGGTGTTGAGACACAGAAGAAGCTTTTAGGTGCAACAGTTCAAGTCTTTGGGACAGACAACTTTATTTCTGCTGAAATTCTCAAAAATCTTGTTCTTCTGGGAGTTGGAAAAATATTTGTGAGCAAAAAGATCCTTGAATTCACAAAGAAGATTGTGCCAGATGATTTGAGCAAAATCAACAAAAGTCTGGTTGTAGAATTCTCGGATAAAATGGAAAGCTGCCATTTCAGATTTATTGTCGATAGTGTATCTCTGAATGCAGACACTGTTGCTTGTGAATCTGAGTCTTTAATGCCAATATGCTCATATTTTGTATGTTCAAGGTGTTTGACACTGATTTTTAACGGATATGAGCATGAATGTGTGCAAAAAGAGGATAAAGTGCTTGATGTAGCATATCAGTGCCTGGCCGGGGCATTTGCTGTGCAAGAATACCTAAAGTTTATCCAAGAGAAAAGCAATGTAGAGACTTTTAAAATTGAATTCTAAGATTACCTTAACAAGAAAGTTTCATTCTACATATTTAGGTTTATCTAGCAAATAGAACATTTATGTTTTGTAAATAGCAATATCTGTTAAGTATTGTTAATAAATTTTTACCCATGAAATTAAATATTTCACAATATCTTAATAAAAATCCTTTGTTAGACTTTCTTCAGTAATCTTCAAGACTGGAACAAACATTCATCAACTTTAATATGAATTACAGTGTGTAAACGGCTTATTTGTTCATTTTTGTTTTGTTATAAATCTTAATATTCTGCAAGTCACATTCATGACCTGAATCTATTTCCTTTTGGTCATTTATTCTGTGAAATCTATATTAATACAAATAAATACCCTTTACCTACAAAGTGGCTTATTTTTATTATTTCATTCGATTATAATTTTATAAAAAATTTAGGTAAATACGTCTCTTCTCTTTACTTTTTATTCATCCATGTATTCCGTATTGTTCAGAGCATCCTTTTTAAACAGTCGGAAATAGTTCATTGAGAGGTTAAACGATACCTTGTACAACTTGATCAGCAAATTCTTTTGGGCTTTGGCTTTCTGAAGATTCTCAATTGGTGATGCCGTATCAGAACCTAAAAACAAGGTTGTAGAAGACTGTGATGAGTTGTATGCTGAAAGAGTAATCCTTGCCCTAGATTTCAGCAAATCCTTGAGATCATGGAACTTATTAATAGCCTTGAAATGGGCATGAACCAATTTTCTGTATTCCTTTTCACAGCAGATTTCTGTAATGTTCAGAGGGAATAGGAGATGCAAGGGAGTTGTTCTTATAGTTTTAGCATAATACAGGTATTTTTTGAGGTTTTCAAATATTCTGTAGGACTTCTTGATCTCTTCACGCGAGTCTAAGGTCTCATCCCTATTTGTATCACAAATGCAATATACAATGAAGATAAACACGATAATTAGGTTAGCGAATGCAGAGGATGCATCATTGTTCTGAAAGAACAGATAAGCAATGGCAGAATCAAACAAAGAAAACCAGAAGTTTTTGAAGTCAGATCTAGGGCACAGAAAGTTCAGTAAAAACAGCATGTACACAATTACACATGCTGTCTGTACAAGAAAGGCTAAGAAAGAGATAAAATAGGTATTGATATAGTTATAGATAATTCCATTGCCATAGTTATTGCCTGAGATGCCTCTTGTAAGAAAGTATCCTATAACAATGAGAAATAAAAGCATTGTAAGTTCTAATGTAGAATTTCCAGCTGCTAGCAAAAGCATTGTATTCATATTATACAGATAAAAAAGTGACACAACTATTCTGGGTGCAATTCTCTCAACTAAGGTCTCAAAGTATTCTTCATCTCTCACAACTAATTTGAATTCAATTCCTGTTTCCGGATCTGTTTCAAACAAAGTGCAAATGTAGCTATTAGTGCTCGAATCTGCGATTAGGTGGGACCTTTCATACGCTTTATTGAGCATTCTTATAGCATAATTGAGACAATAGCAGATTAATATGCATAAAAGAATATTAATAATTTCAATTATAATAAAATTAGTTGCTTTAAGGCGGAGTATGGGCAGGTCTTGCAGATGTATCAGAGGAAAAGTGTTTTGAAAAGGCAGAACTGTAAATATGTAGAAGGCTATAAATCGAAAAACCTTATTTCTGAAACTTTCTAGGAAAAATTTTGCTTTTCCCGAATATGCATAGATTGCATAAACAACAAGCATGAAAATCAGCACTAGGATTGACCTAACAATTACTCTGTTGGCCAAAAGCAAGCACAAATTGTTGAGTGTCCTGTGCCTTGTAAAGTAAGTTGGGCATGCTGAAGACAGCCTTGAAGAACTATCCGCAGATGCAATTTCAAGTAATCCTTTTTGCAACTCGGTGTAAAGTCTTCTTGGGTACCACTCCAGCAGAACGCTATAAACAAATCTGTATCCTTTCATTATCCTTCTGCAAACAAGCTCTAAATCTAGCAGTGCCTGCTTGCTACCTGATCCATCCATTCCAAAAAATAAAAAAATGGAATTTATAAAACATGATTTTTGAGGATTGGCTTTATGCAAGATATTAGATCAAAAATAGTTTTTGTAAGCATTGTTTTAATCCACTAACAGGATGAATTACCATAAGAACGACTAAAGCTTAAGAGTATCTTCATAATTTTGTATTAGGTAAACTGCAAAAACATGAGAATAAATTTTGTTTGGATCATGCATTATAAATGAAAATCTATCTGAAATTAATTACAAAGCTTTTGTTCATCTTTGTTTAAAATAAATAAAAATTTTAGCATAAAATGTACTGGTATGAGCCAGGAGAAGACTCCTACACACTTTTAGATGTATTGAAGGCCGAGGATATACAAAGCAAGGTGATAGTGGATTTAGGATGTTCAACAGGAATACTCACTGATTTCCTAGAGGAGAGAAATACTGTGATTTCCATAGATTTGAACATGGATGCATTGAGGCAACTTAAGAAAAAAAATGCAGTAAAATCAGATCTATTGACTGGAATTGACCAAAACAAAATCAATGTTGTAGTTTTCAATCCGCCATATGTCCCTGATTTTGACTGCCCGGTATTGGGCGGCGGCAAATTTGGAAGAGAGATAATAGATAGATTTGTGGGTCAAATTAGAACAGAGTGCTTTTACCTTCTTATTATAGAAGCAAATAAGCCGTTAGAAGTTGTAGAAAACATAAAAAGAAGAGGATACGAGTGTTTTGTTCTGAAAATACGCAAAATAGTCGGTGAGACTATTATAATATTAAAAGGTGTCAGAATATGATAGGAATAGTTACAACAAGAATGACTTGAATGCCTAATTATGGTATCATTTCTACTGCGAAAACGTAAAATCTGATCAAAGCTTTTTTGATTTTATGCAAAATCCTTTGTCAGAATGTGTTTAGCATTTTACAAAAAATATAAAATAGAATGTTTTATTGATTCTGATACTTTGTTTCTGCATAAAAACTAAGGATGTCATGATCATGCAAAGTTAACAGTAACAATAAAAATTCGAGTAACTAAGAATAATTTATTATAATATTCTATTTTCTAATCTTCAGAATCCAGGTCAAGTTTCAATTTCTCCTCAAACTCAGCCTGTTTTTCCTTCTTAGCTTGTCTTCTCAGTTTTCCCTCATGCATTTCATGCTTAATTCTCATTTCATTCTTAATTTCTTTGTTCAGGAATCTATGATGAGATATTCTTGATATTTCTCCAATATTTTTAAATTTGTTTTTAAGAGTGTCTGCATACTCAATAGCCTCCTTTTCTATTCTAGAAACAGGCCCAACCTTTTTCCCAGCATGCGCTTTCCACAGCCTCAAAGACGAGTCATCGCTTCCAGATACTACAAACTTTCCATCGTTCGAGAACTCTACTCCATGGACCACCTGCATTCGGTCATTATAGTAGCAGTCTCTTGGCTTACGCTCATTGATGTTAAAAAGTCTTATTGTCCTGTCGAAACTGCCGGTGGCAATTTCATTTCCGTTAGGGCTGAAAGCTATGGAAACAACCGAATTGGTGTGTCCTCTAAACGTATTGACAGGTGCTTCGGGATTCCTAATATCGTAAAGATAGGCATTTCCATCGTCATTCCCAACTGCAAATGTATATCCTCTCTGCAGATTGAAGGACAAGCACAAGCAACCTTCTGTCTTGATTTCAACAAAACTCTTGCATGACCTGTTGTCATACAAGTTTATGCTCATTCCTGTCAATGCACCCATTATATAGCTGAAAGACCTGTTGAACTTAACCTGTGTAACATCATCCAATTCGTAATGGCTCTTAGGAGTTAGTCTATTGGTGTCAAACAAGGAAACCCCTTGGAATCCACCTGCTGCTATGCTTTGTCCCATAGAATCGATCGATGATAAAATAGAATTACATTTAAACTCACTTTCTATATTATTTACCGATTTATCTGCTTCATATCTGCATACTTCAATGCTCTTTCCTTGTGTCACAAATATGTTGTTGTAATTGTCCAGTGCTATCCCATTTATTATCTGGCTGTACTCTCTTTCTACTAGAATATTCCTACTTTTCAAATCCCATAAAATTACTTTGTTGTCATAGCTGGAAGATGCAAAGCAGGAAGATGAATAGCTCTTGACTAGCTTGTTAATTCCTTCTTTATGGTGTGAGAGGGCCACAATAAATGGACTAGCCAGCATTCGTTCGATTTTTGTAGAATTCAGAGCTTGCACATACTCCCTCTCCAATCCAAAAGGATGATGAATAGGATTCTTGGATGACATCTTATCTCGTCTGTCGCCTTTGCATTCTTTTCTTCTTGCTTCTTTACTGTGGTAAATGGATTCTATTTTCATTGGGGAAATTTTTTCTTTTATTTTGTAGAATAAATTTAAGCACACAGACTTATCTATTGGGGTGCACAAACTGTCCATTCTTTCAATTAATCCCTTTACTTGATTTTGTGTTTCTGCAGATCTCATTTTTGTCTTTTTTATGCAATCCCCAATGCAGGATGATAATGCGTTAGAGAAGGAGCTAAAATATGAAATCCTGCCACCGCCACCCGTTCCAGGCCTTTTTTACATGGAAATGGTTCCAAACATCGAAACCCGGTCGCATTGTTCCCTGTTGGATCAGGACTATAAGTCTATCTATACACCTTTGACCGAGTACTTTCCTGTCGATATTTTGGCTGGTGTTAGAGAAATTGAGCAGGAGTCTCGTGTGGGATGGCTCAACAAGGACATTAGCAGTAGTGCTTATGACCAGGAGAAGCTTGACAGGAACGAATTATTGATGAGGAATGAGCAAAAGCATCATATTGAAGATGTGCTTAACTTCCAGGAATACAGGGATGGGACATTTAAAACAGTTCAAGAGAGCTGCGGTGATTATGAAATTGAGAAAGAATACCAGTTAATTCCCTCTCAAGACCAATTTATAATTGTTACTGGAGATGTTAGTGAGGAGGATGCCAATACTCGTAGCTTTTCTCTCGAAACAAGCGAGACATCTCTTATTGATAGGTGCATGACTGAGAACAAAGCTTATAACAGCACCAAGTTGCATGTTGAAGATAAAATATGCATTGAAATAAGGGATGGGAAAGCCTTTTACTCTCTAGTGAAGTATGCCTATAAGTTTGATTGCACAGATAAACTTTGATCAAAGCTAACAAAGTGTATGTTGAGGCTTGTTCGATTGAAATATAAGTAAAACTTTTTTACTATTCTAAGCTGTGTTAATTTTTATTTAGAGACAGCAATTTTCATTTGTGGAGTGTTCTTGACAGGCTATCCTCAACTTAGTTATGCTTGGCTTTTGATGCCATTAAATAGTTTAAATAAAAATATTAGTTTTATTTTGAAGTTTTCAGCGATTGAAAATTTTTTATAGGCAAAAATATGTTGAACATCTTTTGAGTAACCGTCTTTTATGATTTTTCTCTAAAATTCTAAAATTTTATATCCCCATGCACAATGAAAACAATAGTAATATTGAGTCCTACGATGGTGATATAAATAATAACAGTTGTGAGGAGAAGAAGGACGAAAGAATAAAAATTTCATTGGAGGCTGGTAATTCATCCAAGACTGTTGTCCTGGCCAAGCCGACTGCAAGGACATCCAAGCTTCTCAAGGCATACTGTGCTGAGCACAATGTGGGCTTTAATTCTTACAGACTGATTTATAAAGGAAAGGTCTTGAAAGAAGACGAGGCGATCAGCGACTACAACCTAAAGGACGGCGATACCATTAATGTGGTAGCAGTACAGACTGGCGGATGCTTATAGTTCTGCAATGTTCGCTTATAATTAAATCTGTTGGATTTTACTTTTAGTTCTGTCAGTACCAGAATGTAGACGATAGGTTCTGATACGAAATTTGTTGAAGCAGAGAAGCTATGCCATTGGAGGGCACTAAAATGGAATTTGATTAAGATAACCTCAATAAAAACTCTTTGATATTTGCTTAGATTTTTCTTTTGGTGTATTAAAATAAGAATGGAAAGCAAACAGAAAAAATACATTGTTTGAAAATGCTCAACACTGTCTTTTTCTTGTTAAATTCTGATCTGTTTGTAACTTAGAATGCTTTGTCTGAAAGAAGTTTGTGATGCTGAAAATTTGATTAAACAATTTTTATTTCTGGTAAGCACAAAGTAAGTTGAATTATTTCTGGTAACACGAACTTTATCTCTGACAATACAATAAGAAGAGAATAATTTTACATATAAAATTGATGAAAATATTAAAATTGTCGCAATTTTTGCTTTTTATTCAAAATTTTGGTACTAAAAACAAAGCAACAAATCTTGTATAGATTTTTAATCAAGAAATTAAATTATGTTTACATTATAAAAAAGTTTGGCCAAGCATGAAAACGAAATCTAGAAACTAAGTTTTTGTTGCTTTATTCTGTGTTCTATCATTCAGATCCAGATACTCTGAGATCAAACTATGTTGTTGCATATGACAGTGAAAATAATTGTAAATATGACTTCGTGACAATCTATATTGAAGATAATTAAGTCTTGCTAAATTACATACATTCTCATTGTTCTCTGAGGAGATTAACCTGATGCTAAAGGATTTGAAAATATTTCTATTTGTTAGAAAAAGCAAAGAAGGACAATTTACTTTAGAGAAAAAATCAGCGAAATATTTCTTCTGTAAAATTACATGCATGAAATAAAGATGCTTCTTTACATTAAAAAACAGGTAAAAAGTTTTTTTTTAAACAATTAAAATTTTCAATCAACCAGTCAACTTAAATTCAAATAAGTCTTGTGTTTATTTAAAGCGACTATTGCCCGCTTCTAAATATATTTCTATTCTTTGAAATTCTGATAATTTGCTATCCGTATAATGGCCAGTACTGCTTTCGATCGGCATTCTGTCTGAAAGTAGAATATAACTACCTGTATTTGTTCTAAAAATTAATTTTTCTAAGGTTGTTTTTTCTTCAATAGCATTACACAGAGAAGTTCTGTCTTCAATGGAAGTCTCATCAGATAGCTTAATATCTAGATTCTTTAAGATTTGGTTCTCTTTCAAAGCATCTGCTATGCATTCGGACATTTCATTCTGTGTGCCAAAGTAATTTAAACTCAATTCAACCAGAGATCTGTTTTCTTTCAGTGCGTCAAGTATTTTCTTTGTGTCCGAAGCAGAACCAAATAAGGATTGAATATTAAAAACTTTCAAAAACTTATTTTTTGCCAAAGCATTAGCTATGCAATCAATGCCATCATTCTCGAAACTGTTGTAGCTAATATCTAAGCAGACCAAAGATTCGCTCTTTTCTATAATATCTGCTAGGCATTTTGCACCTTTATTTTTTATGTTATTGCTTAAGATGTTGAGCGTAGTCAAAGTATTGTTTGCAGGACCACCTGAAGACGAAGTGCCAAATTGTCCAAGAACCTCATCTTCTGCAAAAATGCTAGCTATGTACTTAGCGCCCCTATATCCTAAGTTGTTTTTTGAAATGTCTAATTCAGTCAGTGTAGAATTGCATTTTAAAGCCTCTGATATCCACTTCGCATCTTCAGCTTTTAACTTATTGTATGATATGTTCAATGAAGTTAAGGGAGCATTGCTTTTTAGAATTTGGGCTATATGTCTGGCAAATTCATTTTTGTTTCCATCACTACAAGTCTGCGAGATATTTAACGAGTTTAAGGTATTGCTAATCATTATAGCATCAATAATAACTTTGACTCCATCAGGTCCTATACTAGTGTTATTCGAAATATCTAATGTAGTCAAGGTTCTGTTTCCTTCTAAAGCATCAGCTATGTATTTAATATTTTCAGCATCTAATTTAGAATATGTAATTCGTAGTGTAGTCAACGTCTTATTATTTTTCAAAGCAGACGCTATCATCTGAAAACCTTCATTTCCAATATTGTTGCCTGAAATATCCAATGCAGTCAATGTCTTGTTGCTTGCCAGAATATTTGCTATGCATTCACCACCTGAAGTCTCTGAAAAAACGCCTGCAATATTTAGTGTGGTCACAGAATTGTTGTTCTTCAAAGCATTTGCTAGAAGTTTTGCATCATCATCACTTAACTTATTAAAAGATATATCCAGTGTTCTTAAAGATTTAAGCTTCTTTAGCGATTTGAGAATGCCATGTATATTTGTAGAACTTAAGTTGTTTTCAAGAATAGCTAATGCTTTTAGTGCTTTATTTTCAGCCAAAAATTCCTGGATTATCTGAGCATATTTCTCTGGATCAAGATTGAAATTTACTAATTTTAGACCTTCAAGAGTATCTTTTGTAACTGATAAAATAGTCGCAACATCAACAATCGAATCAGTATATTGATGTGATAAGCCCATACCTCTTATTTTCTTTGAGCTTTTCTTGACAACCTTATTCCATGTATTTTTGATGCTTTGTGATCGAATTCTTAAATCCTTGCTAAAAACTAACGACCATGTCTCAAAAACCTCATAACTCGTCATTTGCTCAAATATGTCATCTATGTAAATGAAGAATGGCCGAAAGATTATACTGGTTGCAGGATCTGACAAGTTTGCAGACTTTACTATATTCTCAATGACTTTCTTAGTTATTCTGTGGTCGAATTTATTGTTCTCGTCAATAAACTCACATAAATATACGCATTGGTCTCTCTTTTGCTCGTTTGTCCTTATTACGCCTTGATTGTAAAGAACCTCAAAGATATAGTCAAAATTCTCTGTTTTAACATCGTTGTTATTGAGTAACTGAATGTATCTGTTTATCAATGATGGCAACATAAAGTTGTTGCTATCAGATTTGAGATTTTTGAGTCTGGAAAAGTCAATTTCTACCTCTGACTTCATCTCTTCAAAGAAGAAGTCGGTATGACCTTGTGAGATTTGAAGTTTCATTGTAACAGAAGCCTCTGACTTTTTAGGATTCAATGTTATATAGAAATCACCTAATAAATC
>Ga0308169_10000584_pt1 | contig 51211 bp, 39 predicted proteins | sample PhyBR1_2_FD_202139 | JGI IMG/M metagenome (GOLD analysis project Ga0308169, IMG submission 202139) | Phyllosphere microbial communities from UC Gill Tract Community Farm, Albany, California, United States - DLSLSB.R1 | ecosystem: Host-associated > Plants > Phyllosphere > Unclassified | place... | reverse complement strand
ACTGATTGGCGGAGCTTCTTCCGCACATGCAGGATTTATCGGTACGCAACTGAGTTCAGAATATTTTTACCCTGATTCAGAAACCTCCTATGAGCCAGCAGTGGAGGCGCCACCACAGTTCTTTGTTGGAGACGGCGTCGAAACAGTAGTGAACGTGGAAGGCGTAACAAGCATTGCTGTCGATGTCAGCGACACCTCCATATTATTTGATTTCTCGACGACCTTACTTAATCCTAGATGGGGAAATGTTCCGTTTAATGGTCTGATATTTAATGTCGTCAACGACGTTCCATTGAATTTCAGCTCTTTCAACATCAGCTCAAACTTCGAAGATTTTGATCCGTCCCGGGTCAGCTTCAGCAATTCGCAGGTGACGGTCAACTGGGCAGGATTAGCGTACGACTCCAACACCATGCTAATCATTAATTTCGAAACTGCTGCTGCAGACGTGCCCGAGCCGGCAACGATGACACTGCTTGGCCTCGGTTTTGTAAGCGCCATCGCAATACGTCGCCGAGGCACCAAGGTTATCAAACCCCGGCAGGGTCTTAATCACTAAAAGCATGTGACACGAGTTTAGAGGGGGCAATATGGCCCCCTTCTCTAAAGCGACCAGGATTTTCTATTTTCGACAGGCTCCGCTATCGACCAAACAGTCGACCATTCACCAAGAGAGCGGATCGGATATTGCAACATTAAAAAAGCTCGCCTGAGCGAGCTTTCTATTGGACGAAAATCACTTCTCGACGAAGGATTTCACTCCCACTCGATGATCAATGGATGCGCCAAGTGTTTGAAAAGCTTCACCTTCAAGCCACTTTCTCAAATCTGTACCATGCACAATACATGCTGGAGCTAGCGATCGGTTACCCTGGAATATCAGTATTCGCTTACTTTTTTAACGCTCTCGTCGGTGAGCCTTTTGCGCATGGCGGTGCGAACGACCTGCTGTCAGCTTGTCTAAAACTGACTTGGCCCATATGCCTGAGGCGATTTAATCTTCGAAACGACTTCAGACAAGCGCTGCAGACACGCTGTTACATGTTGATGACGCGGACCAGCCAAACGCCCCATTCCTCGTCGGGATTGGTGGTGCCGTCTCCAAGGCGCTCCTGCATCACCGCGACGCCCAGGTCTCGGCGCTTCGGCAACCTGTCTCGCTGCGCCGCATCCAGGGCAGCGCCGATCTCGGCATAGGATAGATCGGTGCAATAGACGGGCGCGCCCGGCTGCTGGCGCCATGAATCGGCGAGTGAACCGGCGTCGAAGGCATCCAGACCGGTATCGTTGACCAGCGACATGGCTGTCTCGCGATCGTGCTCACGATCTGCAGCCACGGGAATCGCGATCCGGTCCGATGCGCCGACAGGCTTTGCTTTCTTGGCGAGAGAAGCTGAGCCGATTGCATTCCATGCCTTGGCGATGGGGCGACCAAGCTGCTCGGCGACCCACAGGCTCTCGACCTGCCCTTGCTCGATGGCGTCGATTTTTTCGTCGCGGAAGGGATAATAATTGGAGGTGTCGATCACCACGGTTTCCTGCGGCAGGCGAACGACCAACGACGCGATGCCGGGGATGCGGTTGAGTGGAATCGATAGAATGACCACATCTACATCAACCAGTGCGTTTTCAGTTGTCACAGCACGGGCGCCAAAGGACAGAAGTTCCGCATCAATCGCTGCGGGACCTCGCGAATTGGCCACCTTTACTTCATGGCCAGCCCGGCTCAGGCGCATGACGAGCGTCTTGCCGATGTGTCCCGTACCCAAAATGCCGATTTTCATAAATTCCTCTTATGGACGATTACTGTGCTGTCACAATAGGGATAAACTCCGCGGAACACAAGAACCCACCAAAACGTGAGTAACCCACCAAAAGGTAAGTACATGTCGCATCGCGATTGGAAATGTGAGGATGCGAAGCAGCAGATTGTCTGGGCTGCTGCGACGAGCGAGGCGCTGCGCGTGCTTGAAGGCAAGTGGAAGATCATCATCATCGTTCAACTCTTTGCGGCAAAGCAGCCACTTCGATTCTCGGAGCTGGAGCGTCGTGTTGAAGGGGTGAATCAGAAAATGCTGATCCAACAGCTCAAAGAGTTGGAAAAGGATGGGATCGTTATACGAACAATCTATCCGCAGGTCCCTCCCAAGGTCGAATACGCACTGAGCGACATGGGATTAGCGCTTGGCCCATCAATTGAATGTTTGATTGACTGGTCGTTGATGCGCCGAGAGGTTCTTGATGCAGCCTCGACAGCCTGATTGCCTCTGGCTTCGTTGTGCTTTTCAACGTTGGCAAGGCGAGATTGCGTGGCCCGTCGATACTGGTGATGGCGCCCGACAGGCCGCGAGATGCTCAACGGCTTATTTGCCTTTGGCAGCAGTCTTCAGCGCCGCGTACTCGACAGGCACCCAGGAATACCCGGTAGACTCCTTGCGCACATGGCCAAGCCCGGGGAACGGATGATGGGCGGCGGCCACGAGCCATTGCTGCTGAGCGGCTTGCGCCAGGATCTTGCGGCGTGAGACGATCGCTTCTTTCGAAGATACATCGACTTCGATCGTCACTTCCGGGTGCGGCAGCTGGACTGCATGGAAGTGCACGATGTCGCCCCAGACCAGCAGCTTCGCTGCGCCGGACGTGACGAGGTACGACGAATGGCCCGGCGTATGGCCGTTGGAAGGCACCACCGCAACACCCGGCACGATCGTGTCGCTGCCGGTGAATGTCTTGAATCGGCCTTGCGCCGCATACAACGCCACTGCAGCCTGCGCCATCTTGAGGAAACCATGCTGGCTTGCTGGCAGTCGGGATGCCGACGACTGGTCGAGCCAGAAGTGTGCATCCTTGCGGTCAGCCCAGACGGTCGCATTCGGGAACGCCGGCGTGCCGTCCGGCATCGTGATGCCGCAGGCGTGATCCGGGTGCAGGTGCGTCAGCAGCACGGTATCGACGTCTGCCGGGTTGTAGCCGCCCAGCTTGATGTTCTCGACCAGGCGCCCTACTGTCGGGCCGAAGCAATCCGATGAGCCGGAATCGATCAGGACCAGGTTATCTTTGGTATGGACGCCGTCTGTCAGCTCATGCCGTGCAGATACCTCGTGCCGTTCGAATTTGCATTGCTCGTCCTTGAGCAGCCAGACAGGCTTGGCGCCACGACGCCATCCAGTCAGACAATCGTGCTGGAACAGATCGGCATAGCACAGCGGTACACCGTACCGAGGCTGCTATTTGCGCCGCCGAGGCTAATGTGCATGCTGTCGGTCACGATCTGCTACCGAGACCCGAGCTAATCGACCTCGACGAGAGCTGGACAAATGAACCGGTACCGGATCTCCGGCACCGGTTCACCACGCCGGGAGTCAATACTGACGCTGACCTATACGCGCCCCCCGCTTGAGGCCGTTTTCGTCTCGCCCCCTGGTGGCAAGCGTGGGCATTGCGTCAGAACCGGTACGTCAGACTCGCACGAATGGTCCGCCCGAACAGCGGCCGCGCCACGCCACGATTGCGCGTTCCGTCCGGCGATAAAAGGTCATTGAACAGCGGATCGCCTTCAGTGAATGTCAGCGAATCGCGCAGGTTGGCCACGTGTACCTGTGCCATCAGGCGCGGCGTGACCTCGTACTGCGCGCCCAGGTTGATGATGCTGTACGACGGCAGCAGAGTGACATTGGTATCGGTCGCCTCGGAGAAGCGGTCGCCCGTGTACTGGTATTGACCATAGATCGTCAACGGCAGACCGGTGGCGGCGCGCAGGTCGTACGACGGCGTGAAGTTGGCCATGAACTTGGCCAGGCGTCGCGGACGGCGGCCATCCTCGCTCACCTGCACATAATGGTAACCCGTGATCACGCCGTCGTCAGTCTTGTCTTCTTGCGTGAAGGTGTAGTTGGCGCCTTCGATCTTGGGCTGCTGAACCAGGAAGTTCCCTTTCAGTTCCAGGCCATCGACGAAACGCGGCCGATAGGTCAATTCGACTTCGGCGCCGACGTTCTCGACACCGCGCTTGTACAGCTGCGCCACCTCGGGGCAGGAGTTGATCTGGGTGACGCCCCCGACCGCCGAACACTGTGTCGACTCGATATCGCGGTAGATGTTGACCGCGCTGCGTGGCGAGAACTTGTTGTAGAACACCGCCACCGAGGTGCCGAACTCTCGCGTCATGTAGCGCACGCCACCTTCATACTGGCGGATGCGCTCGACCGCGTCGATATCGACCGGCGCGCCATTGGCGCTGATGGTGCTGGCGGCGCTCAGGTCGACCAGGTCGCTCACGCTCGGCAGGCGGAACGAGCTCGAGGCCAGCGCATACACCGCCAGCGGCCGGCTGATGCTGTAGTTGGCGCCGATCGACCAGCCGACCGCGTCGAACTTCTTCTTCAGCGTGCGCGCGGCGGACGGAAAAAACACCTCGTTGTCGGCGGTCGTATCGCCGGTCGATCCGACCACCACATCGGCCGGCGTCAGGTCGAGCGCCGTCTCGCGGTTGCGGCGCACCACGCTCGCGTCCAGGCTTTGGTAACGTACACCGGCATCGATGCGCAGGCGCTTGTTCATCGTCTCCCAGTGGTCGAGCAGGTAGACAGCACGGCCGTCGCCCTCGAAGTCGGCCAGGTGGCCATTCCAGCCCGGCAGGATCGCGCCTCCCAGCGTCAGCGATGGCCCAACCTGGCGGCCGCTGGCGTCCACCGCGATCAGATCGGCCAAGCGGCTGCGCGCTGCGCTCTCGCCCACCAGCAGACCGGTCTGGAAGTTGACGTCATAAGTGTAGCGGCTGCCGTAGACGCCGAAGGTCACATCGTGGGAACCTGCGGCCTGGAAGGTTTTCTGCGCCTGCAAGTCCAGCACATTGCTGCTGGCGTCGATCTTGGCAATGTACGGGATGAGGAAGTTCATGTAGGCGTCGCCCGCGACGGTCGAGCCGTCGTTGGTCCAGCGCCCCTGCACGCCGCTGGCCTTGGCGTAGTTGCGAATGAAATCCTCGCGGCTGATATTGGCGAAGGCCGAGCAGGCGCCGCTGGCGGGCAGGTTGAAATAGCCGACCAGCTTGGCGTTGTCGAGGTTGCAGTTCAGGGCCGCGCCATGGGCCGGCGAGATCACGTCGTTCTGGTAGCGCGCATTGAGGAAATTGCTGGCGCCAACCGTGTCGTTGCCGGTGAAGACGGCGTTGAATCCGCTGCTGCCACCGGTGTGGCGCAGGTTGGCCGACAGCTTGATTCCTGAATCGAGCACGTGGCTTGCCTTGGCACTGAACATCCTGAAATTCGGATGCAGGCCGTCGGCCTGGTCGATCTCGCGGCTGCCATACTCGCCCAGCATCGTGAAGCGCCGGTTGTAGGGCGAAGCGGTGGTGCCGTTGCCGAAGTCGATGCCCAGCGGCTGGACCGAATCGCTGTTCAGCACCGTCGGGTTGGCCGGGGTGCCGCTTTGTGTGAAGCGCGGTACCGAGATCGGCAGGTTCTGGTAGAACGCGGTGCGGTCGTTCAGATAGTGGCCGTCGAGGCGCAGCGTGCTGCGTCGATTGTCGCTGGTGAAGATCAGGTTGCCACGCACCTGGCCGCCCTGGTCGGCCGTATAGCCGGTGTCGCGGATGCCATCGCTGCGGCGGTAGAAGCCGCCAATGGCACCGGTCAGGTTGTCGTTGATCGGGCCGGAGACGAACGCATCGTGGCGCCAGAAGCCGTAGTCGGCGTATTCGATCTTGTAGCCCACCTCCAGGCTCTTGCCGCCGGTGCGGGTGATGTGGTTGACGGTGGCGCCCAGGCCGTTGGAATACAGGATGCCACCGGGGCCGCCCTTGACCGCCTCCACCGCTTCGGTCATCAGGTCGTCGCGCACCAGCACATCATTGTTCATGAACGGCACTTCCGGTTCTTCATAGGCCGGCAAGCCATCGATCAGTTGCGGCGAGAAACGGAAACCGCCGGCCACCGGCAGCCCGCGCACCGTGATGTTGTTGCCGGCTTCGCCGGCGGTGCTGCCCTCGGCATAGATGCCCGGCAGGTTGCCGAGCAGGTCGGCGGTACTGATCGGCGCCAGGCGCTGCATCTCTTCCGCGCTGATGGTATTGATCGAGAACGTCGCGTTCTTCTTGCTGGTGGTCTGGGTGACGCCGGTGACGATGACGACGGCGGCCCCGTCTTCGGCCTGGGCTTCGGCCGCGGCGGCAGCTTGCTGCTGGGCGAACGCCAGTGCCGGCATCAGGCCGATGATCAGGGCAGCCGAGCGGCCGATATAGGATGAAATAGAATAAGGCATGGAACGCGTCTCCTGAGTGGTTTTATATACTTCTTTTGTGTTCAAGAACTTTGGCCCTGCGCGCGACAACGACAGCTGTCCATCGTTGTCATGCACGCCCGGCCAAAGCACGCCGGACACCGCTATACCGCACCGGGCGCCGCCGGTTCGGCGCCTGGCATGACTTGGTTCAGATACGGCAGATCGGCGCCGCGGCGCGAGCAGGTGATGGCGGCGGCGCGCGCCGCGAACGCCAGGGCGGCGCGCAATTCTTCGGCGCCGATGTCCTGCAGCGCCTGGCGTGTAAGGCGCCCGCCGCGCTGCAGGCAGGCCAGCAGGCCGGCCTGGAAGGTGTCGCCGGCGCCGACTGTGTCGAGCACCGTCACCGCCACGGCCGGCAGCGTGAATGCCGGCAGCGAACGGGTCGCCGCGACCACGCCGTGCTCGCCGCGGGTGACCACCACCAGCGCCACGCCGGCCTCGAGCGCCCGCTCCATAAAGTCGGACAGCGCCAGTTCCGGATACAGCGCGTGGATGTCTTCCTCGCTCACCTTGAGCACGTCGGCGCGCGCCTGCATCCAGCGCAGGACCTCGCGCCAGCGCTCGACACGCGGCTCGATCGTCAGCCGCACATTGGGGTCATACACGATCAGGCTCCGGCCGCGCTGGCGTTCGACCAGCGCGCGCAGGGTCGAGGCGACCGGCTCCACCACCATGCAATACGAGCCGACATGGATCGCCTTGGCATCGCACCCGACGCGCGCGATGTCGGCCGGGTGCACCATCCGCTCCGCGGTCTCGCTGCCATAGAACGCATAGTGCGGCACGCCGCGCTCGTCGACGCTGACCATGACCAGGGCCGAGGCTGCGTCGGGACGCGGCGCCGCATCCAGGTTCACGCCCTCGGCCTGTAACGCGGCATGGAGCTTGCGCCCGAACATGTCCTGCGACAGGCCGCCGAAGAACTGCGCGCCAGCTTCCAGGCGCGCCAGGCCAATGGCAAGGTTGAAGGGCGAACCGCCCTGGCGTGCGGACAGCTCGATGCCGGCCGCGACTTCCTGCTGTACGAACACATCGAATAAAGCCTCACCACATACGACAATCATGCAACCTCCGAACGAGCACTGGAACCGGTGAATGGGATGGCGCCCGTCGCCTGAGGCTCGATGCGCGCGCCGTCAGGGCCGAACACGTGCAGCGCGCCGGCAGCGGGGCGGACCGCCCAGGCGCTGCCGGCGACGGGCGGCGCGTCCTTGACCGAGACCACCAGGGGCCTGGACAGGCCCGCCACGTCGAGGTGCACATGCGACTCGGAGCCCAGGCGCTCGACCAGCACCACGACACCGCGCAGTGGGCCGTCCGGGTCGGGCGCCAGGTGTTCCGGGCGGATGCCGGCGGTGACCGCCTGGCCGGCGGCGTCCAGCCCGGTCCAGTCGAGCGCCACCGCGCCCAGCGCCAGGCGGCCGGCGCCGTCGAGTGCAGCCTCGACCAGGTTCATCTTCGGCATGCCGATGAAGCCGGCGACAAAGACGTTGGCCGGTCGTTCGTACAAGGCCATCGGCGCCCCGATCTGCTGCACCCCGGACGGGCCCAGCACCACGATGCGGTCGGCCAGGGTCATCGCCTCGACCTGGTCGTGCGTCACGTAGACCATGGTGGCGCCGAGCTGCTTGTGCAGGCGGGCGATCTCGACCCGCATATCGGCGCGCAAGGCCGCGTCCAGGTTCGACAGTGGCTCATCGAACAGGAATGCACGTGGTTTGCGCACGATGGCGCGGCCGATCGCCACGCGCTGGCGCTGGCCACCCGACAGCTGCGGCGGGCGCCGTTCCAGCAGGTGCTCGAGCTGGAGCATGCGCGCCACTTCGTGCACCGCCAGCTTGATCTCGGCCTTCGGCACCCGCGCCAGGCGCAGGCCGAAGGCGATGTTCTCGAACACGCTCATGTGGGCGTACAGCGCATAGTTCTGGAACACCATCGACAGGCCGCGCCGCGCCGGCGGCGTTTCGTTGACCCGTTCGCCGTCGATGGAAATCTCACCGGCGCTGATCTCTTCCAGCCCCGCGATCATGCGCAGGAGCGTCGACTTGCCGCAGCCCGACGGACCGACCAGCACGACGAACTCGCCATCGCCGATGGTGAAATCAATATTCTTGAGGATGTGGTTGCTGCTCTTGCCGGGATAGGTCTTGCCGACGCCGGCCAGCGTGATGGATGCCATGCTGATACCCTTGGTTAACGTCTTGCGCCGGCTGGCTGTGCGGGAACCACCGGCTTGCCGCTCGATGCCCCCATGCGCCAGACCCTGAGCTTCACGATGCGGTCGTCCGGCGCCACATTCAAGGCCAGGCCGGTCGCATCCAGCCGGCTGGGATAGACCCGGCTGGTGAGGCTCTTGCGTTCATTCAGATAGGCCTCGACCATCGAGCGGTCGAGGAAGACGCGCAGGCGCAGAGGCTCGCCGCGCGCATCGAAGGCGCCGCCCTGCACGCCGCGCGATCGGGCGTCCGGATCAAGCGTGGTGTGGGTGCGATCGATCTCGAACCGCTTGTTCGCCGGATCGATCACCAGCGTCGTGCGCTCGGCATTGTCCGGCGTCTTGCGCAGCACCAGGCCGCGCGCAGCCTTGCTGGCGGCCGCAGGCGTGAGTTCCAGCTCGATCTCGAGCAGGTCGCCCTCGACGCCGGCCAGGCGCGCCGCCGCGCTCGCCGGCGTCACGTCACTCAGGTCGAGCAGCAGTTCCTGGCGCAGGCTGGCAAGTTCGGCGATCGGCGCCAGGCGCAAATCGCCGTCGGCGCCGATATCGAGTGCGATCGGCAGGCCGGCATTGTGGGCCCAGCCGCTATCCCACTCCTGCTGCGCGGTGCGCTGGCCCTGGGCGATCGAGAACACGATGCTGCGCCCGGTCCTGGGATCGACGAAACCGCTCGGGCCCGAGAAGTGACCCTCGCCCAGGTCGAACACACGCGGCGCCTCGCTGTCGGGGATGAAACGCGCGCTGGCGGTATCGAACACGCCGGTCCAGTAATAGGCTTGCGCCTTGACGTCGACCAGGAAGGCATGGCGCGGCCGGCCGTCCTTGCCCTTCCCGATCGGCAGCAGCAGGGGCAGCTCCCAGGTACGGTCGAAGGCCGGGTACTTGGCCGGGTCGATGGTAAACAGCGGCCCGCGCGCCTTCCAGTTCATCAGGTCGGTCGATTCGTAGACCAGGGCCGTGCCGCTGCGGCCCGGCTCGCGCGAAGCGACCAGCTGGAACCAGCGGTCGCCGTCCTCGTCGCGGAACACGAACGGGTCGCGAAAATCGCCCTTGCGACCGTATCCCGCCTCTTGCACCGTCACCGGCAGCGGATGCTTTTCCCATTCCACCAGTTCAGGGTCGCCGGGATTGCTGGGCCAGGCCAGGCCGCTGCGCTCGCGTACCGGCGCCGAGTCGTTACCGGCCGTGAAGAACAGCAGCGGCGTACCGTCTTTCTTGTAGGTCGCGCTCCCGGACCAGATGCCGTCCGGCGCCAGCGTATCGTCTTGCGGCGCCAGCGCCATCGGCAGTTCGCGCCAGTGCACCATGTCCGGGCTGATCCAGTGGCCCCAGTGGATCTGGTGCCAGAACGGGCCGAACGGATTCTTCTGGAAGAACAGGTGGTACTGGCCCCGGTAGAGGAACGGCGCGTGCGGCTCGTTCATCCAGCCGAAATCGGGCATCGCGTGGTATTGCGGCCGATGGCGGTCGCCATCGAACACGGCAGCGTCGATCGTGACGTCGGCGCGGGCCAGTTGCGGCGCCACGCCGCCGCGCGCGGCGAGGTCGGCGCGCATCGCGGCTGCGACCGTCGCTGCGTCGCGTACGCCGGCCTCGATCCGTACCTCGTCCATCAGGCCGAGGAAGGTATTCGTTTCGAACACCTCGGCCACCTTGCGCGGCTGGGCGTGGCGGCCGATCGTCAGGCCGCGCGCCGGCAGGGCGAACGTACCCTCCTTAGGAGCGGCGCCGCTCGCCACCAGTTCGCCATCGAGGAACAGCTGGACGCGCCGGCTGCGTGGATCGATGCTGGCCGCCACGTGCGACCACCGGTCTTTCGGCAGCTTGCGTGCGTTCACGCGCAGATCGAACGCCATAGCGCCGAACCCGAGCTTGATGCCCCAGGTGCCAAAACGGTACATGCCGAACGAGAAGCCGGATTTGGCCTGCTCGTCGTACTGGCTCACGAAGCCCGAATACTGGCCGCCATCACCCCACTCGAAGGCATGCGGCGCAACCCAGGCGCTGATCGTCCAGCCGCCGTCAAGCTGCTGCGTTGAAAGGCCGGGCGCTTCGATATCTGTCGAGTAACCGTCGAACAGCAGGCAGCCGCCCTTGATGCAGGCGCGCGCGGCGCGCCATTGCGGGTCCGAATCGGGCTTGTAGCGAGCTTCGTTGAACACGAAACTTACCGGGTCGCGGCGCTTGGACACGGCTTCGAGCGTATCGCGGCCGCGCCCTTCGTCGAGGCTCCAGGCGGCCAGTGCCGGACCGGGCCGTGCGGGCGCCGCGCCGATGACGGTTGCGGGCAACAATGCGGCCAGCAATAGTGCGAGGCCAGTCTTCAGAGGTCGTTTCACCAGGTCTCCTTGATTATCTTGCGTGGCCGCTCGCCGGCGGCCTTTTACTTGTCTATCGTTGTCATTCGTGGCCGGACGAATCGTCCAGCCGGTAGCGCCCATCCTCCAGCGCGAGCGGGATCGGATCGCTGATCTGGCCGACGAACTGGCCGTCCGCACCGGTATCGAGAAATGCCATCAGGCAGTCCCTGCCGGTCACGGGATCGCGCAGGATCTTGCCGGCGTAGCGCTGGCACGGCACCGCACCGTCGAGAAAGCCTTCGGCCGGTGTCCACGGTCCGAGCGGATGGTCGGCCACCAGGTAGTGGGTACCGGACACGCCGCCGCCATGGCTGGCGCGCTGGGCCTCGGACCAGTGTTCGCGCACATTGCAGAAGGTGCAGAACCAGCGGCCGTCGCGCTCGAACACCTGCGGCACCTCGAGCTGGCCGTAGTGGCCACCCTCGTACACCGGCGCCGTGGCTTCCCAGTGCACCAGGTCGGCCGAAACGGCATGGCCGATCACGCCGCGCTCGTACTTGTCGCCGTCCTTGCGGCGCGCGGTAAAGAACATATGGTAGACGCCATCGATCTTCTCCGGCAGCACCCATGGATCGCGCAGCGCGCGGTCGTGCCAGCGGCCTTGCGCGAATTCCTCGTAATGGCGTTCATCGAGGTCGAGCGCCAGGCCGTCGCCGACCCGGGTCCAGGGGCCGTCGATACTGTCCGAGGTGGCGTGGCCGATGCGCTGTCGCATGCCGTCCTCGCTGCGGCTGGTGCCGGTATAGAACAGGTGGTAGCAGCCTTCGGCGCGGATTACCGACCCGGTCCAGGTGGTGAAATCGTCCCAGGCCGGACTGGCCGACGGCTGGAACACGGTGCCGCGATAGTCCCAGTTGCGCAGGTCGCGTGAGACTGCGTGGCCGACCGACACGTTCCAGTGGCGCAGGTCCGGGTTGCCGATGGCGCGGTCGGCCTGCAGCATGAACAGGTGCTGTTCGCCGCCCTCCTCGAAATGCCAGAAGTCCCAGATGAATTTGTCGTCGATGCTCAGTGTCATTGTGGTTAGCGAGAGTGAAAGTAAGGCCTTAGCCCTTGATGCCGGAGCCCGCCACCGAGGCGACGAACTGGCGTTGGAATACGAGGAAAACCGCCAGTACCGGCAGGGTCACCACCGACGCGTAGGCCATGATCTGCCCCCAGGAATTGGAGCGTCCGAAGAACTGCTGGATGCCCGGCTGCACCGGCCGCGCGGCCTCGCCCTGCACCACCATGATCGGCCACAGGTACTGGTTCCAGGCGGCGATGAACAGCACGATGGCTGCGGTGGCGATCACCGGGCCGCTATTGGGCAGGATGATCCTGAAGAACAGGGCCCAGGGACCGGCGCCGTCCATCTTGGCCGCCTCGTCCAGTTCGGGCGGGATATCGCGGAAGAACTGATAGAACAGGAACACGCAGAACGCATTGGCCAGGAACGGGATGATCTGCACGTGAAGGCTGTTGAACCAGCCCATGCGCCAGGTCAGCATGCCCGCCTCGACGCCCGGCCATGGCAGCCGTGCGACCAGCGACAGCAAGGGGATGGCGATGACTTCGAACGGAATCACCATCATCGCCACCACCACCGCCAGCACCGCGCCGCGGCCGCGCCAGCGCATGCGGCTGAGCGAAAAGGCGAGCATGCTGTTGACCAGGATGCCGCCCACCACCACCAGCGCGGCGATGATGGTCGAATTGAGCAGAAACAGCGGCAGGTTGCTGCGCTCGAAAATGGCGGCGTAGTTGGCCAGCGACCAGCCGGCGTCCGGCACATAGCTGGTCCAGCTGGCCAGGTTGGCGAAGATCGCGTCGTCGTGCTTGAACGAGGCTGCGAACATGAATAGCAGAGGGGTCGCGAACACGACACCGAGCGCGCACATGGCCAACAGCATGGGCAGGCGCAGCAAGGTATGGCGAATCGGCCTGGTCATTGTCTTGCTCCTTTCGCCAGCAGCACGCGCTGCAGCAGCGACACCAGCAGCACGATCCCGAAGAACACCACGGTGATGGTCGAGCCGTAACCGATGTCCTGCTGCCGGAAGCCGCTGCGCACGGCGTGGTAGACCACGGTGGTGGTCGAATCGAGCGGGCCGCCCGAGGTCATCACATCGACTTGCGTGAACAGGCCGAAGGCCATCAGCATGGTCGAGACCAGCACGAACACGATCGTGTTGCGCAGGCCCGGCAGGGTAACGTGAATGAAACGCTGCCAGGCATTGGCGCCCATCAGCGTGGCCGCCTCGTACAGCTCGGACGAGATCGACTGCAGCCCGGCCAGGAACACCAGCATCTGGAAACCCGCGCCCTGCCAGGCCGACATGATGGCGATCGCCAGCAACGCATGGCTGCTCTCGCCCAGCCAGTCGGGCCCGGCGTCGGGATTGCCGGTGACGGCGCGCAGCAGTTCGTTGATCAGGCCGCGGTCGGTATTGAGCAGGAACGACCATACGATCGACGCCACCACCATCGAGGTCACCACCGGCGCGAAATACACGGTACGAAACAAGATTCGCCCGGCCACGCGCTGGTTGACCAGCAGGGCCAGGCCGAGCGCCAAACCACACTGCAGTGGCAGCACCAGCAGCGCGAACAGGAAGGTATTGATCAGCGAGCGGTAGAACAGCGGGTCGGTGGCCGCCAGCACCACGCGGCGTTCGCCCAGTTCGAATTGCCATGCCGGCCGGTAGCCGGCCAGTTCGGGGCGCGCCTGGCGCACCTGGCGCCAGGTCGGATAGCGCAAGCCCTCGTCGTCGCGCTGCACCTCGCCGGTCGCGTCGCGTAGCGGCGCCACCGTCGTTACCTGCAGCGCCAGCAGGCGGGTATAGTTATCGAATCCCACATAGCGGGTGGGCTCGGGCGACACCAGCCGGTGGTTGGTGAAGGTGGCGGCGGCCGCCAGCAGCAGCGGCAGCAGCACGAACAGCCCGAACAGGATCAATGCCGGCCCGGCGAAGCCGCTCACCGCCAGCGGGTGGTCGCGGCCAAGAATCGTCTTCATTTGCTGGCCGCCTCTCGTGCGTGGATGTTGCGATAACCGTTGTTGCGGGCGATGTCGTACTCGATCGCTTCGACCGCCTCGTCCATCGCTTCGTCGGGGTCCTTGCCGCCGCGCAGATCGGACATGGCTTTCTCGAATGCCGCCGAGATCGCGGGATAGGCCGGCGTGGCCGGGCGCGGGATCGCGTAGCGGGCGGCGAAATCGAAATAAATGCGGCCGGCGCCGCCGGGGCGATAGCGCTCGGTGAGCGCCGCCGCTTCCACCGTGACCGGAATCAGGCCAGTGGCACGCGACATGGCGGCCATCTCGGGCGCCGACAGCGCATGGGCCAGGAAGGCGGCGGCACCTTCCGGATGCCGGCAACTGCGCGCGATCGCCCACTGCCAGGAGGCGGCGCCGACCCGCGGGCCGTGACCGAAGTCGGGCGGCGGCATCACCGCCAGGTCGTTGCCAAAGCGTTCGGCGTAGTCGCGCGCCTTCCATGAACCGGTGTACTGGATCAGCGAGCGGCCCTGTTCAAAGCCCTTCTCGTCGGCCGGGTTGCGTTCGGCCAGGCGTTCCTTGAACAGGCGCGCGTAGTAGCGCGCCACGCCAAGCGCTGCAGCGCCATTGAGCACGCCGTCCACACGCCGGTAGTCGGCGCGGTCGATCAGGTCGGCGCCGGCGCTCTGCAACCAGGGCGAGAAACCGTAGCTGACCCACTCGCCCTTGGCCTTGCCATTGAGGTCGAGCGGAAAGCGGTAGTGGCCCCCGTCCTTCACTTTCGCAACGATGTCGTACAGTTCCTGCGCCGTGTAGGGGTGCTCGATGGTGGCCACGCGCACGCCCTCACGCGCCAGCGCCGAGCGGCGGGCGAACAAGGCGAGCACCACGTCGAACTGGCCGACGCTGTACAGGCGGCCTTCGTACACGCCGCGTCCGCCCGGCAGCAACGGCGCCACCGCCGCCGAGGGCAGCAAGTCGTCCAGCGGGCGGATATTGCCGGCCCAGGCGAAGTTGGGCACCGCCGGCTGGTCGATCGTCATCACGCACGGCAGGTGGCCCACCAGCGACGCGGCGGTGACCGATTCGGTATACGAACCCTGGGGGATCGATTCGACCACCACCTTCCAGCGGTCCTGGCTGCGATTGAAACGCTCGACCATCTGGCCACTGGCGAGCATCTCGGCGTCGCCCGTATCGTGGCGCCAGGCCTTGATCTCGACCGGCGCGGCCTGCGCCTGGCAGGCCAGCGCATGACAGGCCAGCGCTGTGGCCAGCAAAAACAGGCGCGCTGTCATCGGCGCGCACCTTTCGACTTCGCCGGCGCACTCAGGGTACCGCGCAGCACCGGGCGGCAAGCCACGCGCACCATGCCGGCATCCTGGTCGCCGCCCAGCGCCCGGCGCGCCGCCAGCTCGCCGATCTCGCGGTATGGCAGCGCGACGGTGGTGAGGCCTGGATCGAGGGCCTCGGAGATCAATCGAAAATCGTCGAAGCCGACCACCGAGACATCCTCCGGCACGCGCAGGCCGCGCCGCTGCAGGATGAAGATCACCCGCATCGCCATCTTGTCGTTCCCGCACAGGATGGCGCTGGGGCGGTCGGCGGCGGCAACCAGGCCATCGATCGTGGTGTCGAGCTGCGCGAATTCATCCTCGGCCTCGGTAGCGCCGTGCAGCAGCCAGGCGGCATGCGGCTCAACGCCATGTTCCTGCATCGCGCGCCGGAATCCCTGCATGCGCAGTCGGGTTGCAACCATGCCCTCGATCAGCTGCAGGAAGGCGATCTTGCGGTGGCCGGCCCGCAGGACGGCAGCGGCAGCGGCGTGCCCGCCCGCCTCGTCATCGGGCACCACTTGCGGATAGCGCGGCTCGGCCTCGAAACAGTTGGCCAGCACTGTCGGCGTCTGCCCCAGCATTTGATTGAGGGTGATCTCGCGGTGAAACGGCGTGGCGAAGATGATCGCCTCGACCCGCCGCGCGCGCATATCGGCCACCAGCCGGCTGGCGACGTCGGCCCGGCCGCCGGTCTCGCCGATGATCAGCATCTTGCCGAGTTCTTCGCAGACCAGCTGGATGCCCTTGATGATCTCGGACGAATCGGGCGTGGTCGTGAGTTTTTCGGCGATTACGGCGACCAGCCCGGTCGGCACGCCGCGCAACATGCGCGCTGCCGCCGACGGTGCAAAATCGAGCGCCTGCATGGCCTGCTCGATGCGGGTGCGGGTCTTGGCCGACACGCTGCTTGCGTCGTTGAGCACGCGTGAAACGGTCTTGATCGATACGCCAGCCTTTTCGGCGACGTCGTGGATTGTGGACAAATTGTCTCCTTGGGCCTGGGGCCAGTGCGTCGGTTCAATTCGCGCAAGGCTCGCGCCCTCCAAATTGTCCAACGTTGTCATTTCTAAGAATGCTATTCCCTTTCGGATTTCGGGTCAACCGGAAAAATGCGCGCAGACCGATGTAAATCGCAACGGGTTTGTCCGACGCGGGCGATCCTCACGTTTTTGGACTCGTTGAGGGCAATCCGCAATTGCCGACCGAGCCGGGCGGTTGCAATCTGATCCGAGTCGATGCCAAGCCTTAGAAAAAAAACATGTTGACCCACGCACGACGTCCATCCCACCATACGGCTCTACATGCCGCCCCACAGCGGGGCAACGTGGCAGCGACCGGACGGCGGGTGTTCGAGGCGACGGTGCTGGGGATCGAGGACCAGCCGGAGCGCGCAGTTGCACCGGTAACCCGCCAGGGCCGCATGTTATGATTGCCGACACTCATTTTATTGGCACGCGACCCTGATCCTGGCGCTCGCGTCGCCGCCCCAAAGGAAAGCAAGAATGACGACGCCGACTGACGCGCAGCTCGCCGCGATAGCGTCCACCATGGAGGCATTTGCGCGCCGCTTCAAAATGGCTGACGCCATGTCGATGGAGCACCCGCTCAACGAGATCGACAAGCAAACCCTGTTCTACGTAAATGACCATCCCGATTGCGGGCCCACCGATGTGGCCCGCTTCCTGTCGGTCCCGGCAACCACGCTGACGTCGGTGGCCGACCGTCTCGTGAAGAAAAAACTGCTCGAGCGGGGCCGTGCAGAAACCGACCGGCGCGCCGTTGCGCTGCGTCTTTCCGACAGCGGCAAGGTCCAGGTCAAGGCGCTCACTGACTCTTACCAGGACATGTACCGCGCCCTGCTGGCGCCACTGTCCCCGGACGACCGGGACACGCTGATCCGGTTATTGACGAACATCGTACAAACCGAAACATAGATAATACGAAATTCGTTGTATGATCCTGACCAGGGATGGCGCTGGCCGTCCGTATTTCGGGAGAGCAACGATGGGAATCAGGATCAACGGACAAGACGTCAACGCGCCGGGCGACGCGCGCGTTTCCTTGCTCGAGCTGCTGCGCGATGAGCTGCAGCTCACCGGCACCAAGGTTGGCTGTAACCAGGGCGCCTGTGGCGCCTGCACCGTGCTGGTCGACGGCGAGCGGGTGCTGTCGTGCCTGATGCTAGCCGTCCAGGCCGATGGCCGGGCGGTGACCACGATCGAGGGGTTGGGCGATGCCGGACAGCTCAGTGCGCTCCAGGCGGCGTTCATCGCGCATGATGGCTTGCAATGCGGTTATTGCACGCCCGGCCAGATCTGCGCCGCGACGGCCATGCTGCGCGAAGTCGACGCTGGCGTGCCGAGCTATATATCGACCGACCTCACCAGCCATCCCGTGCTCACGCGCGACGAGGTGCGCGAGCGCATGAGCGGCAACCTGTGCCGCTGCGGCGCACACAATGGCATCGTCGACGCCATCATGCAGGTAGCAGCGGAGCGTGCCGCATGACGCCGCTGACTTACCACCGCGCCGCCACCGTGCAGCAGGCGATGCAACTGGCCGGCGTCGCTGGCCGGCGCCCTCTGGGCGGCGGCACCAACCTGATCGACCTGATGCGCAAGGGCATCGAACAACCTTCCGGATTGGTCGACGTGAGTGGCTTGTCGAACCAGATCACGCCCACGCCGGGCGGCGGCCTGATGATCGGTGCGGCGACCAAAAACAGCGCCCTGGCCGCGCACCCGCTGGTGCGTGCCCATTACCCGATGCTGGCGCGCGCGCTGCTGGCAGGCGCCTCGGCGCAGATCCGCAATATGGCCACTGTCGGCGGTAACGTGCTGCAGCGCACGCGCTGCCTGTATTTCCAGGATGCGGCGGCCTCGCGCTGCAACAAGCGCCTGCCGGGCAGCGGCTGCGACGCCCACGGCGGCTTCAATCGCTACCACGCAGTCATTGGCGGCTCGTCGTCGTGCATCGCTACCCATCCGTCCGACATGTGCGTGGCACTCGCGGCGCTCGACGCAGTGGTGCACGTCGCCGACCGGGGTGGCGAGCGTACCATCGGACTGGTCGATCTGCACCGGCTTCCAGGCGAGCGGCCCGATATCGATACCGTGCTCGAACCCGGCGAACTGATTGTGGCGATTGAATTGCCGCGCTCACCGTTTGACGGGCCATCGGCCTACCGCAAGGTGCGCGACCGGGCCAGTTATGCGTTTGCCCTGGTGGCGGTCGCCGCCGGTCTGGAGATGCGCGGCGACACCATCAGCGAGATCCGCATTGCCTTTGGCGGCGTGGCAGCCAAGCCCTGGCGCGCGTTGCGGGCCGAGGCCGTGCTGCGCGGCGGCCCCGCCACGAGCGACGCATTCGAGCGTGCATTCGAGGCCGAGTTCGCGCACGCCGCGCCGCCCGAGGGCGCCGCCTACAAGATCGAACTGGCGCGGCGTACCCTCGTTGCCATATTGAGTAAGCTGAGCGGGAGCACGCAATGACCAGACTTCAGAATGTCTTGATCGGCTCGGTCCGGTCCGTGCTGGGCTGGGTGCCGGCGACATGGCTGCCGGGCGGGCGCCCCGATGCGCTGATCGCGCGCCGCAGCGCCGTCGGCCAGCCGGCGGCGCGCGTGGACGGCGCGCTCAAGGTAACCGGGCAGGCGCGCTTTGCCGCCGAGGTGCCAATGGCGCAGATGTGCTACGCCGCCCTGGTGCACAGCACGGTCACGCGCGGGCGCATCACGTGCATCGATAGCGCCGCTGCCGACGCGGCGCCGGGCGTGATCCTCGTCATGACGCATCAGAACATGCCGCGCCTGGGCATGCCGGCAATGATCGGCGGCGCGGACCTGGCCGCTGCCGGCAACAGCGGCTTGCCCATCATGCAAGATGCCGAGGTGCGCTACAACGGACAGGTGGTCGCCCTGGTCCTGGCCGAGACCCAGCAGCAGGCCGACCATGCTGCAGCGCTGCTGCACATCGACTACGCGGCGGCGCCAGCCAGAACCCGCTTCGACGCGGCCAAGCCCGATGCGCATGAGCCGGCCTCGATCCTGTTCGACAAGAATCGTACGCTCGTGGGCGACGCCGAAGGCGCGCTGCGGGGCGCCGCGTTTGGCGTCGACCGCATCTACCACACGCCGCCGCTGAACCATAACGCCATTGAATTGCACGCCGTGACCGTGGCCTGGGAAGGCGACACGCTGCAGGTGCACGACGCCACCCAGATGATCGTGCCAACGGCAAAGGCGCTGGCCGGCCTGTTCAATATCAAGGAAGAGCAGGTACGGGTGATGTCACCGTTCGTCGGTGGCGGCTTCGGCGGCAAGGGTTTCTGGGACCACCAGGTCGTCGCAGTTGCCGCCGCGAGGCTGGCTGGCCGTCCAGTACGCCTGATGCTGAGCCGTGAAAGCGTCTATCGCATGATTGGCGGGCGCTCACCGTCCGAACAGCGCGTGGCGATCGGCGCCGACGCGCAGGGGCGCTTCACTGCGCTGCTGCACACGGGCTATTCGGTCAAGCCGCCGTATGCCGCCTGCCCGGAGCAGTACACCAGCGGCACGCGTTCCCAGTATCGCGCGCAGAACGTCAAGATCGTCCAGCGCCACCTCGACCTGGATATCGTGCCCAATACCTTCATGCGCGGCCCGGGCGAGGCCATCGGCACGTTCGCCCTCGAGAGTGCAGTGGACGAACTGGCCTGCAAGATGGGGCTCGATCCGGTCGAACTGCGGCTGCGCAACTTCCCCGAGCAGCACCCGCTCTCCGGTCAACCCTTTTCCCAGCACGCTGCGCACCAGTGCTGGCGGGATGGCGCGCAGCGCTTCGGGTGGCAGGCGCGGCTTGCCGAGCCGCGCGCGCGCCGTGACGGCGAATGGTTGATTGGCATGGGCTGCGCAGCCGGGTCCTTTCCCTATGCGCGCATGCCGGGCAACAAGGTCCGGCTGACGGTGCGCCAGGACGGCAGCGCCACCGTCGCGACGGCGACCCACGAAATGGGCATGGGCACTGCCACCGCCCAGGCCCAGCACGCGGCCGACCGGCTTGGTCTGGCGCTCGAGCACGTCACGTTCGAATTGGGCGACTCGGCGCTGCCAGCCGCGTCGATGGCAGGCGGGTCGTCGCAAACCGTGTCGCTGGCAGCGGCGATCATGGCGGCGGCGGACGAGCTGGCCGAAGCGCTGCTGCGCCTGGCCGGCAAGGACAGCGTTCTGGCTGGCTTGCGCCTGCGCGACGTGCAACTGATCGATGGCGGGATTGCCAGCATTGCCGAGCCGTCGCGCCATCAGACCTACGCAGCCATACTGGCCCATGCCGGGCAGACCGAGCTGACCGTGACCGGTAGCGGCAGCGCGCCGCTGGAAATGTTCAAGTTCGCCATGCACAGCACATCGGCGGTTTTCTGCGAGTTGCGCGTGAGCGCCGTGACGGGCGAAGTGCGCGTCGATCGCCTGCTCGGCGCCTTCGATGTGGGCCGCATCCTCAATCCGAAGACGGCGGCCAGCCAGTTCCGCGGCGGCATGATCATGGGCCTGGGCCTGGCGTTGACCGAGGAAACGCTGTTCGACGAGCGCAGTGGGCGCATCATGAATGCCACGCTGGCCGACTATCACATTCCGGCTCACCTGGATGTGCCGGATATCGATGTCATGTGGACCGACATCCCCGATCCGCGTTCGCCCCTGGGCGCACGCGGCATCGGTGAGATCGGGTCGACCGGCGTGGCGGCCGCCATTGCCAATGCGGTGTATAACGCCACCGGCACGCGGGTGCGCAGTTTGCCGATCACCCTTGACAAGCTGCTATGACGTGACGGGCGTGTGTACGTTGCCCACGCCTCTATCGACTTGAGGGTCGACGTGAAACGTTTCTTGAGCGTCGCCTGTCTGTGTCTTGCCTGACCTGGCGGCGCCCACCCCCACGCCGCCACCGACGCCGACGCCACGCTGACGTGCCGGGTCAACGCTTTTGTCGACGGCTGGCACGCTGGCATGTGAGCGCATCACCCTGTCGGACCGATCTTCAACGCCGGCAAGGCCACGATCGACGGCAGCGAGATCGAGCTGGCCTACAAGCCTGCGCCCTGGCTCGACCTGTCGGCCAACGTCGCCTACCTCGACGGGCGTTACGACCATTTCGCAGTCGGCACCGTCGACAACAGCGGCAACCCGATGTCGAACTCGCCGCGCCGCCAGGCCGGCGTGGCGGCCGAGCTGCGCTATCCGGTGCCGTTCGGCTACCTGATCGGCGCCGCCAGCTATGCCTGGAAGGACAGCTACAACACCGGCGCCGCCAACGACCCCAACCTGCAGCTGCCCGGCTCCGGCCTGGCCAACCTGTCGACCGGCGTCGAGTCGCCCGACGGCAGCTGGCGCGTGCTGGCTTGGGTGAAGAACGCCAACGACACCGAATACCTGCTGACCCGTTCGACCCAGGTGGTGCGCGCGCGCTACGCGGGCGAGCCGCGCACCTTCGGCCTGAGCCTCACCGGGCGCTTCTGGTGACCGTCCCGAACGGGCACCGCCGCCTGCTACTGGGCGCACTGCTGCCGCTGGCGGTGGGCGCCGCGCCGCGCGCGTGGTCCGCCGCGTCCGTGCTTGCATCGACGCCGGCACCCGCGGCCGCGCCGGAACGCGCGGGTGCGGCGCTGGCGCCATGGCGGCCAGGCTGGCTCGACATCCACCACATCGCCACCGGCCGCGGCAACGCAACCTTCGTCATGCTACCGGACGGCACCAGCATGCTGATCGACGCCGGCGCTTCGCTGAACGCGCTCGACGTGTCGATGGCGCCACGCCCCGATGCCAGCCGCCGCGCCGGCGAGTGGATCGGACATTACGCGCGTCGTCATCTAGCGCGCGCCGGGTTGGAGGGCCTGGACTACCTGCTGGTGACACACCTGCATCCGGACCATACCGGTGACGTCGACGCCGCCTCGCCGCTGGCGCTCGGCGGCGCCTACCGGCTGAGCGGCGTCACCGATGTCGCGGCTCAGGTCGCCATTGGCGCCGTGGTCGACCGCGGCTACCCAGGCTACGATTTCCCGCTGCGGATCGCAGCGCCGTTCGCCGATAATTACCGCGCCTTCATCGCCGCGCGCCGCAACTCAGGACAGCACGTCGAAGCGTTCCAGGTCGGCAGCAACGACCAATTCGCCGGGCGTGGGCACCGCCGCACATCCGTACCGTTCGAGGTGCGCAATATTGCCGCCAGTGGCGAGGTATGGACCGGGGAAGCAGCAGCCACGCGCCAGCTGTTCCCACCGCTGGCCTCGCTGGCGCGCGCCGACTGGCCGAACGAAAACCACTGTTCGGCGGCGATCCGCATCGCTAGCGGGCGCTTCAGCTATTTCACGGCCGGCGACCTGACCAGCTACACCCAGGATGGCGCCCTGCCCTGGCACAACGTGCTGGGTCCTTCTGCGCATGCGGCCGGACCGGTCTCGGTAGCCACCGCGGATCACCACGGCATGTTCGACGGCCTGGACGCCGACGTCGTGCGCACCCTCAGGCCGCGCGCCTGGGTCATCCCGTCGTGGCACATTGCGCACCCCGACATGCTGCAGCTGGAGCGCATGTTCAGCGAACGCCTGTATCCGGGCCCGCGCGCGGTGTTCGCCACCACGGTCATGCGCGAGAACCTGCTGGCCAATGGCCGCCTGACGCGCAGGATGCATAGCCATGACGGACACGTCGTGGTACGCGTACCGCCCGGCGGCGAGCGCTTCTACGTTGCCGTAACCGGCAACGCCGACGAAAACGATACGGTCAGGCTGGTGGGCGATCCGTTCCACGCTTGAGTGCGCACGGCAACGTGCGAACACCTGTCATGCACAAGACATATCTCACAAATACAATGTCTTTGTCTCTTTCCTGTGTTTCAAACGAAGCGCACGTTCATCCGTCGGCCTTGCGGCCGGCGGATTTTTTTTTCCGGGCGCGGGCGCCAAACTTCCCATGCTTCCGTGGACATTCAAAACGGAACGTCAGCATCATCGACCGGAATCCGTTATTTACAAGGATTCTCATGCAAGCAGACCGCAATCCCGACCTGACCATGCGCGTACAGCGTGATCTGGCCGACAGTTACGATGAAGAGCTTGAGCTGGAACTCGACGATCGCGATCTCGATCCGGCCTCGCTGCTGCCGCAACCGACACGCAGCGCCGACGAAAAAGAGGACCGTAGACGGTATTTTCATGAGCTGTTCCGACTTCAAGCGGAGCTGGTGAAGCTACAGGACTGGGTTGTCCATACAGGACACAAGGTGGTAATCCTGTTCGAGGGACGCGACGCCGCCGGCAAAGGCGGAGTGATCAAGCGAATTGCCCAGCGTCTGAACCCGCGCGTATGCCGGGTGGCCGCCCTGCGGCGCCGAACAACCGCGAGCGCACGCAGTGGTACTTTCAGCGCTACGTGTCGCACTTGCCAGCGGCCGGCGAAATCGTGCTTTTCGATCGCAGCTGGTACAACCGAGCTGGCGTCGAACGCGTGATGGGCTTCTGTACCGACCAGCAATACGATGAATTCTTCGACACCGTCCCGGAATTCGAACGCATGCTGGTGCGCTCCGGTATTCAGCTGATCAAGTACTGGTTTTCGATATCGGATGAAGAACAAAATGCGCGCTTCCTGAGCCGGATCCACGACCCGTTGAAGCAATGGAAGCTCAGTCCCATGGACCTGGAGTCGCGCCGGCGCTGGGAAGAGTACACGCGCGCCAAAGAAATCATGCTCGAACGCACCCATATTCCCGAGGCACGCTGGTGGGTGGTGCAAGGCGTGGACAAGAAGCGCGCGCGTCTCAACTGCATTCACCATCTGCTTGGACAAATGCCCTATGTCGAGGTGGAACGACCGACCATCCTGCTGCCGGAGCGCGAATACCACGACGATTACGTACGGCGTCCGGTGCCGCCCGAAATCATCGTGCCTGAAGTGTACTAAAGCGCACACGCGCATGACATTGTCATCAAAGCGTCACAAATCGCGTTTAGCTTAACTACCAGTAGCGACCATCATTGAAATGGCATGTAAGTAGGCCGGCGCGAATATCCTGGCCCAAGCGCTACGCGGCCGCCGCCATGACCGGTAATCGCCAACATCAGTGTTTATGACAGATGAGGACATCATGCTTATTTACCCTGTAGAACGCCGTCTGGCTCAACGGCCAGGCATCGCAGGCTCGGCGTACCTGACTGAAATCGTCAGGGAGAGCTTGCTTATGCAACATACGACCGGCACTGTAAGTGCTATCGAGTTTCTGAAAGCGAATACGGTTGACGGCATCGTCATTCAACGCGTCCTTTCGGGTAACCCAGTGCGCGGCGAGGACGTGCATGCGCTGTTGTCGTACCCAGCCGTATTTGAAACCTAGACCAGGCGACCGACGCTACCGAGTATCGGTCTGAATTGCCGCGAGTTTGCTAGGCACTTACCAGTCGCAGTCGCAGAGGTGCGGAAAAATTTCGGACTCTCAACGCAAATCGCCGGCAAGTGCCGGCGATGCGCATGTTCTGATTGATCAATGTCAAATTCTAAACATGAGATGTGCTGGAGGCGAGGACGGGATTCGAACCCGTCTAGACGGCTTTGCAGGCCGTATCCGTATTAATAAAATCAAGCACTTAGTTGAGAACCGCACTTTTCACCGCTTGAGGTCGCTCAAATAGTGTCTTGACCTCCTGCAAAACTATCTTGCAGACCGTTCCTGTTGATCGTCGTTAGCCATATTAGGCCACTATGCGGGCGTAATGATGACGGTACTCAAACACGGTGGGCTCCAAAATTGATGAGCTAGATGAGCGCTGAGCCAGGGACCACTATTGTCAGAGGACTTCGTCCTTGCTAAGTCCCAATTTGGGACTAAACTTCACTCATGCCAGTTCTATCCCTGCCCGTTTCTGTTATTCGCCCGACTCTGCTTTGATAACCTTGATGATCTGATCAACACTTAAGCCGCGTCCAAAGCCCAAGGTCGCACGGATCGGCTCGAACGCCCTCGTCATGCGACGATAGCGGGCGGCCGTCAGCGTATGGGAATTGAAATCCCGTTTTTTGAAGCGAGAGAAACGACCCATTTTCTCAACCATAAAGCGCGTGATGCCAACCAGCTCACCCTCTTCATTGCCATCGAACCCTGCAAACTGCGGCAAGTAGCCATAGTTCGCCTTCTTAACTTTCTCGATCTCATCTGGCGTCAGTTTCTCAATGCATCCTTCGATGAAATCGAACATGTCGAGCGTCACATCGGCCGGTCGGTCGGTATGCTTATGGAACAAGCCGCTCATTTCCCAAGTCGGCGCCCAAAAGTGGCCACCATAGATGGTCTCGGCAACGAAGTCCGGATCGATTTCCGGGTCTTTGATCTTTAGTCCCTTCATGATTTCTCGAAGCATCATGAAGTTCAGCTTGTCGCCGTCTGACAAGTGGATGCTCTTCCCCGTCACCGCACCCAGGCCAATGTCCACAAGCTGCCGAACAGCATCAGAGCGAGAGCTGGCTTCGCCCTTCTCAGTCATCCAGGCATCAATGCGGTAAACGACTTCTTCGTCGAGTCGTAGTTCAATTCGATCGGCTTTTGCCATGACAATTCTCCGATATTCCGGCAAAACGCCGGGATTACGTACAAATGTACGGCAACCCGGTATAAAACGTCAAGCTATCCGTTGCTTTTTAAAAATTAAAGTACTAGGCGCTTAAGCATACTCTGTTAGCTTGACGGGCACTTTATTGGCGCCAGCGCTGCAATGCTTCAGCGTCGAAAACGCAATCTGTGTCTAGCAGCGAGTCGCTGCGTTCTAGCCAACCGCCAATCGAAGGAAGGGGGCCAGCCAGCGCCAACGTCTGGCAACCATGCGAGCGTCGCAATTATTAGGGTCATCCGACGAGGCCCGCCGCATGGGAATCAACATGAACAAAGAAATTCTGAATACTGCGGAAGTTGCAGAGCTGGTGCACGCTGAGCCATCTACGGTCGCTAACCTGGCCCTTCGAGGCAAACTTCCTGCGACCTCCATCGGCAAGGGTTACATATTCTTCCGCAAAGACGTGTTGCGATACGTTCGCGAAAAGGTCGAGCGCGACACTGCCGAACGTCGGGCAAAACGAAATCCGCACGCTGCGGGCATTCTGGCCGAGATCATACAGCCCGAGTGTCGGCAGCGTGGCCACCAGCTCGACCGTCACCAGCCCTGCCTGCGGTACCACAGCGCCAGGCAGTGTAGTTGTACTTGGTGACCTGTGTGCAATATGCACTAGCCAAAAATATCCTTGCGCTTTTTCATATTTTCTTTTATCTTCACTGCACTTGTTAAGCGAAATAAACCAAACAACGAAAGCGAATCATGGATATTAAGCCACAATTTATCATCGGCAAGGATGGCAAGCCTCAGTTTGCTGTCCTGCTATATAACGATTACCTCAGTCTGATCGATGCCTCAAGCGAAGTTACACAAGTGGCCCCGCCTGGTCTGATCAGTGCAGACGGTACAAAAGTCACCCTGCCAAACGGAGGTCCGGGTGCTTACATCGACCTCGTCCGCCTCGCCGACTATTTTCAGCGTCGCGGCACAATTAGTCTGGCCGTGAACCAGCGAGCGCAGTCTCTCGACAAATTCCCGAATGATCAACGTGATACCCTCGAACCATTCATTCGCCGACACTTCTTGTCCCCTGAGTCACCTTATCGCAATACCATGCAGGTGACAACTGAACTGGTAAATACGCTTGTCGAGACGGGAATGTTTAAACTCATCAAACAGTCTTTCCCCTACTTCTACCGCCCGGTCAAAGCTTTGGAGATAGTAGTCCCAGCGCTCCTTGAATTTCTCAAGGAGAAAGGTCCTGCAACTAATCCGATCCAACTCTACAGCTAATCGCCAAGAACGAAAAAGCCGGCGAGATATGGCCGGCTTTTTTTTCACTAAACCGCCGTGCAGCTGACATTAGCAACTGAAAAACATGCTGTGAGACATATCTTCTAAGCCCCAAACCCGGATGTTGGCTCTTCCGCTACCACATGCGCGCGGCGAGCTCTGCCCCCCCTAAAGCGAGCATATCGTCTGAGCATCCGCATGTCCTTATGACCAGCAATACAATCAATATCAGTGTCGGAGAACGTAGTACGCAAGAACAGCCTACAGGTTGTCTTATGGCGCAGGTCATGAAAACGGAAGTCATCGAGTTTTGCTTCAGCAAAAGCATCTGCAAACGTCTTTGATACGTAAGTCGTCACCCGATCAAGAACGGCTTTGCTGAAATCGGCTTTCCACCAACGGAAAAGCCGCCGCTGGCGCTCCAACGTGCTGAAAAACCGCGGCTGGACGAAATCCTGATCGCCGTCGTCGATGGCAGGCGCGGCTTCCCCTAAACAATCGAAGCAGTATATCCCTAGGCGCAGATCCAGACCTGCATTGTGCACCTGATCCGCAATTCGATAAGCCTGGCGGCCTGGATAGACCGCAAGGAGCTGGCTGCGTCCTCAAAGCCCGTCTACCAGGCCGACAACGCCGGCCTGGCCGAGGCGGCATCCGATGCGTTTGCCGCCGGATCTTGGAGTATCAAATTCTGTACTATGGCAGCGATGTGGTAATCCCCCCACAAAAAGAGCTAGCTTAGAAGTAGAATTTTCTACTTAAGACACAGAAAGTTCTACATGAAGACGTCCCGCTTTACCGACAGCCAGATCATCGCCATCCTCAAGCAGGCTGAAGCCGGCAGCCCAGTACCAGAGCTGTGCCGCGAGCACGGCATTAGCAATGCCACGTTCTACAAGTGGCGCACGAAGTTCGGCGGCATGGATGCGTCATTGATGGCCCGAATGAAGGAGTTGGAAGACGAGAACCGGCGCCTCAAGAAGATGTATGCCGAGGAGCGCCTGAAGGCCGAGATTGTCGCTGAGGCCCTCGCAAAAAAGTGGTAGCGCCATCTCAGCGGCGGGAGATGGCGCAGCGGGCCGTAACGGAGCGGTTAGCCACGGTTAAGTTGGCCTGCCAGGCATTCGGCATCAGCCAGACCTGCTACCGGTACAAGGCCAAGCTGGATGCAGAAAACGACGTCATTGCCGACTGGCTGGTACGGCTGACGAACAACCAGCGCAACTGGGGCTTCGGGCTGTGCGTCCTGTATCTGCGTAACGTAAAGGTTTCAAATGGAACCATAAACGCGTCTACAGGATTTATCGCGAGCTTGAGCTGAACCTGCGGATCAAACCACGCCATCGTCTCGTACGCGAGAAACCTCTGCCTTTGGCCGTGCCGGTCGCCATCAACCAAAGCTGGTCGATGGACTTCATGCATGATCAGCTCTCCGACGGACGCAGCATCCGCCTGTTCAACGTCATCGATGACTTCAATCGTGAAGGCTGAGGAATCGAGGTCGACTTCTCGCTGCCATCTGAACGTGTCATCAGGTCACTGGACCGGATTATCGAATGGCGCGGCAAACCGAACGCGATCCGCTGTGACAACGGTCCGGAATATATTAGCGCCGTGACCCTGGGTTGGGCTGCCAGACGAGGAATCCGCATCGATTTCATCCAGCCCGGCCAGCCCCAGCAAAACGCTTATGTCGAGCGTTACAACAGGACAGTTCGGTACGATTGGCTGGCGCATCACCTGTTCGAGACGCTCGACGAAATCCAGGAATTTGCGACACGCTGGTTGTGGACCTACAATCACGACCGGCCGAACATGGCCCTCGGCGGCATCACACCCAAACAAAAACTTGCCCTTGCCGCTTAACCTCTACTTTTAGCGTGCTCTAAAAATGGGGGGATTACCATCTAGTGAAGTCGTGGCGATTTATTGCTGATTCCGTGCTCGCGGCACAGCTTCGGTACTGGCCAGCTTCGGCCTGCTTAAAGATAGGAATGATCTGGCCGTCTTAAAACGGGACGTCTTGATATAGAGCTTTCGGTGTCTTAAGTAGAAATTGGACTTCTGATTACGCTCTTCTTGTGGTGGGGATTACCAAGACAAGTCAGAATTCAGTAACCTAAATCGCCGACCTATTTATTCGAGGATGCGCATGCGTATTTCAAAGAAGATCGCCGTCCCTCCAGCCTGCTGAATCGCTTTCTGATGCGCGAGATGGACTTCACGGAACCCGTCTTGCGCGCCAAGCGCATCAAGATAAGCGGACAACGCATCGATATTTTTCGCATTTCCACGCAATATCATCCGCCGCGTAGTTTTGTCGGGAACGAACTCGAGTAGAGCGACTTGCTGGCTACTCGCATTTTCTAGGGCCGCGAATATCGGATACCAGGAAAAATCCAGCTCTCGTTGCAGGTCTTCCCATTGCTTCCGAAGATCCAGGTCGGCACGAGTGGGCGCCGCCGGCGGGCTCACGTGGCGCAGGCGCTGCAACTGCGCCAGCTCGTTCTCGCGCTGCACCAGCTCTCCATACTGCCAATGGAGCGCGCTGGCACAGCAGGCCGCCAGAGCGAATGCCACGCCCGAGGCAAGCCACCATTGCGCTGCATGTCGGGGCGACGGCGCGAGATAAGCCTCGATACGCTCCATTGTCACCTCTGTTCGAGCGACTGGAGCGCTTCGAAACGTGGCGCCGGGAATGCGTCCTGAATCACACTTGCCTGCTCATCGCTTTGCGCCGCAGACCAGAATTGCACGAGCGAGATCGAGGGAAGCGTGGCCTCGACCGCAGCCTTGACGCGTAGGACGGCATCGTTTAACCCGGCTCCAATTGGATGGATATGAAATCCTACACATGTTTTCCCGTCGAAGAGCATAGCGCTCAAGCGTCTGTGCTCACAGAGAAGCACTGCAGTGCGACTGCCGCGCACGGCGTCCGCCCGCCAGTATGCCCATGCGGACGCCGGCATGATTGACCGAAGTTGTATCCGCCGCTGCGTAAGACGTTCGCGAACGCTCGACACCACAGACTTGGGCATGGCAAGGCCCAATCCCACGCCGCCAAAATGGCGATAGCACGCTGCAACGGCCCAGTCGTCGCCGAGGACGAATCCGGCATGAGTGAAGCATGCGCGCGCATATGCTTCGCGCTGCTGGCGATTGACGATATCATTTTGCCAGGGTAAAGCAATGAGACGCGCCGACTCATCCGAGACAATTAGCTCGAGACTGGCTCCGGCGCGCGGTACGTATGCACCCAGCAGCCGCTCCAGCCCGTCCTCTAGGTTCGCTGCCGGCACTGTCGAGGTCCAGTCAGCCACTTTCCTTCCGCGCGCGCGATACAGGCGGCCGGCGTGCGCATAGACGCCAGCGGTCAACCGTTCAGGCCACAAACGTAACACGGTTTACCTCCTGCAAAGTCGTGTGGCCGGCACGTACCATATCCAGTGCGACGTCGCGCAGGAAACGTGTACCCTCGCTGCGCGCCTGCTCCTTCAACGAACGGATCGACGCCCGCGCCACGATCATTTCGCGGATCTCGTCGGTTAGGCGCAGCACCTCGGCGATCGCGCGCCGGCCCTTGTAACCCGTATTGCGGCACTGCGCACAGCCGCAACCCGCCATGAACTGAAATGACTCGGGGTCGGTGATTCCCGATTCCGCCAGCAGGGTGGGATCGACATCGACCGGTTCTATGCAATCCAGACAGTTTTGCCGAACCAGGCGCTGCGCAACGACGCCAGTCAGCGAGGCCACGAAATTGTACGGGTCCACACCCATGTGCATGAAGCGGCCGATAACATCAAAGGTGTTATTGGCATGTACGGAAGTAAATACCATGTGACCAGTCAATGCCGACTGCACGGCAATCTGCGCAGTTTCAGAATCGCGGATTTCGCCAACCAGAATCTTGTCGGGATCGTGGCGCAGGATTGAGCGCAGTCCCACCGCGAATGTCAGGCCTTTGCGTTCGTTCACGGGAATTTGCAAAACGCCAGGAAGTTGGTATTCCACGGGATCCTCGATCGTAATGACCTTATCCTCTCCGCGGTTGATTTCGGTAAGCGCTGCATACAGCGTCGTGGTCTTTCCGCTGCCGGTCGGTCCCGTGACCAGCATCATTCCATACGGCTCGGATGCGAGCCGGCGCAACAGCTGTATCGTCCGGGAATCGAAGCCGAGCGAATCGAGTGTCAGCCGCTGAACGCTGTCAGTGAGCGCCTTTTTGTCGAGCACACGCAGCACGGCATCCTCGCCATGAATGCTTGGCATGATCGACACCCGGATATCGATGTCGCGTCCCTTTGAGCCGACCCTGAAGCGCCCATCCTGGGGCACGCGCTTTTCGCCGATGTCAAGCTCGGCCAGCACCTTGACACGTGCGATGCACTGGTCTCCCAGCGCCGGGTTGTTGAGCATTGCGATCCGGTTAAGTACTCCGTCGATGCGAAACTTGATGAGCAGGCCCTGCGGCAGCGATTCCAGATGAATGTCACTCGCATCCATGCGCAGGGCGTCGAACACCGTCGAGCTGATCAGCTTGACGGCCGGACTGGCCTCTCCCTGGATCGAGGTCAGCGTCAGCTCGGCACCCGCATCGCGCTCGCTGATTGCACTGATGTCTTCGCCCACCGCATCGGCCACGGCGCTGAACGAGCCTTCATGCGACTCGAGCCGCGCGAGAAGCAGTTGCGGGTCCGCCATGCGCACGTCATCGACATCCAGTGCCGTCAGCCAGGCGCCGAGGTGCGGCAACATGGGCTGGCCGACGACCGCGTGACGGCGTCCCTGTCCGTCGTGCGCGACGAATGCGGCCCGCGCCACCATTTGCGCGTAGGGAACGGTGCCGAAATCCGGCGTCAGTGCAGCGAGTTCTTCCGGCATTGCCAGCCGATAGCCGAGCAGATCGGCGGCGCGCAGAAGAATGGCGTCGCGTGGCAGATTCAGCCGCTGTTCCAGCGCATTTAACCATTGGAGCGGCCGGGCGTTAGCGAGCGCGGCGAGCTCCTGCAATGTGATGTTCACAAGAGTCTTCCCTGTTCAAACAATTTCGGCCAAATCGAAAATTGGGCTGTACAGCATCAGCACGATGGCGCCGACGACCAGGCCGATCGCCAGCATGAGCACCGGCTCGATCAGCCGACCGGCCGCGTCCACCCACATCGCCGTTTCCTGGTCGTAGAAGTCGGCGATATGATTCATCATCTGCGCCAGGTTGCCCGATGACTGGCCGGCCACCAGCAGGCGAATGGCAACCTCGGTGCCCAGCGCGCAGTCGCGCAGCGCATCCGACATCGGCATGCCTTCACTGATCCGCCGCGCCGCATCGTCGAGCTGCGCGTGCATTGCCAGTGGCAGCGAGGCACGGGTCAAGCGCATGGCGGCCAGCATGCTCAGGCCGCTAAGAAGCAGCATGGCCAGCGTGCGATACAAGCGTCCCAACTGCAACACGCGGATGCGGTCCCCGATCCATGGGCTGGCAAGCAAGCGCCGAAACGCTGCGGTGCGCACTGCAGGATGCACCGCTGCGAACACCAACATCCCGATCAGCGCAGCGAACCCGGACCAGGCCAGCGCCTGGTGATCGCGCACGATTCTGCCCCACCATTGGACGAATGTCGCGCCACCACGCAAGGAACCGGCATCCTCATAGACCGCGCTGAAGCGCGGCAGCACATACAGCATCAAAAAGGAAATAACCAGGAACCCGACGCCAAGCAGGATGGCGGGATAAGTCGCCGCTGCCCTCAACGTGCCGCGCAGCGCATCCACCTGTTGCTGGTAGAGCTGGTAACGGCGTATCGAGGCGCGGACTGTGCCTGTGGTTTCGCTCGATCGCACCATGGAGACGTATAGCGGTGGGAACACGGACGGCAAGCCTTCCATCGCGTACGACAACTGATGGCCGGAGCGCAGGCTGCGCAGCAACGCGTCGTAGACAGCGCGGCTGGCATCCTTGCGCTCGTTGCGTCCGAGGATCTCGATCGCGTCGACCACCGTCTGCCCGGCCTCGAGCAGCGAATGCATCTGCTGGTTAAATACGGACAGGTTGAAATCGCGTCCACCGCGCATCGTCGACGCAATGCCGCGTACCGCCCTGATATCGACCAGGTGTCCGCCCGCGTTGGCGACAAGCTCGCGCGCCTCGGTTTCATTGGCGGCATCGATGACGCTGTCGACCAGGCCCATGGACGCATCGAGCTGCTTGATATGGAATTGCATGGTTCAGTCCCAGCTCGCGACATCGGCGTCGTCGCCGCTTCCGCCCGGCTCGCCGTCGGCGCCATGCGATATGATCTCGTAGTCGCGCCCTTCCCGGCCCGTCGCCCGATACAGGTAGGCGCGCTGCCACGGGTCTGCCGGCATCGCTTTCTTGAGGTAGGGGCCTTGCCAGTTCGCCTCATCGGGTGGCTGGACGAACAACGCGACCAGACCGGCTTCACCGGACGGATAATGGCCGGTATCGATATGAAACTGGACCAGCCCCTTTTCGAAAGCGTCGATCTGCACCCGCGCGATCTGCGTCTTCGATGCCGCGGCCTGGGCGAAGTACCTGGGGGCGACGAACGCGGCCAGCAGACCGATGATGACGATCACGACGAGCAGTTCGAGTAGCGTGAACCCGGCTGTTCGGATGCGCCACTGCGCGTAGGAATTGGATGGCATCATGTACTGCCCTGCTTCGGTTGGTAAACGAACTTCCAGTCGCTATAGCGTTTCGCGGCGGCGAATTCCTTCAGGGCCTCAGGAAAACCGGCGCGCTTGAACGGGACGCCGTTCGACGCGGGATGCACGCCAATGATCGCTCCGTCCGCATTGCGCACCACACCCCAGTCGTCGCCGGACAAAGGGTCCTTGTACAACTTGCGCAATGGCCTGACCGGCCGCACCGGCCGTGCGTCGTACAGCAGTTCGTCGAGCTCTTGCGGATAGCGCTTGGCAGTGCCGGGCGAGCCTTCGTAGAACAGACGGATCGCTTCGCGGTAGGCCAAGCCGCGCCACAGCGCTTCGCGCTCCTTGTCGCGGCGCTCGATCGACAAGGCGTTCTCCAGCGCCCGCACGGCGGCGATCGACAGCGCCGCCACCAGGAACATCACGATTACGTAGCTGAACCCGTTTTCGCGCCGCATCGTTACCAGTCCTTGAGCCAAGTGCCGTCGCGCGCGGTGCCCGGTGCGCCGCTACGCACGTCGGCGACAGCGCCCAGCGACGGATCGGACGGTGGCAGCGTGACCCAGCTGTGTGCGCTCTGCGTAAGCGGGTCAACCGGAATCTTACGCAGGTAACGCTCGCGCACCAGGTCGTCGAGCGCGTCGGGATAGCGGCTGCGGTCGGAATAGAACTTGTCGATCGCGTCGCGCAGGACGTACAGATCCTCGCGCAGCACATTCTCCCTGGCGCGGTCGAGGTTGCCGAAATAGCGCGGCGCCGCAAGCGCTACCAGAAAGCCCAGTATCGCCAGCGTCACCAGCAGTTCGATCATCGTAAAACCGTTGCGGCGCATCGTCACCATTCCCGGTAGGCTTGGCCGTTCAGGCCGGTCAGCGGCGAGGTCGAATACACGTCGAACACATCCGCGCCCTCGCGTGGCCTGTCCGGCGGTGAATCGAAACTGCGCTTGCCCCAGCTATCGGCGGCCGGCAGTTTCAAGTCGGCGTTGAAGGGGTCGCGCGGGATGCGGCGCAGGAAATATAAGTTGGGTCCATCCTTGTCGGCCTGGTTCTGAACGCCGGCCGCAAGATCGATCAGGTCGCGCGGATAACCCGACTCGCCCGCCGCGCTTGCGACATTGCCGCTCGCCACTGCGTCCTTGTAGGCGTCGATAGCGCCGCGGATCTCGCGCAGCGCCTGTCGCAGTTGTCGCTCCTTGTCGCGCCGCACCGTCGTTTCGACAACCGGCACCGCGACGGTCGCAAGCACGCCGAGTATCGCAGCGGCGGCCAGCAGCTCGATGAGGCTGAAGCCGGCCAGGCGCCGCAGGCGACGCGGCTTCAATCGGCCACCGCCATGCTGTGGACGACAGGCAGCGCCGGGCTGCCGAGCGCCTGTCCGGATCCGATTGGCGTTAGCGAGATCAGGGCGATGCTCGCCTCCGGCATCGCTTTGAGCGGCTTGAGCGTGAGCGCCAGGATGCGGCCCGCCCCTTTCGCCGGCGCATCGTCGGGCGCCTTGATGCCGAACGAAGCGCGTCCGCTGGCCATGTCCACCGACTTGCTGAACACGGCCTTGCCCTCCTTGCCGAAATAGCCGCCATCGTCCACCGCCACGATCTCGAACTGGGCCGGGTCATATGCCAGTTGCAGCGACGCCGCGCGCAGCGCCTGGGCGCTGTCCATTGCCAGGTAAGCCAGGAACGGCTGGCCAACCCGGGCCGTTGGCGGCGCCTCCCATACCAGCTTTGGCGCATCCGGCCCGCTTGCCGGCGTTACCTGTTGCTGCGTTGGCGCTGGCGCCTCCAGCACGGTAGCGGCGGCTTGTGGCTTGCCTTCGGCGTCTATCGACCGCAGCTGCAGTGGCCGATCGCGCAGGGTCGCTTCGGTGCCCGACCAGAACGATTCGGCGAGCGGCGTCTGGCGCTGGATATTGCGAATCAGGCGCGGCGTAATCGACAACACGATCTCGGTCTTTTGCCGGCTGTCGTTCTGGCTGCCGAACAGACGGCCCAGCAAAGGCAAGTCGCCGATCAGGGGAAGGCGGTTGGCGGAGCTGCGATCTTCGTCGCTGATCAGCCCAGCCAAAATCTGCGTTTCGCCATCCTTCAGGCGCAAAGCGCTGCTGAAATTGCGCGTGCCGATCTGGTACGCCTGGGACCCATTGCTGGTCTTGATGGTCGACACCAGCGAACTGACTTCCAGCGACAGCTTGAGTCCGATCTCGTCGCGCAGGTGGATGTCGGGTTCCACGTCCAGTTTCAGGCCGACATCGAGGTATTGGATGTTCTCGGTGACGAAGGTATTGGTGCTGGTCGTGGTCACCACCGGCACCTTATCGCCGATCAGGATCTTTGCCTTTTCGCGATCACGAACGCGGATGCGCGGGTTGGCCAGCAGGTTGGCATCGCCATCGGTCTTTTGCAGGTTGATGGTAGCGCTTGGCACGGTGACACCCAGCATGTCCGAGCTGAGCGTCTTCAGATCGCTGAGCTTGATCGTGGCCGTGGTCATGCCCCCGGTCGGGGTTGACGTCGTGCCGCCCAGCGGCGACACCGTCAGCTGGCTGCTCCATTGGATACCGGCATTGAGCAGGCGCGAGCGATTAATTTCCAGAACCTCGATTTCGAGCATGACCTCAGGCTCTTCCAGGTCTTGCAGCTGGATCAGCTTCTCGGCCAGGCCGATCGCTTCAGGCGATTCGCGTAGCACCAACAAATTGTATTTGTCGTCGACGTAGACATCCTTCAGCTTGAGCACCGTCTTGAGCATCGTCGCCGCCTGCTTGGCGTCCACATTCGCCAGGTAGAAAGCGCGCACCAGCAGATCCTGGTATTCGCGCTGCTTGGCCGGGGTACTTGGATAAATCAGTACACTGCTCGCGTTGAGCACCTTCTTTTCGAGCTGCCCGGTCGACAGGATCACGTCGATGGCGTCGCTCAGCGACGTCTGTTTGAGAAACACGGTCGTGCGCTGTTCCGGCCGCACGTCACGATCAAAAATAAAGTTAATGCCAGTGGTACGCGACAACGCATCGAACACAAGCTTGATGCTGGTGTCGCGAAACTCCAAGTTGATGGGCTTCTTGTACACCTCGCCGAGACTGGGCATGGTCAAGGCCTGGCGCGCCTGCAGCGCCTCCAGCTCGCGTCGCACTGCCAGGGCTTCGGCATGACCCGGCGCCCGGCCCAGCGCGCGGGTGGCAAGTTCCAGTGCCTGGGTCTGTTCGCCCGCCTTGAATGCGGCCCGCGCGCCGCGCGCGTCCGTATCGGCAAGCCCGATGTCGTGCAAGCGTTCCTGCCCAGCCAGCGCACGTGCGTTGTGCGGATCGAATTCCAGGATGGCGGCATAGTGCTGCGTTGCCCTGGCCGAGTCACCCTGTTCAATTGCTTGCTGTCCGGCGGCCAGCAGCGTGTCGATCGAGGTCTCGCGCACGCGCAGCGCATCGCGCCGGAAGGCAAGGTTGCCAGGCTCCACCACCGATGCCTTACCCAGTTCGGCGATCGCGCGTGTATAGTCGCGCTTCTCGAGCGCAGCCAATCCGGCGCGGTGATGCATCTTCCCGGCACAGCCTCCCAGAAGTCCCGCCACCAACAACGCAGCGCCCCAACGATACATCCTGTTGTTCATGAACACCTTTACTGAGCGGGGATTTGCAACGAATGTCGGGTTCCCGACTGAACCGATTCGAATTCAATGGCACTCTCATCCGCAGTGACAAGCTTGTAGCTTCCCCCCAGTACCTCGCCCTGGCGCGCCAGAAGCACCTGCTCGCCGTCGCCAAGATAGAAAATACGGACGCTGCCGTCGTGCATCTGGCCCAGGAATCGATACGGGAACGGAGGAGGAGGAGGAGGAGCGGGCATGGCGGGCGCTTCGACAGGAGGTGGGCGCTCGACTTCGGTAACGGGCGCAGGTGCTTCCCATGTCTGCGGTGCGAACGGATTCTCATCGCTTGCCAGCCACGGGCGCCGACCAGTAACGTTCGTCGGCGACGGCACCGCAATTCGCGCCCGAGGTGCGCTAGCCAGCGTCATCGGCTCGATGAGCACTGGCGTATCGTCGAGCGGATAAAACACAGCGATAACGGTGGCGCCCAGCATCGACAGCAGCGCCATCCAACGATTGCTCAGGCGTCGGTTCATGTCATGGCTTGCGAAAGAAAGCAGTGAATGCAAGTTCGCAACCCAGCAGCGCTTGGACCGCGTCAGGGCGCGCACAGCGGATGCTGTCTAAAGTTGCGTTTGGCAGTTCGGCTGAGAGCGCTGCAAGGAAACGGCGGATGTCGATGTAACCGGCTTGGGTTGTCAGCGTGATACGGTATCGCAGGTACGGGCTGCGTTCAGTCGACTCGAGCGAATACGCGACTTCATCGAAAGCGAGGTTCATGTCGGCAGCCACACTATTGAATTTGCGAACTATCGCCGAACTGAGCATGGGTGGCAGCGTTACCGCCGAACGCTGCCGCGGAGACGTGACGTCCGGCAGGGGCCTGGATTGCACTAGCTGCGCTTTTTGTTCTTCGACGTACGTAAGATTCTGCTTTTGCATAGCCAGCAGAGATAGTGTCACCAGTGCTACGGTCACGCATGCTCCGATGCATGACACCTGCATAGGATAGCTGGGATATATGCGTATTAGGTAGAAACGGTAGAAGGACAATGGATACACTTCGGTGCTGCCCGAGCCAATATATTTACGAAATTATAGGCTGTATCTTGTTGGTAAATCTCGCAAAAAGTAACATAAAGGGATTTTTACGTTGCATAGGAAACCTTAAGTAGGTCAACCACCGATTTTCTTTCGACTATGAAGACATCTGTTGCGCGCCCCTGAGAGACCTACCCTTCGCTCAAGTGAATAGACTTTGGGCGGGTTGGCTAATTGCTTGAACACCCTCCTGCTAATCACGTCATGATAATCGCTATCATCACTAGTCGGTAACTATCTAACCTCTTCGTTCTAAGAATAGGTCTGCCTCACGTTCCTGCACGCCGACACTTTTTCACACACCCTTGTAATACCGGTTGTGTAGAGGAATGACTTTATACGCCTCTGAAAAAGGCATCGCCGCAAGGCCTGGCGATGAGTAGGCAATATGAAGAAACAGCGAAACCACTGCAGTGGCCTCCCGAGCAACCTGGATTGTCAATCTGGCACGTCAATTAATTACATTTTGACTGGGGCACTATCCTTCCGTCGCCAATCTTCTTTTCATTCATAAGCTGAATAAGCCCTTGACCAATACCCGCAGCCGCTGCATCGCCACGCGCTGAGTATATTCCTACCGAATAGCATCCCTTATCACTCACATTGTTAAGAGTAATAAAAGATTCATCTTGCGCAATAAATGAAATTATGTATACCCCACCTTGCTTTAAGTGCTCAGAATTTCCCGCCCTAGTTACCTTGGTGAAGCCATTCTGCTTCGAAAAATTCATCGCCAGCGCCCGGAAATCAGTCGATTCCTTGGAACTCTTAGGCCGAGCCGCAAACGAAAACTGCTGGGTTCGTGTCTCGTAAATACAGCCCGTTAGCGACGTCATCAGCACTACTACCGCCAAGCAGAATATCAAGCATTTTTTCATATTTACTACATCCCGTGGTATCCGCGTTCAAGCCGGCGAATCTGCTGCTGCTGTAAAATCTGCTGCCCCTGCGGGCTCTGGTTCAGAATGTCGCGTTGAATTTTACCATCGAGGAGTTTAAACCCTGGATATGCAGTAATAATGTTGCCGATTTTTGACAGAGCATCAGGCAACCATCCTAAATTCGGCTTGTTAACACCCTCACCAAACGATGAAACATATACAGTGCCGGCGTCTTTGACGACTGATCGAATGACAAGACCGTTATAGAACACGTGATCAGAATCCGTGATGTTCAGCACGCGCTTATTCTTGTCGTCGACGATATGAGTGACGTGCCCGCCGCCAATGCCCATAAAGACAATTGCAGTCTTATCGCCGTCCTTTAAAGGCGTGACGCCATCAGAGCCCGGAGCCGCATTCTTTTTGACGGACATCGCAACATTCTCAACCGTACATCCTGGGGTGCCATCATTGCAGATCCCGCTGTTGATGGTATAGCGATGATAGAGCGCATCCTTTTGATCGTATCCGTTACCGTTCCCGCCACAGTCAACATTGGTGCGGCAACCGGCGGGCGTACCAGTGTTTGCCGAGTTCGATTGTCCCAAGCCCGGACGCTGGCTGGCATTCCCAGTAAGACCCTCGCGGCCCTCGACGGAATCTGGCTCGCGGGTTCTGCTACTAGCCTCACTGAAACTGGTTACACTGCAATCTCGCCCCATATTACACACCGATTGCCCATCGAACGCCAGAAATCCCGTCGGATCCGTGAGGTTGGTCGGATTATTGAAGACGTAACTATACCTGTTGTAGTTCTGCCCATTCTCGTGATCCTGAATGATCGGATCTCCCGACAAGAAATTGCCTAGTTGCGGGTTGTATACACGCCCATTCATGTGCACCAGATCGAGCTGATCGAGCATTTCATGCCCGGTGAAGCCGCGATTATCGGTCTGCCCATCGAGACTGTCCGGCGTGCTGACATTGTCCGACGCGCTGCGCCGCTTGCCCCATACATCGTAGGCAAGTTTTTCTCGGATCACTCCACTCTCGTTCGTCAACGCAACGACGCTGCCCAGACGGTCGGCATGTATCCAATTCATTTCTGTCGCGGCGGTGCCGCGATCAATCTCGACCCCGATACCGTTCGGCCAATAGGTCTTGACAGTATCGACGCCGTTCTTCGTTTCCACCTCTTGCGCGCCTGCATACACGATCCTGGTACCGTCGTTGCGGTCCTGGCGTACACGCTGGTGCTCAGGTCCATACACCAGCGTCGCAGACGCGCTGCCCTTGACGATGGTCAGAGGCATGTCGAAGCTGGTCCAGGTGACAGTCCTGCCGCCGCCGCTTCTCAGGTTGCCGTTGGCGTCGTACTGGAAGGTGCCGGACAACGACGATACGGTCTGCACCGCATGCGGTCGCACTGAATTCGCACCCTGAGTCGAATAGGTATAGTTCCCGGTTCCCGTCTTGCTGACGATATTGCCTGTGGCGTCATAGCCGAAGGCCTGGCTTGCCTCTCCTTGAACCTGGCTCGTGGCGAGGCGATTTAACCGATCATAAGTAAAGCTCTCGATGAAGCCGCCTGCGTCCCAGAACTGCGTTCGCTCCAGCACGTTGCCCAGTGGATCGTAGGTGTATCCCTCGCGCAAGCGTGCAAGGTTGGTTGCCGTGGCGAGCGAGGCGTCCTGCAGCCTGCCGGTCTGCGGATAAAAACGCCTGGTTTGCGCCAACCCATTCCCCAGCGCCAGCGTGGTCGGCCGCCGGGCGGCATCCTGCGCCGTCACTTGCCAGAGTGCGAGGTTGCCACGTTCGATCCGTGCCAGATAACCGAAGGCGTTATAGCGAGTGCCGAATACCTTGGCCGGCCCGGCGTTGCGCTGGTAAGTATTCCGGATCGGCCGGCCCCAGGCATCGTAGTCGGTCTGGTTGACATACGTGCCGTCGCTGAGCACCGTCCTTGTCAGCGACGGTCGTCCGACGCTGTCATAGGTGTGCGTGCGGCTGTAGTCGTTCTGTGCAGACGCGGTTCTGGTGCTGGCCCTGGCCAGTTGCCCCACGCCGAACGCTGCCGAGTCGTAGACCCAATGGCTTTCCAGATCCGGCTCGTAGCGGCCGGTCATGCGGCCGAGCAGGTCATAGGCCGTATAGGTCTTGCTCGCGCCGCGCTGGTTCGGGCTAGTCTGGGCCCACGGCAGGCCAAGCGGATTGACGTCATAGTGGGTCCAGCCGAGATCAGGATCGCGTAGATCGGTCTTGCGTCCCAACAGGTCGTATGTCACGACGATCACGTTTTTGGACGGATCAGTCGTCTTGGAGAGATTTCCAAACGGATCGTATTCGAACAAGGTCGATCCGATTGGGCTGTTCGAATCGTCGACCTGGCGCAGCTGACCAATCGCGTCGCGCCATTCGGTCCTGACCTGCAACTTGGCATTGGTCTGGACGAGCTTGCCGCCGGCGTAGGTGGTTCGCGCAGTGCGCTGCGTGCCGCCCTCGTCGACCGAAGTGACGGATAAAATGCGATTGAGTTGATCGTAGCCATGACGGCTTGCCAGGTAGGAAGTCGCAACGTCGAAACGAGGCCAATCGGTTTCCCAAAGTCGACCAAGCGAATCGTAGCGCTGGTCGGTGACGATTTTCCTGCCGTCGAAACCCCAATCGAGTTTGCGTACTACATGGCCGGCACTGTCGACATATGCCACTTGAGGCGTGGCAATGCGTGCGTTGCCGTTAAATCGTTCTGTTACCTGCGCCACGGTAGCGCCACCGGGGCAGCTGCCAGCGCAGGCCTTGAGATAATGACGCGTCTCGTTGCCATCTGGCGCGCGCTCGCTCGTCACCCGACCAAAACCGTCCAGAAGCCAGCCGGTAGCAAGGCCATTGGCGTCCAGACGCTGGGTCATGCCCCCCGTGCTTGGATCGTAACTGCGCGTTTCGGCATGGCCGAGGGCATTTTTCACCGTGACCGGGAACCGGCCTTTTCTGTCATAGGTGGTGTCGGTCAGCACCCGGCTCTTCGCAGCGCTGCATGGGCCATCGAGCGAGGATGGCCAGCCGGCATCCGCGCATGCCGGATCGAGCCAACTCTGGACTTCCTTGTTAACCAACCCGAATGTGTTGAGGCTGCGGTCGTATCTGGTCAGCAGCTTATATGCCGTATTCGAGGGCTCGATAGTTTCCGTCTCGCGCAGGCCACTTGTCGTGTTATTGGTGTAGGCAACGGTGCGGGTGAGCGACACATTGGCCGCATTCGTTTTCGTGACCGCGACCGAAGTCGGCAAGCCGCTCAGATAGTTTGCGCCGCCACCGGTATCAAACACTGATGCGGTTTTCGTCACGAAAGTTTCGGTACCGTTCTGTGTCGTCACTGTCTGCACGTTCAGGTTGCCCCATCCGTCCGTGTACTGGTTGACGGTCTGCACCGTACCCAGTGCGCTGCAATCCAGGTCGCGACGAGTCGCGTCGCTTCTCCCGACACTGACAAAGAAGTTGTGCCCGCCACCGGCGAGGCTGAATGCCTGCTGTGCAAGAACATTGCTCGTCTGCTCCAGCACACACGACGCCGTGCTGCGCACGAGCCGCGTTTCCATGCCGATAAACGGGAAGGCTTGGGCGAACGTCGTCTCGGTGGTAACGGCGTTTGGATCCGTTACGCTCACTTGAGCAAATCCCAGCGAGCCGCGGCCAAGAGCATCGCGCATGGCGCCGGCATAGCGATAACTGCTGCTGAGCCAATTACCTTGGCCGTTATCTCGACGCAGCTGCCTGACCAGCACCCCGGGATTGTTTGCCAGCTGTGGATAAACGGGCTTGCGTTCGCTTCCATCCACAGTCGCCAGGCGGCTGTAGACGGTGGCATCATCGCCCCGGGAATACTCTACTTCCTCGCGCTGGCCGACGCCATTGACGAGGGCGATCAGTCTGTCCTCGTTCGCTGGCAGCGCTGCAGAGTACGCGACGCAACCCTGTGCCGGGCGATTGGTTTCGCTGTGGGGAATGGTGCAATACTTGAATGCGGGGATTCCGCTGCTGTCGATAAAGAACGTCGATGCACTGTCTTCAGGCGGATGGCCATACTTTGCCGTCAGATCCGGTACGGCGCTTGTGTCGATCGGAATACAACGACTAGTGCCGTCCGCGACATGACAAAGGGTACGAACAACACCGCCCTTTGAGCTCGTTATCGTTCCAGCTGAATAGCTTAGTCCATTGCCGGTAAAATCGCCTGCACCGGGTATCAGATAATCCTGACCGATGGGCATGTTGCTTCCATCGACCGAGTTGCAATCGACGTCAGTTTCCTTGCTCAGGCAAATAGTAGAGCCGCGTCTGTCGTTGACACCGCGGCCGAAACCGTTGGTAAACACGAAGTCTGTCAGGCCGTCGCCATTTAAGTCCGCTGGCGACGTCGTGACATAACGACCACCGCTTGTCGCGATCGTCTTGCACACCAGCGCATTGTTGTAGAAGTTACACAAGGTTACCCCGGACCGGTTCAGGTTTTCCTGGAACCAGACAGAATAAAAGTCGGTCATTCCTTGTTTACTCAGATCGATCGGCACCACGTCGAATACTGGCGTATCCGCTGGCACGCTATACGACTGTAGCGCGCAGGACATACTGCTGCTGGCATATGTGCACACTTTGACCCGGTTCGCGCTGTCGAACGCGAGCAGTTGGTCCTTGCCGTCGTTGCGCAGGCTGACGAGGTTCGGCAGATCGTCAGGATTCCCCTGATGGATGCGTCTGGCCGGAAGCGGCTCGGGTCCCATCTGGCATTCGGAGAAATTAAGCGTTCCGTTCGCACCGCCCGGCTGCGCGAGGCAATAGGCCCAGTTCCGGCTCGTCACATCGATGAACACCATGTCGGCGCGCCCATCTCCGTCCAAATCGCCGGCGATGACTTCCGAAAATTTATGACCCGACGGTAGCGCCACGCTGGCGAAGTAACCACTGCCATTGAACTGGCCGGTATAGGGGTAAATCTTGGTCCCGACGCACTGTGGGCACTGTGGTGCTCCCAGCATGGGATACAGATGGATTGTCGTCCCGTCGCCGGCGAAGTCCCCGGACACAACCTTCAGGGGAAACGCGTCGTCATCGCCGTTGACGTATTCAGTCCATTCCTTTTTCAGCGTCAATTTCAAGGAGCCGCTACCCCAAGAGAAGGATGTGCGCGGAAGACAGGCATTGTCGCTGGCGGCGCATGCCTGGATCGAATCGACCAAACTGCGATTGCTATTCTTGCTGGCGGTGTAGCGCACAATGTAGTTGCGCACCCGCGTCCCGGCACTTCCATCCGCAGCCGTATTGATGAAAGTCTGAACGTTCGTCAATCGTCGGCGCAAATCGTTTCGCGAACCGCCCATGTACTGGATTTGGGCATCCGGCCGCGTTTCATAAGAGAAACGCACAGCTAGGTCCGCCTGTTGGTTAGCGGATGTATTCGCGCCGTAGCGGATTTGCATCGGCACGTACTCGCCGGTCGCCATATCGGTCGAATACGTCACCGTCATGGTATTGCCGGACCGGTCTTCGGTACGGGCCAAAGCCCATAGCAGCGACTCGTTGGAGCGTCCCTGCGCTGGGATGGCGCTGGAGGTATCGCCTGTGTCTGGGTCATGCCCAAAATACTGGATACGGCCATCCTTGAACTCGACCTTGAATCCCTTGCTCAAGCTGGTAATGCGCGCGAACCCTTCGATCTCCGTCCGATATTGGGTACCTGCACTACCCCAGTAAGCAGCATCCTGAGCGCCAGCATCCGCTGCCGAGTTCGCGCCACTGGAACGGAATAAGCGCATGCCGTTCAGGCACAAGCGATCCGATGTGGTTACGCTGATGCGACCCACCACCCCATCTTGGGCGATCGTCTTGGCGCAACGGTGGAGCGTCGACAGCCCGCCCAGCGACCACCCTAGGCCCACAAGGCCGTTCGGACCATTGCTCGAATAACTTAACGACAATTTGGGCTGCATGCCCGCAGTACCCGGCGGCACCTCAATGTCGACCCTGTAGCTGGCGGCGCCGTCCGCACCGACGTTCAGTTCGCCGGAAAGCGTTCCGGCATCAGCCGCGTCCAGGTGCGGTGTCGCCACATTCACGGGCAGTGGTGTCGCATCGCTGCCGTTGCCGATGAGGACATTTACGTTAACCACGGCAGATTGCCCGACTTGCGCACCTGCGCCGTCGTACGCAACGGCAGTCAGCGCGAACGCCCCTGCAGCCGTCGGTGTCCAGCTGCTGCTCCACGTTCCATTAGCCTTGACGCCGGTCGCGACCAAGGCGCCATTGGCGAAAAATTTAAGCGAACTCGCCAAGTCAGGCGCCGATGCGGACAGGCCTTGCGCGGTGCCAACTGTCAGCACGGCACCAGCGGTCGGACTGTTCAACGCCACCACGACTCCGGCCACGACAGTGAACTGGCGCGGCATACTAAGCAAGGTTATGTTTCCCTGGCGCGCTTTTGCATAGACCAAGTATGGAGTCGTGCTCGCGCTCAGTCCCGCGACCGATGCCGAATACGCTCCCGCTGCCCCGTCCGCTTGCGCGGCGACCCACTGGCCGTTGACGTTGAAAGCTACCTCGTCAATCGCGCCGCTGTAATTGCTTAGCAGCATGCGGACAAAGACTGGATTCGGATATCGGATCTGATCGCCATTCTGTGGCGTCGTCAGCGCGACACGCATGGTGCCGGGCATCGTGCAGCTGTTGTCCGCGCACGGTAAGGTCGTCCCCAGGCTCTGATTCTGTGTCTGCACCGCGACATATAGCGGGCGCCCTGCATACTGTGCAATATAGGGGCTCAGGTTGACGACGAAATGATGCGGACTGCCTGGTGTGGAACATGTATTGCCAATCGCCGCATTATCAGGCTCGCTTGCAACATCCGCCGTCCCGCTGGTTAAGGTTATTGCGCCTGCAGCGATGGTCGGAGCGTCCAGCAAAACCTTGTAGGTCAGCGCCGCAGCATTGCCCGGTTGGCACGTCCATCCGAACAGTTCTGGATTGCCGCCGGCATTCGTGCGCACCCCTGTCGTCGATCCCAGCAATGCACTATTAGTGACGTTGACGAAAACCGGCCTCGATTCGGCCGACAGCCCGTTGCTGCTGGTGCTGCGCAATTTAAACTGGTGCACACCGGCCGGCAGGTTGATAATCGGCGCCCAGCTAGCCGTTGCGCTCGAAGCGGTCGTTGTCGCCACCGGCGTTGTGCCCATGGAGCCCGCAGCATCTGTTCCCTTGAACAGCTCGAGGGTTCTGATCGTCGTGCCGCTCGCCGCGGTGGAACTGGCCGTGAACGTGATCGCCGCTGTCTGGCTTCCCGACACCCGGACATTACCAGGCGCTGCGGACAGAGCGACCGCCGTCGGTCCGGTACCGCCCGCCAGTACCGTCACGGTGACCGATCCGCTGCTTCCCTGCCTTCCTGCCGAACTTGTCGCGCGAAGAGAAAGGACGTGGGTGCCGACGGCGAGATTAACTGCGCTCGAAAAGTTCGTGGTCGCCCCTGCAGATCGGATGACTGTCCCATTGTCGAGCAAATCGAACGCGGTAATTGTGGCGCCCCCGGTCGCTGCGGCTGTTCCGTTCACCGTCAGGTTCGCCGTGCCGTTGGCTTGGGCTACCAAAGTACTATTGCTGGTCGGCGAGGTAAGCGTTGCCGTGGTAACGCTGGCCGTGACGTTGACACCAATGGAACTGCGAGCCGATATCGATCCCAGGATATCGGTGGCCTCGACCGCGAGCGTGTGGGCGCCCGCTGCAAGCGCGACTGACGTGTTGATGTTGCCAGTTGTGACTGTTTGACGTAACGTCCCATCGACATAGAGCCGAAAACTGCTCAGCACCGTACCTGCCGTTGGCGTCGCAACCGCCGTGATCGGAACGCTTACCGTCGAACCACTGTTCAGGTTGAACGTTGCGCCGTCTGCCGGCGCCGTAATCCTCACATTCGGCGGCAATGGATTAATCAGTACGCCACGATAGTCACTGCCGGTCAGCCCGCGTGTGTCCGTGGCGCGTAGCTCGAGCTGGTGAATGCCGAGCGGCAGCGCGCGAGTGGCACTGACACTTGTAGTTCCGGTGGCGATTACCACATCGTTCAGCAGCAGCTCGATCTTCGCGATAGACGCGCCAGCTCCTGGTGTTGCCGTGCCGGCAAACGTCAAAATCGTTCCAGCAGGTACGGTCGGGTTCGAGGTTGGGGAAGTGAATCTCGCAACCGGTCCTGGAATAATCAGAGTGATAGGCTGAGCGAGCGAGAAATCACCGAACCATCGCTCACCCTCAGAAAGCATTTGCCACTGAAAGATTGGATTTGTCGTTAATGTCAGAGCGGGAATAACTGTGAAATCAAATGTATATTGCTGACCAGGCGCAATATTATATGGCAAGCCAACCCGCCCAATAGAGAAATTCGAGTTATCTTGAGGACTTTGCGAGCCAAGGCGGAAAGGGTGAGCGCCACCTGCCTGCCACGTCACGTTTCCGGTGTTTTTAAATGTGACCGATACCGGATAACTCTTTCCGATTTCCATTCCGTTTCGTGCTGGTACTGACTGTGACACGAAAGTGGCACCCATGATTGGTGTCTGTGAGGCAATATTAGTAGTAAAGGAAACCGAGTCGCCACTGCCGCTGTTATAGGTTTCAGCATGTACATTCAGTGTATGAACGCCTGCGGTGAGATTGGCCGTAAGCGAGAAAAGTCGCGGGAAGTTAGTCGGCGCCTCTGTATTAGGATTAATTGCAGGATCATAGTAGGCACTAGCCAATACCTTATTGCCTTCGCGGAGCTCGACAAGGATGACGGAATCCAACGAAGTTGTGGCAGCAACAGTGCCATTGATGGTCACCCTGCTCATTCCGCTGGCATCCGCATTAATTACTGCCGCTGGTCCTGCCATGTTGGTGAAATTAACGACCCCATTGTTTTGAGCAGACGCTGTTGTCATCACTATACCGGTTATCACCACAGGCAGCATTTTTGCAACATTCTTGAAGCGTCTTGTCGCCAATCCAAAGGAAAAAGCTAAAAATGCTAACTGAATAATAAAAGAAATGTTTTCCGGAGGTGTCATAACGGCAGTCATGTAAATGGCAACCCTTGCCTGAATTGGGCAGGACCGCGATGCTGCACCCGGGTGGATGCCTTGTGGAAATTTTGCCGTATTTATTAGCGTAAATATTCACCAACCGTCACAGTATGAAAATTAATCATGATGCATTAACATCAGTAGAGATTTACAACAATTAGCTTAAATTTAAGATACTTCTTGCGTTTTTCGTTTTTTGCTGTTAGTTGCGAATATCGCTTGCTATCAGCAAATCCGAGGCTGTATGGTTAGAGTTCATTCTCTTCTTCAAACCTTGATCAGAACGCTTATCACTCAATGGAGTCGCCGTATAGCACTATAGGTGCTGCCATGACAGCATCGTGAACACAGGTTGCCAGGAAGAAATTTTATGGGTGATTTGGATACGGACCGGTATAACCTTTTGTGCACTTTGATTAGCTCCCAAGAGCTGGCCAGGGTAACTGTCAAAATTTGGGAAAAAAATCGGTCGTCTTTATAGGCGCTTGACATGTCGGCGGTGCGGCAATTTCTGAATAGCTGACTGATGGCAAGGCCATGTACTGAAGTAGGCTATTCAGAAGGGCGTTTGTAGGACTAGCTGCATGGAATGGCCGCGCTTAATGGGATCCTGCCATCCTGATGGAGCGTGTATGGTGGTTCCAAGCGAGCACAATAGCGTAGTCACTACAAGCCTCCTGGCGGGACTGAAGAGCGCTGCAGAAAGAGGTGCTAGGGGCGTCATCAAGTTATTCGACCTATTCGACTACATCTCCGAAAAAGTGTCGACGCTGATACGGGGTTACGCAACATCTAATCTCCACGGCAGACAATCTAGAGGTGAATTTCGCTGTCGCGTTTAACCAAGGCGGTAAGAAATCGTCTAGTAATACGGCGAATGCTCAGATAATCCCCCCTTGACCAGCAGCCGGGCCCTTCGCACATCTTTGAGCGGGTTCTCGTCGCCGTGTACCCATTCAAGCCTAGAGACAAGGAAATCCGGAGCCACGCCGGCGGAGACCTGTCGCGATTGCAGTACCAGCCGTCTGGTCAGGCCACCTGGCATGTCGCGCTACGCTACTTTAAGCAGGGCTGCGGCAGTGCCGACATCAGCTTTGCTGATTTGCTTCGCATTGCTAAAGAGGACGTTCGACAGAACCCGCAACTCGCTCAATTGCAAGGTCCTAAGAAGCAAAAAGGCTCGGCCGCTCTATCATTAGAGAGTTGCGACTTTCTTTTGGGAATTGGCTAAAGTATTGTCGATCAAATAAGCCGTTTATGCTCGATGTACCCGCCGACTCCGCCTAAATCCGGATTCAAGGCTTGTGATAATGCATGCCCTTAGTCATCTGAATCAAGTTCGCTCTCGTAGGTTGCGAACGAGCTAGGGAAGCGCTGATTTATTCATAAGGGCGGACCTGACCGCAAAAATAGGCTTCCTGCGGCGTTGCAAAATCTTGCAATAGCCAGCTATTGCTGCGATTTCGCGCCTTGCAGGCCACCTTTTTTGCTGGCCAATCCCAACCCTCAGAATTAATCAGCGCCTCCCTAGACATGCCAGCTTTCCTTGCCGTCTGCAAGGCCGTACTCGAACATTACGGCTTTGGAGTCTCCGATCCTGCCCTGCGCCCCTCCAGCAAAGTCCCGTCAGTGGAAATGGGACTTTGCAACAACGTGGAGCACCGCGATGACGCATGAGTTCGACCGTACTCGTGTTGACGTCTCCGCCTTCCAGCGTTACCGCGCAACGACGCTACTGCGCGCGAGTAAGGTCTAACCGTCTGAGAGGGGGCACGTGCAATGCAGAGTACACAGCTCGCTACCGGGCGCTTACAGCTGCCGGATTTACCAGAAGCACTCGCCCGGTTTCCATCCGTTCCCGTCATTACAGTACTCCTATTAACCCGGGATAATTTGGGCGCCGATGCCCGGGTTGTTGAGTAACGCCCTCACCTATCACAGCGCTCGCCACTCAGCATTGCCTGAAGCTCCGAATGACGAGTTATGTATAACCGCATGCGTTATAGCCTACAATTCGTCGTGCGACAATACCGTGAATGTGTCTGTGAACCCCTGGTAATTCGAATTTGATGCGATTATCAAGTCTACAATAGTCAACCAGCCGTAGCTGCTGGTATTGTATGACTCGAATTGATAATCGAAAAGTATCCATCCAAGTTGTCGTGGGCGCTGCCGCGCAGACATGGTGCCGAAGTAGCTCAGCAAGTCGCCCATGATGTACACACCAATCACTCCATACCAGACGGCGCTCGCGTAATTGAGCACGACCATGGATGGCTGCTTCTGTCCAAAAGTAGCAGTGACCAAATTCAGTTTATAGCTGACAGAGCCGAAGTTTGGGAGCCCTTGGTACTGATCCTGCACATACACGTTGAACGATCGGTTCGGGTTTTGGTAGGCGAAGCTGCCGCTCGTATTGTCCTGCCATGCAATCGGAACCCCCAACTGCGTAACTTGCGATATGCGGCTGAATAGCCAGATCTTGCCCCTGACGGCGCCGAGCGTAGGGATGCTCGCAGACTGGCTCGTGGGGTACCCAGAAAAGAGCGACGCGATGGCGCTGCACACGTTGCTTGCATCTCCTTCGGAGCCATTCCAGTCGTCGATTTTCAATGACATGACGACCATCTCAGTAGGGCTCGACAGCAGAAAGTTCCTGCACTCGTCGAGTAGCGACGGGAAACTCTGATATTCGTTGATACCGGTACTACTCCCGATAGCACCATGGCAGGTCACGAAACCGTAATTACCGCTGCTACCCTGCACTTTCAGACGCACATCCAGTAGGCGGACTCCGCCTTTGAGCTGATCTGTAATCGAATAG
>Ga0308169_10000583_pt1 | contig 51260 bp, 72 predicted proteins | sample PhyBR1_2_FD_202139 | JGI IMG/M metagenome (GOLD analysis project Ga0308169, IMG submission 202139) | Phyllosphere microbial communities from UC Gill Tract Community Farm, Albany, California, United States - DLSLSB.R1 | ecosystem: Host-associated > Plants > Phyllosphere > Unclassified | place... | reverse complement strand
AGGGAACATTTGCGAATAGGTTAAAGCTTGAGTTGAATCGTTGCGCGAGAAAGAGGGAGCTGTAGGAGGAGGAACGATATCTCGTAAGGAAGCGGCGATGGCTGCTGCTAGATCTGGATCTTCTTCCTCTCCTCCTCCTCCTTTTGATTTCTTCGTGTCTGATCCGAACTGAGATGCGTAAGAAGGGTTGTAACCTGATGAGGAAGGAGCTTTGGGAGGTGATCGTAATGGACCATGAGATGTCGAGTCGGAGGATTCTTTCAAGGATGCTTCGATAGCTTTTTTCAAATCTTCATCTTCTTGATCTTTCCTACTCTTCTTTCCCGAAGAACCCTTCTTCCCACCACCACCACTCGAACTATCACTCTTGACTGATTGATTCCTAGCCACTTCTGAACCTTTCCCTTCTTTGATCTTTTTCGAACATCCGTCACAAACTCGAACTTGTTCAGTGATTCCATAATGCGGTAACACTGCAGTTTGACTCGAACAAGCTGCATCGAACACTTGTCCACAATTTCGACAGTGGTGTTTCCGGTTGAAGGTGGAGAAATCGGTTCGACATCTTATACAATACGAAGAATCTTGCCATTCAGGTGCCTAACGAAACTCGACTCCTTCGTATCAGCTTGTGAATTTGTTCCGAGGAATAATGTGGCTCGTACATACCGATAAAGAATCTACCATTGCGGCAGTAGCAGTTGGATCTTTAGCCGGGAAGGGTAAACCCTCATTCTTCATCTTGTCATAAGTCCTAACCAGATTCGTATCCCTCAAATTATCCTTCCCTTTGAACGCAACTGCCCATTCTTGAACTTTGGCCAAAGTTTTCTCCCTCACATCTCGATTACTATCTTTTCCTGTCCCCCTCGCGAGTCCTTCCAATCCAGATGAGAAATCTTTGTCTGCGATTTGGACGAGAAAAGGAGTTCCACCGTTCTTGATGCAAACGTCCAATACTTGCAAGGCCAATAGTTGTACGTTTGGGTTCGAGTGTTTGAGTCGGAGGAGAAGGGATTTCGATGCGGCGAGAGGAGGAACAGAAGCGGATCTGATCAAGTCTGCTAATTGGAGAGAGAGGGATAAATCGACGGGTGCTGAAGAAGGGAGTAGATCCGAAGTTGTCTTGTCTACACGTTGGGAGTGTGGTCAGTATCGAGGGAGAGAGAGAGGAGATGTGAATTCGTCATCTCGGCGAGTGGGGTCAAATCAAGAGGGAGAACTCACCCAATAGTGTATCGAACTCTGTCTGAGCAGGTGTAGCACCCCATAAGAAAGCCATACGATCGATTCAAAGCGAGAGAGAGAGTCAAGTGAAATGGGAAAGAGTAAGCGAATCTCCTCCTCGACAACCTCGCTTCAATTCTCAAGTAAATCATTCGACTACACGATAAATCATATTAGAGCGTAAGCATTGCAATCAAATAGCTCATCGAGTAATCAGAGAGAGCTGACATCTCTCTCCCCCAATTGTCATCTTTCAACTTGTCTCGCTCTTCACCTCACTCACTCCAGTCCACCCTCAAGCCATGCCTCCTCGTCGACGTGGTAGTAACAATACCAATTCAGCCAATCCAGAAGGAGCAGTCTACGGTCCTCGTTCTGCTCTAACTTCTTTCCTACGCGTGCGCTCTCTCTCTTCTCTCAGCCTCTCTGAATCATAACTGAGAAAGGATAAGGAGGTCTACAGGAACAAGGTATCACTGGCCCCGGTGCCAACTTTGCAGGTAGAGTTCGACAACCCAACGCAGTTAACTCCGCCACTCCAACTCCCGAAGATGCTTCAACCTCAACCTCCCTAACTCTCACCACTGACGATTCTTCCTCTGCTCCTACACCCAACCAACCCTCTCCTACCTCCACCTCCGCATCTCCCATCGCCTCGACCTCAGCAAATGCCGTCGCATCAGGATCAGGATCAGGTTCAAACCTTTCCTCCTCAGCAGCTTCAAAGCGAAAGAATTCAGCAAAGAGTGAAGCATTGTTGAAGAAACAAAAGAAAGAAGAATTCTTATTGGCAGGGAAACCAGAAGGAGTTCCAAAGAAAGGGAGGTATGAGAATCGAACTCCTGGTTCAATCGCAGTTTGTGCGGAATGTGGAAAGAAATTCACAGTTTCAAAAGTACGTTACCCTCTTCTTCTTTAGTGTGTGTGTGTGAGTAAAGGTGAGCTGACGAGGGAGTGAGGAGTAGTATACGGCTAGTAATCCGAATGGAGTGGGAATGTTGTGTGGTGCTTGTACGGCAGAATCTATTGAAGATAGAGCTTCGTTCCCATCCGCTCCGAAACCTAAACCGAAACCCGTCAAGAAGAAAGCACAAAAGACTCTAGACGAAGGTCTGTACAAACCTGTCGTGACTCTCCAGCAATCTTGTTTGACCGTACGTCCCTGATCGCTCTCCTCGTATCCCTGCAGTCAGGGCTGATACGGGTTTTTCGATGGCGTACAGGTCATTGGTCAATACATCAACGATGTTGAAGCTCTAGGAGATATCGGATCTTCAAACTTAGATCGAGTCGCGAAAATCGTTTGCAAGAACCGAGCCTTGACATCAGAGAACCTGAAATTATTCCTCGAGATCTCTCATCGTTCATTAAATCTCTATGATTGTACCAGTACGCTATTTTTCTCTCCCTTCCTCACTTCTTGAGAGGACTTACGAGCTGATGATGGTTTTTGAGGTGGGTTTAAGATGTGAGGGATTCTGAATTAGCTAGTATTTCAACGTTTTGTCCGCATTTGGAGAGGTTGAGTTTGAATTTGTGTGGGAGGTTGGATGATGATGTGTTGGAGAATTGGATGAAAGGTTTTAAAGAATTGAGGCATTTGAGTCTCTATGGTACGCTCTCACTTCCCTTCTTCACCACCTAGACGAGCGAGTGTTGAGGTAGAACTTGTGATGCGTAGCTCCTTATTTGGTTACTGCGAATAAATGGAAAGAATTCTTTGATAAGAGGAAACAAGATGGATTAAAATTGGATACTTTCGAAATTAGGATGTCATCACGTACGTCTCACCCTTCTCTCAGTCATATTCCTCTCCAGCTTACTGAGGTAATCGATTTGCGCGTACAGGTTTCAACGAGATCTCCCTCGTTTCACTCGTCTCAGCGAACCCGAACCTCTCGACTCTCAAACTTTCGGAAATTGGGAAATTCTCGGGAGATTCCCTCAAGTTCCTGTATCCCCTCAAAGGGAAATTGAGGAGTTTGGATATTAGTCGATTGGGAACTCCACAAGGAACCGTGTTGGAGGATCAGGAGGTGATTGATTTGCTGAAAGAGGTCGGAGAGGAATTGGATGAATTGAATTTGGATGGTGAGCACTCCTTCCTACGTCGACTCTACTTGCTCGTCACTCATGTCGAAAGGAATGGTTGCTTCGCAGGCAACATCCTCTTGACGGATCGAGTTCTGAGTGAAGGGATCAAACCCTATTGTCCTCATTTACGATCCCTCTCTCTCGCAAGCTTGATCGAGATAGAACCTTATGGATTCGAGACCTTGTTCTCGGACAAACCCGTCGAACGTCCAGTACCCGAAGCAAACGATACAGAATCAGCGAATGGAGGAGAAGGCGACCAAGATCAAGCACAACCTACCGCAGATCAACCACAAGCTTCCTCCGATCAACCTGCCACCGACTCGACAAACTTAGAATCAGCTCCTTTCACTCGCTGGGCGTCTCCCGGTCTCACTCACCTAAACCTACATCGCTGCATCCACCTCTCGATCCCCTCTCTCCTCTCTCTCCTCTCGCACTCCGGTCCCTCCCTCACCCATCTCAACCTTCACTCTCTCGACGAACTCGACGCCTCGACCCTCTTCACGCTCGCCGAGAAATGTCCGAACCTGAAAGTACTCGACCTCAGTTTCGTCCGATCGGTCGACAACTTCGTCGTTGGAAAAGTTTGGGAGAGTTGCAAGAAATTGGAATGCTTGTTCGTACATGGTAATAATAGGGTTACGAGTGAGGTACCTAGGAAGGTGAGTTCCTTAGATTATCTACGAATCGAGTCTCCTGTAGGAAAAGGAAAAGCTGATTTGTTAATCTTATTCTCACAGAGGGATGCTCAGTTGAGGGGGTTGGAGAATGCTGTTCACTCAGAGATTCCTTCTTCAGTCACATGGGAAACTTGATGCGATCAACGCTTCTAAATCGCTTGCTTTCTCTCTTTCCTTCTCTTTGACGAACCCTGCAGCCACAGCTTTACCATCAAACGCTTGATCTCCGTGTTCTCACCTCCTGGAATATGCATTTTCATTCCTCTCTACTCCATCGACTTGCGATGTTTTCTGCGAGATTGCGAGAACTTCGTGTCGAACGAAAAACTGCTCTCAAGCTCTCTCGCTTGTCTCTTGCGGTGGACTGCAGCGCAACGAAAGATCAGAGACAGAGGAACGACGTGTATGATATTCCGTACTAAGGGAAAGAGAAGCAATACAAAAAGGTTTTTGAACAAAAGACAAGCAAAGAGGTAATCAGGTATGTACTCATTGGGACCGAGGGGGGGAATGTATATAACAAACAGAAATTCAAGGAATTGGGAAGCACAGAAAACAGAGAGAAGAAAAAGAGAGGGGTGACGAAGGGTAAAGAAGGGGTTATCGGGACTTTTGTTGTTATGTACATGAGACGACGAGAGAGGAACAACGAGGCAAGGAAAGGAAGGGAGGTGCAGGCGTGTATAAAGGTTGCGAAGTTTGAAATGCGAAATGACGAAGAAGGAGAAAGAGGGAGAGGGTTTTTAAGCGTTGTTGACCGACGAGTACGAGAAATAATCACCTCCTCCTCCTCCGTTGTTGCCAGTTCCTTTTTGAGATTCCCCCCAGCTAGGAGTAGTGGGAGGAGCGGAAGATTGACGACGGTGAAGAGAGGGAGCAGGACCGAGGAGACCTTGAGCGGTAGGATCGACGGTGTCGACTGGTGCCAAGGAAAGACTATTAGAAGTATTCGAGTCGAAGGTCAAGCCAAAGTTCGAGGATGAGATCGAGTCGTAGTTGTAAGCAGGGGGTTGAGGTTGAGATGAGATTTGTTGTTGAGCGGCAGATCGAGTAAAGATGCCGTCTGTCGAGGAAGAAGAAGCTGTACGGGAGGAATTCTCAAAGAGGGTAGTGTCGGATTGACGTCGAGCGTGTTGTTTCGATGCGGTAGAAGGAGTGAAGGAAGGCGCGGCGGCGAGGTTGGGCATAGGAGCGTTTTGAATCGGTAACATAGCTTGAGAATGGGGAGGAGCGACACCGTGACCTAGAGCTTCTTTGACGGTACCGTTGCGAGCGTAATCTTCGAGGTAAGAGTAGACATCGTCGGTCGATCCCATGTTCGGAGGAACAGAGTAATCAAGGTGCATCGTTCGTCCAGCGAGGTTGTCGAGAAGTGCGATTCCTCGTCCCTCCTTATCTCGTTGCAGGTATCCTTGGGCGTGTTCGCACGAGCATCCATCGTGAGTCTGAATGATCTGGCGAAGGGTAAGGATTTCTTGTCGAAGTGCGAGTGCCGAAGCTTGAAGAAGCTGATTCTTGTGACAAAGATCGGTAGCGTCTGATAAAAGAGTCATTGCGAGAAGTCAGCGAAGGGCTCATGGGGAAAATGAGAGAGAGAGAAAAGCGGCTCACTCTGCTCAAGTTTTCCAACCTTTTCCTTCTTCTTTTGACGACTCTTGCAAGCAGCGATTCGATTTCGCTCGAGGAATTGCTTGCGTTTCAGCGAATCTTCCGACAAGTCTCCATCATCTTCGTTGTGCTGCTCCAACTCTTCGTCTTTCTTCTGTTGAGCCTTCTTCTTTCCTCCCGCAGCTCGCTTCGGTTTCGGTTGAGGTTCGGGAGATCCGTCCGCTGAGGAGATAACACGAGCTGTTCGAGCTGGAGCTTTCCCCTTCTTGCTGGCACTTCGAGTGAGAGGAGGCATAGTTGCAACGGGAGAGGGTTCAGCTGACTCGTTCTTGATCTTGATATCGAGGGGACGAAGGGGAAGAGGCTGAGGTTGAGAGAAGGAAGGTTGGTTGTTGGCAAGGAGGAAGTGTCGTTGTTGCTGGAGCTGAGAGAAGATGTTGCTCGAATCGGTTTGTTGATGCGAACTTAGCCCGTTCTCTCCGTTGACATCGATATCGAGATCTTGGGAGTGACCGAGGGGGCTAGGATCCTTCATCATGTCGTGATTGAGGTAGGAAGAGGAATCGGGAGGAGTGGGAACGCTGGAAGAATCGGGAGAAGTGTCGCTGTTTCCGGCGGAGAGGACTCGGAAATCACTCATGCCTGAAGCTGACGATACCACGCTCATCCGGGGTCGCTTTGTAGGCTTGATTGCGAGATTCGGCATCGCTCCAGAGGGGACTTGAGTCGGTTGAACGAGGAATGGGAATTTCGATCCTCCTGGAGTGGTGATTGCCGGAGAGGAAAGGGCTCGTTTCCGTCCATTCGCAAGAGTATTTGACGATAGGAGGTCAAAGTCGTTACTGGGATGACTCGCTTGACTTTCCTCGAGCATGTTTGAAAACGAAGATCGTCTCGTCTTGTCTCCTCCTCCTCCAAGGCTCATCTCGAACGGGTTGAATTCGTTGCCTCCATCGTTCATCGATGGTGTGAATCCTCTAGGACCTCCGAGAGAACCGAAAAGTGAAGGAGTGAGACCGGAACCCATGGAGAAGGCCGACGAATCGTTAAGGTATTTCGTTGGAGTGTCGAGTCCATAGGAGTAGGTTTGCAAGTCGGCTGCGAGAGGAAGAATCTTGGGGTCAGCGGCAATTTGCGAGAGTAGAAAAAAACAAGAGAGTTGTTCGAATGGGCCGTTTGAATCGAAGGGAGGATGCGAGCCCCGCCAAAGAAAAGTCGAGAATCGAAAGATTTCGCTTATTATCGACACCGTTTGAACTTGCTCATGAATCCTATGAGTCCAATGATACTATCCCAGCCGTACGATCTTGAATCGAAGCCTTGATCAAGTCTCTCTCCCTCTCTTTCTCTTTCACATTTTCCCCACTTCCGTGTCTAGATTGCTTTCCCTCTCCCCCCTTTCCTGCAACTGTACTTGAGCGTGTATATAGAGAGCGCTAGACTAACAGGATGGTTCGAATTGAGTCATGTAGGAGAGAGCTTGAGTAGTGAAAGGGGATTTCGGCGGACTGAGAGGTTGAATTCGACTGTGCGGGCGGTGCTGTTTTGAACTTGCTCCTTTAACGAGTATTTGAAGTGGGTGGTGTAAAGGGTGTTTAGTAGGATTTGATCAGAAGTTGAGAGTCGGAATAGGTGAATGGGAGAGAAGAGAAAGGTTTGGGAAAAAGCTTGTGAAGGATAGCGAAATGTCGCGAAAGTCAGATTCGATCCAATCTTGAAGAACAACGATCTACACGAATTACAGATTTGATCGGAATCAGTTCAATTTCCGCTTGTTAACCAAACATATCTAATTAAACCCTATGACGAGGGAATCGTGCCTCCACATGGAAGATCTGCCGGCACACGGGAACAGTCTGAACAGGAGATGCTTAAGCTTTTCTCTTCGTTCCTTCCCTTCGTCGCAAGATTTGTCAGCACAGAACTCGTCGTTGTCGTCTGATCCCTCGACTTCTCTATGTATCTCTAGACAAAACACATCGTACTCGGACGTCAAAGGGCGATTGCTGAAGGGAGAAACCAGGCTCAGTTTTGAGCTGTTCGACAGACCTCCGTCGGATCGGAACATCGAAGCTGAATTTCGATTCTCACCTCTCAGACATGCAAAAAAAACTGCGAACTAGTCTCAACGGTACTCCAAGGCGAACCCCCAAGGCTTCCATGAGACTGCATGCAAGAGTAATACGCCGCTCGAAAACGCACCCACGAGGAGGCGGAACGAATTACGAAGACGTTTGCAGCTTCGCAACCATCTGAGCTTCGACTTGCTTTTTCTCTCTCTCCTCCTCGTTCTTCGGCCGGTAGTATCATTCAACCGACATGAAATAGAGTGGTTGCCGTCAATTACCACGTTTATAACAAACTCTTGTCAATACCGTCACTTCTTCACTTCAAATTCACCCCCCTCGGCCAAACCCCTCTCACCCTTCACGAGCGCTCTTTCGCCTCTCTCTTCCTGTTCTATCACTTTCAGACCTCGAACTTGTCCCCAATCGCTCAAATTCCGACAATGCGCTTCTTCGTTCTTCCCTTCGTTCTCCTCGTCGCAATTCTCTCGACTCTGGTTCAAGCCGACGCTTGCGCCAATGGATTGACGATCTGCGGTAGTGGGTCGATCTCGTGCTCAAACTCCTACTGCACCGTCAGACAGAATGGTAAAACTCGTTACTTCTGTCGTTCGTTCTTTCTCTCAAATCGTTTCGTTTGATCCCATTCCTCCGACTGACCATTGCGAACCTCTTTCTCGACAGCTCCTGCTTCCAACAACTGTCCTCAACCTTGCGTCAATATCGATTCGGGATCAACTACTATCCCTCGTTGTACGGGAGGAGGGTCGCAGACGACAACTTCGCCCGTTCAGAACCCTACTTCGACTCCTGCTCCCTCTCAGCCTCCTCGCCAACGATGCACTTTCCTTCGAAGGCTCTATCGATTGTGTTAAATCGATCAGGCTTCGTAAGTCTTCATGATTCCTCGAAGGTCTGAAAATGCGAAAGCTCAGAACTGATCGTTCTCCTACTGCACAGAACGCCCTCCTCCATTCTCGCCTAGGGTCGTCTCTCCACCTCTCTGATGCCGCCGCACAAATGTATATATCCCCTCCTCTCTTGTAGCCATCATCCTTGCGAAAGCACTCCGATCATAATTGCATTCTCAGCGATCTGCATTCCGTCTTCTTTCCCTCAGGTTTACGAACACCATGCTGAACGACAGCGGACCTCAGGAATACGAGCGGCTTTGCTCGGAGGCTCAAGTCCTTACGAGAAAGAATGAGACTGAGCTCTTAACTCGACTTCGACCGACCACCTCAAGAATCTCTCGCAAGTCTCTCGAAACATCTCGTACGAACAGGTTCATCAAAGGTAAACAAGCGAGATAGAAAGTATTGTTTACGTCCTGCGTGAGTTACAACGATAAAAGCGACAAAAGGAACAATATTTCGAGATCCGTACAGACAGCAACAAAAGAACGAGTAAAGCGACAAACGAGGTGAAGAGAGTATTTGCGAGAGTCAGAGAGGGGTGTATATCGACGAATCGAGAGTATCTTTGTACGGAGCGAGAGGAGGAGAAGGTTGCGAATTTAGTATCCTTGGTCGGAATGAAGTGTTGTCGGTGAAGTTTGATAACCTTGTTGTTGTTGTTGCTGGTGATGAGGATGAAGGTGCTGAGATGATTGAGAAGCTGGGGTAGTATGGTTGCTACCTCCTCCAGCACTGTTTGGGTGACCATGATCTCGCTGATACGTCCGCTCTGCGAGTCGAATTCGATCTCCAGCAATCATTTTCGAGAACTGCATAGAAATTTGGAGGGATCAGTAGGAGCTAAAATCGAGAGGGAGAGGATTCGAACGCACCTTGTGTCCGATTGGCCAAACCGCTCCTACTCTCTCCATCGCATCACACAACGCATCGACCATTTTCAACCGTTGCTCGAAGTAAGCGGGAGGGAACACATCGTCCCCTCGAGGAATGTCGGCTCGACTCAGATGAGCAGGAACGTTTTCGGTGCGATCTCGTGAGTTGACTATAGGCAAGCGAGGGAATCAGTCTCGACCTGCATTCGTAAAAGCGAGAGTCGCGCTCACCTAGGGCAGTCCAATCTCCAATAGTGAACTTGGCGGGGAAAGCCATGCAGTAGAGAACGTCTGCGAGGTTCGACGAACAAGACCATCAGCTCAGGATGCGACAGCGATAGCAAGGCCGTCGAACTCACAAGGTACGAAAGCGGTGAAGGTATTGATCTTCGATTGATGTAGAGACGTGTGAGCATTCTCGTATCCAGCGAGTTGCGAAACGATCTGTTGCAAGATCAAAGATTTAGTAAGAATCACAATTAGACTAAATTCTCGACCTCGACATACCTCGTAGAGCGAATGAATCGCTTCCCAACATCTCTGCATACTGTACTCTGCAGTTCCGATGAAGATTGGAGCATTCGGATCGAAAGGAAGTTGACTGAGTCCACTTGCTCCCCTCAAATGATGGAGATTGACAAAGAGGCTGTGGCACCGTACCTCTCATTCATCAGCATGCGCACGATCACTAGTAGCGATGAAGACAAGAGCGGCTCACCAATTGACGAGAAGTAAAGTCATGATAACTGGTCCATCGACTCCTTTGTGTTGACTAGCTTTCATGGCTGCCATTTGACCCAATTTACTCCTGACGAAATCGAGTAACTTGTCCATTTCGAGCATATCCGAAGTCGAGAACAAAGGATCCATCGCTACGTTCTTGTTCCAAGGACCTCCAGCAGGTGGACCTAAATCGCACAAACCTCTCATCAGCTTCTAAGCTTTTCGACGAAGAGCGTTTCAAGGGAGACGTACCGGAAGGTCGATAAGTTTCCAATTGAATTCTTCCACCGACCCAAATGACCCTGCACAACCACCCGAAAGTCCCAACCCTCTTCCTCTCGTTCCCTTCTTTCATCGTCTCCTGATCTTCCGCTTCCAATCCACCACTAGGCCACCACATCGGATTATCTTCAGAAGTACAGATCCCGGATTCGTAGAGTGCTTCATCGCAGGGAAGGAGGATTCGCAAGTCTGGTTCAGCGATAGCTGATGGCCAACCAACACATCCTTGTTCGAATCGATCAAGTACAATCACAGCGCACCTGCGAACAACGACACCTCTCTCATCAGTAGCCATAGAAAGAACTCGATGTAAGTAGAGAGTCGAACTCACATTGTCCTTCGGCACTCCTCTAAAAGGACACCGTCGGTCGGTAACTCATGCAACGCAGGAGGTCTCAACCTCTTATCTCCACCACACCTCTCACTCAACCTATCCTCGTCCATCCTATGCAACCCTAGCATCGCAGCGATCCTAACCGCTTGTCCAATACTCAAGAAAGCACGTTGATGATCACTCTGTCCCATTTCGAGCAACGCCAACAAACACAAGGCTTGAACCATCTCGACTGTCAAAGAAGCGACTCGACCACCTTGAGGACGGATCCCGGCTTGAATCGCTACTTCGACTTTTTCACGAGCAGAGGCGTACCACCGAGTTTGGAGGGATCGGATTTGAGGTGAATCGTGGTAGGCGGAAGCGATCGCGAGGACTGCGAAGATTAGGGAGAGGGAAGGTGGAGAGGATAGTGAAGCTGGGTGTCGAAGAGTGTAGAGGAAACGAGGTCGGTGAAGGAATGGTAAATGTTGATGAATCGTTTGGAAATAGATATTCGCTCTGAAATGGAACAAAATCTCAACTTCTCGTCAGATAAAATCTTCGCAAATCGAAAGTTGAGAGAATTGAACATACAATTCAACCATGAGATCAATCTCTGGTAAATCTGCCGTAATCCAAAGTGTCGATAATTCTCCTCCAGCATTTCTATTTCCATTCGACGCTTTCTTCATTGAATCCTCCAACCCTCTCTCTGGACTCGCCAAAGCAGATTGACCATCGAAAGGTTGACGACCATTCGAAGGAATCCCCAATCCACCATATCCTCCGCCATACCCACCATTCGCGGCCACGATTGGACTGATCTGATGTATCGATACAGGTGAACCATCTTCGTTTGATTGGTGGTAAGATGGAGCGACAGGGGAGTAATGTTGAGGATTGATGAGATCTGATAATTGAGGAGTCGGATTCATAGGGAATGGGAAAGATTGTAAGTGAGCTTGTTGTTGTTGTTGTTGTTGTTGAGGATGAATTCCTGCACCTATTGGTGAGTGTCCGGGACTTCCTCCATTGTTCGAAGATCCGGGAATAGGTAATCGGGAAAGGAAACCGTTCGTGTTTGAACCGTCTTGTGGAGGGGGAAGAGGGAAAGCTTCAGAATCGGGCCTGCCGAAAGAGTTGTGGTGATGAGGGGAAGGTCGCGAGGGATCTCCTCCTCCTCCTCCGTGCTGCGAGAATGCGAGGTAAGGGGAATCGAGAGGTTGATGATGTTGGGGGTAGGAAGAAGGTGGTCCAGAAGGTGGAGCGGGGAAACCAGCGTAACCTCCTCCTCCTCCTCCGGGAGTGTTGAGAAGTGGTGAAGGGAAACCTTGATTATCGACATTCGCCAAGTTGAGAGCTTGATAACTTGTCGTTCTATCAATCGGAGGACGACTCGTTGATGCTGACGAAGGCGATGCCGAATTCATGTCACTGAACTGAGATCCGCTCATGAGATGAGGCTGATGATGTTGTTGTTGTTGAGGAGCGGGAGTTTCAGCGGAACGATACGTTTCGAGTTCAGCTTCGAGGGAACCTGTTTCACTCTCCCTTCATCAGTCTTCCTCTTTCGCACAGAACGATGAATATTGAACTCACGTATACGATCTTCGAGTTCTCTAGTCTTTGCTTCAATCTTCTCTTGTGCTGGATCTGTTATTTGACAAATTCGTGTGAGGCTCTGAAATCGAAAGAACAAAGAGAGAGAGATTGGGATTTCGCTCACCTCCATAAACACACTCGTGACTCAACCTCAAGCAAGTACCACACTTGGGTCTCAATCCATCGCATCTCTGTTTCAATGAAAGGTCCTCCCCACATCAGTTTTTTCGATCGTCCGACTGAATAGCACCGCTTGAACCACCTGGCAAAGATGCAGAAGTAGGAGAGAGAGAGAGAGACTAACGAGTTTCCTTTTCCTACACAACATGCAAGCACTCCCACGTTTGAGAGGTGGAGCAGCGGTTCTCTTATTCTTTCCTTGAGAATTACCAGCCGTCGTTCTGGCACTCGCGTCTCCCATTTGACTAGTATCCTGTTCGTCTTTGACCTCTACCCCTTCCCCTAGATCTCCAAACGATTCATTATTGTCGTCTTGAGTGAGTTGTTCTGCGGTTCGTTTCTGTCCGGCGGCAATGGGAGTCGTAGTTGAAGAAGAAGAAGAAGCAGATCCTCCTCCTTCGTTGTTGTTGTAACTAGGGTACTGCTGTTGTTGTTGATACTGTCTATCCATCTCCTCACTATCCCTTGAGAGAGAGAGGATTGTTGGATGCTAGAATCGAAATGAAGATGAATTAACAGGATAAGTAAAGTCGAGAACCACCTGGTGTCGAGGTTTGTTCAAGGTGTGGCTTGCGTCGTTAGGCAGTTGCTGTAGAAGCTTTCAAAGTATGTGAACGAGTGTGAGGAGAAGTGTGGAGGAGAGGAAGGAAGGGGCCCGGAAAGGAAGAGTCCGAAACTCACTAATCGCGAGACAATCTCTCCCAAGGAGTGAGAGGTAGATATTCAGATAGCTACTAACGTGCTCTACACAATCCCCCCTACTAGAAAGGATCCGAGAATTCAAGGAAATTCTCATTCTCATCTCGTCGACAAACTCTCGCTCCTTCACCACCTCGCTCTCTCTTTTCCTTCCGATTCCCACTCTTACACTCCCTTCCATCATGCCAGCTTCGAATCAAAAGCCTTCCATGTCGTGAGTCTCTCCTTCTCTGTCTCTCCCTCATTTCGGAACAAAAGGGGGAACGAGAGAGAGATCACTCGTGCCATCTCTCTCTCCTCGCTCCTCTCCCGTACGCTCACTAGAACAATATGACTAACCACAATCGATTGGCACTGGTCATAGCGAGCTCAAATTGAGGAGGTTGACAGAACACAATCAGAGATTAAGGGAAGATTTAGAGCGACAAAGGGTTAGAGTTTCAGAGGCTTCCGCTTCGTACGTCTCCTCCTTCCCTTTCTCCTTGTACTCCTACTCTCTCGAGCTAGTCGAATAAGCGTGAGAGTCCTGAGAAGTGACTCATGTTGATGAGATTTGAGAATATTGACAGATTGATTCGTTATTGCAAGACTACGAGGGATTACTTGTGCCCATCTGTTTGGGGACCTGTACAGAAAGGTGAAGATCCTTATGCACCTCAAGCTTCAGGAGGAGTGAGTTTCTCTCTCAAACTTCTTCCTTCGTGACCCCTTCAAGCACATTCGGCGAGGGGAGGTTCGAGCCATCTACGCTCGAGCTACTCCTTCAGTTCGAAGCAGATGTATTGATCCACTTCGTCTTTTGTCCACAGTGCTGTACCGTTCAATAAGATCCCTTCCCTTCCCTCCTCCCAAATCCGATTCTCTCTCCCCATTCTCTCGCCTTGATTCCCCAATCCCGACTCGTTCAATCCCAAAGTATACCCAAATCCTTCTTCGCTCTCCCTCATTTCGCCCCTCTTCGGAACGCCCTCGAACCCAGTTCGGAACCCCGTCTCGAAAAATCGCCCCTTCGACCCAAACCTTTATATCCCTGCTGTTCCTTTCTTCAAAAAACCCCCTTTCAATCCCTACTGTTCTTGCCACTCCCTTCACACTGTCAATTAGAACTAGGCGAAATCGTTGAACGATTTGCAACCAAACTCGATCTCGACATTTAAACGCTTTCAACCTTTCGGATGTCCCTCTCTTCCCCCTCCCGAACCACTAGCGCACCTATTTCCCTCGCTTTTCCTCCGTTATCCTCGTTCGCTCTCTAATGATCCCCCTTTCACTCTTAGTTCTATGTTTGTCTCTTCTAGTTTTTTAGTATCGGTTTCTCTCTCTCTCTCTCTTCCTATCTTTTTAGTTGTTTGCTCTCTCCCTCTCTCTTTCTCTCTAGGCATTTGTGTTTTGTTTGTGCAACGATCTGAAATTGACTCTTCATCCCTCTCTAGCTCCTTCAACCTCGTTAGCCCATCGCGAGCGAAAAGACTTTCTCCAGGTTCCACTCTCCGTTCTTCAAAGCGCTTCCTTACTTTTGTTCCCTTTCATCGTCTCCCTCCTAAGTTTGATTCTTTTCTCTCCCTCTTCTTTGTACCAGCAATGAGTTGATCCAAAGCAATCATCAATTCATCTTCTGAAGATTCTGCCTTCTCGTCTTTACCCGTCTCCTCCTCCTTCTTCTTCTTTTTGCGAAGTGATACGTTCTGGTTGATGAGTCGCGGATGATTGAACGGGATTTGGTGGGGAATGGGATTGGATGTCGGAGCGATTGAAGGAGAAGGGGAGGAAGAACGTGGCGAAAGGGAATCAATCTCGAGGTGTTCGCTTCGCTGATGAGGACTCGAACTGATTCAAAGTCGAGAAAGGAGATTAGAGCTCAGTCCATGGTAGATAGGAGACGATGCGAGACGTACCTATCTCCGCTGATTGCGATTCGAGCATCTTGAGCATCGTTCCCTTCTCCATCGTTCGCACTCGCTTCCAACCTCCTTCGCTTCTTCCTCTCGATCACCTCTCTAACCTCTATATCCTCTTGCTCACTGTCCTCCCTCCCTTCGTCCCGGTCTCGCTTCACACTCTTTTTCGGCGGTCGAAACTTTCCAAACCTCCCTTGTTTACTCGGCGAACTCGAAGGAGGACTCTCGATCGTTCGGGTACGTTCAAGTTGGAGGAAGAACAATGATTTGGACGAATACGGAGAGGGAGGAGGAGCTCTGGAGGTGATTGGAGAGGGACGAGGGAAAACGAAGGGTTGGAAGATTGGGGTTGAGAGGGGAGGAGAGGAAGCACTGGCAGTGGTATGAGACGAGGATACTGCCTGTACGGAACAGTAGAGTTAGCGAGACGATTCGAGAGAGTGAGAGAGAACTGATTACTTCGCTGAGAGAGGAAGAGTTCGCTTTGATTCTCGGAGGAGTTGCTGGAGTAGTGAGGCTCGCGATAGGAGGGTAAGGGACAGGCGGATACGGCATGGCGAGCGAGAGAACTTTGCAAAGTCGAGCAGAGACGAAGGAAGGAGAGAGGGAAGCGAAAAAATCTTTTCTCTCGCACTTCTCGATTTCGCAAACTCGTTCACCTCTCTTTCCGAACTCAGTCAATGAGGGGAGGAGAGAAATTCACCGTTGCCTTTGCAAAATCAATGTAAGCCGCCAAGCCTAGTAAAAGAATAATCGCAAAAAGACATATTTGGATCCACCGTTTCTCTCTTTCCTTCCTTTCTTCCTCCTTCCTTTCATTCCTGCTTCATCTCGCTTCCAACCATCATCTCGTTCCCCGTAACCTCTGATAACGACTCGAAGTAAAAAAACATAACGAGAACACAAAGTGAAAGGGTAGAGAGATATGATAGAGGAAAGTGAAAGATGGGGTTTTGAACACAGGTCGAAGAGGAGAAGGTGAGAGGGAGTGTTGAGAGATGACGGGGGTGAATATGAGGAGGTGGGGACTTGGGGAGAGTAGCGAGAAAGAGGAGAGGAGAGGAAGGGGAAAGAATCAAAGTCTAGGAAAGACGAACGAAGCACTTAAGCCGTCGCCTCACCAGTTTGACGCTTGGCGAACTCGTCGAGTACGTCAAGGGCCTCCTTGATCTTGGCCTCGAGGGCGTCGTCGTTCTCGAGGAGGTAGAGGAGTTCGGAAGAATCCATCTCGAGGAGCATACCGGTGATCTTACCGGCGAGATCAGGTTGAGTAGAGTGGATCTTGGGGTAGAGACTACATTCAATCCCAACAACGGGATCAGCTTTGAACGAGAGTAGTGAAGAGAGAGATGAGAGAGAAGTGAGAAACTTACGCCTCTCCGAGCATTTGCTTCTGCTCTTGAGGAGCAGCGTTGGCGAGCATAGCAGCGGTAAGACCGGAAGAAGGCTTCTGCTCCTCAGCGCGACCCTTGTAACCTTGAGGACGAGCTTGTTGACCAGCTTGACCAGCAGGACGAGGGACACCGTTAGGAGGAACGGTGGGGTTGGCACCACCACGAGGAGGAGCGGGAGCGCCGTTGGGAAGGGGTTGACCTTGTCCAGGGCGTTGAGGAACTCCAGCGGGGAGAGGAGGTTGTCCTTGTTGTTGAGCGGGACGTCCTCCAGCGGCAGGGGGAGCTCCAGCGGGTCCACGGTTACCTTGAGGAGGAGGTCCGGGAGGGTACTGACCGAATTGTTGAGGAGGAACTTGACCGTAAGGACCCATAGGAGGCATACCGGGCATGTTGGGAGGAGCGTAGTAACGGGGAACGGGACGTCCACCGGGTCCAGGTTGTCCAGGGTAACCCATAGGTCCTCGAGCACCAGGTTGAGGGTAACCGGCGGGAGCTCCAGGGTAGTACATAGGAGCACCGGGCATGTAAGGAGGGATACCAGGGATACCAGCAGCTTGCTAAAAGAGAGTAAAGAGTGATGAGAGTCAGTAGAGTTTGAGAGCTAGAGTGAAGAGAGTGAAAAAGCTCACGAGTTGCTGAGATCGGATTTGGTTTCGTTGAGCGACTTGAGCCTCGAGTTGTTGCTTGCGAACGTCCTTGCGTTGAGCGAGCGAAACGTAGAGAGGCTTGGTGCCGATCATCTTGCCGTTGAGCTCAGTGACAGCCTTGGTAGCCTCATCGGGAGCTGAGAAGCAAACGAATCCGAAACCCTTGGAAGCACCCTTGTCGTCAGACATGATCTTGCACGAGGTGATTTGTCCGAAAGGTTCGAATTCGGCCTTGAGCTTCTCCTCATCGACATCGTCGTCGAGGTTCTTGACGTAGAGGTTGACACCTTGGTATTTGAGGGTTTGCTCGTACTTCTTTTGCTCGTAAGACTTCTTGAGTTCCTCCTCACGTTCCGACTTGCGTTGAGCACGAGCGACGTAGAGTTGTTGACCCTTGTAATCCTTCTCGTGAAGGTCATCGACAGCCTTTGCGGCATCCTCGTGGTTCTCGTAGTTGACGAAACCGAAGCCCTTCGACTTTCCTTCGTTGTCCATCGTGATGACAGCCGAGGTGACCTTTCCGTACTTCTCGAACATCGATCGGAATTCTGCCTCGTCGACTTCGAGAGGGAGGTTCTTGATGTAGAGGTTGGTGAAGTGAGCGCGGATTTCGTCGATCTTGGCTTGACGTTCACGCTTGGGAATGTGAATTCCGACGTAGACGACCTTGTCGTTGAGGAGCATACCGTTGACACCTTCGATGGCGGCACGAGCGGCTTCGGCGGTATCGTAGTGAACGAATCCGTAACCGAGAGAGTTTCCTTGTCCATCGACAGCGACCTTGCAAGAGAGGATGTTTCCGAAGGCGGCAAAGGTATCGTGAAGAGCCTTGTTGTCGATGTTCTCGTCGAGGTTCTTGATGAAGATGTTTCCAGCTCCGTTCTTGCGAAGAGCGGGGTCACGTTGAGACCACATGATTCGGCAAGGGCGTTGCTTGATCAACGAGTAGTTGAGTTGCTCGAGAGCGCGCTCACCTGTCGAGGAAGGTCTATTCAGCTTTTTGCAAAAGATTCGGGCCAAGTTGAAAGTGAAAAACTCACCATCCGAAGAGTTGAGGTAGTTGACATAAGCGTATCCGAGGGAACGACGGGTAACGGCGTCACGACAGACACGAATAGAGGCAACGGGACCGATCATCGAGAAGACTGGCAATAGTAGTGGATCAGCGATAAAGTCGCGAAGAATGTTCAAATAATTTCGAAAACTCACTCTCGTAAAGCATAGCCTCAGTGACGGAAGGGTCGAGCTCTCCAACGTAGAGGGAAGTGGAAGGGGAAGGTCCAGCATTGTCCTTGTCTTGCTGTTGCTTGTTGTTGTTGTTGGAAGAGGGAGCGGGAGCGGATTCGGACTTGGTTTCCTCCTTTGATTCCTCCTTGGCCTCAGTAGCAGGGGCAGGGGTAGCCTCAGCGGGAGTAGGGGAGGTAGAGGGAGCCTCAGCGGCGGGAGTAGTAGCGGCAGCGTCGGTAGACATAGTCGATTCTGCGATTGCAAGAAGGACGAGGTGAATGTAAGCACTTTTCAGAAATGCAACCTTTCCAACTTCCCTCCGAGACTCGTTCAGAGAGCCTAGAGAGGCCAGATAGACTCACAGATGAACGTAGAGGGTGTAGGTAAAGGTATAGAGGGAGTAGGGAGGTTGGGAGGAGTAGGCTGGCGGGCTTTGAGAAGAGGAGGACTTTGTGCTGATAAGGCGAACGGTCTTCGCGAGCTGACGAGGGCTACGCGGCTGGAGAGGTTTTAGGAAGAGCTTGTTCTTCGATCCAGGTGGATCGGTTGGGCTATTGAGACGAGGTGGATCGTACAGGTTCAAGAGCTTGCAATTTTCTCTCTTGTTTTCCCCCTCATCGAAGTCATCTCGACAAACTGCTTTGTAGGCCTTCTGAGTATCCTGGGGCTATTCTTTGATACTTCAGGACCATCGCTAGACTACTCCCGCTGTTCCGTGTTACCTCCTTTGCTTCTGAATCAGAGATTTCGCTGTTTTCCCCTCTCCTCATGCTCTGTCTCCACTCATTCCGCTGCTTCTGTTCTCGAACGTAGAGTTCGCAGTATCCTCCAGACCCGAGGCGGAGTGGATACTTCGGTGCTGTCGATTTGCTATGATTTTGAACCTTGATTTTGCAATGAGTCTTCAAAGCGGTTTGACCTAGCCCGGTTGACGCTCCTGTTTGTGCGCTGTCCCATGCCGTCGACTCCAAAGTCTCGGTTCTGACCATCCGCTTGTCTCTCCCTTCGCTTCACGGCTTAGAGCGGTCCAGATTTCGCAAGAAACGAAACCGCTCGTAAACGCAGAATGCTTGAAAAGCTAAAGCTACAAAATTGCAAGAGACTCTTCAAGTGAGTGCGTGTGACAAATATATAAAGAGCGATATCCAGGGAAGTCCAGTGTCTACAGAGTGAGTGATAGTTGAGTCCAAAATTCCTTTTTCCAATAGTCCGGGAGAAAGAGAGACGACAACGACCAGCGTTGAAATCGAGGAGAGTGCGAGAGAAGCAAGGGGATCACCAGATGGTAACGGAACGAATTGATCCTCCGAAACCGAACTTGCGATCACTGCTTCGCTTGGTGAATCGCGATGAAGTCGACTTGGCGAGAGAGCATCCTTTTACAGGTCCAGGGCTGTCGACGTGAGGAAACGAACTTAGCGACCTCATCCATAGCTGACGGAGAAAGACGGGCGGGCTCACCAGACAGCATCGATCGAACCAGTCTTCACGATTGAGTTCGTGACCTTTGAAAGGGGACAAGAGTCTCAGTCAAAGAACGAAGATGGCGAAGAACGAGGTAGGAAACACTCACACATTGCTGTACCTCGGAGATACACGTAACATACTGAGCTCCGTACGAAGAACCATTGTTGAAGAACTTCTCGAGGTTCGAATTGAGTTCAGCTTGAGTAAGGTTTTGGGAGTTCGACGTGTAGTTGGCAATGAGAGGAGCCGAGTAGTCTACGAGATCCGTGAAGAAACTCGAGGGGAGGTAACCTTGGAACTGCTGAGCGATTGAGAGCATAGTGGTTTGCGAAATTTGAGGAGCTTGACTCTTTTTGACACATTCTTGAGCGAGAGTCGCATTTCCAGCTGATGGAGAGGACATTCCATATTAGCTCTGTGCGGTTTGAAGCGAAGGAGAAAGGGTAGACTTACTTGCGATGAGCTCGGAAGCGCACGATTGGAGAGTTTCGGCAAGAGTCACAGTGTTTCCTGAGAGCGCACTGGCAACTGAGTTGATGGCGTTGGAGATCTGGGCCGAGACTTGACCTGCCAGCTTCTGATCGGGAGTAGAAGAGTTGGCGAGGTTGTAGGTGAGGATGTCTGAAGACAGGAACCAGTCAGTGGATCGATCTCAAAGCGAAGACGAAAGATTGACACTCACTCTCGACGGCGGTGGTTAGGGATGCGGGAAGGACACCGACGAATTGTTGAAGTACTGATTTCGAAGCGGTTTCGAGAGTCGAAGCGGCTCCTCCTGGCTTGGTAAAGCAAGCCAAAGTTGAAGAGTTTCCAGCAGCTTTGACGGCATCGGCGTAGCATGATGATACTTGCTCGAGCGCAGTGACGGAGGAACCACTGAGAGAGGCGATGACTGATTGGATCGAATCGGTGATTTGGTTAACGAGGACTTGTTCTGATTGAGGGAGAAGAGTGGTGAGAAGAGGTGTGACAGAGTCGAAAATAGCCGAAAGGATCGTGTTGGGCAGGATACCGACGAACTGCGAGAATCGGGTAGCGTGAGCGTCAAACGAAATCGAGGTTGAGAGGAGAGGAAAGCTCACCTGTTCGAGAATAGTGTTGAGAGTGCTCTCGAGCTCCGATCCATCCTTTCCACTCTCAGTCAGACACGAGTAGCCTTCGGGTAATCCTCCACTAGAGAGGACGGTACTCAAACACGCTTCGAGCGAGGCGTAGGTCGAAGCAGAAAGGGAAGATTGGGTTAGGTTCGCGGCGGCGAGGGCAGAATCGATTGCTTTCTTAATGTCGAGTGCTGCGGTAATGCTACTTTCTGAAGTGATCAAAGTCGAAGTCGAATATTGAGTAATATTCTGAGTGACGGTTTGAACGAGGACGGTAGGTTGCAGCTTGATGATGGTGGAGTTTGCGACGGTTTCGGTCTTCTGAGCGTTGATCGTAGCGGTCGAGAGTACAGTGGCGGTCTTGGTGACTGTATACGAAGAATCATCAATAGTCTGATCCGCGGAAGGAGGAAAACGACGAAACTTACGAGTTACGACTTTTGACGGTTTGAGTTGCTGGTTGACGGCCGACGCGATAGCGCTAGCGAGAGGAGCAGGGATGAGAGAAGAGTTTTTGAACTGATCGACGACCTTGTTGGCGCCATCTTGAAGAGTCTTGCCCGACGAATGTTCGACTTTGGGGACTGTCTTCTTTTTCGGTTTCGAATCGTGATTCCATGAGTGTTTCGACGGTTCCTTCTTCGTGGCAGTAGTCTCGTGTTTAACTACCTTCTTGTGAGTCGATTTGTGAGTTGACTTGTGACCAGACTTCGACGAGGAAGAGGAGGATTTCGCAGATTTGTGCTTTGGAAGGGCGAGTTTCGCGGCCGTACCTCCAGTCGAAGGAACACCGAATGTACCGGTTTCGTGAACCACCCCTGGATGATCACTGCATGGTTCTGGGTTGGCTGTAACGAGATTGGCGACGAGAGCGAGGGAAGAGAGGATCGAGAGGAAAGCTTGGGATCGCATGTCGAATGAGCCGTAGAGGTTTTGGGGAGTTGGCTGGGATGAAGTGACGATGAATGAGCGTGAGGGAAAGGACTGTGTGCGGAAGTGCCGATGAGGAGGAACCGGAAAGAGTCGAGAGAGATGGGGGAAGAAATGAGTGTGGTTGAGGGAAAGGTGAGGAAGAGTTGAGGGGGTCGGCTAGCGAATGACTGGAGTGAGCGAATGAGGAGGAAGAGAGAAAGAAAGAAGAGAGATTCGACGTGAACGGCCGACGCGAAAAACAGGTTAACGCGACAGTCGGTTTTCGCGTTCTTCCGCAATTTGAGGATCACATTCTTCCCAGACTCGTGGCTTTCCGACTTCTTTTCTTCTCCACGTTCTCTTCTTGAGCTTCCTCAAACTTGGGCGCCGAGCGGTATTGAGCGAAAGACGTTCCGCTTGAATGATCACATCGCGAGGTCATGGCTTCGTATTGCGATGAGTTGATCGAGCTGAACCGCTGAGCATGAAATATGAGGACGTGCGCTCAATGAGCGATGGTCGAGCGGATTTTGTGGACCAGAGGACTCGGTACGAGAGTGCGAGAGTGTGATCGAGAAATAAATGGTGAATTTGCGAAAAGGTCGCAAGCTGGTACGCATGTTCCGTTGACGAGTAATAGCAGTGATGAAGCTCTGCCGCTAGCGGCGAACGTCCAAAGCCAGTGAAGCTGGTGGAGGGAGAAACTCAAAGTGATCGCCGATTTTGTTGATTGATCCTTCACCAAACTCTTCAACTCAAGATGGCCTCGTTCGTAGGGTTACCTGTACTCCTCAAGCTCAAGGGTGATCAGACAGCTCAAGGCATAACAGCGCAGGGGATCGTTCTGGAGGTGGATGGATTGAGAGGAACGATTGTTTTGGCAGATGGTGAGTTTCATCTTCTGCGACTCTGCAGCTATCTGAACATTTAGCTGAACCGTGTGAGAATGTATAGCACAAATCATCACTCAAACTGGGAGTCGAATCGAGCGTAGAGCGGTGTTTGAAAGGACTGAAGTTGCTGGACTCGAATTGTTGGCTGTCAAGAAACCTGAACCTACTCCAGTACCAGAGCCAGTTCGACAAGCATCTGTACCTCCGAGAGCTCCCTCTCAACAGCAACAACATCGACAGCTGACGCCATGGAGCGCTGAAGAACCTCAATCTCAATCTCAAGTTAGTTCAACCTTTCCTTCTATCTGATGATCTATATTAGGCTCATACCGAGTTCTCATTTCCTCTAGCACAACTACTCAACTTCGGTCCACGCTCAGCGTTTCCCCCCTGCAGTACAAGCCTACGCTCACTCTCCTCAACATTCCCCTTCTCCTCAGTCTTCCCCGAAACCACCTGGTACTCCTCGATCTCAACGTCAGCGAGGAGCGAGAGGAACTGGCAGAAAAGTCCGTGCAGAGTGGGATGGAGTCGAAACGGGAGATGAGGCCGACCACCGAAATACTCATTCAGCTCAGGTTCGTCTACTAGACTCCCCTTCTTCGATATACTCAGTCCTGATCGCTGATATCCTCGATACACTCGTAGCCGAATCAATCTCGAAGACAACCGCAATACGATCAACCTTCGAACGCACAAGGAGAATCCTTCGACGAAGAATTCGACTTTCAAGGTGGACTTGAATCGTTCGACAAGAACGCAGTGTTTGCTCACATCCGCTCGACGGATAACATCGATCCATCTCTTCGGCTCGTCGCTCACAATCGCAACCCAGCTCGAACTCCTCAATCGAAACTCCTTCCGACAGAATCGGTCCTCACGGTCGAGGAACTCGAACAGCAGCAGTTGGATCGACAGGCTGCGATGGAAGCTGTTCCGGTCAAGAGAGGGATGACAGTCGAGGAACTTGAAGCGGGAGTAGCGAGTGTCGGGTTGGCTCAAGAGCCAGAGAGAGGTTACGAGTACGAGGCTTTGTCTACGGAGAACGGAATCATCGTACCTTCTGTCAAGTTGCGGCAATGGAAGGAAGCGCTCGGTATCGCCGATGTATGTTCTCGTCGTCTCTTTCCCATTCTCACGCTCGAAAGCTCATCAAAAATGATCGTATGTCTACAGATCGAAACATCGCCATCACCCTTTCAACGACTCGAACTCGCAGCGTATCAGCTTACGACCTTCATCCTCGCCCATCTGTCTCAGAAATTCGCCCTGTTCCCGTTACCCTCTCCTCCTCAATCTCGACCCTCGGTTCTTCTTCTCTGTACCGACTGCGAAAAGGCAAACGTCGCTCTCCGCTGCGGAATCCAGCTTGCGAACCGTGGCTGTCGCGTGATTGCTCTCGTCGACGACGCAAGAAGTGAAGAGTTGAAGACGAATCTGCGAGTTCTGAGCTCTTCGGGCGGTAGAATCGTTCGAGACGTCGCTGGTGAGCACCTCAAACTGCTCAAAATTTTCGCTCCCTCATCAGAAGCTGACTCTGATCGTATACTTAGACCTCCCACCGACGTTCAACCTCGTTATCGACGCTCTGGCCGACTCGGAAACTTCGCTCCCTCCTTCGCTCTCGTCCTCTCTCACCGGTGCCAGTCCAGCGTCACCTTCTTTCGGCAGCAAATCGACGTTCTCGCCATCCTCCTTTGCAGCTGAGGCGGCAAACTTTACGAACCATCTCAAATCGGGTGTTTTGAGTATTAGTATCGATTTGCCTTACGGGATCTCTCACGACGATGGTGAGTGCTCCGTCGCGTCGCTCTGAGATTTGTGAACTTCCGCTGACTACGTGTCTGCTGCACTAGGTTCGGCATTGTCTTCAGTATTCTTGAACCCAACCTTCATTTTCTCTAGAGCACTCCCTCGACCTGGAGCCGTCGCACTTCTATCGGAATCGGCAAACTCTCCACAACTTTTTGTCGCGGACATTGGATTCGCTCCGAGTATTTGGGAAAGGATTGGAGTTGACGGTTTCGACTTGAGCACTTGGGGTTCGGAGGGTATTGTTCGAGTCGCATTGAGCTAATTTCTGTCATCATTGTAAGCATTATACATTTCAGTTGTTGTACTGCACGAACTTGGGTCTTTATCGTTGCACGCAGCCGTTTCCCTTTCGCACTTCCCGTTCGTTTTCGACTGAAAAGCTTATTCGTCGTCTCTCTGGCTCTATCAGTTGTCATGAAGAACAGCTTCGAAGCTTAATGTCTCCTCGCAGGACTCGTCAAGTGCCGACGGAAGGTAGGGATTATTAAATGCATAACGCCATGGAGTCGCAAGCAGACGATTTCGAAACTAGAGGCAACCGGTGGCTTTGCCGTCTCCACTGTCCGATTCTCTTCGAGTCTCGTCGTCATTCGGTATTGATCAGTTCAGGGCTCTAGCTGAGCCCCGTTGTTCAAGTTTCACGCTAAAACATCGGTCGATCGACCACTCTCTTTCGGCTCGTCGCGCGGATTCGAAAAAAACACTTGTCTCTTTTTCTTCTCCCTCTTCTCTCTGCAGGATTCGGCTGACATCTTTCCTTTCTCTCGCAGTTTGCAGAAGCTTTCGCTTTGCAACTTTCGGGTCTAGCGTGGCTCTCCCAAGCTCTTGGTGCTGCTTTCGAAAGTGGTCTCCTCCTGCCTCTACTGGAACTCCTCGCTACTGACCTGACGGCAGGGCAACAGACCCTGCGAAAACCTGGACAAGATTCCAGGAGGATGACAAAAAATAAGACGACTCAGAGTCGAATTTTGAAACAGTTCGCACTTGTCCGGTAGACTGTCGATCCGGGAAACAGTCAAAAAAACGATATGAAACAAGCGCGTGGCTCTTCTCAAAACGAGCCTCGGAGGAGACTCCAGATTGAGATTCTACAGTATTTGATCTTTCTGGTTGACCCCTTTGATCTGCCCTCTCTTTCGTCCCTTTCCTTTCGTTCAAACTCTCCCTTCTGAAAGCGATGAGAAGCGAGCAGGGTTTGCATGCAACGGATCCTGTTGGTAGTGATCACTGCGAGGTCATGTCGCTACCTAGAGCTGGGTTCCACCTTTCGGGCTTTCGCAACAGACAAGCTGTTAGATTTCGTCAAACAGAGAGGAGCTCCGACTGCGCTACGGCATGTCGATCAGATCGTTCACTTTGACGGTTTGAACTTGCGAATAGAATTGAGCGACGACTCCGACCTTTTCACTTTCGTCGCTTCGAATCAACGACACTTCCCATACGCTCGTCTCTCTCGTCAAGCAGTCTCCATAACTGCACTCAATGCAGGAGGGAACTCACCCGAAAATAACGAATTGTCGAGACAAAAGTGCTCTTCGATTACAGTCTCAGGCACGGTGCCTGGATTCTCAACGCTTCTTCTTGAGAGTTTCATGAAAGAAAGACTCGCTTCCCACCTCTCCTCTGCAAACTCGCTTTCTTCCTCTCGACAGCATTCAAACAGAAAGGAACCTAGCAAAGAATAGCAGCTGCCTTGATCGACCATCAACAAGGTTTCAAGAGTCGTTCCTTTTCATCCATCCCCTCCGTTCAACTCGGAATCAACTAGCGCAGCGTGTTCAAGGGCCATCATCTTCCCCCTCTCTTCTCTCCCTAGAATCACCTCCTCTCGACTAGAACCATCAAGAAACTATACACACCTACAAAGAGTCGACAGCCCTCCTCAGTAGTCGTCCAATCTTCTCTCTCCCCTCAAACCGAGCCGCTCCCATCTTTTTTCCCACCTTTCCTTTCCCTTCTTCTCGCTCATCTCGGTTTCTCCCGGCTTCTCACCACCTGACATCGTAGAACTCGTTCATGATGTCGGCAGCACCTCCCACGAGCGCATACTCGAATCCGAATGCGAATCCGCCCCCTCCTCCTCTTAGTATGGCAGGAGGCCCTCCTCAACAAGGCCCTTCAGTACTCCAAATCCTCGCCATGGGTCAAGAACGTAATCATGCTGCAGATGCAGTAGCACATCACCCGAGAATCGAATCTCTCATCAAACTCGGTAAAGAGTCGGAAGCAACTTGGTTACAGATTGGTGAGTTCTACACCGTGTTCCGTCGCTTTTTTACGGCGAAGAAACTAATGAAGAGTTCGTTGGAGTGTATAGGTCAAACAGCGGAAGCGATGGGAGATTTAGATCGAGCAGTTGGATCCTACGAAAACGCTCTTCGACACAATGCCTACTCGATCGTTGCTCTATCTCAAATCGCTGCAATCTGTAGATCGAAGGAGGAGTTCAAGAAAGCTGCAGAGTACTTTGGAAGAGTCGTAGGGATCGCCCCGGAAAGTGGAGATGTTTGGGGAGCTCTTGGTGAGTTCGAATCATTTCCTCAGCTCGCTTCACTTGAGCGAAGCTGACGCTAACTCTCGAATTCGCAGGACACTGCTATCTTATGATTGACGACCTCAAGAAGGCTTACTCATCGTATCAACAAGCTCTCTACTACATGCCAAACCCTCATGTGAGTTTTCTTTATCCTGTTCGCATTCCCCGCTCGTCCCTCTTCTCTCGCTTCGAGCGATCTCTTCGAAGCTCGTGCTCGATCATGTGAATCAGGAGGACTGACCTCGTTTCGTTCATCTCTCGTAGGAGCCGAAACTTTGGTACGGAATCGGAATCCTTTATGATCGATACGGGAGTCTGGAGCATGCAGAGGAGGCGTTCTCGAGTGTGATCAGAATGGATCCTAGTGAGTCCGATCCGTGCACTATACCTCCAGAAATAGCGAGTTGACATTCCTTGCTGTCGAAACAGATTTCGAAAAGTCAAACGAAATCTTCTTTCGATTGGGTATTATTTACAAGCAGCAAAGAAAGTCACAACAGAGTCTCGAGGTGCGTTCTCTTCGTGCGCTAGTCGAAATATTCGCATTTCTCACGCTCTTGGTTTCTTTCGTAGTGTTTCCGCTACATTCTCAACAATCCTCCTCGTCCTCTCACGGAGATCGACATTTGGTTCCAAATTGGTCATGTCTACGAGCAACAACAAGATGTATGTCAATTCCTTGCTCACTCTTGGGATTAATCGCTGACGGCAACTTTCCTTCTCGACAGTTCATCGCTGCGAAAGAATCTTACGAACGAGTTCTTCAAGAGAATCCTGCTCACGCCAAAGTACTACAACAACTTGGAGGACTCTACCACCGTTCGCATGCTTCGTTCTACAACCCTGAAATCTCGGTTCAAATTCTCACGAAATCGCTCGAATCGGGTGAGTTTACGTTTCATTCTGTTCGATACCTCGATCACGACTCATGCTTCCTTCGGAGATAGACCCGAATGATCCTTTCTCGTGGTATCTCCTCGGTCGAGCCTACATGACAACGAGCAACTTCGGAAAAGCTTACGAAGCGTATCAACAAGCTGTTTACCGAGATGGCAAGAATCCAGCTTTCTGGTGTTCGATTGGAGTTCTCTACTACAATATCAATCAATTCCATGATGCTCTCGACGCCTACTCTCGAGCGATTCGAATCCACCCTTACCTCGCCGAAGTTTGGTTCAATCTCGGTGCTCTCTACGAAGCGTGCAACGACCAGATGACGGATGCTATCGACGCTTACCAACGCACTCTCCAGCTCGATCCAGCAAACCAAATCGTCGGTCAACGTCTCCGAGAAATCAGAGAACACCAATCTAGCAACGCTCAACTCAGTCCTCCTCCTCCTCCGAAAGACATCAGTCCTAGCTCTTCAAGCTGGCACTACGCTACTAATACCGGAGGTGCACCAGCAGCACTCGCCCAATCCGGTCTCGCCCCCGAAGCCAGTCCGACAATCGTAGCGAATGGAAATGGTGGATCGCCTCCTATGAACCCGGCTCATCGGTTCGAAGCTCCTCCTCCAAACACGGCTGGATCTCGACCTCGCTCGACAGATCCTTACCGCCGTCTCAGTGGTGGCCAAGATTCTCGTCGAGTTTCGGGATCAATGCACGCTCATCCTCCACCACCTCCCGGCGCGATCGATCAATCTCCTCGCACTCACTCTGCTGCGGGTCCTTCTTCGAATCGACTACCTCCTCCTTCCGCTGGTTCTTCAGTTCTTCCTCAGATCAAGAATATACACGATCGACCAGCTCAGATGGTTGGACCTCACTCTCGAGCAAACTCTCCTCCTTCTCCTCGGACTCGTGGAATGCCCGAATCGATTCCTCCTCCTCAAGCACATCACGACCCTCGCTATTCCTCTTCCGCTCAAGGTCCTTACCCTTTCCCAGCTCACCTTTCCCACGGTCAATCTCAGCAACCTCCGAATGGTTCACCTTCATCTCATCGATCTGCGAACGATCCTCACGCTGTTTACGAGATGGATTGGGATCGTTCTCATCGCGGACCTCCTCAACCTCACCCGAATGCGATGCGCAACGGTTCTTCTCATGGTCGAATGGCTCCTCCAACTCGTTCTCCTCCCGGTTCTTCCCACTCTTCCCATGGACCACCTTTCGCCCAGCAAACTCCTCATCCCCATCACCTTCCTCACGGCTACGAGAGATCGAATGGAGGAGGAGGACCGCTTCATCCAGGAACTTCTTCCGCTGCCCGAGGTCACTTCTTTGAATCTCATCCTGGTGGTCCTCCTCCCCCTCCTCCCGCAGGCTATGGATACCCACCAAACTCTGCTGCTGCTGCAGTTGCTTACCAACGGGAAAGAGAGCGAGAGGAGGAATTGGCGAGAAGGAGAAGTTCAGGATCAACGACTTCAGGAGGAAAACCTACGAACGGAAACTCTGGACCTCCGCTTCCGCCTTCCTCCCTCCAAGAATCATCAAGACCCGTACCCGCCCAAGTTGAATCACCTCAGCCTGCTCCACCGCCGGCACCGACAGGTCGAGGTCGTGGAGGAAGAGGAAAGAAGGATGATGGTGAAAAGAAAGAACCTGCAGCTCGAGGTGGAAGGAAGGCAAAGGCAAAGGATGGAGTCGAGACTACCCCGAAACGAAAGACGAAAGCTGCGAAGGAGAAGGAGGAAAAAGCAGCTGAAAAGGCTGCAGCAGTTTTGAACGGCGTTGCTAATTCCTCTAGACCTCTTCCCCCGCCTCCACCTCCCGCTCCAGCGCCAGCACCTACCCCTCCACCTCAGATTCACCGAGACACTCCTCCCACTTCTCGAGCTACACCTCAAGCTCCGAATGCCCCGAAACGAGAAGTCGATGAGGATTACGATGAAGGTGTCGATGCACTCATGGGACTCGCCGCATCAGGTCACACTCCTACTCAACCTAGTGCTCAACCTTTACCTCCTACTCCTCGCCAACAGCCTCCGCCCCCTCCTCCCCCAGCTCCCGCACCTTCGACGAATTCTCTCGCACCTCCTCCTCCTTCATCGAATCATTCAGGATCGACTTCTCCCGCTCCCCCTGCTATTCCATTCAAGCAGACCTCTCCGAACCCTCGCAAGCGCTCTCTTCCTTCACCGAACGACAAGTCCTCGATTTCGACGAACGAACCTGCGATCGATGGACCGCCAGAAGCAAAGAAGAGCAAGAGCGAAATCCCTTCTCCTCCTCAACCTCTCCCTCCAGCGCCTGCGCCTGCTTCGGTTGAAGAAGCTGAAGAAGGAGAAATCAGCGAGCCGGTCTCGTCTGCGACGAAGGAGAAGGAACCGGCGATTGTCGAGTCGAATGGATCAAAAGTCGAGGGAATGGACAAGGAGAAGGATGCAGTAGCGGCAGCTGCTTGAAAGCTATACATAGATACTACACGCTCGAACGTCGATTAGTCTCTCTCAGTTACCCCTTTGTATTCACTATGTTACTCCCTTGACACCTCCGAACGTTCGTCTCTTTCGTTACATAGCAATGATACCCAAACGTGTTCTCCGTCTCTGTAGCGTGGCTGACGAGAGATGCGATTCTCGGGAGTAGAATCGGGTTGATGAAACACTTTGATTCTTCGTTTCTCACTAGTCGAACGAGTACTCGCTCCAATGGTTTCAGTGAGGGTAAAAGCTGCGATGACAAGAGCAGGCAGCGCTCTGAACAGCAAAAAGGATACGCCTCGTTGGAAAGTTGCAAAAGTTGCGGACCAAACTCGAAAGCTTTCGATTCAACTTGATTTGCGAATTACATCTTATACTGGCTCTTCGCGGGTCAAGACCGATAGTATTCTCTACTTCGAGTCACGGCGACCTCCCGAAGAGCATTCTCTGCGTCGAATTTACTCGATATCGTAAATTCGCAACGAGTCGAACTGACAAACCGATCGAGCATTAGCAATTTCGCTACACGACCCCAACAGTATGAGGAACACTTACCTGCCATACCATATCCGCTACGTTCTCCCCTTTACGAACGAATTCTCCGCAAGTCGAAGCAGCCTTCGTGCAGCTTTCGGAACCACCCCAGGAAGTAGTCTCCCATGTCGAGTCAGAAGCTTTGCGTCAAAATGATCAATCTTCATCGCTCAGAGCGATACCTCTAGTGGAAACGTACAGCAAGCGGAAAGAACTAGCGAGTGAAAGAGGGGTCGGTAAGAGACGTCGAAGGTGAGAGAGGAAGACCTGACTCACGAATCTGTAGAGTCTGCTCCTTGAAGACGTCTCTCGAGCAAGTCGATGTCGGCCAGGCTGCTAGTGGTAGGGCCCATTCTGAGGGCCGAGGGGGATCAAGTTCCGTGGGCACAGCAGATCGAGAGAATTGCCAGATATAGATCCCACTCTGTTTGTGTCGACAAGCGAAGAATCTCTTTCAGCGAGGCGACGAATATCGGGTAGAGAGAAACGAGCGACGCACCTTGTCGAAGAGGAAAGCGAATATTCCTCCGTTTGCGTCGTTCCACGGACGGCCATAGGAATAGGTCGAAGGGTTTAGTACAGCACATCCGGCGGCAGAGCCGTTCTCGCCAACACAGTCATCACTGTCCGACAAGGAAAGGTCAGGTTGTCCATCAACGACGGGGAAAGCAAAGCTAGACGTACTTCTTGCTGACAGCCTCCCCCGTGAAAAGCTCCTTCGATCCCAACGAGCAGCCGGGCTCTTTACTTATGAGTGAGATGCTCGATTGCCCTGTCGAGGTGTCTAGTAGCGGAAGGGACCTGACGAAGAGCAGAGAGTTTTCAGTTTGAAGACTTGATTTAGTTAAGTTCAGCGAGCTCGAGATACTTACAAGCCAGCTGATCCTTCGCTGACAATTGCAAGCGTCGATTTCTACGTGGCTGATGCTATGTCAATCTCGCTCCCAAAACCACGAAAGAATGGAAAGATTCGCACTGTTCCACATCCAAAGGGGACTTTCGGTACATCAATCACGATCAACGCATTCTCAAACGAAATCTCGGACTCGAGCTGTAGCATAGGTCGGTCTTGACCTTGCTCGAGATCGACCCAGCTGTCGAGTCGAAGGTAAGCTGATGTTCCATTTACGCTTGCTATGCCTGCATCGATTGCGTCGATAGTCGAAGACGATGTAAAGCAGTTGAAGAAAGTGTCGCCGATACATTCTTTCGCAAGGGAGTACGTTTGAGTGGGATCGATTGAGGAAGAGGCAGAGGAAGAAGCGGGAATCGAGGATGAGCTTGCGGTAGGCGATTCGTCGATATGCGTTGAGGCGTGAGCGACTGTCGAGGTACTGAGTCCGACTGAACTCTTGAGCGAAGAAGAAATGGGGACAGCCTGTGTTGTTGGGGGAGGTAAGTGAAAAGATCCGACCAAGTCTGAGAAATCAGGGAAGAAAACGAACTGTCGAAGAAGGAGAAGCAGTGTTACTTTCCCCCTCGTGAGCACTGATACTAGATTTGGTCATCGACTCGACCGAGCTACTGCTGTTCTCCATCGACTCTGACGAAGAAGCGTCTTCACTCAAGTCTGCTTCCTCGCCAAAAAGTCGTTCTCGGAAGAAGAACAGTCCTCCAGCGAGTAGTACCAAGAGAGCCACCCCTACGCATACTCCTACAATGATACACGTTCTACTCTTGCGTTTGGCGGGATACGAGGACGAATCTGGTATCGAAGTTTGGCGAGAATCCTCGACGAGGGCTTGACGAGACTGCTGTGCTCCTCCTCCATTGATAGGTAGGCTGTGATACACGACATTGCGTCGATTGTTGCCAGTAGGTCGAGATGGGTTGGCAGGTTTCTCATCTTCTGAGCTGAAGACGTCCGATTCGAGGGAAGATCTGCTGGATGAGGACGAGAGCGGACGTCGAGAGGTAGGTCGTGGCATGACTCGTTGATGGCAAGGTCCCAGTCAGCTGGATTCCTCGATTGGAGGAGGAAGAAGGGAGGAAAGAGGTGTGCCGATCGTTTCAAGTCTAATTCCATCGTTTCCAACGCCGCGGAACTTCCGGTCGATGATCGTGAATATCTGAATGTGACAGCGGTTAGTGATAAACAGCAAGCAGAAGCGTGTAAGTCGAGACCTTTTTCCGAAGCTGAATCTGAGAGTTTTGGAAGAGAGGAGCCAAAGCGGGAGAGAGGAGGTAGGTGAACGATTTCTTCCTTCTTCCTTTCAGTTGTGCTGCATCGCTGAGATGTCTACCGAAGCAAGTGAGTGGTAGGAAGGAGGAACAAGGGAGAACGAAATCGCTGACATCTCGATCTCTCTCACTCTTCACAGCTTCACCAGAAATGGTTCAGGCTCCTCGAGTAGCGAGATGGATGCCGGCACTACGAGTCAGGAGGACCAATCAATCGCCAAACTACTCGACTCACGCTTCTCCTCAACCTTTACCAAACCTCGCTGCCCCACGAACCTTTAGGAAGCGAGACTTGGTCTTACGCGGTCCAGCGTTACTCCTACGAGGTCCTGGATTACTCTTGAGAGCTCCCAAAGCTGTTCTACGCGCTCCAGGTGCAGCAAGAGCTAGAACTCAACGACTCTTCTCAAGTGCACGACCTTCGAACAGAGAGCAGAATACTGGTGATCAAGGGATTGAGTATCCTCAAGCTGGACCCTCAAATGGTGGTAAAGGTCCTCAGAATGAAGGGAACGCTTCTTTCACTTGTTCGTAACCGAATTCTTCTCATTCTCTCTATCGCTTTTCGCATCGGGGAGCTGACGATCTCAAGGAGGAAACAGCTCGACTTCGAAAGAGATGGCAAGAGACTCCAACGAAATGGTCACCCATCCCAGTTTCGTTAGGAGCAGCAGTTCTCGTCGTTCTCACTTTCTACAAACAAGCGAGCGAGAAGGGAAAAGAACCTCTTCCAGAAGGATCAGTCAAAGTACAGGGACCTTGGCAGGTAAGTAGTCTGAGCCTTTGAAGTGGTGCGCTCGTAGCTGACTCGTCAACTCACGCAGGTTCATGTTATCGGAGCCCTGCCTCTTCGAACAATCTCACGAATCTACGGTACTCTCAATGCGTACACCCTCCCCGTCTGGTTCCGTGTTCCCGGTTACAAGCTCTACTCTTACGTCTTTGGCGTCAACCTCGACGAATGCGATCCTCAAGATCTCAAGGAGTATCGGTCGATGAGCGAATTCTTCATGCGAAGACTGAAAGATGGAGTTCGACCAATCGCTGACGCTGCTGTCGTATGTTCATCTGCCCTATGCTAATATCTCTGCTCTATCTGACTCACTCGATCGTCATAGGTATCACCGGCTGATGGTCGAGTCGTCAATTTCGGTATCATTCAAGAAGGACGAATCGAATCGATCAAAGGCGCAACCTACTCTCTAGATGCTCTGCTCAACGGCGCAGGAGATGCGAAAGTACCTCAGCAACCCCATGGTCTCGCCGCACACCCTCAACAGGCCGAAGCCGCAAAAGTCGATGAGAAAGATTTCGCAAACGTTAACGGAATCAACTACTCTCTCGATGAACTCATGGGAGATCACAACAACGACGCTCAGCAACGTGGACCTGTACAAGACGCATCAGTCAGTTCGGATCGACCCGGTGCGCCAGAGAGGAGTATGAGTGGAGATATCGCTGTCGCAAAGGAGATTGCTAAAGGAGCGGTTCAACCGAAAGAAGGAAACAAGTTGTGCTTTGCCGTCGTATACCTCGCTCCTGGAGACTACCATCGCTACCATTCCCCTACGAATTGGGTTGTCGAACGAAGAAGGCATTTCTCTGGTAAGTCGAGCAAGTCCTCCTTCTCTAACCCGATCTATCACGCTGATACTGCTTCTGCTGCAGGTGAACTCTTCTCTGTCTCGCCTTGGATGGTCGGCAAGCTATCGAACCTCTTCGTTCTCAACGAACGTGTCGCTCTTCTCGGTCGATGGCGTTACGGTTTCTTCTCGATGACTCCCGTTGGAGCGACGAACGTTGGTTCGATCCGCGTCAATTTCGACTCTGTACGTCTTTCACCGATATCTTCTTTGCGAGTGAATGAAAACTTGACTCTTGCGAATGGATTCCAGTCTCTCCGAACCAACTCTCCTCAACGTCCTGTCGTTCCTGGTACCTACTCCGAAGCGACTTATGCTCAAGCTTCTCAGATGCTCGGAGGCCAACCTCTTCGTTCTGGAGACGAGATCGGTGGATTCTGGTTAGGAAGTACGATCGTCCTCGTCTTCGAAGCTCCCGAAACATTCCAGTTCAAGGTCAAGACTGGAGACAAGGTTCAAATGGGTCAAGCTTTGGGAACCGTCTAATCGGCGCGCAACTTCATCAGAAATCTAGGACTGTTGCCATCGCGATTCTCTCCGGTCCACTCTCTTCGACCTCCTCTCTTCCTCCTTACCTCCTTCTTCTTATTCTTCCTCCTCCATCGTTCCCTCCCTCTCACTTCTTTACGCCTTCCCCTTCGCTTTCTTGCTTACCCCTATTGACACTCGGGTCTCAACATCATCCATTTTTCCCTTCGCTCTCTCTGCTTCTCTAGGTCTCGCTGTTCAATCATCAATTGATAGCTTCGCAAACTTTCCCCATTGTCGTTCTTCAATCTGTACATGCTCTTCAACTTGCAACAAAAAGACTCTCGTACTCTGTCTCAAGGTATCTCAGTCTTATTTATCTTAACAACAACAAATGAGAGACTTTTATCGCTACAGTATCTATATCTCCAGGTCCGCCCTTCACGGCTTTGCCCGCCTCACTTCCGCCAGCAGTATTTGGAGACGCTCCTCCGACAACTCCCTCAATGTCCTCTCGATCTCGGTCCAATCGATTTTAGGTTTCGATTCTCCAGCTATCTTCCCTTCATTTTCATCCAAGCAAGTCTGCGAGCTCCCTGGGTCGATGTCGATGGAAGTACGAGCGGACGAGCATGAGTGGAAAGAAGTCGAACGAGTTGTGTAACCGGAACGAGTTGACGAAGGGCGAGTCGAGGAATAGGAGAGGGACGGTGAAGATCGAGGTGCGATCTGAATGGGACGTAGTAGACGTCTAGAGACTTCAGTGACGGTCGGCAGGGAAGCAGTGAACGAGGGAGGACGAGTCAACGGAGGACGAGGAGAGACGTTTCGAGGAGCAGGATTGGGAAGCGGAAGGAGGAGAGCAAGGTCTGAAGAAGTGCGAGAGCGGCTGTCGATGCGAGGAGGACTAGGGAGAGGGATGGAGGGAACGGCGACAGGGACTGGTGGAGAAGGAAAGGATGCGACGATCAATTTGCGAGACCGGCTCGGGAAAGGTCCACGAAGAGCGAGTTGCTTCCTGACCTCGAAGGGCGACTTTGGGTGAGATGGAGATGGAGAAGGGGGTGGATACAAGTCGACGTCAAGAGGTTGGAAGGTGGATTGACGAAGATCGGGTAATGAAGGAGGGAAGTACGAATCGTTTTGCTGAAAGCGGTCGTCCACGAGAGGACTGCAAAAGGTGTAGGTGCTCGAAATCGTGGGAAGAGAATCGAAATCGATGAGCAGCGTCGGTAAAGGGGGAAGTTCCTTCGTGATTCGACGGCTCTTGCGAGACTTCTTCGAGAGAACTTGTCCTTTCTGACCATCGATCAGGTGAGCCTCGGATTTCGTATCGGCAAGGTCCGTATCGTCGGTGGTAGACCTCCTCCGCCTCGACCTCCACGAAAACAGGGAGCTTGGTCGCTTCGATCCGTCGCAGCTCAATCCACTAAGGCCGGGAGAGATAGGACTGACTTCGACGGAAGTTACAGCGATCGACGACAGAGATTTGGGACGACGAATCGAAGCGGCGAGGGATTTGATCGAGAGACGTCGTTGAGGGGAGGGATTCTCAGAGGCGAGATCGTAGGGTGAGGGGTCCATTCGTAGCAAGTGATGGTCAGAGGTGGAATGTTTGGATCGATCTGAGAGATTGGTAGAGAAAAGGAGAGCAGACGGAAAGTGCACAAAGTTTATTTTGACTGCTTTCCGCTCATTGCACATCGTCCTGTCGTTCGATTACTATGATTAAGTGGAGCCAGCTACTGTAGACGAAACAATGTCGACGACTCAGCAACTCCTTCGCTTCTTAAAGCTTGAAAAATCCCTCTCTAGGCAGGTCCCTGCAGAAAGTGTGCAATGTCTCGAAAGGATCCTCATCCTGATCGAGCACTTCGAAGAGTCTCGCCCATTTACTGCATGATGAAAAGGTCTTGATGGAGTGAGTGAGAGCCTTTATCGATAATGAAGAGTCAACAGAACTTGCGAATCGAGAATTCAGCGATCAGCTGCTCGCTGTTTGTTCCCACGAAGTTCCGGTATCTGACTCGCCTGGAAAGGAAGCGAGATTTATTGAATCCGTCCTGCATCGCTTGAAAGGAAGCGAAGGACCGGAAGCAACTCACTTCGTCGGTCGAGAAAATCGGAACAACGATGAGCTCGATTGTCGCGGACTGTGAGTTAAAAAACGGCTCAGCTGAACGCCGACTCTGACGAAAGAACAAGCTCGAGGACGAGGCTAGTAATTCTGTCCAGTATAGCTACAGATTGCAGGTTTCCGAGGTGTAAAAAAACGATATAGACAACATTTTCCCTCTCGACGTTCTCCTGCTGACAACTCCTACTCCTTTCCTATGGCTACAAAATAATATATTCTCTATGACAGTTCCTCCCTCAGATTCCCAACTGAATCAACAAATCCTTCATCCTTTCTTCTGAGAACATCGCCTCCACCTCCCTCTCAAACCTTCGCTTCTCCTCCTCCACTGTGATCGCCGGTTTCGTCTCCATCGCTACCCTTCCACTACTATAAATCTCTACGCTGTCCTCCGATCTCGCTACCACCGGAATGATCAAAGAAGTTCGTTTCCTGAGGTCGATCGGTTCTGCTGCCGTAGGTTTCGAGATCACCGTATCGTCGCTATCTTCGCTCGCGCCCGAGTTCCTCATCGCTGTGGTCGAAGAGCTCCACGAGTTCCTGACACTCTTGTCGTCGTTGTTTGCGAGGAGTGCAACTCGAGGTTGAGGAGATGGTTCAGAAGGTCGATTTCGAGCAGGAATAATGATAGGTTTTCGGTTCGAAGGGAGAGGAACCGAAGTACGGGAAGGAGAGCGAGTGTCGAGGGAGGAAGTGGTCGAAGCGATGGAAGGTGTCGGTAGACGACTTTTGAAGGCGGAATTCGTAGGAGAAGAGGGATAAGGGTTGCTTGCCGTGTAAGGTCCATTCTTTGGTCTCGGTAAGCTGGAAGTCGAAGGTCGAGGAGAGGAATGGTTTCGAGAAGGCGCAAGAAGGGATTTTGTGGGAACTGGGATGGAACGAGGAGAAGTGGGATTTTTCGAAACGGCTACGAGTTCGGCGGAAGAGGGTCGACGAGCTGGAGGGAGAGGGAATTTGTCGGCGAATTCGTGTCTGATGTCGGGAGAAGCTTGTGGAGCTGAAGAAATGGACGGAACCTCGGGAGAAAGCTTCGGCGAAGTTCGTACCACCTCATCCTCGACGATCTTGACAGTCCTGATGTCGCTCTTCCTGATCGGCTTGGTTGGCGACGAGGGAAAGACTGAGGAGGAATGGGTAGCGCGAGGAATCGATTTCGGCAGTTTCGAATCGAATGAGACAGAGGGGACGGGAGAGGGAGAGTAGGTGGTGCGAGAGGGGAATGAGAGGGAAGCGGGAGGGGAAAGGGCGCGATTAGGCTGATTTCTCGAGGGTTCTGGTGTCGCAGGAGTAGGAGTGGAAGAGGAATCGAATTCGACGACGAAGGGAGGTTGAAAGTCGAATTCGACTTGAGGATCTCTTCGTTTCCAAATTGATACCATGTTTGATGCAGCTGATGGCATGGCAGGTGCGGATTTACCCTTCCTTTGCGACTTGTTGACCACTGGAACTTGTTCCGATTTCTCTCCCTTCGAACTTCCAAATCCACCCCAACTCAGCCGCTTTGACTTCCATGAGAACAGTGAAGATGGTCTTCGTTTCGATGTTGCTACACTTGCGCTAGAACTGGGATTGGTCGAATAAGCTGGAGGAGGAAGAGTGTTGGAAGAAGAGGAAGAGGAAGGGTTCTGTTGCCTTCGGAAAGGGTTCATGATTGATAGCTTGCTAGTTGATTTCTCCCTAACTGATGCTGATCCTACTGGAGCGAACCGCTGTTGAGTTGGAATTTGCATGACGGTTGTAATTTTAGGGGAGAGGGATCGACAAGGATCCTTCTTGAGTAGTTGGTCTGTCCTGTTGATTGGTCTCCAGTCCTGGGTGATGGTGTGCAGAGGAGTGGTTGTGTTTCGTATGGTGGAGGGAAGAGAGAGCGAATTATTGACTTCAAGGGGAAGACAGCTGATTCAGTCGAAGGGAAATGAACGGGAGCTCTCTCGAAAGCTAAGCGAGAGTATGAATTGGAAGGTTCAGAGGAGGCAGAGTTCGAGAACTTCAACCAAAGTTCAGACTTGCCTCTTGCGACATTTGCGAATTCTCTGAGCGTCGTTTCTGACCAGAAGCAGCAACCCCTTGCGTTCCTTCATTTGCAACCATTGACGTTCCGACTGTTCGCGTGGCAGCAGAAGGTGCCGAAAGGAAAGGAAAGTAGCGTTGCGACGAACGAAACGAGCAAGGGATTCTCGCATGATTCATCAACTGATCGCCAGAGACGCTGATCCCGTCAGAGTAGATCTTCCTCCCTTTCCGATACCCGCTTCGACGGCTTCGAGCGAGTTTGACAAGGGTGAAGGGGGGAAAGAAGACGGATCTCAATCGGGAAACACCGTTCACAACATTCGCTGGAGATTCATGATTGAACTGCTGAGTATGGTATTGCGTAAGAGACAGTTCTGCGTTTACTCCTCTCCGATATCCTGTCAGGCGAGAAGGGAAAGCGGGAAATGAGTCTGTGAAACTCCGTCGTCTTTGCGAAACAATCGAGCTCACCTCGTTCCACACATCAGGGTACAGCTCGATGAACTACAGAGCGACGAAGCGTGCATCAGCAACGTCGAAGAATAAGTAAATGGAGGAACACGGGCGCACCTTGTTCATCAAGTTTTTGCAAGAATCCAAATTCAAGTTGACAACTTCGACACCATGGTCCTTGAGGATGCTCTCTCCTCCTACGAACGTTTCATTTTCACCCATCACGCACCTCTTGATCCCGTAGAGGATCATCGCTCCTGAGCACATTGAGCAGGGAGACAGCGTCGTGTACATTCTTTTATTTGGAGAGTGCAAGGGCTGAAGAACGTCAATCTCTAAATCTTGTAGTATGACGAAAGATGCTCTGACTCACGTGCAGTCTTTGTAGACGGAAGCAGGGAGTCGACCGATCAATTCGAGGCAATCAGTCTGCGAAAACCGACTTCCTCGTCAGCTCAACATCACAAATTCTATGAGCTTCTCTTCGCCTACCTCTCCATGTTTCGTAGCAGATCCTTGCTGCACTCGTCGGTTCCTTCCTACACCGATAACAACTCCCTATAGATTTCGGAAGCATTCGTTGTTCAGTTGCGTCGAGGAGAGACGAGAGGAAGGAGGAACAAGCTCACATCGTTTCTCACGAGAGCAGCTCCGATAGGTACACCCTTCTCTGACAAGCCCAATTCTCCTTGGAAGACGGCGTGTTTGATATTATCCAAATCAGATTGAAGTGGTTGTTGAGTAGGGGCAGTCTTGACTTGTTCTGATGGTGCAAGCATAATTTCAATACTCTACTGAGGCAGTTCTGCTTGGGGCTGTCCAGGTAGCGTTGTCGTCGTTGACTTGTCAAGAAGGAATCAGCGTCATCAGCGCTAGACAGCGGTTAGACGGACGGACACCAGAAAAAAATCGGATAAAGAGATTCCCCAGTCTGCTCCAACTCTGCTCTCTCGAGCGACGGCTTTACAAGCTCGGGCTGGAAGGGTTCAAGAAATCTATCCCCCAGTCGTCGAGATAACTCCCTGTGTATGAGCGGAACGACGGAACGGAATGAGTAGGAAATTGGAATCGGTGAAGACGCCGCGACTGCGAATAAAAATCCGATTGCTTCTCTCCCTGTTTCCTTCGTTACTACGTCTCCGGATCAGCCGGTAAGAATTCGAATCGACGTTGTGTATGCCTCAGCTGAGAGGTATCTAGCGTAGAGCGATAGAGAGACGAGCGAGCGCTAGTCGCACGACCTGATCAAATCTTTATCCGGGGTAGCAGTCTTATCGTAACCTCATGCATACTTTCGGACAGGAAATCTCTTCACCCCTTCTGGACCCTTTCAGACTGAGCTGGAAATTTTGCCTGCAAAGTCCGACAAAAAAATCCCGTTCTCTCTCCTCTTTCTTTTTCTCGCTATCTGCTTCAATCAGTTCCCACCCCTCACCTCCCATTCGGGCTTGCCCTTCTCTTTCTTCTCCCAAACCAACTTCACTACTCGACATCCCTTCAAGATGAGCAGCAGTTTAGCTTCAGATGATCGAAAGGTCCTTGACTTTGAAGAGAAAGGTGGAAATCAACTGGATACGGATGTCGCATCGGCGGAAACACATGCTAAGCAAACTCATAGACCCATCGCATGGCTGTGGAAGGTAGCAAAGAAGTTGGACAGTTACGGTGTCGAGGTGAGTGTTTTTTTCTTCTCTTTAACCTTTCACAATCTTCCCTCGCTTCCATCCGGCAACCCTACCTCTCCCACTCGACACGCTCGCCCCTCAGCTTCCTCCGACTATTACAAGCTCTCGAGTCACACTTACTGACGCGTTTTTTCCCCAACTTTTTCCTCTCCATCTTCTTCTATCTTCCCTCCGTCACAATTCCATCTTGCCATCTTGCCCACCTGTTCTCTACCACTCGACAATCTTCTTATATCACTCATCACCGTACACTCGTAACTCTCTCGACACCCTCAGGCTCGAGGAGTCGAACGCGTTCCCCCAAATGAACGTTTTCACACCGGTGTCTACGACGCTGGTTACCTCTGGGGAAGTGCCAACATGACGATCTCGACATTCTCACTCGGTACTCTCGCAACCAACGTATACGGATTAGGACCTACCGACGCCTGTTTGACTGCCCTCTTCTTCAACCTCCTCACCACGCTTCCCGTCGCACTCTTCTCTTGCTGGGGAAAGTCAACTGGTCTTCGTCAAATGATGATCGGTCGCTTCTCGTTCGGCCCCTACTGGATTTGGTTCCCCATCGTCTTGAACTGCATTGCTTGCGTCGGATGGGTGAGTTTTCAGTATCTACTTCGAAAGAAAGATCGACAACTGACTAGTTTCCTGTTGATAACAGTCAACGATCAACACTATCGTTGGTGCTTCCGCCCTTCGTGCTGTATCCGACACTCACAAACTCCCCGAACCCGTCGGAATCGTTATCATCGCCCTTGTCACTCTCGCTGTCGCCCTCTTCGGTTACAAATACGTCCACGCGATCGAACGATACTCTTCCATCCCAGTATTCATCATCTTCATCATCATGCTCGGACAAGCCGGTCGTTTCATGAAGGGCGGATTCTCCCTTGCTCGAGCTGGTGAAGCAGAGGCTGCCTCTATCTTGTCATTCGGAGGAACAGTCGCTGGATTCGCTCTCGGTTGGACTTCGCTCGCTGCCGAGTAAGTCTCCTTTCACCTCCTCAGTCCCAGGCAGATATTGACCTTTCTTTCCCGCTCTTCAGTTACACCGTCAACTTCCCTGAAGACACTCCCGATTGGAAGGTCTTCTTCTCGACTTACATCGGACTCAACATTCCCATGATCTTCCTCGAATGCCTCGGAGCTCTCATGCTCAGTACTTTCGACGAGAAACCCACTTGGGAGGCCGCCTACACCAACGATAAACTCGGAGGACTTCTCGGTGCTCCTCTCATCGGTCCTATGGGAGGTTTCGGTCGTTTCCTCCTCGTAGTACTCGCCATGTCGATCGTAGCCAATAACATTCCCAACGTCTATTCTTTCGCTTTAACCTTCCAAGCGTTCGGCAAATACTTCCAACTCATCCCTCGATTCTTCCTCTGCATCGTTTGCACCGTCGTCTACATCGTTCTCGCCCTGACCGGTTACAACCACTTCGAATCCTGGTTCGACACGCTCCTCGTCCTCCTCTCGTACTGGCTCGCGATTTACTCGACTATCCTCATTCAAGAACACTTCATCTTCCGTAGAGGATCATTCAAGCGATACAACCTCGAAGGATACAACACGTTCTCGAATCTTCCTCTCGGTGTCGCTGCTGGTCTCGCTACTGGATGCGGAATTGCTGGTGCAGTTTGCGGAATGTCACAACAATGGTATGTCGGCCCCATCGGAAAGATGATTGGTGGTGCATCCGGTGCAGACATTGGGTGAGTCTTACCTTCCTCCTCTTCGCTTCCCGTCCTTTGTTCTGACTCTTTTTGCCCTTCTTCTCACAGATTCGAGCTCGCGGCTGGTTTCACCGCAGTGACATATCCCATCCTCCGATACCTCGAGCGCAACTACACCGGTAGATAGACGTTGATCGTCGTCACTCAACTCTCTTTTACTTGTATCATTGGGAAATCTCGACGTTGGCAAAATGGGGTCTTTTCATATTATAGACGGGGTCTTTCTCTCTCTTCCATATCTTATCTTGCCTCTTACTCTTTCATAGACTAGTCTCCCCTCCCTCCTCCTTTCCCTCCTATCCCTACTGTCAGTTCGAAGTATCGTTTTGTACGTTGGCGGTCGTCGTCGCGTTTTGTTGTTCTTTTAGATCGATTCTTGGGTTTAGTGCTTAGCCTTAGTTCGGAGTGCGGAAAAGTAATACACATATTCACTCTCATCCACTTCTCTGGTCTACTACGAGAGCAAGTGCAGTTTTTGCGATTTCCGACTTGCGAAATTTTCATGAGTTTCGAAATGTTTCGATTCGGCTTTCTCTGCTCCACTTCACTCAAACTCGACCCCTGTAACTTCGCATGGCTTCAACAAAGCTCTCTTCTACTCTCAAAGCTCTAGTAGCCGCCCCTCACGCTCAAGGAGGTCCAGTTCCACTCCCATCTCAATCCGCAACTCTCCGACTCTTCGAAGGTCTCTCTCGCTCAGCTACCTCGAAGGGATTAGGTCAAACAACTTGGCTAACACTATCCGTGAGCCCTGATCTCTACTCGTCGGTGTTACAACTCGCTAATCGTTTATTTTCTCCCCTCATTCGGCTTTTGAAAGAGTGCCGCTTTAGTCACCCTCAACTCTCCTGCTACTCTCTGTGCTCTTTACTCTTATGCAACGAAAGACTTGAACGCTGGATCCGATCGGGCACAGAAAGCGAGTGAAGTAGCAGCCGTATGTTCACTTTCTCTCGCAATTTTCTCGCTTCTCAGGGCTGATTAACCTCACTCCTACATCCAGATACTACGAGAAGCTGGATTGAAGTCGATCTCGTTCAGCGGAATCCCGCGTGTGAGCTAAAATCCCCTTCCGTTCGTCAAGAGTATTGAATTCTGATTTTCAATCGTCGGTTTTCTGCAGGCTATCAATTCGCTCGGAGCGCTGCGGTCACACCTCGAGCCTGAAGTATTTGAGAAGTTGTCAGCAAAGCCGCTGAGGTTAGACGTCTTGTCCCAGTCAATTGCTAGACGAAGGCTGACCTAGTTTCGCAAAACTGTAGAGAGCAATCACCTTCGACAGTTCCTTCCGTACTATCTTCAGCCAACTCGCTTTGGACATCGATTTATCAACCGCATGACGCGAAGCTCCTCAAAAAGCTAGCAGAATCGCATCCTGACCTCCCCGTCCACATTCTCTCCTCTCACTACGGACCACTCCTCGCCGACCCTCTCACACGAGCTCCTCCTGGCCACGCGAAACTCGGTAGGGTCTTGACCAGTGTCGTCGCAATCGCTTGCCTTCGAGCGCAAGGAGGAGTTGGTCCGCAAGTAACTTCGCATGTTTTCGGATTGAGGAAGAGTTTGGAGAAGGGTAGTGGAGCGGAAGAGGAGGGAGTTGTCGAGGGTCAAGAGTGGTTGACAAGTGAAGAGGGATGCAAGTGGGTATTGGAACAGGTCGATAGAATCGTAGAAGTCGTTGCGGGTCAATCGACTTTCGCGACGAGGGCGAAATTGTGAATGGTTTCTACGACACCAGGGCTGCCCCTTTAACGTTCCGAAGTGTCGAGCTGTCTTCAGGACACGGCCAGACTGTCTCCTTCGTCGGCCGACGTGGCGAGCGAGTCGTGATCGTTTGGAGTGACTCGCGGGTCGTTCAACATCTTTCGAATTCCTTTCTCTCGGCCGCATCTGCTTAATCGACTCTCTCGAGACTTTGTTTCGTCACACGTCAGTCTCAGCGACCCCTCTGCGCCGTTTGAGTCGGGAATTATCATTCGCTCCAAAAGATGCGAAATCTTGCTTTTGGCAGCTTTTGCTCATTCACTCAACTCGCATCGACTTACAGCGACCGGTCCAGGCTCTTATTGGCTCAATCGATCTCTCTTATATGCTAGCAAGCCGGATTCGACCGTTCCTCAACTCTCCTCCATTTCTCTCCTTCTCGATGCCTTCATCTTGTTTCCCTTCGTACCTCCTCCACGCCCCCTTCCTAGCTGTTCAACCAGCGGACAAATCTACTCCCACTCCATCACTACCTCTCCTACAGCGCACCCTTCCCCCATCTCCTCTCTACTACCTTCATACAGCTCCTGAGACTCTTCCCGGCGCTCCTCCTCCAGTCCTCTCCCTCCTGCCAAAACCTCCAATCCCTGGAAGGATCTCAACGGTGTACCGAGCCGTCTCACAATCCGGAGCGAAAGTGATACTGAAGCAAACTTCGACGAACTTTCTCGAACTCCTGAAAGAAGCAGAGGAGGTCTATGTAAATCTACCTGGGGGGAGCTTGCCGATCCCTACTTTCTGGGGAATCTTTCAAGGTGGCGTCGAGGCGGGTCGAGGCGGGATGGTCACCGTGTTGGAAGATTGCGGTGAGCCTCTCGAAGGGAACAGTTTTGATTCTTTGACGAAACCTGAAAGGTACAACCCTCTCTTCCTCTTCCGAACAAGTCCAGTAGCTTACACAGATACTCCCTCCTCCTAGGCATTTCCTCTACAACACCCTTACAACACTACACGACATTCATTTCTCCCACGGTTCATTCTCTCCCTCTTCCGTCGTCTCGCAACCCTTCCCTCCTTCAGCACCGAATCCTCATGCACTCACACGGAAGCTGACGATAGTAGGGTTCTCTCAAGCGAGCTGGCACTTGTGCGAGGGTCCCGATAAATGTAAAGAACTTCTAGAAGCGAAGAAAGCTTTAGGAATAGAATAGACATCATCTCTCACTTGTTACTCTCTCAAAGAACGAGAGAGATGAACAGAGAGAAATGACAGCTATTTCACGTGTAGGAAAGAGAGAGAAAAGAAGTACAATGTAATTTGTGAAGAGAGAAGATTTCTACGATTTAGGACGACAAAAAGTCAGACAGCAACAGAGTATTCTTGTGTTCCTTTCCTGTTTACTTCTGTCTACATCCTCGTTTCTAACCCTGGTTTGTCTAGTTTCGTCGTCGTCGTTTAGGTTGAGGGTACAGATAATTCAGTCGTATTCGGGAGCCTTGTATAAAGTAGCGAGTTCTTTGATGATACAGGAAGAGGAAGAAGAGAGGAGGGGGAGGAAGGTGGTACTGATAGAGGATGGGGCAAGTAGGAAACATCCTTTGTTCGAGTTGGGAGAGTTGGAGAACGGAGTTACTGAATTTGTTTACTGATGTTTGATAACAGTCGTAGATGGAGAGAGAGGTATAATAACTGGTTGTAGCGTAGGAGAGAGCGGGAGAGAAGAGCGGGAGAGAGGGTAATGTCGGTTTAGAAGAAATCAGGACCAGGTTGTTGTTGATCCAAACAGCAGCTGTACGCCGAAACTTACTTCATTAGCTTCCGAATTGAGGATGAATAGAGTCGAGATACGTACAGCCAAACTCGAGTCTTCCAGATTCTGAACAATTCCCGAACTAATTCCCTGAAATCGACCCTTTGATCAGCCGTGTAGTAGAACGTCAACTTTCTTCTATCCCATTGCCATTCTGCGTCTAGAATTTCCATCGGTAAGCCTAGACACGCAAAAGGTCAGTCAGAGTTCGAAAGTTGACAGTAGCGAATGAGACTAACCTTTCTGAGCGACTTTACCTCGAACCAATTGTAAAGCTTTCACTTCATCCTGAGCTTTCGCCAACAGTGCATGAGTGTCTGCAGGTCCAGCTTTCGCGTAGATCCTCTTCGGTTGACATTCCTTCGTCATTCTCGCCAACTGAGCCGGTCCTGCCTGACCTTGACCTCCTCCTCCACCTCCACCACTCGATTGATTCGTCGGTCCGAACCCCATCGCAGTCATACTAGCAGGGTTTGCCAATTGACCCAGAGCCAGTTCAACCATGTGTTGTTGGAATTTGTGAACTTCTTCAATCGAACAACGTTTGAGGTATTTCCCAACATCTCTCCCTCGATCCGCTTCGACGATGACCAAGTCTCCTTCCTCGAGGTTCAAGGAAGGGTCCTCGCAGAAGAACAAGTCTTTGCGTCCTGCTTTGAAACCGATGATGCACAAGGGAGCGTCGGGAGGAATAGCATGAAGTGGTACTCCTCGACCGAGATTCATGTCGCTTTGAGATTGAGCCGTGAGAGCAGTGGCAGATGCGGGAAGGGGAGGAATCGAATGCGGTAGGTGAGTCGAAGGAGGTTGTTGAGGAGAGGAGAAGTAGTTCGAGGATCCTGGTTGATTTTGTTGCTGTTGCTGCTGCTGAGGAGGTCCTTGATTGTTCATGAGGTGAGGTGGAGGAAGAGAGGGGGACTGGTAAGGTGAAGGTGCGAATGGAGAGAAAGTCGAACCGAGGGAAGGAGGTGGTCCAGCTCGGTGAAGGTGAGGAGGAGGTGGTGGTCCTTGATTCTGACCTTGTGGATTGTAGAAGCCATGCTGAGTCGAAGGAGGAGGTAGTCCAAATCGATTCTGTTGTTGCTGTTGCTGTTGTTGATTCGGGTACTGGTTCTGAAAGTGTTGTTGAGGAGGTTGACCTTGATTTTGAGGTTGATTTTGATTGGGCATTCCGAAGAAATCGAAGCGAGATCCTCCTCCTCCTCCTCCGTTACCAGGAGTAGCGGTAGCGATAACGTTCGTGGTCGTAGGAGGGAGAGGCGAAGGAGCTTGGAAGAACCTGGAAGCGACTGAAGAAGAGTTCGAGATTCCGGAAGGTACAGAGGGAACTGGAGGAGCAGCGCGAGCGATGAAAGAAGGGGTGAAAGGTTCTGCTGTAGCTCTCGGCGATCCTGGGAGTGTTGGCATACCGTGAGAAGGTGAAGGAGGTGGGAGAGTCGATTTCGAATCGCTGGGAGGAGGGGAACGAGAAGTTTCAAACCTCCTACTTCGATTCGGAGGGAAATCGACCGGCATTGAACCGACATGTAGAGTAGAAGTCGTCGTAGATCGTCCTTGTTGTCGCTGTTCTTTCGCGTGCGCGTCGAGACTGAGGTGAAGTGAGTTCAAGTCGGCAGCGAGATCGTCGTCGTCGATAGCTGAACTTCCCATTCCTCCCATTCTCAATCCATTCGATAATGTCGTCGAACTCATACTTCCGAAGCCTCCTCCTCCTGATCCCGATCCTCCATTCGAAACCTCCTTGTGGACTTCTTCAGGAAGATGGAATCCGATAGTTTGACTCGACCTCCCGAACGGTGCTTCGAACGCAGCAAAAGAGTGTCGTCTACTCGTTGCACCCGATTTCGTAGGAGGTGCGAAAGAACCATCTTGATCTTCCTCCTCGTCTTGTTCCCTCAAAACTCTCTCCCTCGTTCCACCCCATGCACTGTCACTCCTCTTCCTCCCACTCCCTACCGCTCCTAAACTATAATCTCTCCTCGCTTTGTACACTCCACCAGGACCGAGTCCAGTCGGCATTCCCCAAGTCGAATCACCGGTACCCAACGAACTCGACAATTCAGTTTGATTCGTCTCTTCCGTCAACCTTCCCGAATCTCGACTGAACGGGCTCAATCCAGGAGTCGAAGCATTGCTGAGATCCCGCGTTCCTCCCAAACTCGGTGAAACTCCCCAAGTGTCCCGAACTCTCGCTCGTCCTTCTCGTTCCCGCTCGAAATCTTCCCAACCTGTACTGAACGATTGAGAGAGGAGTGCACCGGGTCGAGCTGAGTTTGAAGAAGGAGGAGGTCCAGCGGCGAGAGAAGAAGAAGGTCTGGCGAAAGGCGAGTAACCTGCTCCCGGAGCTCGAGAAGATGGACTTGAACTAAGTTCTCGACCAGCGGCACCATTCGTGAAGGAAGAGAAAGTGGGAGAACCGACTGCTGAAGTAGTAGGGAGGGAAGCAGAGAAATGTAAACCTCCTCCTCCTCCTCCGACTGTACTCGAATTCTGATTCGAAGGTCTCCAACCATGTTGATCTGCCGCGAATGATTGACTCAATCCACTCATCCCGTTTCCATTGTTACTACCTCCTCCAGGTGCGCCATAAGGAGAAGACATTCCTACAGGTGAAGTTCGATCTGAAGAATTGACTGCGTCGAAAGAAGGAGCAGAAGATTGAGATCTAGCTCGATTGATGTGATGAGAAGGAGGACGGTTCGGTGCTGCAAAGTAAGAAGGAGCTTCCGTAGATTGCGTCGAGATAGTAGGTGAGGCAGGGTTGAATCCGGAAGAAGTAGTTCTCGGTTGATCGTGAGAGGACGAAGTAGGTGAAGCGTGAGAGTAGGAAGATGAAGATCTGAAATGAGGTCGAGGTCTACCGGAGAAGATTTCGGCTAGGAGAGGTTGAGTCGAAGAGGAAGAAGTGGAAGTTTGGGGAGTTTGAGACGAATTGCCTGGTGCGGGAGGAGGAGGAGCCAAGTTGGTCGACGGTAAAGGAGGTGAGAAGGGTGATGAAGTAGCTATGCAATTTGACAAAGGACGTAGTCAGCCGCGGTCAGAATTTTATCATCCTCAAGGGTGCAAGAGTGGGGAGTTGAGAAGAGAGGGAAAACTCACCGGATAACCCTTGTTGATTCAATTGACTCGGTTTGGTATGGTTCGTTGTATCGTATGCACCAAATGAAACAGATCTAGTTGCACCGGGAGGCCGTTGAAGTGATCGTTCAGGCTGTTGCTGGTGTTGAAACCCACGAGTTGGCGAACTAGTTGAATCGACTTCGATAGAAGGTGTTTGAGATTGCTGTCCTAATCTCGAAGGGGATGGTGATAACCTAGTACGAGAATCGGCAGATTGAGAGTTGTACTGCTGGTGAGAGAGAGGTTTCAAGGAAGCGATTCTATCTCTTGGTGAATTGTATTGATCTTGATTCGTGCGTGGAGATGAGGGGTGATCTAGCTGTGGATGATAAGAGTGTGGACTAGTATTTGTCGTCGTCGTCGAGTTGGCAGGTGAAGAGGAAGAATCGTTAAAGTGAGGCGAACGATTTGAAGAATCTCTCGAATGATTCGAATGGGCTTCGTTCGGGAGCTACACTCTCTTGTGATGAGCTGTTGTGTATGGAAGAGTAAGAGGGTGGAGAGAAGGGAGAACTTACTTGAGACCAAATTGAAGCCGTTGCAAAGGAACTTCGATCAGACTGCACACAAGATTTTCAGCGCACTGCTTCACTAGTGAAGTAGGGAAGCAGTACTTACTGTACTCATACGAGTTTGTTCACTAGGAAGACGAGAGAACTGCCTCGAAAAGTCTGGAGAAGTGGAGGAGGAGGAATTAGTGGGGAATTTTGAGGAGGAGGAACTTCTTGAGGAGGAGAAGAAGTTCCTCCTCGTGGAGTGAAACTCTGAAAAGTCTCGCCCTCTTCGCACAACACTCAACGAAGAAAGGTCTGCACTGCAATGATAGAGAAGGAAAGCTACAAGCGAATACAAATAGAGAGAATAGTGTCCGTTAAAAACAGAGAGAAGCGTAACGTCTTACTTGGCAAATTCCTCCCAAAACCCGAGAGTACCGTTATTCTTCGCTCTCATCTCCTGAGAGATGCCTAAAGAGCTCGCAACAAAATCGTAAACTTCGAGATTCGAGAATGCTTTGATCGTCGTTTCTCTTTTGAGGGAAGTGGTGAAAGGTCCGGTGGAAATGAAAATTGATCTCATTGAAGGGGAAGAGGTGGGATCATAGCCATTTGCCCTATGGTCCAGTACCGAGACCTTAGCATTTGCTCGTGAGGGGAGGAGCTGAAGAATCGAGTTCCGACTCACGCTTTCTCCTCGAGTTTGCCTTCGTTCTTCTCCATCTCTTCTTTCGTAGAGAACACCCAACCCTC